>Ga0247819_10001510_pt1 | contig 12567 bp, 14 predicted proteins | sample 13C_Xylose_Day6_FD_193428 | JGI IMG/M metagenome (GOLD analysis project Ga0247819, IMG submission 193428) | Soil microbial communities from agricultural site in Penn Yan, New York, United States - 13C_Xylose_Day6 | ecosystem: Environmental > Terrestrial > Soil > Agricultural land | place: USA... | reverse complement strand
TTCACCTGGCGTTGATTAACCCCGCATTGGAATTTATCGACCCGTTCGATCCGGGTCTGACGGCAGCGCAAATCGGGATGATCGCAGCCGAGTGCTTTATCAATCCCTGGTACATCTTCCGGGAGATCTCCCGAGCCCCGCCCAAGTCCGGTACGATTGCCGACCCGATTGAAGCGAACCGCGGTAACATCGCGACCTGGTGGTGTTTCTTTAACCACGTTCGAATCACCCTGATCCAGATTCGTCAGACGGGTAAATCGTTTACGATCGACACCCTGGCGGCTGTTCTGTTGCAGATCCTCTGCCGCGGTACCTCGATCAACTTGCTGACCAAGGATAACATCCTGCGCCGGGAAACCATTGATCGGATCAAAGCGATCATGGACCAGTTGCCGTACTACCTGGACCAGCGTAGTCGGGCCGACTCGGACAACGGCGAAGAGATTTCGATCAAGTCGCTCAAGAACATCTACAAGACCCACTTGCCCAACGCCAACAAGATGATGGCAGAGAACAAGGCCCGCGGTCTGTCCTCGCCGATCTTCTTGGTCGATGAAGGTCCCTTCCAGGTGAACATCGATCTGGCCCTGCCAGCCGCCCTGCCTGCCATGGGTAAAGTGGTGGAAAAGGCCAAAGCAGAAAAGGAACCCTACGGCGTTATCTTTACGACCACCGCAGGGAAACTGAACGAGCGCTCAGGTAAGTTCTTCTACGAGCTGCTACAAGAAAGCGCGGTATGGGACGAGCGGTTCTACGATGCGCGTAACGAAGAGCATTTGCACAAAATCATCATCAATGCTTCTCGGGGCCGAGAAGTCTCGGTTAACGCTACGTTCAGTCACCGTCAGTTGGGTAAAGACGATGCGTGGCTGCGGGCCCGGATTCGAGCTTCGCTGGCTGCGGGTGAAGCGGCTGAACGGGACTTCTTGAATCGGTGGACATTCGGTACGATCTCCAGCCCCTTCAAACCCGAAGTGGCTGAACGCATCCAGCGCTCCCAAAAGGACGCGCAGTACGTGGAGATCGATGACAAGTTCAGCTTCACCATGCACTGGCATTTGCCCAAGGCAGAAGTGATGGCAGGCTTACCGAACTCGGACTACGTCATGGGCATGGATCCGTCCGAAGCCGCAGGGGGTGACTCCATCGGGATTATCGTGACTGATGCGCGGTCTTTGGCAGTGGTCGGTCGTGGCGTCTTGAATGACCTGAGCATCTACTCGTTTATTGAGTGGACTGCCGATCAGCTCACGCGGTTCCCGCGCATGCTGCTGATCCCGGAAAAGCGCAGCATGGGTCAGGCAATCATTGATGGCCTGTACGCGATTCTGCCTAAGCGTGGTATCGATCCGTTCCGCCGGATCTTTAACATGATCGTGCAGGATAACGGTACGTATCGAGATCGCTACACGGAGATCTCGCGGACGAACTTCACCCGTTCCTCGGATATCTACGACCGCAACAAGGGCCTCTTCGGGTTTGCCACCAGTTCGTCGGGTGCGACGAGTCGTAATAGCTTGTACGGGGCGTGCTTGACGTTCTCTACGGGTAAATTCGCTGAACGGATCTGTGATGCGCAGTTGATTACGCAGATGCTCGGACTGACGCAGAAAAATGGTCGTATTGATCACGGAGCCTCGGGTAACGATGACTTGGTGATTGCGTATCTGCTGACCGTCTGGGTGGTGATCAACGGCATGAACCTCCAGTTCTATGGAATCGATGTCTCTAAGCTGCTCTCACAAGGACCAGTGGATGTAGACCCCGATCCAGCTAAGACTCGTGTCGCGAGGCAGCAAGCCGAATTGCGGAACCGCCTGAACCAGATCCTGGAACGCTACGCCAAAGAACGCGATGACAACATCTGCGCCAAGTTGGAACGCGACATCCAGCATTTGGAACGTCAGATCATCCCCAGCATTGACCAACCGCTGTCGATCAACGATCTGTTGCGTAAGGCCAATGAACAGCGCCAGCGCGTTCGCGGACGGGGTGCGAATAACCAGCTCTATGGTGCTCGGCCGCCTAATAGTCCGTATACCGTAGGACGGTTCACCAGTAACTACTATCCTTCAGGACAGTACCGCTAGGGCATAAACGCCAGGGCCCGTAAGCCCTGGCGACTTATGCTGCGATTTCAGACTGCTACCCGTGTGATACCTTGAAGGCGGCGGTTCAACACATCTAGGTAGGCATTGACACAAGCTTCTAGATGTGCGTCATCATCACTACTTTCGGCGATGATGGACGGTATGGGTAGTGATGCCCGACAGGCATCGTGTAGTACTTTGGGTGCTTCAACCGACGGCACAGCATTCACGAAGAACACATGCTTGAGCAGCTTCTGTTCCATCACACCTGAACTCTCAATGAGAAAGGTGCGTTTTTCGCAGAAGATGTCAATCCGGTAGCCGGTGGTGCTAAGCGCAGTCACCGACCCCAGAAACGTAATCGGTCCTTCGGATACATTGACAGATCCCTGCATCCGCTCGATCTGTCGTGAAATCCACTGACCCACGTCTTTCATTATCCGCATCTTAGCTCCTACAAAAGTCGCGTGGTTATGCGGTCAATCCCCTATCGAAGGTTTTGATAGTAGTGCATACTCATCGTGCGGGCCACGATGTACAACAAACAACCGGTCCGTACGGCAGCCGTCTGTACGTTGGTAGCGGACAGCCCGGTGGCTTTCTGAACGACACCCTCCATGTCTTTACGAAGTTTGAGAAGTGCTGGGTCCCCGTTACGACTGGCGGTGTAGGTTCCTTTCAGGCGGCTCAAGATCATCGCCAGGTCCGAGGTGTTTTTCATGACCTGACGATTTTCATACAGATAACCAAAGGCATGCACGAGAATGTCTTTGGAGAGCTGTTCGAGCGTTTGTCCGGAACGCTTCCGATAATTGTCGCTGATCCATTCCAGCGTCTTGTAAAAATACCGCGGATCCATGGTCGGCATGAACGAAGTAATCACATCCCCGACAATAGGCTTGATGAACGCCCGTTTGTCAGTGATGATGCTACTCAAGTAGCGACCGTAAACGTTGATACTGTTGACCCGGTCTTTCAGGATCTGATCTTTGTCGTGCTGGATAAGCGACGACGTCGAAGAGATCTTGGTGCCTTGCTTGGCCAACCGGAACTGGATGTCCACGATGTTTTTGATGATGTCGCGGATCCGACCGGACGTATCCGAAAGCAGATACCGCACGGCGATGTCGTCATCCATCATCGTGATCGTGAAGTAGTGGATGCTGTGCGTGGAGATGATCTCCTCGCTACGGGCTTCAAACACCCGTGCCCACGTGCCCAGTTGCTTGAGCGCGAACTTCTTCGACAGCTCGTTATACGCAGCCGCTGCGACGTCCGGGTCAGCAGGATACTCGAACAGGCGAAACACGCGACTGGTGAAGAACTTGTAGTTCAGCATCAGGGCGACATCCAACATGCCTTGGTGTTTCTGCTTGGCGTCCAACCGAGGGGAATTGAAGATCGCGTGCATCATCCAGACGCAGGCGTTATTCATCGTGTCGGAGGCGACCTTGAAAGTCGGGACGTACGACTCGAGTTTAGAGATCTGGTTAGCCAACACCGTCTCATCGGTTTCCATGATTTCATGGAACCAGGCATCCCGGTCACTGGGACGAAAGCGTACCGGATGCACCCCCAGCAGGTTTCCACCGAAGAAATCGATGTGATCCTGGCTACGAGTCACGAAGCCGATACGATAGGCATTGATCTTTTTGACCAACGCCGGGCTAATAGTTAGGTCCTTGCACTCAGTGTCAAAGACCTCTTTGAGGTTTTCTGCCATCGGTTTCTCCGGCATTCTTAGGCGGGTATGCTTAAAGCTTTACATAGTGTTAACGGGAACGCGGGCAAGTTGCAAAAAAATTCAGACATATATAACTAGCATGAATAGATAACCACTGTGCGTTTTTACACTATCCCTTTTCCTTGGAGAATCTCATGCAAGAGATCCAATCCACACCCTTTAACGCGAAGCTGTTTAAGCAACAGCTTCTGAACTCTCTGAAGACCACGAAGTCGAGTACCACGCTTATGAATGGGATTGGGGTCCGCAGCCTTAGCAGCGTAATCCCTGCCTAATAAGCAGTAGTTCGATTCCGGGAGCCAAGCTCCCGGGCTTATGCTCTTCCGAGGAAATACACCATGGTCCTGTCCCTGGTCTTATACGTTGTCCTGCCTTCGCTGTTGCCCGCCGAGATCCTACACAAACTCACGGCGTGTATGAAGTAAGTTGTAAAAACATCCCCCTGTAGTGCACTGTATCGTTACTTACTTGTTTTGGAGATTGACATGAATAAACTCGCTATTGCTGCTCTGTTCGGTACCGCCGGTGCTGTTAGCGCGCTCGGTATCAGCCGTATCCTCAACGGCGCAGGCGACAAGAGTTTGGCCACGATGTTGAAGGCTAACCCGGAACTGGCCGGCCTGGTCGCAGAAAACACGGACCTCAAAGATCAACTGGAAGCAGCCTTGACCGATCTGGAAAACGCCAACAAGAGCCTGCAATCGGCTCACGTCATGGCCGCAGAACTGGAAGCCAAGTACCATGGCCTGGAACTGATCTACAAAAAGCTGGACGAATCGTTCACCAACATCGTCTCGCGCATTTCCCTGGGCGACGACTTCGTGATCGAATTCGAAGACGGCGCTTCGACCACCGCTGGTGCCCTGCGTAAGCTGAGCACGATGGTCGATGAGCTCAAGATGGAACCGCAAGAAATCGTCACCATGGTCCATGACCTGCAACGCCAAGTCAGCCTGCACAACGATCAGGAAGAAAAGGCGAAGAATCAATCGCCCGTGCGTGCGCTGTTCATGGAAGTCATGGGCGAGAAGACGATGCAACCCTCGACCACCATCGACTGGGCCTTCGATGACTGGCTCGGCCCCAATGGCAGCCTCAAGGTCTCCAAGCCGCAAGAGGTGATCGACCTGCTCTTCCGTATTCGTTCGGACTACTTCCGTACCATGACCCCGGATCGCCGTTGGGTGTTGGTGCGTGGAACCGACAAGGAAGTGATGATCGCTTACGAACCCTACAAGGACGGTGGGCTTGGTTCGATCGTTCTGGTCACGCCAACCTTCACGGGCAAGGCCACGGTCAGCTCGCTGGCTCAAGCCATGTTCGGCTGAACTACTTCTAAAAACATCGCATAACTAGCAGAGGACTTCGGTCCTCTGTCTAGTGATGTTTTTTTTTTGCTCAGACCGGCATAAAACGGGCTGGTTTCCCAGCCCGCTTCAGAACCCCGATGGTTAGGCCAACGGATCCTTCACCTTGATCGAGGCCACCGCCCAGTTCAAGATACCTTGCGCGATAGCGCGTTCGTAAGCCTTACCGAGCGGCAACCGTTCCGGGTTGGCTTGGTTCCAGACACCCCACTCGCTGAATTCTTCCAAGAATCCTGCGCCCGAGGGCTGAGCGGCCAAGAACTTGCCGAAGTCGCTGTTCGGATCGATGTCGGACCAAATGATCTCGGCCGGCATGACGATGTCGAGCTGCTCGTTACGCATGTTCTCGACGTAAGCGACTGCATCACGAATCCCTTCAGCCGTAAGCGCCGTTACCCGGTTCGAGACAGCGCGGGCCAGCGTGCCATCTGCATTGACCCGACCCGACGACCCCAACGTCTTGTACGCAGCCAAGTTGATCGTTTTGAGCACGGAGCCCAAGGCACGCTTTTTGCGCAGTGCATCGATCAGGATGGCTTCGGCTATCGGGTTGGGTTTCTGCGTGAAGACACCGATCACCCGCAATGCTGCATCAGCCGTACGGAAGATCTTGCGGGTCTCGTCTACGTAGACCGCCATTTCTTCGTCGAACTTGCGCGTCAGTGCCCGCAAATCCTTCATCGCCAGATCCAAGTCACGCTGCCATTCCGTCGGGCTGAACTTGCCGCTGACAGTCAGGTAGTTGGAGATGCCTTCACCGGCCACCTGCCCTTCGATGAACTCCTGCCGGGCTTGCCAGGCCGGGTTGTTGTAGTAGGTGTTCATGAAGTTGATGTAGCGGTTGTACGGGAACGCAACATCGAAGAACCCGAAGACTTTCTTGCGGGCCTTGTCCACGTGGGTCTTGGGCAGCGGCGTGAAGAAGTCCTTGACGGCCTTGAGCGCATCTTTCAGGCCTTCGGTCGACGCTTCGATGCCTTCGATGTGGTTCAGGAACATCTGCATCGACGGGAAATACCCGACGCCCCGGTCTGCGGCCAGGCTGATCATCGCTTGGGCGATTTCGGTGGGCGCTTCGCCTTCCCCGAACGTGATGACCAGGTAGACGTTAGGGTTGTCGTCGTAGCGTTCGCACTTTTCGACAAACGCAGTCAGATCGCTGGCTTGCAGATCTTGGTTGCGTTGCACGTAGACGACGACGCGTCCGTCTTCAGGCCAAGGGTGTTCCTGATCCGTGACTTGGGTGCGAATGATCGAGATTTCGTCGGTGAGGCTTTCCAGGCTATAGCCCGGATCGGTGCGACCGCCGTAATAGCTTTCCAGTGCCGTGGTAACCTTGGCGGCATGCGGACCCACGACGTGCAAGGCCAGCGCCTTGTTTTGCTTGTGTTTGGTAGTCATGTCTAACCCGATGAGAGGGTATAATGGGGAGGGTAGGCGTTGACCGAAATCAACGCCTTGTCACATGATTAACCTCAAGCCGCCGTCGGTTCAGCCGCGGGTTCGCTTTGCTCGGCCGTCAGTTCATCGACCAACGGTTGAACCTGGTGATAGACCTTCACGCCCCAGCGTTCGGCCAGCGTTTCCAGGGTATCCGAATGGGGCGAGCGTTGACCACCGTCCTTTTGCAACAGGACCAGAACGAGTCGGGTGCCCGGACGCAGGCCTTGGTATTCTTCAACCAGTTTGACGATGTCGTCGGGGTTGGCACCCACCGATTGTTGGCAGTACACCACGCAGGCTTGACGACCGGTGTCTTCAGCAGCGATCTTCGTGCCTTCCGGCGTTTTGACCAGAACGATTTCGTCGGTGATCGACTCCATGCTGGCCTCGGATCCCTTGAAGTAGATCTGGAAGGCTTGTTGGATCTTTTCGGCCAACGGGCCTTTGAAGACCAACAGGGTCTGATTTGCGGTTTCCATGTAACGTGTTTCCTGGCTAGGGTTTAGGTGCCGCCAACGATCCGATCGAATTGAAGAACGATTGGAAGTTGTGGTGGATTTTGACGCGCTTGCTTTCGGCAAACACGAGAAGAGATTGCAGGTGCGGGTTTTCGTCGTCCGGATTGAAGCCGTCGAGCACCACGTGCAGTTGCGTGTCCGGGCGCAATTGACCGCACAGTTCGATAAAGCTCACGACGTCTTCCACATCGACTGACGAGGCCAGTTGCGAGTACACGACGTTGGCTTCGAGTTTCTTGGGCGCGACTTCTTGCGCTTGGGGGGCAAACAGAATGGCCACGTCATCGCTGACGGATTCAAAGCTGTAGTTGCCCGAAACGCCATCACCCTTGGCGTAGTACTTCATCAGCATGCGTCGACACATTTCCGACAACGGTCCCCGCATGACGATGGCTTGGTCGCCGGACTCGTCATCGGTGATCTTCGCTGCCCGATAGCCTTCTTTTTTGGAATCGTTGACTTCAATCTTGTTCATAACGGGCTCAGAGAGTAAAACGGTTTAAACGCCCTAGGAGCCTTTGAGGCTATTTAGGCTACCCAGGGTATAGATAGTGAAAATAAACGCTTTACAGACATTATTTGACACTACCTATGGCGCTATCGATTTCCGCCAAACGACCAGCGCATCATTCGGTTCACTTTCTCGTCATCATTGAGGAACAGAACCTTCTGAACCTTCGTGGTGAGGTACTCGGTGTACGCGTCTTCAGCGCCTTCGTACTTGTTGACGAACTGCATGATCGAGCCCAGTTCTGCGCCGCCTTGCAGGTAGCCTTCATCCATGTCGATGACGAGCATCTGATAGATATAGGCCTGCACCGCCAGCATCACGAGGTGACTGAACACCTTAAAGCTGCGCGGATTGATCTGGTTCATGTCGCTGTCGTATTCGATCACACAGCGCAACTGACTTTGGGGCGGGATGAACGTGGCATGTTTGACCATGACAACGTTTTCGCCGATCAGCGTGATCTCCGAGGTCGAAACCGGCGGCATATCGCTCATGGCGTCCATCATCGCCTTAGCCCCAGTCATGATCGAGCCCCGGTTACACTGCGCAACCGAGCCGTAGATCGCAATCGAAGACGGCGAGATGTAGTTGATACTTTTCACACTGATGATCGACCGACCATCGGTGAGTTCTTTCGGAATCCGGAACACACTCGTTACCGGGTCCAGGTTTTCCACGTGAGCTTGATCCAGAGGAATAAAAACCTCTTGACCGCCTACCACATTCAGGTCCACCAATACCCGGGGACGGATCACCAGACTCATGATCTGTTCGGGGACATCGACATAGGTCTGCGACAGCCGACTGACTCGGGGCACGAACGCCAGATTCAAGACCCGCTTGGGAATCTTGTACCGAATGTCGTTTAACGCATGTTGGATCACAGACAAAGGAGTTCTCCTTACTAGCGTAACGCTAAATTACAAATGATTTTAATCACATATCATTTCAATGTAAGGTAGCAAAGCCTTGCACCCCACTGGAAGTTTTCATACAACGATTCGGAGTGAAAGAATGAACAATCCCCAAAACGCTGCTCTGGTGGCCAACAGCGAACGTGACGAGATCACCATCTACGCTGTCGGTGGCGCTGGCATCAACTTGGGCTTGAAGCTGCAAAACGCCATGCGTGGTCGTACCGCTTCGATCTTCGGGCGGGTTCGCGTGGTGTTCGCCGACACCAGCCGTTCGAACGTCACCGCTGCGGTCCCCGAGAGCGATTGCTATATCATGAAAGGCTGCGATGGCGCCGGCAAAAAGCGCGACGAGCACGCCCAACTGATCATCGAACGCACCCCGGAAATCCTGCTCAAGTTCAAGCCCACCAAGCACAACATCGTCATCGGCTCGGCCGGTGGGGGTTCGGGTTCGGTCCTGGGACCCAGCATCGTCAGCCAGCTCCTGGCCAAGGGTGAAGCCGTCACCGCCATCACGATCGGCAGCACCGCCACGCTCAAGGATGCTGAAAACACGCTGAACACCCTGAAGTCCTACGAAGGGGCCGTGCGCATGCGTGAACGTCCCGTCGGCCTGACCTACCTGGAAAACTCGCACGAGCTCTCCCGGGCCAAGATCGACGAACGCGTCATCCAATTCGTCACGTGCATGGCCGTGCTGTTCTCGGGCAACAACGCCGAGCTCGACTCGCAAGACCTGCACAACTGGCGTGACTTCCACCGCGTGACCTCGTTCGGTCCCCGGTTGGCGTTTCTGGACATCGTCGGCGGTGAACGTGAAGTCAACATGTCCGATGACCGGGTGTTGATCTCGGTGGCCACGCTGTCGGCCCAGGATCGCGACTCGGCCATCCACGGCGCCACGCCTGAATACCAGGCCGTCGGCTACGTGAGCCCGGACGCCAAGGAAGCGCACGAACCGCTGCCGATCCACTTCATGTTGTTTGACGGCGTGTTCCGCCCGATCGTGGATCGCCTGTCCGAACTGGTGACCCGCCTGAAAGACGAAGCCGAAGCGCGTCGTGCCAGCAGCTCGAGCGTGCTCAGCAGCCATGATCGCGTGGAAAGCAACGGCCTGGTGCTGTAAGCAGTAACGCAGCAAATATAGCAGCAGAGGGTTCAGTCCCTCTGCTGCTTGACCAGGTTTATTTTTTCACACTCTAATTACTAACGGACTCTGATTCCCATGGTGCCCGATTTCATTAAGATCAAACCGCGTAACGTCGTCCAGCGTATTGTCCTCGATGTCGCTGATGCCGCCATGCGGATCAGGCCCCTACTTCCGTTCGTGACCGTACCGCAAGCCCTGTGGCACAGCAAACGTCGCGAATTCCTGGCCGAACACAGTCGCCTGTATATGGCGCTAGAGGCCAGCCCCGAGCAGTACGTTGACCTGAAGTTGAACCGGATGGTCAAGACTAAGCTCAACCGTTACGTCCCGGTGGTTACTCTGCCCGAAGAGATTACCCGGATGTACTACCTGGACCCCCAGGGTAAGATGCCTGCCTTTTCTGAGGACGATCTGGCAGCGGGTTACATCGCAAGAACCATCCCGGACCAGGCCTTCGCCCAACACCTGGCCGTCGAATACTACACCCAGGCTTTCGCCTACTACTGCCGCTACAACAATCTGCGGGTTTCCCCCAAGTCAGTGATGATCGACTACATCGATCCGGTGACCGTTGCTACCCGTTTCATGGGCATGCAACTGGGACCCAATGGCATGGAAGCTGCCCAACTGGAAATGGTCAAGCCCGCCATCGAGGAGATCTACCAGGACGTCTTCTCCGGCATGCTAAGCGCTGTGCGCCGGATCATCGGTCAGGACGAGTGGAAGATTCACAACGTTCGTTTCTTGGGCCGTGGCAGCCAACTCCTGATGATCACCAAGACCGACATCGATTTCCGAATCGCCGACTGGGAGCGGAAGTTCCGAAACGACTACCGAGTATGACATGAACACTCAATCCGACGCCTCACCGTTCGTTTTCAGTATCGTGGTGACGTCTATCGTCAGCCGACTGAACACACTCCTGGAAAGCAACAACCCTGTTGCTCGTATGTATACCTTTGATCAGCACAACATCCACGCGCTGATCGCCAGTGCCGTGGACGACATGCTGGAAGTCGGGTTCTCGTACCGCAATCGCCTGCACCACACCGAGTTCGTTCGCACCCTCATGGGTTCGTGTGAAATATCGGAGGCGGTGGCTTACGAAATCTATTTCGAAGTCATCGACATGCTGATCGGAGGGATTCAGCTTACCTATCCGCGGTTTCAGCTTGAATCCCTCAAGCAGTACCAACGGGCTAACTACACGTTTGACATCCTCGTCCTGAAGAAGCGTCAAGTTTTCCATCATCCCTCATAGGACATTCCCATGTCTTTCATCATCACCGACCGCAATCTCTACGAGGTACTCCCTGGCCTCGAAGAGTCGTTCTACTTCCTGCCTATCGGTCATCGCTCGCTCTTGTCGTGGGTGTGTCGTGGCTTGGACGGAAAACTGGTGCTGGATTCCTCGAACGTGGCAGATTACGAAGCGCGGGTTGTCCAGCCCGTCTACGAAGAAGTGCTGCACCGTTACGAAGCGCTGAACCGGGTCGAAGACAGTTCCAATAGCACCAACTCGGGCATCCGGAACCTGTACATGTTTATCGTCAACAATCTGGAAGCGTTCATCCGTTCGTTTCTGAGCCTGATCTTATCGATCCTGTGTCCCAGCGCACAGAAACGCTACCAGGTCACTGGCATCAACTGGGAAAAGGAGGGCGTAAATGTTTTCACCGTTACCGAACTACCCCACTAACCCGATCCGAAAAGGTCCTCGCTATTACATCATCAGCGATCCCAGCATTTACCGCATGGCCGCTGACGGGCTGAATCGGTTGGGCATGATGTCCGAAACCATCGATGCAGCTTACATGGTTGGGCATGCCGCGTACTCGCTCATGAACGAAGGCGCTTACGGCACCAGCCGTGAGTTTGTCGATGACGTGATTGAGACGGTCAATCAAGAAGTCGCTCAGGGCGTATATCAACGCGCCCACGGAACCCAATCCGAGGACTACTGGCTGGAAAAGGTTACAGAACTGACCGACCTCTACCTAAAGCTGCATGGGGCGCTCCTGCTACAAATACAGGACCGTTGGGGCCGTCAATTCGATGAACCCGATGGTGACTACTATTGGGTGCTCAAAGAGCGTAGGGGTCGTTTCCTGATCTTCGAACGCGAATAGGTGCCCGTCATGATCCATCCCTCTTTCCGTCCACTAGCCCAACCCAGTACCAGCCCGCCGGTATTCGCGCTAAACGTGAAGTGGGTGCATGACTACCTGACTCAGGAGTTTATGCGCCTGGGGATACTGAACATCATTGCCAGTCCGTCGCTCACAATCGGCCACATCCTCGCTATGAAGCTTTCGATGGGTGGGTCGAATTACTGCGACGAGGCTGCGACCATGATCGAGGAAACCATTTACGCCAGCTTAAGTGCAGATGGAGTTTTGTCCACCCTGTACCCGAATGCTACCCCAGAGCATTGGGATAGTGTCGTGATGCAAGTCCATCGCATTGTGGAGGTGGCGGAATTACACCTCGAGGTTTATCTGGATCCGGTGATTTCCAAATACCGAACCGGGTTGGAAGAGAAGATCACGATGTATTATTTTAATCGCTACATTAACGGTATGGCCGTCTTCACCACAGCCGATGCGAATTTCCCACTCCCCGTCCATCGTTCTTATCCCACAATCTCATGAATCACATTCCTGTACGGCCTGGCAGCCATCCCTCTGCCAAGCGTGTGATCTTCGACATCAACGACGAGCTGCGTTGGCTCAACGAGCTGTACGACGAAGCCCGTAACGGTAGTCGAGCGACACCTGCGCAACGGCGCAAGATCTTGTCGATGCTGGCAGCAGTGGCAATTAACCAG
>Ga0247819_10001506_pt1 | contig 12575 bp, 13 predicted proteins | sample 13C_Xylose_Day6_FD_193428 | JGI IMG/M metagenome (GOLD analysis project Ga0247819, IMG submission 193428) | Soil microbial communities from agricultural site in Penn Yan, New York, United States - 13C_Xylose_Day6 | ecosystem: Environmental > Terrestrial > Soil > Agricultural land | place: USA... | reverse complement strand
GCGGTATCATCATCGGCGCCGATGGCAAGTTGAACCCGAATACCACAGTTGGTGTGGCTTTCAGTCACTTGGATACCACCGTCAACTCCGAAAACAGCAACACTGATGTTTCGGCAAACGCGCTGACCGCTTACGGAACTTGGACCCAGGGTCCGGTCTTTGTCGATGCCAGCGTCACCTACGGCAAGAACGATAACGACTCGAAGCGCTCTATCGCCAGCACCACTGCCAAGGGCAACTACGACAGTGACATGCTGGGTCTGAACGTCTTGGGCGGCTACACCTTCAATCTGCAAGATGGCCTGGTTGTTGAGCCGCGCGCTGCGCTGCGCTACACCGACCTCAAGATTGATTCGTATACCGAGAAAGGTTCCAGTGCTGCTCTGAGCGTTGGTAGCCAGCGTCTGCAAGTGGGCGAAATGGGTGCCGGCGCACGCCTAGCCAAAGACTTCCCAATGGGTAACGGTACGCTGAAACCTCAGGCTACCCTGATGGCTTACCACGACTTCATCGGTGACAAGTCGAACAGCACCAGCACCTTTACCCTTGGCGGTACTCCGTTCGTAGCCTCGGGCGCAACCCAAGCTCGCAACAGCTACGAGTTGGGCCTGGGCGTGGATTACAGCATCGGTGCGGTAACCGTTGGCGCGTCGTACAGCTACATCGAAAAGACCGACTTCACTGCTGATACGTTCATGATCAAAGGTCGTTATGACTTCTGATTGACAGATCATTTGTCTTAAAAGGCGGTCGGCATTGCCGGCCGCTTTTTTTTCACCTACTCAATGACATGCACCTGCCGAGAGCCGATTACCAAGTCGCCTGTCGAGAGCTGCACCATAAGGAATTTCCGATGCGCACAATCATTCTGGCCGCCGCTGTATTGGCATCCCTCACAGGCTGCGCGGGATCGATCGATCTCCAAGAGACCACGCGTGGCTCTGGCCTCAAGTTGCAGACCATCAATGCCAAACGGTTCAACCTGCAAGCTCTGGCTCCGCCCCCCGGCTCCTATAAGCACCTGAGGGTTTACATCGAGGGTGATGGCCATGCCTGGGCGACCGGCAGCCAGCCAAGCACTGATCCGACCCCGCATTCATCAATTATGGTTACTTTCGCTATCCAAGACCGTGCGCCGGCAGCGTATCTTGCTCGGCCGTGCCAGTTTGTTAGTTCCGAAGGTTGTGGCGTAGCACTGTGGACTGCAAACCGGTTCAGTGCCCCGGCGATCAATGCTATGAACTCCGGACTCGACGAACTTAAGCGTCAGTTCGGCGTCGAGGTGTTTGAGTTGGTGGGGCATTCAGGCGGTGGTGCGGTAGCGCTCGTCTTGGCTGGTATGCGTAGCGACGTTGGCCAAGTACAGACGATTGCCGGCAACATCGATCCCATTTACTGGCAGGCTCAGAAAAACCTTACCCCATTGGTCGCCCCCGAAACGCCGCTTCAGTTTAGTGCCAAAATTCGATTGATCCCGCAACGGCACTTTATTGGGCTGAATGATACGGTTGTGCCCCCGGCTGTTGCCTACTCTTATGTCGGCAAGCTTCATGGGGAGTGCGTTTCTGTAGTTGAAACCTCCGCAAATCATTCTACTGGGTTTGCTCAATCGTGGGCGCAACAGTCAAATCAGCCAATACCTTGCAAAGGTCAGTAGCTGTCGCAATGCTCTCGCTCAACTGATGCCTCCGGTTGGAGCGAGTGAGGGGGGGCAGTCACCAACTGACCCTCGGGTAAGGCGAAATCTTAGTTTTTGATTGTTTAGACCTCACGGAGTAAATGCGACACCATGGAGATCAAGCTAGTACCAGCCGGCCATTACACCCACGACGCTGTGCAGCAGAATGGTTGCCTCACAGCCAAAATTTACAGGCAGCATTCTTCGCTGGCCAGGCGATGATGGTCATGCGCGAATCTGATCACAGCTCATTCTTTGAACTGCATTTCATGGGGCAGTTGGCCACTGGGTTTACCTCGCTAGGCGAAGCAAAGTCAGCAAGGCCGGATTCGCACGGGCGGTTTTAAAAGCTCAAAGCCACAATCTTCGATCAGTAGGAGTTGAAAGTGTTGAAGGCTCGATCAGTCAGCCAAGTGTTCTCGGCTTGCACCAGGTGCGCGGCTACGCTGTGTTTGCTGACCCGACCATGACAAATCAGTTCGCGCCGGCACCAAGTCTGTTCTTGCCTCTGACTGACGGTCTTGCGGCCCAGTTAGCGGCGAACCAGGGTGTAGGTGATATTTTCGCCAATGCAACTGTGGCGGAGCTTGCTGTTGTTCTGCTGTTGCAGAATCTACCTACCCTAGTCGCAAAAAAAACGAGCCTCATCAAAATTGAATCCATGTTTGAAGGTGTTGTGGCGATCGGGTTGGCACCAATCCCCAAGGGGCAGCCTGCATTTGCACAACAAGTTTTGGAGCGGTTTAATTCGAAGACCTTTTCGCAGGGCCTCGCGCTCATCCAATCGATCGGCATCAGCCTGCTGGATGATGACGTTGTTGCGCAGAAAGACTATCTGCTTCCGTCAGGGCACTGGGATCGGTATTTCGCCCAACGGCACAAGACACGAGTCAATCCCCCCCTTCTTGAATTGCCCATGCCTGGCGGCCGGGCGATCTACCTCGGCGATCAGCAGGCCAGACTGTTTGGTGACTTGAGACAGGGTCTTGATGAATCCATCAATCTCCAAGGCTATGCAGGTATTGGAAAAACCTTTCTTATTTCGAAGTTTTTTGAGCTACTGAGTCCTGCCACCACGCTGCTTATGGCGCATTTGCCCGGCCAACTCGTGGAACTCAAAAAGCGTGTGCACGTACCATCCAACGCCGATCAGTTGAACGCATTCACCTTCGGGCACATGGCCAACCTGATCCTGAACGCAGATGAAAGTCCGCAAGCCTGGAAGATCACCGATCGGCAGCGCGCGATGACGGACTATCTCGTCACCGATCAACAAACGGTGAACTGGTTGAAAATCCAGCCGGTGGGGCCCCTACAGCCTCGTGTTGTGGCGAATCTCTGCCGGCGAACGGTCTTCAGCTATTGCATGTCGGCGAGCATCGATATCGAGGCGAAGCACCTGCCGGCGATTGGCAGCCGACTGAGTAGTGCTGATCTTGAAGTGCTGCTGGAGTACTCCCGACTTATGTGGCGGGAAACTGTCACACCATCCGCGCCCTCGATCCGCTTTCCGGTTCGCAACGCACATCGAATCAAGTACCTCTCACTGTGTCCGCATCTCGATTTTCCAGAATGCTTCACGCACCTAATCGTGGATGAGGCTCACGACCTCTCAGCCGTTCATCTTCAGATCCTCGATAGAAGCAGCCGGGCGGTAATCACTCTGGGAGATGACTATCAGCACATAGCTGGGATGGCTGCTAAACGGAACGGCATGGTGCGCCAGCGCAACATTACCCAATCCATACGCGCTGGAAAGCAAATGGGTGGGGTACTCAACCCACTTATTCAGCTTCACCCTGGTAACGTTAAAGATGAGTTCGAGGGGCGGGCTGACTACCCCACTGTGATTAGCCCGTACGACGGAAGCACGCCAATCCCGGATAAGCCGACAACCATCATCGTTGCCAATGAGTGGGGGCTGTTGAACTGGTTCTCGAACCTGGTTGATGCCGGCGCAACATTCGAAATGCCGCCTTCAGCCCGCCAAGAGCTCACGGCATTTCTTGGGGGGCTGTGCAATCTTTATCGCGACGGCCGCCGCGCCAACCACCGCATGCTCTTCCACTATGAGTCGTGGGATGCGCTGGCCACCTCCATGGGCGGAAATCACGCATTCCGTAGTGCGATGAGATTACTGGATGCGGGGTTGACCATTCAGCAGCTCGACGTGCTCATGAACACCCACTGTCCAGAAGGTGGGGCCGAGATTAAGCTGGCTCGTGTCGATGATGTGAAAAACCAGGAGTTCGACAGAGTTCTGGTCTCACGCGATCTTATGCGTCCGCCAAAGGCAGGATCAGATCATTCAACCGCGCGGATCTGCTCGATGCTTTACACCGTAGCCTCGCGCGCAAAGCACGAGCTTATCGTTCCCGGCAACCTCGGGGATTGGTTACGGGATATTGGCCGTTAGCTCCCACAGCCGCTAACGAATTGTTCGAATTACAGGCCATTCACTGGGCCGTTGGCAGTATCAGGACGCGGTGATCGCGACTTTGGACAAAGGATTTATACATGAACAACGAAATTCCAAATGGATTCGAGGAGGTTGTCAGCCTTCACCCCGGAATCGGAACCAGCGTACTGGCGATTCCGAACGATCAACAACGCAAGCGCTCAGATGAACTATCCCTTGAGAAAGGGCAGACAGGGTTGTCCAGTATTTCTCACGCGGCCGCCAATCGCCAATCAACGTTTGATCGCCCGGTAGTGACCCTTGAGCGAGTGGACTACCTGACGCTTCCTGAAGAACTGGGCTACGTTGGCCAACAGAAGTAATTCGGAAAAACCGCCGCCCAGGAACAGGCACCGGCTCTTTGATTTCCTCCAGAAACGAAAAAACCCACCATAGGTGGGTTTTTCGTGAAACACTTTCATCTGTCCGTGGGGGGAGGCATAAGCCCGCGTTACCCTCGGCTAGTGAAATCAGTGTAAGGACATGCAACCTTGACGTCAATTGCCAATTCTCTGCCGGAGGCTACTCTTCGGCGCCTGCTCTCAACCCCACGCTTCGATACTTATGCTCATGCCGCGCAGCGGGCTGGCCAGCAGGCTGGGGCGGCAGTAACACTTTATGCTTGGAATGCTCGGGTAGCCGGGGCCATGCTCACCCCACTTCATCTTTGCGAGATTGCAATTCGAAATGCGGTCGCTGAAGCGCTCGAAATCGTGCACGGTCCTCGCTGGCCATGGGTAGGCGGATTCGAAGTGAGCTTACCCAACCCGGCTAATGCTTATTCCCCACGGCAGGATCTGACACTAACACGCGGCCGGTTTCAAACTACGGATCGGGTTGTTGTGGAGCTGAAATTCGCCTTCTGGGAAAGCATGTTCACGAGTCGCCATGATAATAGAATCTGGACGCCCCACCTGCTCAAGGTATTGCCCAATTTGTCAGCATCTGTTCCGGTTTCTACTCATAGGCTTCAATTGGCGACAGATCTAAAAGCAATTCGGCTTCTGCGGAATCGCATTGCACACCATGAGCCGATCTTCGTACGCAACCTGGCAGATGATCTAGCAAAAGCGCACGCGATCGTAGACGCACGCTGTCCGGCAACGGCTGCTTGGCTTACTAGCGACACTACAGCCGCAACAACTATCCAATCGCGACCATTCTGAATACATAGAGACGAACGGATGCGCAGGCTGGTGGCTGAGGGGAGGTTTCGAAGTGCCGAGAGTAGATAACCCTGTTGAGCCTGGGTGCGCCAGTTAGCCTGCTGGATCGGTATCGTCTTCCTCATCACAGTCATCATCCTGCCAGCTATCTGTCCCGTTATACTGATCGAAGACGTATTCGGGCCACTCATAGTCGAGCAGTCCGGCCATCGACGGTAAGTAGAAGTCTTGCCGTTCATAAATCATTGCGCAGGCGGCGCGGTAACCGCTACCAGGATGCATGGATTCGAACCGATCTCGCATCTCGATTAAAGCTCGCACACGTACCAAGCCTATGATCGCGAAGACGATGACCACGCCACAGGTAACCGCATCAGCGGTTTTGCCGAGCCTCTTTAGGTAAGCCGGTCGCTGTCCTTCTGTGCGGCGAATGATCTCTTGGATGATCCCAGCGTTCTGCTCTTCGAAATGGACCTTCTGCTCTAACGACATCCTTTCGAAAGCTGCCCGGACCGCCACCAGGTCAAACTCCGTGCCGAGCATTTCCGCAAACGCGATCGCGTCCTGGGAAGCAAACTCCGAATAGCGATACATGCTGTTGTTGGCCATGGAGCTACCTCGCACCGAGTGTTAGCGAACGCACCAAATCCGAAGCTTAGTTGGTGGGCGGAGGCTGTGTGTGGGGCAGATGAGGAAACCAGGTGAGGGGTACTCCTCGATAGGGCTGGTGACGCGCACGCCATCAAACCCCTGCCTGTCGAGGGGCAAAGCCCGCCAGCAGCCGGCCGCGATAATGGCGCGCGGTGCCTGGCCGGAGGAGGGGAGGTATAGCACGGATACTATCATCGGACATGGGGTGTAACCCCATGAAAAACCTCGCATTCCTCCAAAACCACCAGCGGTGCCTGCCAAGTTTTGGCATAGCCTGTGCAATCCCGATCCTGATCACGCTCTTCCTTTGGCTGTTCCTTCCTTCTTTTCATTTTTTCTTTCCCTTCCCCCAGCTTTTCCTGCGCGCCCACACACCCCAGCCCAGCAGGGCAGACCGCTTAAAAGGGTAATCAGGATGCGGTATTACGGGAGGAACGCGAGGCTTTTCAAGGGATTAGGTGTTCTCGCCGATGATAGTATCCGAAGGCTTATTGCCCCCCGGCCGGCGTAGGCCGGGGAGTGCGCTGAAGCAAAAGAGGCAGGCGCAACCGGCTGCCACCAGGACGGAAAAGGGCAGCGTGGCCACCGCGATCGGCGCCGCTACGCACTAGGACGAAGTGCATGCGCTGCGCTCATCACCAGGTTGTGCAGCTGCGGGCGAGGTCGTGACAGGGTCGACGCTTCTCAAGCCGGCGCACCAGGAGGTGGTAGACCGGCGAGGCGAATCCGTCCTGCTGGCGCCAATGGCGCCGGCAGGCGGTGCGGATTGCCACTTGGGAGGGTTGTTCGGCCAGTTTTGGCCGTTTCCTTGCGCGGGGGTGATTGCAGGGCCTGGTGCGGCCCCAGAGCCTGTTTTAAACAGCACTGTATGTCTGCTGTACCAATTCCAAGGCTTCGAGCCGCTGGATCTCACGGAATGCGATGGGGAAGTTACTGCGGAAGCCGGCTAGCGCATCGAGGCAATTCCAGGCTTCGTCGTACAAACCGTTCTTTACATCGTCGCGAGATACGCCTACTTCCTGCCACAACTCGCCATCCGCGCTTCGGATATCAAGGCAGTCATCATCAAACGTGCTGTGTCCCACCGATGCCAGGAAATGCATCAACACAACGTCGCCGCAAGAGGCACAAGAAGAACGAACGCTGAACATGGTCCCGAGGGGCAAACCCGGCTGTTCGAGGTCACCGCACGCATAGTTGCCATCGTCCACCACCCGCACGAATGGCATAGCCATCCCAACGCGAAAGGTACTGTCTGGGTCCGGGCGGTTGCTTTCCCACCAGCGGCTGAGGAAGGTGAGTGCCGGATGCTTTTCCAGTCGGCCGGTGAAGTCCTCGGAACCCGACCCGTCGATGTTGGGCCGGTACTTGTAGGGAGTGTTTTCCGCTAGCCACATTGCCTTCAAGAGGGTTGACGCCGGCAGCACCGCCGAACCATTTGCCTTGTGCTCGTCTTTGAGCCGGCTGAAGCTGGCGGTGTGTTCCAACTCATGCAGTTGCTTGTCCTGGAACGCATGAATGTTCGTGGCCTGCTCGTACGGAATAGGGGGAATTTCGAACACTTCATGAATGGTCACACCTGGTTTTTCCTCACCCACAGTGACCAGACTCTCGCGAGCAAGCAGGATATTTCTGTTGTCCATGTACTCTTTCGTGAGTTGACCATATCGCATGACCGCCGTCGCCGCGCGGTAGATGGGAGCGGATTGTCCTCTTGACCATGGCCAGTTGCTGACGGCCATCGTATACGTCCGATTATCGCCATCGAGGAGTTTTACGCTCAGTCGATGACGAACCTCCCAATCCCAACCCTCGACGCCCGGATGCCCAGATGTGAAGTGCCAGCGGAACTCAACTTCAAACTCCGAAGGTAGGTTTTCAGCCCCAACCGTCCAGCCATTGCGATTAGACGCCGAACCCGCAACCACGAAGTGAGGGTTTGGGCAGGGGCGGCGGATCTGGATCCCGTCCCTCGGGATCAAGAGATCACCTAATTCAGAGATCACCTCCAGACGAACATTGGCCGCGCTGAAAGCCATACTTGCTTGAGCATCGAGCATCAGCGTCGGGGCCAGGTGCAGCATTCTCCGGCAGCTGTCGGTGGTGCCAACTTCGCTCCCATCCGGTTGAATCAAGTTTGATGAACCATCCTGGTGAATTGCACGTGCAATGATCATCGCGTCACTCCAAGGGCGGGCTTGAACCGGGCAGTCACCAGTTCAAGCCAGGAGATTCCACGCGCTAGGTCACCAACGCGAGAATACTCAGATTGATAGGTGGTCTTAATCGATTCGGCGAGAGCTGGCGGTGGTGATCGCTAGGTGTACAACCCGCTGGCTGCACGCCCCGATTCGTCGGATGAGTTCTCCGCCAAACCCGAGGGAGAGGGTGAACACCGTTGCAATCAGATAGAACGTGCGAAGGGCATTCGCTTCAGCTTGGATTGCGGTGGCCAGCGGCACGAGCTCTTCCCTTGGGTTCTCGCATACAACGCTTGGCACGCTGATATCGGAGGGCGCGGATTCACACACAAAGGTACGAACCTGACCAGACGGCACATCACGCAAAGCAAGCCCATATTTGGCGTAAAGCCCTGAGATCAACTGCACGTCGGGCTGCTTCATGAGGATGGTCGGATTCAGCACCAGCGCGACGCCCGCCATGAGGCCAAGCGGGTAGAGCGCCACATATTTGGTGGCGTTCCACATCAACATCGTCACTACATGAACAATGGCACCGATTCGTCCAAGAATGATGCTGAGGGCACGAAATCCAAAACAGGCGCCCCGGTAGAGCCGCTGCAACCAAAGTAGGGCGAACGCTTTCATGGTTTGTCGGTGGGTCATCGCTGTTAAGCCTCGATCGGAGCATGGTCAGTTGAGTTTTCTGACGTGCATCCTATGAAGGCTGTTAGGGCATCTCCACCGAATCGGGGGGTAAAACTGAGTGCGTGTCGTTAATGGGGGGAGATCTTGCGTGCTTTGGTGATGGCCCCTTCACAAACACCGGTAGGTCAGAGCCTGGCTTGAGAGTTGCTGAGCGTTATTGCTACCAACCGTTTTTTGAGGCCAACAGCGTCATTAGGCGGGATGCATCCGTGTCCCTGCTCATTCTCCAGAACCTTTCCAGTGCCATTTCATGCTCTGAGGATTGACCGACCACTACTCTCACATGAGCAATTGCCTCGTTCACCAATATTTCGTGGCGGAGTGCGCGAGTGTTGCCCGACCAACACAATAACCGGTGCCACCAGTTTCGACCGATCGCTTGAACGAATGCTCGCTTGTAAGCTGACACAGCCTCAAGCACTTCGACGTCTACTTGCGGATTGCTATCCCAAACACTTTTTCGCTCAGCCGTGGCTTTGGTGTGAGACGTCGCCCCCAACCAGGATGAACAGGCGCGCAAGTCGTATTGGGCGCCAGCATCGGCATACCCAACCACACGATGGAGAGGGATATCAAAGGGTTCGTGGGCGAGTCCTACTGCATTTGTGGTGCTGAGTGCTCCGGACGGAAAGGTGTCGGAGTTGCGAACGATCGCACCCGCATGAATTGAGCCATCATCCAAGATAAAGATGCAAGGGCCCGTTCCTGATGGAGGTAGCCCTTCATTGAACGCTACTGTGAAGGGGCGCCCATCCGGGCCGTTGAGTGGTTTACCCGTCAATTGCTGCATTTGAAACGTTCCTTGGCTACTGGGTTGTTGAGCGACTGTATAGCCGCAGAGGCAACTGGACTGACTTTCTAGTACACGCTTGATGCCAAAGGTTAATACCTGTTCACAATTCAACTGCCTTCGGTGCCGGCTTTTCGGCTGAGTTAGTCAGCAGCGTGTAGCGATCCATCCAATACTGCGACCGCTCGTAGCATTTTTGAGCTTTCGCAGGTTGCCCACACTCCGCCGCATGATTTCCATCAGCGAGCCAACGGTTTGCCAACGCGTCAGCATCCGCGATGCGTTGGCTCAGCGGTTTTTTGGGTTTTGCAGCCATTGTGTTAGCTCTTAACCAGATCAGTTGTCGTCGTCTCGCCACATGCCATAGGCGCGTTCGATGTAGTCGTAGGCCATCATGCGCTCATCGCTGCCCTTGCTGCTGTAACCATCTGCACGCGGCTCACTCGCATAGCTGTGTAGTGCTGCGGAGTCGGCAATGAACCCGCGCAAAACCTGCATAGGCGTTGCCTTGAATTCGGAGCAGAGTTTGGTGAACTCGGGAGGCACATCAATCGTCAAACCTACCGTTTCGTCCTCGACAAACCGGCCATGTTCGCCTGGGATAATCCCGGCCGGCGCGAGGAACCCATCCGGACACAAATCGTTGCGCCAGCCGATCCGTTCAGTGTTGTAATTCGGGGAGCCGATCGGAACGATATGATCGATCATGTCTAACTCGAACGCGCGACGCAAAGACTGATCGATGTAGGCCTGAAAACGATACTCAGGAAAATCGCGATCCTGTGTCTCCCAATCGGTCCGCATCACCACGCCGAATTTGCCAATGTGCTGTGCCAAATACTCGGTAGTCCCAGAAAAGGTAGGTTGACGCTTTTCCTGGCCCTGATACTCAAACACAAGAAAATTGCTCCCGCTGTCCTCGGACGAAATCTTGATCAAACGGGCATTGAAAAACGCAACAGGTTGCCGAGAATGAATGTGCATGATGCTTCCTTGTGTGTATTCGCTGACGCGGAAATATCGTCTTTCTACTCATTTAGACCCGCAGAAGAGCGGCGGCGGGCGGCAGGCCGCTTCATCAGAAATGTTCGCAAGTACCAAAAAAAACGCCGTCATTGATCATGTAATTGAAGGGCTTCTTTTCACCCTCGATGAACTCCATCACGTTTAACGCCGTCAAAATTGAGCCAGGCAGAATCTCAGTAGAGCCTGCCGCCGACACTACCTTGTAGGAGTTGTCCTTTCTACCTTGGTCAATCACATGAGGCTTTGCGTCAACGGAATTCTTCAATGCGCCTACGGTTATGCCTGAAGCGCGGTCAACCGTGAACTGCTTTCCCTTGAACGTGCTGAGCAGCGCTTTGTAGGCCGGGTCAGTCTCCTCCTGAGCCTGGTAGAAGCGCTCGATTGTGCAGCGGTAATCATCACCCGCTCGCGAGTCCTGTGGGATGCCAATCGCAAGCAAAAATGCGGCAACGCATTGAAGCCTTGAAGTGATCATCGTTCTTCCTCACAGGTTGGTGAGACAGCGACGTTGCCGGAATTAATCGTTAGAGGTTTGCCCCCCGAGCGTCACGTCACTCGTTCAGTGCGTCTTTCACCATAACGCAGATCCTCTGACTTTCCAGGAGCAAGGTATCTGACTCCCACCTGGCGGGCACATGGTAGTGAGTTGTTCACGGACAGCGGCCTGCCCGGCAACGCCTGAAGTGGGCAGCAAAGGTGGAAAAGGGAGTAATAGGGGGTTGGACAAAACATGGCCAACCTTTCGATCAGATCAGGTCGGTTTGACAATGCTTATCGCAATGCCTGCCATCAGAGCGGGCACGCCTGCGGCGAACAACCATGTAGGTATTTCCGACTCAAACAGCGCGGCACCTAACAGGGCGTTGCCCAACGCAAAAAGCAGCAGCCCTTTACCGTCGCGAATGATTATCCCAAGAGTCGCGAGGCTGATTGCCGCAACCAAAGTTGCACCAAAAGAAAAATGCAGCGACGACAGGGGGATACCGCCTGCGCCCCCAACGAATGCGCCAAGGCCAATCAATACGAGCTCGATCACTCTGAAAAGGCCCGTACGATCGACCGGGTCTATTTCGTTCTTCTCTACTTTATCGTTCATAAGTGCCTTCATTAATTGAAGAATCCCTCAGCTTCTAACTGCTCCCACTCTTGCTCAAGGAGCCACCCCTTGATTTGAGCTGGAGACAAGTTGTCTGGATGTTCATTGAGGCTTTTGGCCGCCAGCCCCCGGTTGGCTTCAATTTCAGCTTCATCGGCCTGGCGGAGGATGACTTCATCTTCCTCTGTACGGCTCCGACCAACGCCCACTTTGTTGAAATCGTAGAGCGGGGTACAGGTACGACAAAAGATAAGCACTGCACGGGCGTTTCTTACCTCAACGGAGGGCACTTCACCGCCTTGCCAAGTCTCGTGCGCCACGGTCACGGTGACAGTGGTCTGCCCCTCCGTGATCCAGGCATTGCAGCGGGTGCAATGGGCGATTACTTGTCTGATGGGCGTTATCGTGGCTGACTGGCGCTGGCCATCCTCTAACTCGTCCCCCGTGCCTTCCGGCTGAGTGTCATTCTCAGCATCGTCGATATTCTGTGCCAGTGAGTCGGCGCAATTGAGAGGTTGCTGATTTATGTCGTCGAGTCCTTTGGTGATCTCGACAGTTTTTCTTTTGCCTGTGACCCAAGCCCAAAAAAATCTCAACATGATATTTGCCTGATCAGTGGCTTACGCAGGAACCAAAATATCTACCGGATAAGCACACTCCCAAAGGACGTGGGCAGCGCGAGGCGGTCTTTTTCTGATTTTTGCCTGACGTTTCGTGACTTAGGGAGTGCCTACAGGATCACGTCCCCGCGCAACATGTTGAGGAAATTTTTGCCCTTTTTCCCATGTTTGAGGACGTAGGCAGATTCGACCTCTTCAGGAA
>Ga0247819_10001505_pt1 | contig 12578 bp, 18 predicted proteins | sample 13C_Xylose_Day6_FD_193428 | JGI IMG/M metagenome (GOLD analysis project Ga0247819, IMG submission 193428) | Soil microbial communities from agricultural site in Penn Yan, New York, United States - 13C_Xylose_Day6 | ecosystem: Environmental > Terrestrial > Soil > Agricultural land | place: USA... | reverse complement strand
GATTGTGGCCACAACATTATGCTCGACCGCCCCGGGGAATTGGCTTCGCTTCTTCTCGAAGGAGCCTCTGGGTAAAAGTGAGATTGCTGACCGGGCTTTGTCGCTGCCAATAGCACTTCAATATTTCCGCTTTCCGGTCTTTTACAGCCGTATTAGGAAGGAAACTCAATGGTGGATAACGTCTTACCTGCGCTGGCGATTTTCGCGGTTGCGGCGAGCATCACCCGCGGCCCGAACAACATCATCGTGATGGCTTCGGGTGCCAACTTTGGGCTTGTTCGGCCAGTACCTCACCTCTGCGGGATTTCGACCGGAGTCTTTACAATCATTTCCCTGATGGGCCTAGGGCTGATGGCCGTCTTCGGCACCTTCCCAATACTGCACACGTTCTTGCGTATCGTATCGGCTTCATCTTTTATGGCTAGTCTGGAGGATCGCTATAGCCGTGCCGCCCGAGGCGAAAGCAAAGGGAGCTGCACCGCTTACCTTTTTCCAATCTGCAGCCTTTCAAGCGGTCAATCCAAAGATATGGGCCACCGGATTTTCAGCGGTCACGCTGTTTGCTACTGATCGATTACCGACCTCGATCATTCTGGTTGCGATGGTTTTCGCCGTGATTGGCTTTGCCTCGATGCGGTTTGGGCCGGAATGTGGACCGCACTTCGGCATTGTATGCCGGGCGTGCGGCTTAGGGTATTCAACATCACGGCGGCATTACTTCTCGTTATCTCTCTGTACGCCGTATTGTTTGCCGAGCCACTTACTTTTAAGAGGACATTTTATTATGGACATGTCGGATATCACGGTTCAACTCTCCTCCTTTCGGAAGACCATCGACAATATTGACGCAGCGCTCGTCCATATGCTTGCAGAACGTTTTCGCTGCACCGATCAGGTGGGAGTATTGAAAGCAGAACACCATCTGCCTGCAGTGGACAAGCACAGGGAACAGCTTCAATACGGTCGGCTAACGGAACTGGCAAAAGGAGCCAATCTCGATCCGGTGTTTGTCGAAAAATTGATGCAGTTTGTCATCAGTGAGGTCGTCGAGCGGCACAAGAAAATCGCCACTGAGCATCGTGCCAAAATAACAGGGCAGGAAACGGCTAATAGATCGTGAAACGATGATACGTTCAAGGCCCGTCAGAGCCCATCCTCCTTGTCTTCCTCATTCCTAACCCGTTACCCACGCCTTAGGTACTTCCGTGTTCTTGAAACCTGCACTCAAAATCGCCCTGCTGCCGCTAGCTCTCGTTGGCGGAAATGCAATCGCGGCACAGTCAACCTCCAACCCCGGTCCGAGGGCGCTGGAACTTTTAGTGGCCACCCTTAAGGATCGTCTTGAAATCGCTGATCTCGTAGCACTGACTAAATGGGACAGTGCCATGCCAATACAGGACGGTGACAGAGAGTCGCAAGTGATCGACAGTGCACAGCAAACGGCAGCGAAGTTCGGCATTAATAAAGACGATATCAAAGAGTTGCTCGCGGCTCAGATTGAGGCGAATAAACTCGTCCAATATGGCTTGCACGCCGCTTGGTTTACGGCGGGAGAAGCCCCTGACACATTGCGTCCGGATCTAAAAGGACAGATCCGGCCTCAGTTGGATGATCTCCAAGCCCGTCTGCTTGAGCAATACGTCAGATTCAGTCCATACCGGACCCATCCCGACTGTTCCGTCTGGCTGAAACAGGCACGAACTAAACTGGCCAGTGACCCTCTGCATGACGTGGCGTTGGTTCGGGCTACAGGTGAATTGTGCATCAGGAACAAACCGTAGCGCCAATGTTAGGCGGGCCCGCTCATGGCAGATCCAACTTGATCTGTAGCGTTCGGTTCGGAAAATACAGTTCGTCCCACCCTCTTTTCAGCAAGTCCTGACGCAGCTCTGACCCATCGACGGGATCAGCATCCGCTTGGCGACCATCCAACCACCACCGCCCTTTTTCAAATTCCCAACGGTTGATCGTCTCAGCCTTCAGCAAAACGACGAAAGTCTTCCTCCGGTTGGCTAGTTTTTGAGGCACGCCAAGGCAGTTAGCCTGACATCACTCTCTGACCCGTAAAGGACACGTCAAATGAAAGCCGTCGTTTTCCAAGAGCCCGGTTTGCCCATCCAGAACCCTCGCTCCCTGTTCGAAATAGATCTGCCGAAACCGATCCCCGGTGCTCGTGATCTGTTGGTCGAGGTAAAGGCCATCGCGGTGAACCCTGTAGATACCAAGGTACGTGCGCGTAGCACCAGCGAAGAGCCTCAAGTACTAGGTTGGGACACTGTTGGCATCGTTCGTGAGGTTGGTAACGATGTGTCGCTGTTTAAGGCTGGCGACGAGGTATTCTACGCCGGTGCAATTGATCGCCCGGGTAGTTATAGCGAATTTCACCTGGTCGATGAGCGAATCGTCGGCCATAAGCCTCGTAGCCTGGATAATGCCAGCGCCGCAGCCTTGCCACTGACATCCATCACCGCCTGGGAGCTGCTGTTCGACCGACTGGGCGTACAGGAAAATGGTGGCAAGGGACAAAGCCTGCTGGTCATTGGCGCCGGCGGTGGGGTTGGGTCGATTCTGGTCCAGCTGGCTCGCAAACTTACCCAGCTTACCGTCATCGGCACAGCCTCGCGGCCGGAAACTCAAGCGTGGGTACAAGAACTGGGTGCCCATCATGTGATCGATCACTCAGCCTCGATCCCGCTGCAACTGAAAAACCTGCAACTCAATCCGGTCGACTACGTTATCGGCCTGACCCATACAGACACTTACCTTCTGCAAATCCTGGAAGTGCTTCGCCCACAAGGCAAATTGGCCCTGATCGATGACCCAGCACAACTGGACGTCATGCCACTCAAGCGCAAGTCGCTGTCCCTGCATTGGGAGCTGATGTTCACGCGTTCGCTTTATCACACCGCGGACATGATCAAACAACATGAGCTGCTGAACAGAATTTCCGCACTTGTCGACGATGGTGTCATTCAAACCACCATTGGCGAGCACTTCGGCAAAATCTGCTCAGATAACCTCAAACGCGCACACGCGGTGATCGAAAGCGGCAAAGCCAAAGGCAAAATCGTTCTCGAAGGCTTCTAACCTGCTAACACACTCAAGGACACGCATATGAAAGCTTTCTTCCACGCAATCGGCCTGGCTATCGCGGTTTCGTTCAGCGCAATGGCCGTTGCCGACACCGCAACGGGCAAAGATATCACTCCCGAACGCGTTTTCGCTTTCAACGACGCGATGCCGACAGGGGTCACTGTCACCGAGACGGGGCGGATTTTCATCAACTTCCCTCGGTGGGGAGATGAAGTTCCCTACACCGTGGCAGAGATCAAACAGGGACATTTGGTTCCTTATCCGGACCTCAAAACCAATGTGGAAAACGCCAAGGATCCGACCGCAGGGTTCATAAGCGTACAGAGTGTGGTCGCGGACGGCCGAGGTCGCGTCTGGGTGTTGGACACAGCCGCTCCCGCATTCTCCGAGCCCAAAGCGGGAGGAGCTAAGCTGGTCGCGATTGATTTGACTACCAACAAGATCGTGAAAACAGTTGTTTTCCCGCGTGAGGTCATTTTGCCAACTACCTACGTCAATGACGTTCGTTTTGATTTTCGCGTAGGCAAGGAAGGCACTGCGTACGTCACCGATTCGTCCGTAAAAGGACCAGGCGGAATCATCGTACTGGACCTTGCCAGCGGAAACGCTACCCGACGCCTCACTGGAGCGAAATCTACGTCTGTAGATCCCACGTTCCGACCTGTAATCGAAGGGAAGCCGGCACTGATCACCCGCGACGCGCAGGGTCAAACAGGCTTACTGACTGTTGCGTCGGACGGCACAGCGCTGTCCAGCGATGGTAAGACTTTATATTTCTGTCCGCTTTCGAGCCGACACCTGTATTCGGTTCCGACCGCACTGCTGCGAAATCCCGATGTAAGCGAAGCGGAGCTCGAAAAGGCGGTGGTTGACCTCGGCGAAAAAGGTGCCTCAGATGGCCTTGAAGCTGATGCTAACGGTGCAGTCTATGCCGGGGATTATGAGCACAATTCGATTCGCAAGCGGCTGGCGGATGGCAGTTGGCAAACCGTTGTGGAGGATTCGCGAGTCCTTTGGCCGGATACCCTCTCGATCGGGCCTGACGGCTACCTGTATTTTATCGCAAACCAATTACACCGCTCTCCTGGTTTCAACGACGGCCAGGATAAACGGGTGAAACCGTACAGCCTGATGCGCGTCAAAATCGACGCCAAGCCTGCGCCAACGCATTGATAAGGACATAACATGCAAAAGCACATTCGCCTGGGTTACATCGACCTTAGTTTCCATGCCGCCAGTGCAGCACTTGTGCAGCGCACACTGGAGCGACATGGTTACCAGGTAGAAGTCAGCGCAGATCCTCACGAGGAAATGTTTCGGTTGTACAGCGAGGGCAAGTAGAGATGCTGGTGTCTGCTTGACTGTCGGCCAGCCATGGCACGTACCTGGCGGCCTGCAAGAAACCGGGCACCTCCCTCGGCGTCATTTACAACCCGTACTACATATGGGGAGTGCCTGATTACGTACCGGAGGATCAGGTCGCTGCGATTGCAGACCTGCTTAAGCCTGACGCTGCCCTACGGATGAGCCGTCGCATCCAGGACATAAACGCTGGCGCTGGCATCAGCCGTTTTTCGAAGGCCATGGTGACAGAGTATGCACTTGATGGTGACGGCTACTACTTCGCTCAAGGCACTGAGGCTGATTGTTTTTAACCGCTTTGAACAGTTCTATGCGGAAGAAGAATGACTCGTGATGCCGGTTTGGCACCCCCAATATTTGCACCATGCCTACAAAATCCGAGCGCTGGATGAACCGCTTGGGTTATCGGGCGGAGAGGATCAGGCGACGCTCATTGCCACCAGTGATGTTGTGGAAGCAATGTATCCGTCCGGTGAAGTCATCTACTCAGCTCAGCAAAGCCCAGGCATGCCTGCACGTGAATTTTCGGGGGACTCCTTGTCCTAGCGTCAGCCGCGTGGATCTACCCGCACATTACCCGTACCGGAGGAATTTCTATGAAGCTAGTTGAGATCAGTACGTTTATTACTCGGTGGCCATCGCTAGGCTTGATGCCACCAACCGCTTGGCTTGTTTCTCAAGACTGCGAAAACCAAATTTTGGCCTTGCTGGCAGGTCTTGGTGCGGGTTATCAGCGCCATGGAGACTGTGCCATCCACGAAAGCGCCGTTGTGGAGCAAGGGGCTGTGCTGAAAGGCCCGATTATCATCGGCGAAGGATCATTTGTGGCGGCGGGAGCTTACCTACGTGGAGGCGTTTACCTCGGCAGCAATTGCATCGTTGGCCCAAGCTGCGAAATGAAAAGCAGCTTCATGCTCGGTGGAAGCAAGCTGGCACACTTCAACTTTGTCGGCGACTCGTTGATCGGCGAGGGCGTGAATATTGAAGCAGGTGCAATAATTGCCAATTACCGTAATGAGCTGGATGGTGCAGATATCAAAATCCGCCATGGTGACAATGTGATCGTGACGGGAGTAAAAAAATTCGGTGCCTTAGTCGGTGACGGCTGCAAAATTGGAGCAAACGCAGTCATTGCTCCCGGCGCTCTACTACGGCCAAACACCCACGTTCCACGTCTGGGGTTGATTGACCAGTTCGCCTACGATTAAGTGGCGCCGACTTTAAAGCTGGCCACGCTCAGCATCGTAAATGCGGCTTAGCTATAAGCTCTTGCGAAAGCCATCGTATGGAAGCTTAATTATTTTGGACTAACTTCCATCGCAATCGTCCCGCGATTACACGTGGCTTAGTTAAAGAGGTGCCCACCTATACGGCAGTAATGCCGTGATGTCACTCGCCCGCTGCGTCGGCAGGCGCGTGAGAACATCCTTTAGATAGGCGTACGTATCATGACCATTCAGCCGCGCAGACTGGATCAAGCTCATGATCGCCGCCGCCCTTTTTCCGCTGCGTAGCGATCCGGCGAAGAGCCAGTTCTTGCGTCCAAGGGCCCATGGTCGGATCTGGTTCTCCGCCCAATGATTATCAATGGGTACGCCCCGTCATTGAGGTAGCGCGACAGCGCTGCCCAGCGTTTTAGGCTGTAATCGGGTGCTCTGCTGATGGCCGAACCTTCGGGCACAAGTTCACGCTGGGCCATCATCCAGGCATTCAGCCTATTCATCACCGGTGCGGCTTTTTCTTGCCGTATCCGGCATCGTAAATCCGGCTCCAGGTCACGCACTTCGCTCTCGATTTCGTACAACAACTGGATGTAGCGCAGCGCCTGCTCGGCGATCTGGCTCTTGTTCGTTGCGTGCAACTCGAAGAAGTTGCGCCGGGCGTGGGCCATGCAGCCGATCTCGGTCACGCCGAGTTCGAAGCTGGCCTTATAACCGCCAAAATCGTCGCAGACCAACTTGCCTTTCCAGCCTTGCAGAAAGTTACGAGCATGCTCACCGGCGCGGCTGGGGCTGAAGTCATAAACGACAGCGGCTGTTTCGCAGAACTGGCTGGTGGCGTACGCCCAGACATAAGAGCGGTGGGTTTTCTTCGAGCCCGGAGCGAGCATTTGCACGGGTGTTTCATCCGCGTGCACGACCTGTTGCCCGATCACTACGTCACGCAAGGCATCGACCAAGGGCTGCAACTGCACGCCCGTCATGCCAACCCATTGGGCCAACGTCGAACGTGGAATCGCAAAACCGGCACGGCCAAAAATCGATTCCTGACGGTAAAGCGGAAGATGGTCAGCGAACTTCGCGATCATGACATGGGCTAACAACCCGGCGGTTGGGATTCCTTTGTCGATGACCTGCGCCGGTACCGGTGCCTGAATTAGCGTTTCGCAGTTATCGCAAACCCACTTGCCACGAACATGGCGCTCAACGGTGAACACGCCCGGCGTGTAGTCCAGCTTTTCGCTGACATCTTCACCGATGCGCTTCAGTGCGCAGCCGCATGTGCAGTGAGTGTTGTCCGGTTCGTGATGGATAAACGTGCGCGGGAATTCTGCCGGCAATGCCGTGCGCTTGGGCTTTTGCTTTTTCTCGGTCGCCGCTGGTGCTATTTGCAACGCCTGAAGCTCGGCGTCAATCGCCGCAATATCGGTATCGATTAGGTCATCCAGCAGGCTGGCCTGCTCAGGATTCATCTGCTCACTGCGCTTGGCAAACTTCAAACGCTTGGGCTGTGCGATCTCGTGGGTCAGCTTCTCGATCACCGTTTGATCGTGGTTGATCTTATTGCACATGGTTTCGACCGTTCTGCCCATGGTCTCGACTTGCGACAGCAGGTGCGCAGCGAATGCACGCAGTTGGGAGTCATTTGATCGAGATTGGGCGAGGAAGTCATGCCGTGGGTTTTACCAAAGCAGACCGCTTACGGCGGCAAACCGAGATGCTAATTACAGCTTTTAAAGCAGCGTAATAGCTCCGCCAGGCCCCACCCGTTGCCAAGGTAGGCCTAGTACCAAAGCCTGAAGTTGCGCGGTATCCAACTGCACGTCACTGCCTTGCCGAACGCCTGGCCAATGGAATTTACCTTGGTTCAAGCGACGTGCCGCCAGCCATACGCCAATCCCATCGTGTACCAGCACTTTCATCCGAGCGGCGCGGCGATTGGCAAACAGATAAGCGCAGTGCGGCTTCGCCGCACCGAACACCGCGACCACCCTCGCCAGCGCCGTTTCAGTGCCGGCGCGCATATCCATGGGCTCGGTGGCGAGCCAGATGGCGTCGATGTGGATCATCGCAACAGGTCTCGAAGGAAAGCGGCGCAGGCAGCAGCGCTATCGGTTGGCCAGTTCACTTTGACGGTGCCGCGTGGGTGCAGAATCTCAACGCTGATATTCGATGAAGATACGGGCGCCGTTGTTTGCATAGGCAATGGGATGAATGCTGGTTGAAGCTCCGTGATTTTCTGCACTTGCACCCGAATCCATTTGTGAACGAGGTTTGCGTTAAGGCTATGGCTGAGGGCGATGCTGGCAATCGATGCGCCGGGTCGGGCACACTCTTGAATGACTTGGGCTTTGAAGGATCTGGAATACGAACGGCGTGTTGGCTGCATGAAATACCCGCTTAAAAGGCTAGAACTGGTGCCCACCTGAATTTGAGTGCACACCATGTCCCGGCTTTGCGGGGTTGGGTAGATGACTTGGCCGGACGCATACGAAGCAATGCCAAAACAGCTGATTGAGGACCTGGCCTCGCTACGCCCCGGCAATGCCGCGATCAGTGAGCTTGATTTCTTGATCCGTCATAAAAAGTTTTCGGCATTGGAGGCTGCTGACATTTGGCTTGCACGCCAGTCAGAGCCGACGAAAGCTTGAGACTGAAGCGGGGCCTAGGCCCCGCTACTGAAGCCTTGGCTAGCTCTCAAAGCGTTTAGCTAGAAAAGCTCTAAGCGATTGGATGGCTGGCGTGAGTGATGTGCGATGAGCACACACTAACTGAAGCGGCGCCGGCTGCCCATAGCTCTCGGGGAACAGCTCGACGAGACGACCCCTGCGAAGATCCTCCCCGACATCGAGCCTGGACTTGTAGACGATCCCCAATCCAGAAACCGCCCACCGTCGGACAATATCGGCATCATCGCTGATTCGATCACCAGTCACCTGAACCGTCCGAACTCCCAGTGGGAAATTAAAGCTCCAACGCTCATATGTTTGCTCCCCCATCACGTATCTCAGGCAATTATGCCTGCTCAAAGCCTCAGGCGATTCCGGCACACCGTGACGCGCGAGGTACTCTGGTGACGCGCAAACCGTTCTGCGATTCAGCGGGGCGAGCGCCAATGACACCAAGCCCGAATCACTCAACTGCCCATATCTGATACTGGCGTCCAGATGTTCGCCGACCAGATCGGCCACCTGATCACTGACTCGCAAATGCAAGCGCACCATGGGATGCGTTTGCTGGAATTCATCGAGCCACGGGAGCAGTACGTTCCTGCCGATATCCGAAGGCATCGACAAACGAATGATGCCGGCTATCTCGTCACGGCCCTGTGTCAGTGCCAGGTCACCATTGTCCAGCGCTTCCAGCGCCAGCCGCGCGTGCGACAGGTACCGCTCGCCATCATCGGACAACCTTAACCGTCGCGTTGAACGAACGAATAACCTTGCGCCCAGGCTACCCTCCAGGCGCTGCATGGCACCACTGGCTAAGGCTGGCGAGATATCGAGTAAGCGGGCAGCCGCTGAGAAACTGCCGGCAGCTGCCGTCGATACGAAGACCTGCAGATCATCGATTCGTATGATTTTCTTCACTTTGACGAAATTCTTTGCGTGATGGCGAGGTTTTTCAGTGTAATGGGCGCAATTATCATTGCCCAGCCCCTCAACAAGGAACTTGCAATGAACCTCCCTAACCGATTTGTACTGACTGCTCTCATGGCGGGCATTATCGGTGTCGCACACGCCAAGGTGCAGCCAAGTCTCCAAGTAGTAGCTCAATCGGAAAGTGCTGTGTGGAACGCTATCGCTGTGGATAGCACTAAGCCAATATGTATCGGGACCTAAATGGACGGGCTCAGAAGTACCATACGTATAAAAACTGGACCAGGACGGCTAACCGCCCCCCTTTCCAAACGAGTGCTGGAACAGCACTGAATATCCCAGTCGGCCAGCGCTTCGTCAATGTCAATGCCATGCGTGTTGATGACATCGGACCGTTGTGGATTGTCGATGCCGGAGTCACAGACTTCGGCGGTAGAGTAATTTCTGGTGGAGCAAAGGTTGTTGTCGTATATCTCGAAAGCGGCGAAGTTGTCAAAGTCATCCCGTTCGACGGCAGCGTCGCTCAGGAACATAGCTACATTGACGACATCCGCCTCAACGGCAATCATGCCGATCTGACGGATGCTGGCGTGCCTGGCATCGTTGTCTTGGACTTCGAAACTAATAAGGCTCGACGAGTCTTGACGACCAGCCCCGCAGTACTCGCTCCCAAGGACCGTGACATTATTCTGAGTGACAAGGTAGTCAAAACGCCAGATGGAACAGCGCTACGGGTGCACTCCGATCCTCTGGAGGTATCGCCGGATGGAAAATGGCTCTACTTCGCTCCATTGGAGGGGGCATGGCATAAGATCGAAACGCGTTGGCTGGATGATGCCCGCCTGTCTGAGGATGAGCTCGTCAAACGCGTGGAGTTCTGGCGTGATCTGCCGCCAGTGGGTTGTACCGTAATGGATCGCAAGGGTAACTTTTACTTCAGTGATCTGGCGGATGACGGCATCAAGCGAATCTCCACTGACGGAACAATCCAGTCCATCGCTAAGCACACCCGCCTTCACTGGGTAGATACTCCTGCTTTCGACGGCCAGGGCAGACTGTACCTAGCGGCTGCGCAGGTCGATCGAGTGAGCCTGTTCAACAATGGCGCTGAAGGTCGAACAACCACTCAGAGTCTACCGCATGGATCCTAAGTAACGTCGTACCACCCGTTTCAGAGCTCACACTTGGTGCCATGTGAGATCTGAAACGGGCCTCCCGAACAGGACCATGCCGAGTATCCACTAACATAGTCCTGAACCATTATGTCCGACCCGTACGCGAAGCCAATGCAGATACAATGACCCCCAAAACCACCAGACCGAGTCCCGCCAGGAACATAGTGGAAACAGTCGCACCAAAAGCCAGGCAAGAGAACACGGTTCCTACGAGCGGTACTCCGAGGGTGAAGTTCGACATTCCAAACGTCGAGATCCTTCTTCCATACTCCGCTGAGATTACAAAGCATGCCGATGTCGCAATCGGACCGATGAAGAATAATTCTTCAACGAGTTTCCTATCCAAAACAATGGATGCCGGTGAGCCTTCGCTAACGTAGGCTGCAATCGCCAAAGGTATGGTGGCCAAGAGCATCTGCCACGGGGCAAGTGCCAGTGGTGGCGTCACCCAGCGGTGACGCTTTACATGGAGAATGACGATCGCCCAACTGACAGCTGCGAGAAGCAGAAACACAGCCCCCATTACGGTGTCCTGATGCGTCCAGTCGAGCTCACCCGGGGAGCAGATAGCGACCACCCCTGACATCCCCACAACAAGCGCTGCGATCTGCAAACGAGCGGGAACCTCACGGAACATGAGCCAGGCGACGATTACACACCACAACGGAGTCGTGTATGCCAAGAGCACTGCTCGGCTAGTGTCGACATGCACCATGGCCACCATGCCCAGTCCAGTGAAAGCCATCATCTGCAACAATCCTACGCTGGCGATGATAGGCACATCTTTTCTAGTCGGAAGCTTGAGTTGTCCTCGCGCAACCAGATAGACAAACAAACAGACCCCGGCACTGGCGAAACGGATGGAAGCCAACCAGAGTGGAGGCACGTCCTCCAGCGCAAGTTTTGTCACCGGCCAACTACTTCCCCACAAAAGCACCATGACAAAAAGCCAGATATAAGTTGAAGAAATCCCAAAGGTTTTGGTGCGACTCTTAAACACTTGCTGAGTTGAAGCGCTCATGGTGCCTCCTCGTTGCAATCTAGTTACGTAGGACCATGATATTTCTGGGTAAGCGGAAAAACGTACCTAACTCTTCCTTCCAACGAGGAAATGCCGGTACATTTCATTGAAAAACATTCAGACAGGGGAAAAATTTACCATGAGCCGCTCGAAGCTTGATGACGCCAGCCTACGCATCCTTGATGCACTTCAAGAAAATGCGGAGCTGAGCAATGCTGAATTAGCAGAAATCGTGGGCCTTTCAACTTCGCCATGTTGGCGACGAGTGTCGGAAATGAAAGAGAGCGGCGTTTTACGAGGAGCCGTTACGCTGGTTGATCCAGCCGCACTGGGACTTGCCATAAACGTGTTTGTTCACGTGTCACTGAAACTCCAGGACAAGCAGTCACTAGAAGTTTTCACGAATGCGATCAGGGAACGCCCCGAAGTGATGGAGTGCTATTTGATGAGCGGGGAAGCGGATTTTATGCTTAGGGTGGTGAGTGAGGATTTAACTAAGTACCAGACGCTGTTACTTGATTGCTTAACGACCATAGCTGTTGTAGCGAGCATAAAGTCGAGCTTTGCGCTAAGCCAGGTGAAATATACAACTGCATTGCCCACTAATCATCTGAGAGGGCGCGCGGCGGGAGCCAGCAATTGAGATTGAACCGTCCTGACGCGCCTGGTTCTCGACCGTCGCCACCCGTCGTGTTCTGCGATCAGCACCTGACGTTGCTCCGCGAGCGCCTGTTCGGCGACGCCCTGCGCCAGGTGAATCGCCTGTTGCCACTCGGTGACAAAAGCCTGCGACACCTCGCCAGGCAACGCTGGCAGGCGAGTCTCACCGCTCAAGCGTTCGGACAGACGCCTCCATCATTGATCGAGCAACCCACCGGCGCGAGCCGGACTACCGCGACCGAGCTCAAGGCGGACCCGCTCCACCGTCGGTCGTTCGCCCCTCGTCAATACCGCATCCGCGGCGGCAAACACCTCGTTTTCCGGCACCCCTACTGCCATCGTTCACCTCAGCGCATATTAAGTCTGATAATAGAATGTTATCCGACGTGATTTCCGAAGACGGAAATTTCAGTCCGATGAACATACTCAATACTACCGATCACTTAGC
>Ga0247819_10001504_pt1 | contig 12582 bp, 10 predicted proteins | sample 13C_Xylose_Day6_FD_193428 | JGI IMG/M metagenome (GOLD analysis project Ga0247819, IMG submission 193428) | Soil microbial communities from agricultural site in Penn Yan, New York, United States - 13C_Xylose_Day6 | ecosystem: Environmental > Terrestrial > Soil > Agricultural land | place: USA... | reverse complement strand
GCGATCAGCGCGAGAGGATGGACCCCAGCGGCGGCACGCAGACGTTGTTGCGGTTCTCCAACTCGGGTGGGCAAACCTTCCGGACGCCGGACTTGCGGTCCCAGGCCGGCGGCGTGCCGCTGTTCACTGCGTTCTCCAGTCCATCGGTCTGACCGAAGGCGCCGGCGCCCAGCATCTGCGTGGTCGAGCGCGTCGGAGCGCGCGTGCCCGCGCGTGCGGACGCGCCCTCCACGCCGACGGCCGCGGTGCCGCCACTGCCCGGGACGCCGTTCCTTGGATTGCCGGCTTCGTCGAAGTCCACGGTCGGCGCCGAGGGCCGGCTCGCGGTGCTGGGCCGGCTCGGGGCGTACTGCGACTGCGCGTGCGCGGCGCAGGCCAAGGCGGCGAGCAGGAGGGCGGGGATGCAGCGGGTGAGTGCCATGTCGGGACCATGCTAGTCGCCGCGCGCGACCGCAAGGCGCCGACGTAACCAGATGCAGCGGATGCGTTGCACGACGATGAGCCACGTCCCACGCGGCCTGCGGCGAGCCGCCTACAGGCCGCCAGGGTGGCGCGCCCTAGCCTCGTCGCATGACGGCGATCCCCGACGACCCGACGCCCTGCCTCCAGGACCTGATCAAGCGGTTCCGCGACGTTCGCGAAGGCAAGGTGCAGACCTCGCTGCCGGGCATGGACGTCACCGACCCGGATTGCTTCGCAATCGCGGTGGCGTCCGTGGACGGCCGCGTGTGGTCGGCCGGCGACGACCGGCAGCTCCTGTCGCTGCAGTCGATCTCCAAGCCTTTCCTCTACGGCCTGGCGCTGGACCGCCTGGGCCGCGACGTCGTGCATCGCAAGGTGGCCGTCGAGCCGACCGGCGAGGCCTTCAACTCGCTCACCGAGCTGGAAGAAGACCACCTGCCGTACAACCCGATGATCAACTCGGGCGCCATCGCCATCTCGGGCCTGCTGCACCACGACGCGCCGAGCGAGTCGCAGCAACGCATGATGGCCATGTTCAGCGACTACCTGGGCCGGACCGCGCAGGTGCACGAGAACGTCAAGGGCCGCGAGCTGGAAGGGGCGCATCGCAATCTCGCCATCGCCCACCTGCTGCGGCACTTCGACGTGATCGGCGACGACATCGACGGCGCCATGAAGCTCTATGCCTGGCAATGCGCCGTGATGCTGGACACGCGCGAGCTGGCGCTGATGGGCGCCACGCTGGCGAACTGCGGCGTGCAGCCGGTCACCGGCAAGCGCGCGCTGCAGCACCGCCACGTGCGGGACGTGCTCACGCTGATGTTCACCTGCGGCATGTACGACACCTCGGGCACCTGGGCCTACCACGTGGGCCTGCCGGCCAAGAGCGGGGTGGGCGGCGGCATCCTGGCGGTGGTGCCGGGCCGCATGGGGCTGGCGGTGTTCTCGCCGCGGCTCGACGCGCACGGCCACAGCGCGCGCGGCATCGAGGTGTTCAAGGCCTGGGCGGCCGACTGGGGCCTGGGCGTGCTGGGCGACGGCCGCGACCCGCCGCGCGAGCCGCACGAGGTGGCGGACCCTTCGAAGACGCGGCAGGCGAACTGATCGAGCCGTTCGTCAGTCGCGCGGCAGCGGCAACCGCACGCTGAACGTGCTGCCGCGGCCCGGGCCGTCGCTGTGCGCGTGCACCGCGCCGTCGTGCAGCTCGACCAGCTTCTTCACCAGCCACAGGCCGATGCCGAGGCCGCCTTGCGCGCTGTGGCGCGTGTCCTCGGCCTGGGCGAACAGGTCGAACACCTGCGGCAGCATCTCCGCGGTGATGCCGGCGCCGTTGTCGATGACCCGCAGAAGGACGTGGCCGCTTTCGACCTGCCCGGACAGCACGATGTGGCCGCCCGGCGGCGTGTACTTGGCCGCGTTGTTCACCAGGTTGCTGACCACCTGGGCCAGCCGCGTGAGGTCGCCCACCAGCGGCACCGGCTCGGGCGGCAGCCGCAGTTCCAGCGTATGGCCGGCGGCGTCCACGAGCGTCTGGCTGGACTCGAGCGCATGCGCCACCACCTGTTCGAGCGTGAGGCGCTCCGGCTGCAGGTCGAGCCGGTCGCGGCTGATGCGCGAGACGTCCAGCAGGTCGTCGACCAGGCGCACCAGGTGCACCAGCTGGCGCTCCATCATGTCGCGCGTGCGGCCGGCCACCGGCGGCAGGTCGGGCAGGCGCCGCAGGATCTCCAGGCCGTTGCGGATCGGCGCGAGCGGATTGCGCAGCTCGTGCGCCAGCGTCGCGATGAAGGCGTCCTTGCGGCGGTCGGCTTCCACCACGTCGGTGATGTCGGTGGAGACGCCGCACACCGCATAGATCCTGCCGCTCTCGTCGAACAGCGGAAACTTGCTGGTGCGAAAGCTCATCTGGCGGCCGCGCACGGTCAGCTTCTCCTGCACGACGACGTGTTCTCCGCGCTCCATCACCTGGGCGTCGCTGCCGCGCAGCACCGCGGCGGTGTCGCGGCCGAACAGCTGTTCGTCGGTGACGCCGATGGACGCATCGCGATCGACGCCGTGCTGGGCCCGCCAGGCCTCGTTGGACAGGATGTAGCGCCCGCGCAGGTCCTTGGCCCAGACCAGGGCGCCGGCGCCCTCGATCACCGATTCGGTCAGGCGCTGGGCGGTGCGCAGCTTGCGCTCGGCCACCATTTCGGCCGTCACGTCGCGCGCCGCGCAGATGCCGCGCACGGGCTGCAACTGGCCGTCCACCGCCGCGAAGACGATCTGCAGCCGGATGTGCAGCCAGCGCACCAGGCCGCTGGGAAGCAACGCGCGCACGTCGATCGCCAGGTGGCCGCTGCCGGTCGGCTGCAGCACTTCGCCGATGGCCTTCACGTAGCGCTCGCGGTCCTCCGGATGGACGCGGTCGAAGATGGCCTGGCGCGGCACCGTCATTTCGTCGTCGCCCAGTTCCAGCAGGCGCGCCAGACCGGCCGAGATGTGATTGCGGTCGGTGCGGTAGTCGATGTCGGCCATCACCAGTCCGGCCGCCTTGATGCCCATCTCCAGCTTGAGATGGTCGGCTTCCATGGTCGCCTCGGCCTGGCGGCGCTCGGTGATGTCGCGGGCGATGCCCAGCACGCCCACCACGCGGCCGGCGCCGTCGCGCAGCGGGAGCTTGCGCGACCACCACCAGCGGGTGCCGCCATCGGGCATCAGCGTCGGCTCCTCGGCCTCCAGCGGCTGGCCGGTGGCCATCACGATGCGGTCGTTGTCCATCAGCCGGCGCGCGAGCACCGGATCGGCCATGAATTCGAGGTCGCTGCGCCCCAGCACCTGTTCGGCGGTGCGGCCCACCACCGCCAGCATCGCGGGGTTGGCGAACTGGTAGCGGCTGTCGACGTCCTTGGCGAAGACGACGTCGTCCGTCGCCTGGGCGATGGCCGTGGCCAGCAGGCCGGGGTCGGCGAACAGGGGCGCGGGTGTGGCGGCGTCGCCACGCGGAGCCGCCGGTGGCAGGGGCGGGCGCTTCATGGGCGAACCCCTGGCGCCGCCGCCGCGCGTGTGTGGTGCGTCAAGACTGCGTGAACGCGCCGCAACGTCATGCAACAGGAGGTGCGGCCGGAAGGTACTGCCATGGCGGGTGAGGTTAGACCCATCCACATGCAACGCACGGGGATGGCGCAGCGCCATGCTAAGGCTTCCGCTCTACAGATGGGACACGAGTCGAAACAAGTGCAACGGCGCGGTAGTCGTCCCCGCAAAAGCACGGCCGTTATAAACGCGACAAGCAACCAAAGAGGAGGTCATCCATGACTGCTGCCACTACTACTCAAGCCCCCGGTTCCACCCAGGCCGCGCCCTCCGGGCTTTCCGCCGTGCCGCGCGCCGTCTGGGCCGTCCTGGGCACGCTGGCCGTGGCCACCGCCGGCCTGGCCGGCGCCCTGGTGATGCGTTCCGTCGACAGCCAGCCCACTCCGCCGGCCGTGGCCTCGCAGGTCGCCCCCACCCAGGTCGCCGGCGCGCAGACCAACCTGCAGCCCCAGCCGCAACAGGCTCCTGTCCAGCAACTGCAGGCCGCCCCGCAACAGCAAGCCGAGGCCCCGGCCGCCAAGCCGGCGCCCGTGAAGCAGGCCGCCAAGCCCGCGCCGGCCCGCCCGGTGCAGCAGGCCACGGGTTCGGCCCATGCCCAGGCCCCGGTGGAGCACGTCGCCCAGGCGCCCACGCCTTCGCGCACCGTCACGCCCATCGAGACCACCCGCGCCGCCATCTGCAACAGCTGCGGCACCGTCCAGGCCGTGCAGGAGGTCAAGGAGAAGGGCGAGGGCTCCGGCATCGGCGCCATCGGCGGCGCCGTGGTTGGCGGTCTCCTGGGCAACCAGGTGGGCGGCGGCAACGGCAAGAAGGTGATGACCGTGGTCGGCGCCGTCGGCGGCGGCCTGGCCGGCCACGAGGCCGAGAAGCACGTGCGCGCCACCACTGCCTACGACGTGCAGGTCCGCATGGAAGACGGCAGCGTCCGCACCTTCCGCCGCACCGAGCCGCTGAACCCGGGCACCCGCGTCACCGTGGACGGCAACAACCTGCGCGTGGGCGGCCAGGGCGCCGTGATCCAGCAGCCGCGCACCATCCGCACCTCGGTCGACGGCGCCTGATCCGGCGGTCCGACCCTCACGACAATCGCGCGGCCTTTGCCGCGCGTTTTTTCTTTCTAGCGGGCGCTGGCGCGCACGTCCCAGCCGGTTTCCGCGCTCCAGGCGCCGTGCAGCAGCAGGAACGAGCCGCCCGCGCCGCCGACCAGGTCCAGGCTGTCCATCGCGTACAGGTTGGCTTCCGCCGGCACGCTGCTCGCCGCGATCTGCTCGACCGTGCCGTTGGCCTGGCCGCCCGCGCCGAAGCGCTGCACGTTCACCGTGCGATGCAGCGTGGTGGTGTCGTAGCGGTCGGTGCGCCAGCCCAGCGCCAGGCCGCCGTCGCCCAGCGCGGCCACCCGCGGCGTCACGCTCGACGCCGGGATCTCGCCGGCCACGGCCTGGCGGCCGAGTGAAGCGCCGTCCGGACCGAACACTTCCAGCCACAGCGTCTTCGGCCCATCGGTCGGGCCCGACACCCAGCTCAGCGCGAGCTGCCCGCCGGTGAGCACCGCCAGCGCCGGTTGCTGCAGCTGCGTGTCGCGAACGACCACGTCCGTGCCCAACAGGTTCGCCTGCGCATCGAAGCGCGACAGTCGCACCTCGGCCACGCCGGTGCCCGAAGCGATCCACGCGACGGCGAAGCGGCCGTCGGCCCAGCGCGCGGGCGCGGTCGAGCCGGCCCAATTGGGATCGAGCGCCCCGGTCTGCGGCGTGAGCTGGCTGTCGAGGCGGACCGCCGTGCCCATGGCCGTGCCGTCGATCGCGTAACGCGCCACCTGGCCGAACTCGGCGCCGTAGCGCCCGGCGCTGGTGTCCACCGCCAGCGCGAAGCTGCCGTCGGCCAGGCCGAGCGGCCGCGCGACGAACTTGAAGAAGGTCGCGGCCAGCTGCACCGTGCCGCCCACGGGCGCACCGTTGGCATCGAAACGCCGGCCGTAGCCGTTGGCCGCGTACTGGAAGGGGCTCGCGGACCAGCTCACCAGGAAGCCGCCATCGGCCAGCACGGTGACGCCGGCCGAGTTGCCCAGGGCGGCGACCACCACCTCGTCGCCCAGCGGCCGGCCGTCGGTGCCGAAGCGCTGCATGCGCACGTCGCTCGTGCCGGCCACGTTGGTGGACCACACGGCGACGAAGCCGCCGCCGGGCAGCGCCACCGCGGCGGCGCGGCCCTGGTCGCCGGCGATGGTGCCGTTCAGGGTGAAGTCGCCGGTCTGCAGCTGCGCGGCCATCGGCGCCCCGCCGTCCGTTGCGCCCAGGCTGGAGGCCACGCCGCCGAGACCGCCCGTGTCACCGGCGGTGCCACCGCCACCTCCGCCGCCACCGCAAGCGGCGAGCGCCGCCAGCACCACGGCCGCTCCGGCCAGGCGCCAGCCGCGACGGCGCCCCTCCCCAAGACTTCGCTTCATCGGTACTGCTCCCTGTGTTGGCTCGAGAGCACATCGTCGAAAAGGGTCCCTGGCTCAGGTGTGCGGTCGCGTAACAAAGGTTTCGCGGCCATGCTCGGCCGTCACTTCCGGCAACCGAACAGCTCTTTCGGGCCGGTCATCCTGCACGCGACGTTGCGCGCGACGAACTCAACCTTGCTGCCGGAACTCGCCGGGCGTGAGGCCCACGCGCGCCTTGAAAGCGCGCGCGAAGCTCTTCTCGTTGCGGAAGCCCACCGCGGCCGCAACCTGCTTGACCGGCCGGTCGGTGCGCCAGAGCAGCTCGCGCGCGCGCTCCAGCCGCACCTCGTCCTTGAGCTGCTGCAGGCTCGCGCCTTCCTCCTTGAGCTGGCGGTGCAGCGTGCGAGCCGACACGTTCAGCAGCGCGGCCAGCGCCTCGGCGCTGTGCGTGCGGTCGGGATGCGCGGCGAGCGCCTGCCGCACCTGCGGCACCAGGAGCCGGTCGCGCCGGTACTGCAGGACCGTGAGGCTGAGCGCGCGCTGGCGCAGCATCTGCGTCAGCGCCTTCTCGTCGCGCCGCAGCGGGAGCTTGAGGTACTGCGCGTCGAAGCGGATCGCGGCCTGCGGCGCCGCACCGAACGACAGCGCGCCACCCGGGAACATGTGGGCGTAGGCATCGGCATGCGGTGGCGCCTCGAACGGGAAAGCCGCCGCCTGCAGCGGGATGCGCGAGTCCACGTACCAGCAGGCCAGGCCGTGGATGTTGCGCAGCACGAAGGCGATGCTGAGCTCGCGCGCCGGCGCGGGCAGCGGCCGCAGTTCCTCCAGCGCCACCGAGGCCAGCGAACCGGTGATCGCCAGCGACAGGCGGATGTGGTCGGTCAGCAGCCCGTGGTGGCGGCACCAGCGCTTGAGCGCCACGCCCAGGTCGGGCGCGCCGAGCGATGCGCGCGCCAGCATCCCGTAGCTGCCCCACGGCAGCCGCCGGTCGAAGGCGCCGAGGCCCTCGTCATCCAGCTCTTCCATGGCTGCGGCGGACAGCACCTCCATCTGACGGGCGGTCATCCGCCCCTCCTTCTGGTCCAGCTGGGATGGCGTGATCTGTGCCAGCCGCAGGGCCGCATCCGGCGCCCGGCCGCGGGCCCGGTAGGCCTGCGCGATGGCTCGCGCGAACGCCATCGGCGTGACGGCGGCGGGCGGGCGGGGCGAGGGGCGCTGCGGCATCGGCCGAGTGTGGTCCGGCTTGGCACGATTTGCAACCCACGGGGCAGGTGTGCAAGGCGCCGCGGGAGTAGGCTGCGCGCGAAGAACCGGGAACCCCGCGAGAGACCACCCATGCCCATCCTGGAAAGCCAACTCAATCCCCGCTCCGCCGAATTCCAGGCCAACGCCGAAGTGATGCGTGGCCTGGTCGCCGACCTGGAGCAACAGGTCGACCGCGCGGCCGCCGGCGGCGGCGAGGCCGCGCGCGCCAAGCACACCGCGCGCGGCAAGCTGCTGCCGCGCGATCGCGTGCAGATGCTGCTGGACCCCGGCACGCCGTTCCTGGAACTGGCGCCGCTGGCCGCGCACGGCATGTACAACGGCGACGCGCCCTGCGCCGGCGTCATCACCGGCATTGGCCGGGTGAGCGGCCGCGACGTCATGATCGTGTGCAACGACGCCACGGTGAAAGGCGGCACCTACTACCCGATGACGGTGAAGAAGCACCTGCGGGCGCAGGAGGTGGCGATGCAGAACCGCCTGCCGTGCATCTACCTGGTGGACTCCGGAGGCGCCAACCTGCCCAACCAGGACGACGTGTTCCCGGACCGCGAGCACTTCGGCCGCATCTTCTTCAACCAGGCCAACATGAGCGCGCAGGGCATCGCGCAGATCGCGGTGGTGATGGGCTCCTGCACGGCGGGCGGCGCCTACGTGCCGGCGATGAGCGACGAGACCATCATCGTGAAGAACCAGGGCACCATCTTCCTGGGTGGCCCACCGCTGGTGAAGGCCGCCACCGGCGAGGTGGTGAGCGCCGAAGACCTGGGCGGCGGCGACGTGCACACGCGCCTGTCGGGCGTGGCCGACCACCTGGCGCAGAACGACATGCACGCGCTGGCGCTGGCACGCCAGGCGGTCGCCACGCTCAATCGCGGGAAGGTGCCGCCGGTGGAGCTGCGCGAGCCGCGTCCGCCGAAGTACGACCCGAAGGAGCTGTACGGCGTCATCCCGACCGAGGTGCGCAAGCCCTACGACGTGCGCGAGGTGATCGCGCGCATCGTCGACGGCTCCGAGTTCCACGAGTTCAAGTCGCGCTGGGGCGGCACGCCGGGCGGCTCGTCCACCACGCTGGTCTGCGGCTTCGCCCACATCGAGGGCATGCCGGTGGGCATCATCGGCAACAACGGCATCCTGTACAGCGAGTCGGCGCAGAAGGGCGCGCACTTCATCGAGCTGTGCTGCCAGCGCAAGGTGCCGCTGGTCTTCCTGCAGAACATCAGCGGCTTCATGGTGGGCCGCAAGTACGAGACCGAAGGCATCGCGCGCCACGGCGCCAAGATGGTCACGGCCGTCGCGACGGCCAGCGTGCCCAAGTTCACCATCATCATCGGCGGCAGCTTCGGCGCGGGCAATTACGGCATGTGCGGCCGCGCGTACTCCCCGCGCTTCCTGTGGATGTGGCCGAACGCGCGCATCTCCGTGATGGGCGGCGAGCAGGCCGCCAGCGTGCTGGCCACCGTCAAGCGCGACGGCATCGAGGCCAAGGGCGGACAGTGGTCGGCCGACGAGGAGGCCGCGTTCAAGCAACCGCTGCTGGACCAGTTCGCCCACCAGTCGCATCCCTACTTCTCCAGCGCGCGGCTGTGGGACGACGGCGTCATCGACCCGGCCGACACGCGTCGCGTGCTGGCCCTCGGCTTGTCGGCGACGCTGAACGCGCCTATCGGCGAGCCGAAGTTCGGCGTGTTCCGGATGTAAGGCGGTCGCCGCATGAACACGATCTACGACACCCCCGAGTTCGAGACCCTGCGCGACCAGGTCGCGCGCTTCATCGCCCGCGAGGTCGAGCCGCACGCGGACCGATGGGAAGAGCAGGGCTTCGTGCCGCGCGAAGTGCTGCGACGCATGGGCCAGGCCGGCCTGTTCGGGCTGATGTACGAGGGCGAGTACGGTGGCGCCGAAGCCGATGCGCTGACCAACCTGGTGTTCGCCGAGGCGCTGTCGCAGTCCACGTACGCCGGCTTCATCATCACCGTGCTGGTCCACACCGACATGGCCAGCCCGCACCTGCACCACGCGGGCTCGGCGGCGCAGAAGGACAAGTACCTGCGCAAGGTGATCGCGGGCGAGACCATCACCGCGGTCGGCATCACCGAGCCCGGCGCCGGTTCCGACGTGGCCGGCATCCGCACGAGCGCCAAGCGGGATGGCGACCACTGGGTGCTCAACGGCACCAAGATGTTCATCACCAATGGCGTGCACGCCGACCTGTACTTCGTCGCGGCCAAGACCGGCCCCGGCAAGCGCGAGGTCTCGATGTTCATCGTCGAGAAAGGCACGCCGGGCTTCTCGGTCGGCCGCGCGCTGAAGAAGACCGGTTGGCTCTCGAGTGACACCGCCGAGCTGGTGCTCGACAACGTGCGCATCCCCGCCGCGAACCTGCTGGGCGAGGAGGGCAAGGGCTTCTACTCGGTGATGAAGAACTTCCAGACCGAGCGCATCGCTCTCGCCGCGATGGCGGTGGGCCACTGCACGCGCGCGCTCGAGCTCACGCTGGACTACGTGCGCCAGCGCCAGGCCTTCGGCCGCACGCTGTGGGACCAGCAGACCATCCGCCAGCGGCTCTCGATGCTGGACGCGAAGACGCGCGCGGCGCGGCAGTTCATGTACCACTGCGCATGGCGCGTCACGCAAGGGCACGACATCGTGCAGGACGTGTCCATGCTCAAGGCGCTGACCGGCGAGCTGGTCAACGAGGTCGTCGGCACCTGCCAGCAGTTCCATGGCGGCATGGGCTATATCCGCGAGACCGCCATCGAAAGGCTGTGGCGCGACGCCCGCGTGCTGGCCATCGGCGGCGGCGCCACCGAGGTGATGCTGGAGGAAGTGGCCAAGCGCTACTGAACAGTACGGCGCGCGCTAACGTGCGCCTGCACCCCGAACCGGAGAACCCGAATGAAACACCTGCTCCTGAACACCGCCGGCGGCACCACCACCGTCACGCTGAACCGCCCCGACGTGCGCAACGCCTTCAACGACGAGGTGATCACCGAGCTGACGGCCGTGCTGCTGGAGCTGGGCAAGCGGCCCGAGGTGCGCTGCGTGGTGCTGGCGGGCAACGGCCCGGCCTTCTGCGCGGGCGCGGACCTGAACTGGATGAAGCGCATGGCCGACTACACGCGCGAGGAGAACCTGGAGGACGCCGGCGCGCTGGCCCGCATGCTGGAGGTGCTCTACAAGATCCCGAAGCCGACGGTCGCGCGCGTGCACGGCGACACCTACGCCGGCGGCATGGGCCTGGTGGCGGCGTGCGACATCGCGGTGGCGGCGGACACGGTGAATTTCTGCCTGAGCGAGTCCAGGCTGGGGCTGCTGCCCGCGACCATCAGTCCCTACGTCATCCGCGCGATGGGCGCGCGCGCGGCGCACCGCTGGTTCCTGACCGCCGAGCGCTTCTCCGCCGCCGAGGCGCACCGCATCGGCTTCGTGCACGAGGTGGTGCCGGCGGGCGAGCTGGACGCCAAGGTGGGCGAGATCGTGCAGGCGCTCGTGAACGCCGGCCCGGAGGCGGTGAAGGCCTGCAAGCAGCTGGTGCACGACGTAGCGGAGCGCGAGATCACCGCGGGGCTGGTGCGCCGCACGGTGGAAGGCATCGCGGACATCCGCGCCAGCGACGAAGGACGCGAGGGCGTGCGGTCGTTCCTGGAGAAGCGCAAGCCGAACTGGCTGCTGCCGCAGGGGTGAGATGACGGAGCTGCGCGATGGATTCGATCCCCGCCCTCATGGACCCGCCGCAGTTCCTGGCCCTGGCCGCCGCGCTGGGCTGGGCCAGCGGATTCCGGCTCTATGCGGCGCTGTTCCTCACCGGGCTCTCCGGCTACATGGGCTGGATCGAGCTGCCGTCGGGCCTGCACATCCTGCAGCACCCCGCCGTGCTGGCCGCGAGCGGCTTCATGCTGTTCGTCGAGTTCTTCGCCGACAAGATCCCCTACGTCGATTCGGTCTGGGACGCGGTGCACACGCTGATTCGCATCCCGGCCGGCGCGGCGCTGGCCGCGGGTGCGCTGGGCGCGGACAGCTCGGCCATGGCCTGGGTCGCGGCGCTGGTCGGCGGCAGCCTGGCGGCCACCAGCCACGCCACCAAGATGACCACGCGCGCGGCGGTCAACACGTCGCCGGAGCCGTTCTCCAACATGGCCGTGTCGCTGTTCGAGGATGGCCTGGTGGTGTTCATGCTGTGGCTGTCGGCCGCGCATCCGGCGATCTTCACCATCGTGCTGGTGGTCAGCGTCGTCGTGGCCCTCGTGCTGCTGGTCGTGCTGGTCAAGTTCCTCAAGGCGGTGGTCCGCGAGGTGCAAGGCTTTTTTGCGGGGCAACGTGTGCCCCGGGAGCAATGAAGAAATGTTCGACAAGATCCTGATCGCCAATCGCGGCGAAATCGCCTGCCGGGTGGCCGCGACCGCCCGCCGCCTCGGCATCCGCACGGTGGCCGTGCATTCCGATGCCGACGCGAACGCCAAGCACGTCGCGGTCTGCGACGAGGCCGTGCCGATCGGCGGCGCGGCCCCCAAGGACAGCTACCTGCGCTGGGAGCGCATCATCGAAGCCGCCCGCGCCACCGGCGCCAAGGCCATCCACCCCGGCTACGGCTTCCTCAGCGAGAACGAGGACTTCGCCCAGGCCTGCGCCGACGCCGGCCTGGTGTTCATCGGCCCGCCCGCCTCGGCCATCCAGGCCATGGGCCTGAAGGCCGAGTCCAAGCGGCTGATGGAGCAGGCCCAGGTGCCGCTGGTGCCGGGCTACCACGGCGAGGAGCAGGAACCCGCGTTCCTGCACAAGCAGGCCGACCGCATCGGCTATCCGGTGCTGATCAAGGCCAGTGCCGGTGGCGGCGGCAAGGGGATGCGCGCCGTGGACAAGGCCGAGGACTTCGACGCCGCGCTGGCCTCGTGCAAGCGCGAGGCGAAGAACAGCTTCGGCGACGACGCGGTGCTGATCGAGAAGTACGTGCAGCGGCCGCGGCACATCGAGATCCAGGTGTTCGGCGACACGCACGGCAACTACGTGTACCTGTTCGAGCGCGACTGCTCGGTGCAGCGGCGCCACCAGAAGGTGCTGGAGGAGGCGCCCGCGCCCGGCATGACGGAGCAGATGCGCCGCCAGATGGGCGAGGCCGCGGTGGCCGCGGCGCGCGCGGTGAATTACGTCGGCGCCGGAACGGTGGAATTCATCGTCGAGCAGCGCGGCTCGGAGATGAGCTTCTTCTTCATGGAGATGAACACGCGGCTGCAAGTGGAGCATCCGGTGACCGAGGCGATCACCGGGCTCGACCTGGTGGAGTGGCAACTGCGCGTGGCGGCCGGCGAGCCGCTGCCGCTGAAGCAGGACCAGCTGCGCATCCGCGGCCACGCGAT
>Ga0247819_10001503_pt1 | contig 12584 bp, 15 predicted proteins | sample 13C_Xylose_Day6_FD_193428 | JGI IMG/M metagenome (GOLD analysis project Ga0247819, IMG submission 193428) | Soil microbial communities from agricultural site in Penn Yan, New York, United States - 13C_Xylose_Day6 | ecosystem: Environmental > Terrestrial > Soil > Agricultural land | place: USA... | reverse complement strand
GTTCCGGCAGGCCGCCCACGTTGTGGTGGCTCTTGATCGTCACGGCCTTCTTGCTCTTGGCGCCGCCCGACTCGATGACGTCCGGGTAGATCGTGCCCTGCGCCAGCCAGGCCACGTGGCGCTGGTTGGTCTGCTTGATCTTGGCGGCCTCGGCCTTGAAGACGTCGACGAACAGTCCGCCGATGATCTTGCGCTTGCGCTCCGGATCGCTCACGCCGGCCAGCTTGCCCAGGAACAGCTCGCCGGCGTCGACCCGCACGACCTTGGCGTGCAGCTTGCCGGCGAACATGTCCATCACCATGTCGCCCTCGTTCAGGCGCAGGAGGCCGTGGTCGACGAACACGCAAGTGAGCTGGTCGCCGATGGCCCGGTGGATCAGCGCCGCGGCCACGGACGAATCGACGCCGCCCGACAGGCCCAGGATCACCTCCTCGTCGCCGACCTGCTTGCGGATGGCTTCCACCGCCTCGGCGATGTGGTCGCGCATCACCCAGTCGGGCTTGGCCTTGCAGATGCCCCGCACGAATCGCTCGAGCATCGCGTGGCCCTGCACCGTGTGCGTGACCTCGGGGTGGAACTGCACGGCGTAGAAGCCGCGCTCCTCGTCGGCCATGCCGGCGATCGGGCAGCTCTCGGTGGACGCCATCAGCTTGAAGCCGGGCGGCATCTCCACGACCTTGTCGCCGTGCGACATCCAGACGTTGAGCATGCCCTGGCCTTCGGGCGTGGTGTAGTCGGCGATGTCGCGCAGCAGCTCGGTGTGGCCGCGCGCGCGCACGGCCGCGAAGCCGAATTCGCGCTTGTGGCCGCCCTCCACCTTGCCGCCCAGCTGGTGGGCCATGGTCTGCATGCCGTAGCAGATGCCCAGCACCGGCACGCCCAGTTCGAAGACGGCCTGCGGCGCCTTGTCGGTGGTCTCCTCGTACACGCTGGCGTGGCTGCCGGAGAGGATCACGCCCTTGAGCCTGCCGTCGGCCGCGTACTGGCGCACCCACTCGTCGCTCACGTCGCAGGGATGGACTTCGGAATACACGTGCGCCTCGCGCACGCGCCGGGCGATCAGCTGCGTGACCTGGGAGCCGAAGTCGAGGATGAGGATCTTGTCGTGTTGCATGGGGTCAGGGCAGGTCGGTGATCAGGGGATGGTCCAGTTGCCGGCAGGCTCGCTGCAGCGCCAGATCCATGGTGACGAGGGGGGCCTTGAGGTCGACGGCGAGCTTCAGGTAGGCCGCGTCATAAGGGGTGAGCGCGAGATCCTGTGCCCAGGTCCAGAACTCCAGCGGCGACACGCGCATCGGCGCCAGGGCCACCGGAAGGCGGCTCAGGAGCCGCAAGACGTGCTGGTGCACGGCCGGCGTGAAACGTCCACGGCCCAGGGCACGTCCGGCGGCGTGCAGCGCCTCCAGCGGAAAGATGGCGGCGCTGGTGGCGCTCTCCTCCTCTGTCATCACGCGGATGAGAGCCTGCGACACCCGATCCCCGTGCTCGTCGGGGAAGGCCCAGCTCGCGAAAGCGGACGCGTCAACGACCAGCATCGCCACCCTTGGCATCGAGCCAGCGCTCGGTGCGCTCTTCCAGCTCGCGCTTGTGCTCGGCCCACAGCTCCTGGAAGCCAGGCTGGCCGCCTCCCACCTTGGCGCGCAGTGCCTGCAGTTCCGCGATGACGGCCTGGCGGCGCGCCTCGAGGCTGGGCTGCTCGGCTTCGGGTTCCTTGATCAGGCGGATGACTCGCTTTCCGTGGCGCGTGAGGACCACCTCCTCGCCCTGCTCCACCGCGCGGATGAGTTCGGAGAGCTGGCTCTTGGCCTGATGGATGGGAATCGTCTGCATTTCTGGCCCGACTTGATTGATTCTGACCAGATTTTAGCCGCACCAAGAAAAAAGGACCAGAAGATTCTGGTCCTTTTCTCGTCAGCGGTGCGAGCCTGAAGCTCAATCCGCCCGGTAGTTCGGCGCTTCCTTGGTGATCTGCACGTCGTGGACGTGGCTCTCGCGCATGCCCGCTGCCGTGATCTGCACGAACTCGGCCTTGGACCGCATGTCGTCGATGCTGGCGCAGCCGCAGTAGCCCATCGCGGCGCGAACGCCGCCGGCCAGCTGGTAGACGATGGACACGAGCGAGCCCTTGTACGGCACCCGGCCTTCGATCCCCTCGGGCACCAGCTTGTCGGCGTTCGGGTTGGTGCTGGTGGCTTCCTGGAAGTAGCGGTCGGCGCTGCCCTGCTGCATCGCGCCGATGGAGCCCATGCCGCGGTAGCTCTTGTAGCTGCGGCCCTGGTACAGAACGATCTCGCCCGGCGCTTCCTCGGTGCCGGCGAACATGCCGCCCATCATCACGGTGCTGGCGCCGGCCGCGATGGCCTTGGCGATGTCGCCCGAGTAGCGGACGCCGCCGTCGGCGATGAGCGGCACGCCGCTGCCTTCGAGGGCGGTGGCCACGTTGTCGATCGCGGTGATCTGGGGCACGCCCACGCCCGCCACGATGCGGGTGGTGCAGATGGAACCGGGGCCGATGCCGACCTTCACCGCGTCGGCGCCCGCCTCCACCAGTGCGCGCGCCGCGCTCCCGGTGGCGATGTTGCCGCCGATCACGTCCACGTTGGGATAGTTCTGCTTGACCCAGCGCACCCGCTCGATCACGCCCTTGCTGTGGCCGTGCGCGGTGTCCACCACGATGACGTCGACGCCGGCCTTGGCGAGCGCCTCGACGCGCTCTTCCGTGCCCTCGCCCACGCCGACCGCCGCGCCCACGCGGAGGCGCCCGGAGGGGTCGCGAGCGGCGTTGGGGAAGCTGGTCTGCTTGGTGATGTCCTTGACGGTGATCAGGCCCTTGAGCTCGAAGGCGTCGTTGAGCACCAGCAGCCGCTCGAGCTTGTGCTTGTTCAGCAGCGCCTTGGCCTCGGCCGGGCTGGTGCCTTCGCGAACGGTCACCAGGCGCTCGCGCGGCGTCATGATCTGGCTGACCGGCACTTCATAGCGCGTCTCGAACCGCAGGTCGCGGTTGGTGACGATGCCCACCACCTTGCCCGCGTCCACCACCGGGAAACCCGAGATGCCCAGCTGCTCGGAGAGCGCGTGCACCTGGCGGACCGTGTGGGTGGGCGTGATCACCACGGGGTCGCGCAGCACGCCGGACTCGTAGCGCTTGACGCGGGCGACCTCGACCGACTGCTGCTGGGGCGTGAGGTTCTTGTGGACGATGCCGATGCCCCCTTCCTGCGCGATGGCGATGGCCAGGCGCGCTTCGGTCACCGTGTCCATGGCGGCGGACACCAGCGGGAGGTTCAGGGGGATATTGCGCGACAGCCGCGTGGCCAGCGACGTGTCCTTGGGAAGGACCTGGGAGAACGCCGGGACCAGCAACACATCGTCGAAGGTCAGCGCATTGCCGAGAAGGCGCATGTCAGTGCTCCAAAAGAAGGATTGTACTCAGCACCTTGGTACTAACCCCAGTGCATGGCGAGCGGCAAGTCGTGAAGCAGTGCGCGTCGCGTGGCTGCACACCGCTGTCCAATGGCTGAGTTGCGCCGCTACACTGCCGCGATGACCCCGCTCCGCGCCCTCACCCTCGCCTGCCTCCTTGCCGTTCCCGCGCTTGCCGGCGCGCAATGGATGTACCTCGACAAGGACGGCCGCAAGGTGTTCAGCGACAAGGCGCCGCCGCCCGAGACGCCGCCCGGCAAGATCCTTCGCCAGCCCGGCATGAAGAAGCCGGCGGCCGACGCGGCCCAGGCCGACGTCCCGGCACAAGCCGCCACCGCCGCCGCCAGCGCGCCGAAGATCAGCGGCAAGGACAAGGAGCTGGAACAGCGCCGCAAGCAGGCCGAAGCCGCCGAAGCGGAGAAGAACAAGGCCCAGGCCGAAGCGCAGGCCAGGACCCAGGCCGAGAACTGCACGCGCGCCAGGCAGATGAAGGCCACCTACGACTCGGGCCAGCGCATCGCCCGCACCAACGCCAAGGGCGAGCGCGAGATCCTCGACGACGCCCAGCGCGCGTCCGAGGTCAAGCGCATCGACGGCATCATCGCCGCCGACTGCAAGGCGGCTCAGTAACCCGGCTTGGCGCCCGGCCGGCGCCCCGCGAACAGGCCGGCCGCCCGGCTGCCCTGCTGCCGGAAACGCTCCCGCCGGGCCACTTTCGGATCCACCAGCAGCGGCCTGACCAGCTCGACCCGATCGCCTTCGCGCAGCAGCTGCGACAGCTCCGCCCGGCGTCCCCAGATTCCCACCGTTTCGTCCGGCGCGGGTTCGACACCGCAGCCGCGCAAGGCATCGGCCACGGTCGCGCCCTGCGGCAGGTTCAACGAGTGTTCGAGCACCCGGCGTGGTCCGGGCGAATGGCAGACGACGACGCGCGGCATGCCTTCTTCAACCGTACACGTGCTCGGCACGCTTGACGAACGCGTCGACCAGGCTGCCCGCGATGCGGTCGAACACCGGCCCCACCACCGCCGCCAGCGTGCCGCTCTTGAAGCTGTACGTGAGGTCCAGTTCCACCTTGCACGCGCGCTGGCCGTCGCTGCCGACGGGGACGAAGTTCCAGCGGCCGTCCAGGTTGGAGAACGGGCCGTCGACCAGCTTCATCGCCACGCGGCGACCGGGCACGTGCTCGTTGCGGGTGGTGAAGTTCTGGCGAACGCCGGCGAAGGAGATGCCGACCTCGGCCTTCATGCCGTGCGCGTCTTCCTCCAGTACCTTGGCGTGGTCGCACCAAGGCAGGAACCTGGGGTAATGGGCCACGTCGGTGACGAGCCGGAACATCTCTTCCGCGCTGTACCAGATGAGCACGGAACGGTGGACGGTTTTCATACAGAATGCGGGACCTTGCGGGCCTGCGCGGGATTGTAGAGAGGGCCCGCGTCCCCCATCTGTCAGTCCATGTCCACCAAGCAAGACGGCGCCACCCGGATCGCCGAGAACAAGAAAGCAGCCTACAACTACTTCTTCGAGGAGCGGTTCGAGGCCGGCATGGTGCTGCAAGGCTGGGAAGTGAAGGCGCTGCGCGAAGGCAAGGTGCAGCTCACCGACGGCTACGTGGTGATCAAGAACGGCGAGCTCTTCATCATCGGCTGCCAGATCAACCCGCTGAAGACCGCGTCCACGCACGTCAACCCCGACAGCATCCGCAGCCGCAAGCTGCTCATGCACAAGGACGAGATCCGGCGCCTGGTCGGCAAGGTCGAGCAGAAGGGCTACACCCTGGTGCCGATCAACCTGCACTGGAAAGGCGGCCGCGTGAAGTGCGAGGTCGCCCTGGCCAAGGGCAAGGCCGAGCACGACAAGCGGCACGTCATCAAGGAACGCGAAGGCAAGCGCGAGGTGGAGCGCGCGATGAAGAGCCGCTGAAGAAAAGATCGGGCCGGGCGGAATAAACCGGGGCTACGGGGCGTTCATCCCTACAGGTTCAACCCCCTGGAGAAGTCCATGAAACTGCCCTCGCACTGGTCCCCCCTCATCCTGGCCACCGCCCTGCTCGGTTGCTCGACCGTCATGGCCAATGGCGCGCCCGCCAAGGAATCCGGCGGCGTCCTCGTCGGCGACAAGGGCATGACGCTCTACACCTTCGACAAGGACGAAAAGGGCAGCGGCAAGTCGGTCTGCAACGGCCAGTGCGCCACCAACTGGCCGCCGCTGATGGCCGAGGCCTCCGCCAAGCCCACGGGCGACTGGACGGTCGTCACCCGCGACGACGGCAAGAAGCAGTGGGCCTACAAGGGCCAGCCGCTCTACTACTGGGTCAAGGACACCAAGGCGGGCGACAAGACAGGCGAAAGCGTCCCCAACTGGAAGCTCGCCAAGCCTTGAACTCGCACGACGCGTGCCGAAACGCGCGCGAAGCACTAACCTAGCGCCGTGCACACCGGCGAACTGGAAGCGCAGATCCCGCAGCTGCGGCGCTACGCGCGGGCCCTCACGGGCGACCGCTGGGCGGCCGACGACCTGGTGCAGGACACGCTGGAACGCGCCTGCGGCCGCTGGAACCTCTGGCGCGCGGGCACCGACCTGCGCGCCTGGCTGTTCACCGTCATGCACAACCTGTTCATCGACGGCGCGCGCCGGACGGCGCGCCAGGGCGGCCCGCACGCGGACCTCGACCAGGTCGAGCCCGAGCCGAGCCTGGTCGACGGGTCGCCCGAGCGGCTGCTCGACCTGCAGCGCTGCCTGATGCGGCTGCCGGAAGAGCAGCGCGAGGTCCTGTTGCTGGTCACGCTGCAGGACCTGAGCTACCAGGACGTGGCCCGCATCACCGGCGCGCCGGTGGGCACGGTGATGTCGCGTCTGTCCCGCGCGCGCGGGCGGATGCGCGAATTGATGGAAGGCACGACAGCCCGGACCGCCGGGTCGGTCGTGCCGTTGAAGCGCGCGAAAGGAAATGTGGATCGATGAACCAGGACGACGAGGCCCGGTTGCACGCCCTGGTCGACGGGCGGCTGGACCCGCGCGAGGAGCAGGAGGCACTCAACCGGCTGGCGCAAGAGCCCGCCGCGGAGACGCTCGTGCGTGAATGGAAGGAGCAGCGCGACGCGCTGCGCGGCCTGCACCGGCAAGTGCTGGACGAGCCCGTGCCCAGCCACCTGGCGCGGGCCGCGGGCGAGGTCGGCCGCAGGGGCCGGCGGCTGGACAGCTGGCATCGCTGGGGAGGCCTGGCGGCATCGATCGCGATCGCGTTCATGCTCGGCTGGTTCGCCAACCAGCAATGGGGCGGCGCAGGTCCGGAGCGGCTGGCGCGGGCGCGCCCCCTTTCAGAGTTCGGCCGGCAAGCCGTGGTGGCGCACGTGGTCTATTCACCGGAAGTTCGGCATCCCGTGGAAGTGCCGGCGGCGCAGCAGGAACACCTGGTGCAGTGGCTCTCCAAGCGGCTGGGCCGGCCGCTGAAGGTGCCCGACCTCACGACGCAGGGCTACGAACTGGTGGGCGGCCGCCTGCTGCCGGGCGCCCAGGGCGCGCGGGCGCAGTTCATGTACCAGAACGCGCGGGCCGAACGCATCACGCTGTACGTCGGCGCGGTCGATCCGGCCGCCGCGGCCGGCGGACCCAGCGGTGGCGGCACCGGCGAGACCGCCTTCCGCTTCACCACGCAGGAAGGCACTTCCAGCTTCTACTGGGTGGACCAGGGTTTCGGCTATGCCCTGGCCGGCCGCCTCGGCCGACCCGAGTTGCTGTCGCTGGCGGAAACGGTCTACCGCCAGCTCTGAGCGGCCTCGTCAGTCGAGCGAACGCAGCGGGTGCGCGTGCACCGGCCAGGGACTGCGGAAGAAAGGCTCGACCATCTCCGGCGTCACGTCCTCGATGCGCGCCGGGTTCCAGCGCGGCGCATGGTCCTTGTCCACGGCCAGCGCTCGCACGCCTTCCATGGTCTCGCTGGCCGTGCCCGGCCGCAGGTGGAAGCAGTGGCGCACCATGTCGCGCTCCATCCGCAGGTCGTCGGCCAGGCCCATGCCGCGGGCGCGGCGAACCTGCTCCAGCGTGACGTGCAGCATCAGCGGCGAGCGTTTGCGCAGCGCGGCCGCCGCGTGGCGGCTCCATTCCGAATCCGAGCCCTCGAGCGCGGCCACGATGTCGCGCACGGTGTCCAGCGCGAACACGCGATCGATCTCCGGGCGGTGGTCGGCCAGCTTCGAGCCTTCCACGCGCTGGGGCGTGGGCACGGCGGCGGCGCCTTCGGCCGCCAGGCGATCCCACAGCGCGGGCAATTCGGACGAGGCGACCACCACGTCCGCCAGGCGCGCGTCCACCGCGTCGGCCGCCGTGAGCATCTCGCCCGTGAGCGCCAGGTACTCGCCGAGACGGCCGGGGCAGCGCGACAGGAAATGGCCGCCGCCGACGTCGGGGAACAGGCCGATGTTGGTTTCCGGCATCGCCAGCTTGCTGCGCTCGGTGACGATGCGGCAGCGCGCGCCCTGCGTGATGCCCATGCCGCCGCCCAGCACGAGGCCGTCCATGAAGGCCACGTAGGGCTTGGGATAGCGGTGCACCAGGTGGTTGAGCGTGTATTCCTCGGTGAAGAAGTCCTCCAGCCGCGGATCGCCGGACAGCACGGCGGCGTGGAAGAAGCGGATGTCGCCGCCCGCGCTGAAGGCGCCGAACGGGCCTTCCTTGCCCATGCCGCGGATCGTGACCACCTCCACGCGCGGATCGTCGCGCCAGGCCAGCAGCGCGGTCGTGAGCTCGCGCAGCATGTCCAGGGACAGCGCGTTCAGCGCCTTGGGACGGTTCAGGGTGATGCGGCCGGCCTTGCCGACCACTTCGGCGATCACTTCGCTCATGCTTTCTGCTTCCAACCTACCAGTTCGTTCATCACCAGCGCGCCGATCACCAGCGCCCCGCCACCCAGCACCGTCTGCGTCGGCACTTCGTCGGCACCGACCCAGGCCAGCAGGATCCCGAAGATCACCTCCAGCAACGCCAGCAGCGCGATCTCCGGTGCCTTGAGCACGCGGGCGCAGACCACCGACAGCGCGCAGGGGATCGCCAGCTGCACCAGTCCCAGCAGCGCAAGCAAGGCGATGTCGTGCCCGGACGCCGCGAACGGCATCGCCAGCGGCAGCGTCGCCAGCGAGGAGATCACGGCGCCGACCAGCACGGCCGGCACCAGGTCGACGTCGCTGCCCTGCGCGTGGGCGCGCTGGGTGATGGTCCAGTTGACCGCACCTGCCAGCGGCACGCACAGCGCCACCAGCGTGCCCGCGAGCTGACCGCCCGAGACCTGCGCGCCGTACATGTAGGCGATGCCCGCGCCGGCGACCAGGATGGCCGCCCAGGTGCGCCCCGGGATGCGATGGCCGATGAAGAGGCGCGCGATCAGCGCGGTGAGGAAGGGACCCACCGCCATCGTCACCAGCACGTTGGCCACGCTGGTCAGCGTGAGCGCCACCATGAAGGCGGTGAACATCACGCTCCAGCACAGGCCCGACAGCCACAGCGCAGGCCCGCCGTTGCGGACCTTGGCGAACACCGCCCGGCCCTGGAAGAACGGCAGGATCACCAGCAGCGACAGCACGGTGAAGAAGCTGCGCCAGAAGGTGACTTCGAAGCTGCGCGCGTGCTCCAGGTGGCGCGTGATGACGCCGGCGATGGACCACATCAGGGTCACGGCCACCATCAGGACGACCGCCTGGGGATGGGAAAGTCTCATCGTTGTTCTACCCGCGCCCGCGGCGCGGGCGAACACGCGATGTTATGCGGCCTCGCGCAGTGCACGCTTTCGTTCGTGTTCCTTCAGGTAGCGCTTGCGCAGCCGCACGCTCTTGGGCGTGATCTCGACCAGCTCGTCGTCCTCGATGAACTCCACGCCGTATTCCAGCGTGAGCTCGATCGGCGGCGTGATCTTGATCGCGTCTTCCTTGCCGGAAACGCGGAAGTTGGTCAGCTGCTTGGTGCGGGTGGCGTTGACCACCAGGTCGTTGTCGCGGCTGTGGATGCCGACGATCATGCCCTCGTACACCGGGTCGTTGGCCCGCACGAACATGCGGCCCCGGTCGTCCAGCTTGCCCAGCGCGTAGGTGAAGATCTCGCCGTCGTCCATGGAGATCAGCACGCCGTTCTTGCGGCCGCCGATGTCGCCCTTGAACGGCTCGTAGCGGTCGAAGATGTTGGAGATCAGGCCCGAGCCGCGGGTCAGGTTCAGGAACTCGTTGGAGAAGCCGATCAGGCCACGTGCCGGGATGCGGTATTCCAGGCGCACGCGGCCGCGGCCGTCCGGCTCCATGTTCACCAGGTCGCCCTTGCGCTCGCCCAGCGCCTGCATCACGCCGCCCTGGTGCTGCTCCTCGATGTCCACGGTGACCAGCTCGATCGGCTCGTGCTTCTCGCCGTTGACGGTTTTCAGCACCACCCGCGGCTTGGACACGGCCAGCTCGTAGCCTTCACGGCGCATGTTCTCCAGCAGGATGGTGAGGTGCAGTTCGCCGCGGCCCATGACCTCGAACACGCCCTCCTCGTCGGTCTCGCTCACGCGCAGCGCGACGTTGGACTGCAGTTCCTTCTGCAGGCGGTCCCAGATCTGGCGGCTGGTGACGAACTTGCCTTCGCGGCCGGCCAGCGGGCTGGTGTTGACGCAGAAGTTCATGGTCAGCGTCGGCTCGTCGACCTTGAGCATCGGCAGCGGCGCCGGGCCGTTCGGGTCGGTGACCGTCACGCCGATGCCGAGATCGGCGATGCCGTTGACCAGCACGATGTCGCCGGGGCCGGCTTCGGTGACCTGCACCCGGTCCAGGCCCTGGAACGTCAGCACCTGGTTGACGCGGCCCTTGAACGACTTGCCGTCCGGGCCTTCCATCACCAGCACGTCCATCATCGGCTTGAGCGTGCCGGCGTTGATGCGGCCCACGCCGATGCGGCCGACGAAGGTCGAGAAGTCCAGCGCGGAGATCTGCAGCTGCAGCGGCGCTTCCGGGTCGCCCTCGTGCGCCGGCACGTGGTCCAGGATGGTGTCGAACAGGGCCGACATGTCGGGGCCCCACTGGGCGCCGGCCTCGCCCTCTTCCATCGAGCTCCAGCCGTTGATGCCGGAGGCGTACACCACCGGGAAGTCCAGCTGCTCGTCGGTGGCGCCCAGCTTGTCGAACAGGTCGAAGGCGGCGTTGATCACCTTGTCGGGATTCGCGCCGGGCTTGTCGACCTTGTTCACCACCACGATCGGACGCAGGCCCAGGGCCAGCGCCTTCTTGGTGACGAAGCGGGTCTGCGGCATCGGGCCTTCCTGGGCGTCGATCAGCAGCAGCACGCCGTCGACCATCGACAGGGCGCGCTCGACCTCGCCGCCGAAGTCCGCGTGGCCGGGGGTGTCGACGATGTTGATGTGCGTGCCCTTCCAGCTCACGGCGCAGTTCTTGGCCAGGATGGTGATGCCGCGCTCGCGTTCGATGGCGTTGTTGTCCATCACGGTGTCGACCACCTTCTCGTGCTCGGCGAAGGTGCCCGACTGGCGCAGCAGCTGGTCGACCATGGTGGTCTTGCCGTGGTCGACGTGGGCGATGATGGCGATGTTGCGGATCTGCTTGTTGGTCATTCGATAACTCCGCCCTTGCGGGCTGCGTAATTCGCCTTGGGAACGGCCCGGCGGCTCATGGTGTCGGTATCGCGGTTCGCGATTGCAGGATTTGCTGGATTTCGATCGGGCTCAGCAGACGCCCGGGAATGAGTTCGCCGGCCCGCACGTGGGCGGTGCCGAGCAGGGTTTGCGGCTGGTCGCCGAACACGGCGACCGACGGCATGTCCGGCCAGGTGCCGCGCCGGCGCAGGCCGGACAGGAAGCGCCCGGCATCTTCGGTGCCCAGCGTGACACGCGTGTGGCCCTCGAGCAGGGCTTCGGGCGGCAGCAGCGCCGCCTCGCGCTCCGCCTCGTCCATCGCGGTCAGCGCTTCGAGGGTGACGCACTGCGACACGTCGAACGGACCGGTCGCGGTGCGGCGCAGGAACGACAGGTGCGCGCCGCAGCCCAGCGCCTCGCCGAGGTCTTCGCCCAGCGTGCGGATGTAGGTGCCCTTGCTGACGCGCGCGGTGAAGCGCAGCGCGGGCCGGCCGGCGTCTTCGGCCAGGGCGATCGAGAGCTCGTGCACCACGACGTCGCGCGCCTCGCGCTCGACCTCCTGGCCCGCGCGGGCGTACTCGTAGAGCGCCTTGCCGTCCTTCTTGAGCGCGCTGTGCATCGGCGGCACCTGGCGCAGCGGTCCGGTGAACTGGCGTTGCAGGGCTTCGAGGCGGTCCGGCGCGATCGCGGGCACCTCGCGCCGCTGGATGATCTCGCCCTCGGCGTCGCCGGTGCTGGTCTTCTCGCCGAGCACGGCCACGGCTTCGTAGGCCTTGTCCGCGTCCAGGTGCAGCTGGCTGAACTTGGTGGCGGCGCCGAAGCACAGCGGCAGCACCCCGGTGGCGAGCGGGTCCAGCGTGCCGGTATGGCCCGCCTTCTCCGCCCGCAGCAGCCATTTGGCCTTCTGCAAGGCGTCATTGCTGGACAAACCCCTGGGCTTGTCCAGCAACAGCACCCCGTGCACGGGGCGCCTCACGACCCGTGCTCGTGGCGCGCTCATCGTCTACTGGTCGGAGTCTTTGGAACGCGAAGCGACCGCGCGGGCGATCAGCGCGTTCATGTCGGACGCACGCTCGGTGGTGCGGTCGAACTGGAAGTGCAGCGTGGGCACGGTGTGGATGTGCAGGCGCTTGAACAGGCCGTTGCGCAGGAACCCGGCGGCGTGGTTGAGCGCCTCCTCGCATTCCTGCGGGTCGCCCACCAGCACGCTGAAGAACACCTTGGCGTGCGCGTAGTCGGGCGTGACCTCGACCGCGTTGATCGTGACCATGCCCAGCCGCGGATCCTTGACCTCGCGGATCAGCTCGGCCAGGTCGCGCTGGACCTGGTCGGCGACCTGGTAGTTGCGGTTCGGTTTGGCGGACTTCTTCGGCATCGGAGAGACAGGGACCGCGCGTGGCGGTCCCCGGTTCCCTTTACAACGTGCGGGCGACTTCCTTGATCTCGAAGAACTCGAGCTGGTCGCCTTCCTTGATGTCGTTGTAGTTCTTCAGCTTGATACCGCACTCGAAGCCTTCCTTGACCTCGCGCACGTCGTCCTTCATCCGCTTCA
>Ga0247819_10001499_pt1 | contig 12595 bp, 13 predicted proteins | sample 13C_Xylose_Day6_FD_193428 | JGI IMG/M metagenome (GOLD analysis project Ga0247819, IMG submission 193428) | Soil microbial communities from agricultural site in Penn Yan, New York, United States - 13C_Xylose_Day6 | ecosystem: Environmental > Terrestrial > Soil > Agricultural land | place: USA... | reverse complement strand
AGTCCACCGGAGTAGATGGCGGGCCAATTTTGTTCGAGCCAGGCCGCGAGCCAGGCCCAAGTATCCGGTTTGTCAGGCATGCGCATAATTCCGCTGTCCGAAGGTGGAGGTAGAAAGCTTATCGGTGCCCAAGTGGCGGGCGGTTTGAGTCAGTCCCATAGGTTCACCATCTGGCGCTGCTCGGCTTGCGGCGGCGCTTCGGGCAATTGCACCAAGGTGCCGTGTGGCAGAGTCGTTCCGAAATCGGCCAACCCGGGGTTCGCCTCGAGCACGGCTTCGGTGACGCCCGCCGTGCGCCCGTAGATCCGCCAGCAAATGGCATCGACGGTGTCGCCCTGGTTGGCGCGCAGGGTTGTGGCCATTAGATGAGCTCCACGGTGCTATGCCCGACGCCGAGCAAATCGCGTATCGAAAAGCGCGCGTCGCGGCGGTATTCATCTATGGAGGGGGTGAGCTCGTCGGCATTGCGGTTGCCGTCTGCAGTGCTATCGAAGCTGCGGTACCGCTCGGACAGTTCGGCAGCTGCCGTGCAATAGATGGCACGACGGTAGATGAGCACCAGGCAGCTTTCGTCATTGATGCGATCGGCCGGCACGTCTGCCAAGACGGCATGCCCGCTGGCTTGATGGCTGGCTTTGAGTCCGCGCAGCTCCTGGTTGACCTGTATCAGCGCGCTGACGGTGGCTACCTCAAGACGAGGGTCACTGATGGAGCCGTCCAGGCGAATGGCGGCACGAAGCGTGGCGCCATCGATATCCGGCCAGAAGCCATCGTTGGTGATGACGTAGGCTTCGGCTGTGTTGCCAGTGGCAATAAATCCGCTCATGTTTCGGCCCTAGGTCGGCGGTGGCCGGGGCGTCACAGCAAGGAAAGGAGAAAATCTGCTGATCAGCCCCGGGCCGCCGGGGTTGCGGGGTACGCTCGGTTAGCTCCCTGGTGGGGGAGCAATCTTTTTCAGGAGACGTTCAGCGCCTTCCAGATCCTTCTTTCCACCGCAACTGTTGTTCAGCTCGATGGCGCGTTTCAGCAGTTCGATACCGGCCATTACCTGACCAGGTTGACCAGGGTTATCGATATCCAGCCCGGCCACGGTTGCGCGTCCTGTGGCCAAGTACAGCTTGGCCTTGGCCTCGTCCGGCATGTCGTGCTCGGCGCTCAACTCCATGGTCCGATGCAAGACGGCCAAGTCGAAGCCACCACCAATTTTCTGAGCCGTCAGAGCTGCCTCGGCGATTTCCTCCGCGACAAGGCATCCGGTCGTCCGTTCGAAGCGATCCGGCATCAACAAATTGTGCTGCAACACATACGTTGCAATGTCTAGCGCGCCGCTGTAATCGGAGGCATCGATCCGCCAGATCATGATGGTGGTGAGTACTTCGTCCTGGGCGCCGTTGCCCGTCGCCAGAACACCGTCGACGTAAGGCACATAAGCCGGCAGCAGCTGCAACTTGAGCGCGGCTTTGCCTTCGTTCGACTGGATCTGTTTGAGGCGCAGACGGTCCTGCAGCAACTGGGCCAGCTGCATTTCGTAGGCCGTTCCGCCCGCCATCGAAACGGCGGGCGAAGCGGCAGCTGCCTCCTGTGAGGCTAATGCCTTTAGCCGGTGACGTTGAGCGAGGGAGAGGCCCATGGTTATGCGGCCTCTTCGATGTTTTCGACCAGGGCCCCGAGACCGAAGTCTTCGATCACGTAGTCTTCGTTCGACGACTGGTAGTCGGCGACGCGATCGCGCTCAGGCTCGTCTTTGGTCATGCGTCGACGGCTGCTGATCTGGAAGTAGATCGACAGGTTCTTCAGCGTGGTGATCATGATGCCGCCATCGATGAAGAACGGCGCATCTTCGATCGGCAGGCCACCCAGAGTGCCGTTGGCGATGATTCGCGCGGCTGCCAGTTCGTTCTCGTTGTCGGCCGCGCCTTCGATGTTGGCCAGGAACTTCGCATGCAGCAGGTTGCGATCGACCAGGACGACCAGATCGGGGCGCTTGCGGTGCCATGGGTCCAGCAACTGGATGGCGTCGTAGACCAGACCGTCCAGGGTTTTGTAGTCACCGGTGGGGCCGATGGTGACTTTGCCGGCGACCTTACCGCTGCTCAGCACACGCTCTGGCGCTTTGGTGCGGTATTTCTCCAGCCAGCCCACGTTTACGTCTTCCAGCAGCGGGTGGGCGGTCCGATCGGTGGTCTCAGCAGCACTGGTGCCGTTGAAGCCGATCATGATGCGATCGAGCGCCTGGCGCTCAACGATTGCTCCCGACAAGCGAGCCTGAAAGTCCGGGAATTTTGCCCATGCATCCAGCAGTGCATAAGGAATCGCGGTGTCGAAGTCGGTTTTTTTGCAGCTGTAGGTGTCGTTCTTCAGCGAGCTCACACCGCGAGGGTTGCGGGCGGTCTGATTGGTGTTGGTACGGCCCGCAATGGTCGAGCCGACGCCCAGAACAATCGCCTCGCCGTCTTTCTCGTCGACGCCCAGCACGTTGATTTTTTTCAGGAAGTCGCTGGACTCCTGAATGGCAGTCTCCAGCTTCTGCTGAACAGAAGGGGTGACGGTGAACTTCTCCGCCACCGATCCGACGGAGTTGATCGATGCTACCTGTTTGGTAAAGCCATTGAAGGCGATCCGTGTTTCGTTACGCATGGTGTTCTCCTGTGGAGCTCGTAAAGGGGGGCCGACGTGATCAGTAAGCGGTTAGCACAGCGCCGTCGTTACCGGTCGCGGGTGGACGTTTGGTTTGGCTGTGGTCCTGGGTGTCGCCCAGGCGCTTGATCAGTTCGTTGAAGTCAGTGCTGAGCTTGTCCAGGCTGGTTTTCAGTTCTGCGGAGAATTTTTTCTCAGCCGCCAACTGGTCGGGCAGATCCTTGACGTGCTCGGCGACGGCTTCAACGGCTTGGCTGATCTGGGCGAACTCGCCGTCATCCTTGGCCTGTTTGCCGGAGAGCAGGGCTTGCACCTTGCTGAACAGCTGGGCACCGAGACCGGGCTTTTCTTCGATTTCTTCAAAGGTGAGTTCGGTTTCCACGGCCTCGGTAAACATCGAGCTCGCGGAGTAGTGGCGATCTTTGAACGGGCTCGCCTCAGGTTTTTGAGCTGAAAACGCGAGTACGTCGGTACCGAGACTCGCCGGGGAATCGGTCACAGCGAGACCGACGATGTAGGCCTCGCCGGTGTCGGCAAAGCTGTCGTCGATTTCGATGGACGTGTACATCTTCTGTTTCGCCTTGTTCATGGCGATCAGGTCAGCGGTCGGTTCGATCTGGGCAAAGAGGGCCAGCTTGGTCTGGCCGTTGATCTCCACTTCCTCGGTTTTGACAGCAGTAACATCGCCGTAGGCTTTGAATGGACTGTCAGGCAACAAACTGCGGAAATGCTCCAGCCAGATCCGAGCGCCATAGGTGTTCGGGTTGAAGTTTTTGGCAGCCTGTTCCAGCCAGCTGCGTTTGATGGTGCGCTTGTCCGAGGTAGCGCCCTCAACGGCGACACGGAACCAGTTGCTGCGAAATTTCTTCATGTCGGGAAATCCTCAAAGCGATTCTGCTAAATGCAGTTGCGTTGAGGTACATCGTCGGCAGTAGTGTCATCCCGGGCAATCAGTGCCAGTTGTAGGCCCTTTGGTTACATGGCACATCGCTACGCCTTCACGCGCGCGAGGCGTCAGCATCGCCGCCATGACGACAACCGAAGCCACTCCCATCCGCGATAACCGCCGTCAGGCCAAGTTCCTCTACTGGACTGGCCTGCGGATCTGCGCGATCGCAGAAATGCTGGGTGAAAAGGAAAAGACCGTTCATGCGTGGAAAACGCGTGATGAATGGGATCGGGCCGATAACGTGGAGCGCATAGGCGGCGCCCTGGAAGCGCGTCTGGTGCAGCTGATCCTGAAGGACAGCAAGACCGGTGGTGATTTCAAGGAAATTGATCTGCTGCACCGTCAGTTGGAACGGCAAGCCCGTATCGAACGGTACAAGGCCGGCGGTACCGACACTGACCTGAACCCCAACCTGGCCAAACGCAACGAAGGGCCAAAGAAGAAATCGGCTCGCAATGAGTTCAGCGAAGAGCAGATCGAGCAGCTGACCGAGGCGTTCAAAGACGGTTGCTTTGGCTATCAGCTGGACTGGTACCGGGCTAGCAATCAGCGCACCAGGGCAATCCTGAAAAGCCGGCAGATCGGCGCCACTTACTACTTTGCCAGGGAGGCGTTCATTGATGCCCTGGTGACCGGGCGCAACCAGATATTCCTGTCCGCGTCGAAGAACCAGGCGCACATCTTCAAGGCGTACATTCAAGGCTTCGCCCGCGAGGTTTGCGGTGTTGAGCTCACCGGTGATCCGATCATCCTGGCCAACGGCGCTGAGCTACATTTCCTCGGCACCAATGCCCGAACCGCTCAGGGTTACCACGGTAATTTCTACTTCGACGAATTCTTCTGGACCTTCAAGTTCAACGAACTGAACAAGGTCGCCAGCGGGATGGCGATGCAGAAGCAATACCGCCGCACCTACTTCTCGACACCATCGAGCATGGCGCATGAGGCCTACACGTTCTGGACCGGCGAGCGCTTCAACAAGGGCAAGCCGGTGGCCCAGCGGTTGAAACTCGACGTGTCGCACGATGCGCTGCAGCAAGGCCGTTTGTGCGAGGACCGGATTTGGCGCCAGATCGTCACCATCCTGGATGCCGAGCAGCGGGGATGCGATCTATTTGACCTGGAAGAGCTGCGCCTCGAGTACAACGCGGACGCCTTCGCGAACCTGCTCATGTGCCAGTTCGTCGACGACGGGGCGAGCATCTTTCCTCTCAATGTCCTGCAGCCCTGCATGGTCGACAGCTGGGTCGAGTGGTCCGAGGACTACAAACCTTTCGCTGCGCGTCCGTTTGCCGATCGGCAGGTGTGGATCGGCTACGACCCAGCGGAAACAGGCGACAGTTCTGGCTTGGTGGTCGTGGCACCGCCGTTGGTACCGGGTGGGAAATTCCGCGTGCTCGAGCGCCATCAGTTCCGAGGGATGGACTTCGCCGCGCAGGCCGAGGCGATTCGCCAGGTCACGATGCGCTACTGGGTGACGTACATCGGGATCGATATCACAGGCATGGGCTCTGGCGTGGCCCAGCTGGTGCGCCAATTCTTCCCCAATGTAACGACCTTCAGCTATTCCCCCGAGGTCAAAACGCGCCTGGTGCTGAAGGCCTATGACGTGATCCACAAAGGGCGCCTGGAGTTCGATGCCGGCTGGATCGACATGGCCCAGTCGCTGATGGCGATTCGCAAGACCATCACGGCCAGCGGCCGGCAGTTCACCTACACGGCAGGTCGCACCGACGAGACCGGACACGCGGATCTCGCCTGGGCGCTTTTCCACGCATTACAGAACGAACCGCTTGAGGGCCAAACCTCAACGAATACTGGCTTCATGGAGATTTACTGATGAGCAACAGCCGCAGCGAAACCACGCAATCGTCCACTTCAGCCCCGGCCGAGGGACAGTTGCTACCGGCAACGGGCGGCAGAATGGAGGCCTTCACCTTCGGTGACCCCACGCCAGTCCTTGATGAGCGGGGGATTCTCGACTATCTGGAGTGCTGGCTGAACGGCCGGTGGTATGAACCGCCGATGTCCCTTGATGGGCTGGCCAAGTCCTCCCGGGCCAGTGTGTTCCTGCAATCTGGCTTGAATTTCAAACGCAATATGCTTGCCCGCACCTTCATTCCCCACAAGCTGTTGTCCCGTCAGACCTTCGAGCAATTCGCCCTGGACTTCCTCTGGTGCGGCAACGGCTACCTGGAAAAACGCGAGAACATGCTGCGCGGCACGCTCGGCCTGCAGCCCGCCCTGGGCAAGTACATGCGCCGAGGCGAGGATCTTGAAACCTATTACCAGGTACGCGGCTGGCGAGACGAGTATGAATTCAAGCGCGGGACGGTTTACCACCAGCGCGAGGCTGACATTAACCAGGAGATCTATGGCCTTCCGGAGTGGTTGCCGGCGCTGCAAAGTGCGCTGCTCAACGAGTCCGCCACCTTGTTCCGGCGCAAGTACTACAACAACGGCAGTCACGCCGGTTTCATCATGTACATGACCGACACCGCGCAGAACGAGACGGACGTTGCTGCGTTGCGCAGCGCGCTGAAGTCGGCCAAAGGACCAGGAAATTTCCGGAACTTGTTCATGTACGCCCCGGGCGGAAAGAAGGATGGTATTCAGTTAATCCCCGTCAGTGAGGTCGCGGCGAAAGACGAATTCGGCTCGATTAAGAACATCAGCCGCGACGACATGCTCGCAGCGCTACGCATCCCCCCTCAGTTGATGGGCATCGTGCCGCAAAACGCAGGAGGTTTCGGCTCGATCAAAGAGGCCGCGCAGATCTGGGCAATGAACGAGCTTGAGCCGATTCAGGCTCGGTTACAGCACATAAATGATTGGCTTGGTGAGGAAGTAATTACATTCCGGCCCCTAGATTAGGCCGGAATGTCTACAAGTTAGTTATTCTAGATGGCTGGTTTTAAAACTTTTTCCCTGACGCTATCAGATAACAGCTCTGGATTTAACGAGCCGGAATTTATAGCGTCAAGCAGCAACGCCTTAATTTTCGTGGCGGTAAAGCGATAGACTTTATCGGCTCTTATTTGAGCGGCGATAGATTCGGAAATGAAAGCTAGATTGTTCACATTTAAAGCAGCGAGGTCTCGATGAGAGTCAACCAAATCAGTACATGGAGTCTTGCCTGGAGTAGTTTCAATAGTGATGTTGCCGGAAGTAAGTTCAGACTCGTCAACAATGACTACATCAATTTTCGAAAGAAAGTCATTGCTCGCAGCCATGGCTAAAACGCCTTTGCTGACTTCTTGTTCATTTTCAATTCGCCAAACGGAAAGTGTATTGTCATCAGTTTTCAAACATTGAGTGATTGCGTCTGCATTAATTGGCAAGATTTCATCACTCACAGCCCACTTTCCCATCGCAATCTTACGAACGAGATAGCCCATGATTATTCCCCGCAAAAATCGGATATTACTTCCAGCCTGTAATCATCCAACCATTTGGGAGTTAGCTTGTGATGCTTGAGGTTTCGAATAAGATCAACGTTCTCCCAATACTCAAACGCTCTTATCGCACATTCTTTGATTTCCGTTGACCGGTGAGAAAGGGCACCAACGGCAATCATCTCGTTCATTGGGTGAAATACTTTCATATCCATGTGGGAAATTAGGTTTAAAATCCCTATGAGTCGGCGATCATTTCCGCGACTTGCGAGGAAAACTTTTCCAGTCTCCACCTGAATCATCATTGGATTGATCGCCAACCATTTTTCCACATAATGATCAGTCGCTGATTTAATGCCAGGCTCAAAAAAATCGTTGTCGAGACAGTCCTCTAGTCCCTTTCTGAACGAGTCTGCTTCCGTTCTCTCTACACGAACTTCGTTATCTTGAGTGACGGTAGTTGACGCACCTTCGAAACGAATTTCAGGTGGAGAGGCTAAAGTCTCACCTTTTTTGTCGCTAATAGTTTTTGGAACAGATTTTACAGTGAGACTTTGACTTCTTAGTGAGGTTGCGGCCTGTGCTAAAATTGATGCCGTAAGTGACCTAATCATTCCGTCTGAATCAGAATGTTTATGCATAAGTCACCGCCGTTAAGCCATTATAAATGGCCTTGTCACGGGCTATTGATTGCTCAAGAAAATCAGAGAGTACATCTAGGGATGGATTTACTCTCTTTTCGAGTGGGATGTTGATGTCGGTAGTGAGATGTAAAGTATCAAACTCACGAAGGCCGGTGTGGTCACCAAGTTGAACCTTAACTTTTGAAATGTTGTAAATAACATTCACGTCTTGGTCTACATTTTTGTCGAATCGATCTAAGACTACGTTACGAATGTTCCACTCTACAACTGGCTTATCCGGAAATATAGTAAATGCTTCTGTGGTGAATTTTTTTCGAAGCGTCTCAAGCTTTTCAGGTGTAATCGGAGCCAAGAACCTTTCAGCCGCAAAGCCAACTCTGTTGAACGTAACTCCTAGAACTTTCTTAAGCGAAGTCGCTATCTGATTGACTTGCACGCAAAAACTTTCTGCGTTGAGCGAAGCCCCTGGTGAGTTAGGTAGGGGCATAACTAAGAAGTCGATTCTATTTGAAAGAAAATTCACGCTAATACCATTTCGCATTGATTGGAGCGACAGTCTAGGCTCTAAGCGATTAGTGTTAGGGTCCATTTCTTGGACGTTTCCTGATGGAAGCATCCCCAATTGAAAAAATGCACTAATGCAATCTTTAATGATTTCTTCAGTCGGAGTTATATGAGAATAGTCTCCAAATAGAGAAACTTGAATTTTTAGATTTGTTTCGCCTTTCAACGTCCTGACTCCCTTGGTGACGTATAGCCATCCCGCCTTATACAGGTAATGGCACATTCCTATCAATCTCGATCAGTGATTAGGGTAGCTGACCCCGTCGATTATGGAAGGTGATCCCGTTGTTTTCCCAATGAACGTTTGATATGAGGTCAATTCATCCATGGGCAAGTCCTATCCGACGACCGGTGCATGTGAAGCTATGAGGAGCATTTTGTAGGTTGCTGAACCATCAAATATCAACGCGATAGGGCGCTTGATTATTACAGTGGATGCTCCAGTTGCCACGTCGTGGCCGTATTCTCGAATGTCACATACAACCCTTCGATGCTGGCAGCGTTTAGCGCTTTTACCGTTTCCAGGCCCAATACAAAGCCCTCGGCACGGTCACTGGCGCGTAACAGGTCGTCCGTGGTGGAGGCTTCGGCGATTTGCATCAATAGTTTAAGAGCCTGGGCTCTTACCGGCTGAGGCCAACTTAGTGCAGCTAACAGTTCGTTCCCGCCTGAAGCGATCATGGCTCCGTTGAATCCGCTTCCGCGTGCAAGCGATCGAGGGCGTCACTCAATGCTCGAAGCGCAGTGATGTGTATGCGTCGCAAACTAAAATCGTTGATCAAGTCTTCGTAACCTAATGCGGCCATTTAGCCCTGAACCTGCTGATACGACTGTCGCGCACCGTTTTGGGATGTGATCGGCCGGGCGGGGGGGCTTCACCTGGCGCGCGCCGTCGTCCCCCCGCCACGCCTGCGGGCTAAATAGGGCGCTTTTTCTGCACTCCCTGCAGGTGCTGCGACGCGGGCCTGGCTGGGCTTGCTCTGGCATTGATAGGAGTGAAAAAGCCTGCGAATCCCTGCGAGGGTAGGCTGTTTTGAGGGCGTGGTTGGAGCGAGGTCTCAGGGCGATTCTGAGAGGCGGCTCGGGGAAGGGGTTAGTTTTTGAAAATGGGGGAATGGCTGCTGTGCAGGCCCCGTGTTTGTTGGGCTTGGGCGCTAACTTTGGAGGGTTAGTTATGGTTAGGTTTGAGGTTAGTAAATTGCAAGGTGCTGATTTATAAGGGTTTTATTTAATGGGTTTTTAACAGTTATAAAGGTTAGGAAATTACCTCTCATAACCCTAAAGCTAACCTATGGCATCGACTGCAAAGCCGCGCATTACAAGGCTTTCAGGAGGATCGGCAAAAAACTAACCGTCCTAACCGTTTTCCGATGGGTCAACATGAAATGCCGAAAGCACCTAGGGGGTGGGTGCTGGCCAGGTCCTTCTGTTGTTTTGTGCGTGCAAACACACAAACGGACCCCAATACAGCCCCCAACTGATTGCAGTCACGTATATGCACCGCTGGAGGCCTTGAAAATAGTGGAGCGGGTGAAGGGAATCGAACCCTCGTTATCAGCTTGGGAAGCTGATAACGAGGCGTGAGATGAGCTATCACTGATTCTGGCAGTCAACGCTTCTGAGAGTTCTAGCGACATTTATACATTCAATTTATTCGTAATCGTCAGTGACGAGTTCTCTCGCGGCTTGATAGATTGAGCAGCTGTTTAGATAACTTTTACAGAAGCCGGAGTACTTTTCGTCGCTGTATGAAAGTTTTTCAATTAGTTCAATGGACTCTGCAATCCTTCGTAGTCGTTTTTTTTGCTGGAGAGAGGTCTTGCAGTTCTTGTATTCTTCCATGGCGTCTTCAATGGCTTCAGCGAACGCATGAAGACTTGATAGTATTTCACCCCTCGGTCGCATCAGTCTAACAGAGTTCAAACTGCACACAGTGATAGTATTCTTGGCGAGAGCGTTATCCGCAATGGGCTTAATTCTGATGTCTTCATAATAAAAAAATAAATCAGGATCGGAATCATATGGATTGACGATTGGGGAGGTGCCTGTGTCATGGTTCGATTTACTACTATTGCATTTTCTGCACGAAGGCAGAAAGTTGCTCCACTCGAATGTGAGTTGAGGGTAAATCGATTTTGGTTTGAAGTGTTCAACTTCGATATTTCCACCTTCACCTGGTTTGCATTCACAGAAGGCGCACTTATCTTTTGAGCTTTCAAAAAGATGTTGCTTTATTAGATCGTTTCTATAGTGAGATATTAAGCTGGTTTTTTCTAGTGCTGGAATGTTGCTATATTTTCCATATTTTATAATCGCGAGATCTAGCGCCTGCTGCCACACATGTTGACTGGTATTTAAAATCTCTGGCTTTTTTCCTCTTTCAAGTTTAATCATTGTAGGTCGCCACTTTAGCTGCGAGATTTGCTTGTAGTACAGTTACAATTGTGTCGCTTGGATGTGCGACTGCCATCAGTTGGGATATCGCAAGTTTGAGCTCGCTTGGCGTACCGGATTCAACGAGGTCAAATGCCTTATTTACAAGCGTCTCATATAACTTGTTTTCAAGGCTTTTAACGCCCATGACTTCGGATAGAATTTGGTCAGTATTCCACCCCGAATAGGTGTGCAACGTAGGTTCCAGGTTGTATTCTTTATTTCCAGTTGTTTTTTGCATCGCGATAACCTCCCCGGGTTCTGCTGAAGCCAGAAGGTGAGGAGAGTGGGTCGTAACAATAAATTGGAGATTAGGGAATATATTTGACAAGCCTTTTCGCAAGGTGAATTGCCATTCTGGATGTAGATGCAGATCTAGCTCATCTATCAAAACCGTGCCCGTCGCAGTGGACACATTACGCTCACCCTCAACTCGACTACCTTCAATCCACTCAAAAATGTTTGCGATTATAGAAAGGATAGCCTGAAATCCGGACGATAACTCTTCTAAGTAACATTCATCTCCATAAATGGAGAAAACTGGTTCCAAGTCCCTTCCGGTTTTCAGATATGAAAAATTGCTGTCAAAGGGTGCGATTGTTGGGAGGCTGGCAATCAAGTGGTACCAATTTTCGCGCTCTTCTTTTGCCCATTCTTTTTCAATGATGAAGTCTCTATTGACTATCCATTGTTTAATGTCATGTTGGTGTTCTCCGTGAAGGGACCGTGTAGCATTTGAAGAGTAAGAGCTGCGTTTGGCTGAGAGCTCTAGTTCTCGTTGCATACCAGCGATCTGCTTGTATTTAACAGATCTATTCGCTCCTAAAAATAACGGGCAAAAAATTGCAGCGTTGTTAGTGTAGTCATGAGGAACTAAAGCGACGCGACCTGCTTCCTGTGGAGGCATGTTCCATGATTTTATTGTTGATTTTCTGTAGTCTTGCTGAGTAAGTGAGTATTTGCCCATTCCCAGTCTGTAATTTGAGCTTTCTGAAGTAAAGTCAACCCAATACTCTGAGTTCTCCTCTACTCTAGAATGCTCGAGGCCTCCATGATAAAAACAGTGTGATATGCAAGTGAGGACAGAAGTTTTTCCGCATCCATTGGGGCCTGCAATAAAATTGAAACCTTTGTTGAATTTAACGTTAAGTTCGCCGAACTGGCGTACGTTTCGCACATGTAGACTTTCGATGTACGCGCTTTGCAATTGTATATTCCTTGTTCATTGAGCTGCATTTTTAAAATTACTATCACGTGGTTAACAGGGCGGCCGCTTTTAGTGCTATAGCCTCGTAGTAATTAGCGCCACAATCATTAAGTTAATGAACTCTTTGTTTTTGCTTTTCTTTTTTTACTCCATGTATTTTGCTTGCGACGACCGCCATCCGCGCTGCTCGACCCAGATTGACAATTCGATTCGTCCGTCAGCAAGAGAGCGTAGCAGCTTCAGAGTTTAATAGAGTTGGACGCTTTTAAGGAGGCTGGATGAATCATCAGTCGGCGTTTCCTTATTCAGGCGTCATCATGACCGCCAACGTCATCTTGATGAATTCCTCATTGCGGTCGATCGCGACCAGCGCACCGCGTACATTCTCGGCGACCTCACTTGCGCCGCGCAGCTCGATCCAGTTCGAAAGCTCCATGATCGCTGCTTCGAGGGCAAGTTGGTTTTCGTTGATTTTGAAAAGCAGGGAAGGGAGCAGATCTGAGTTCGGCACGGTGTTTCCTCCTTTGAAGAGGAAAGCGTAGCTGATCATATGGCTGGCGCAATTGGTACGAAACTGGTACGGAAATTTCAGTGCGGGTATGTAGGCCCTTGTTTTAAAGCGGGGAGCTGAAAGTCAGTTCAATCCATCATCGGTGCAACCGAAAACCGGCGGGACAGCGGGGCGGGTGTAGCGTTGTTTACGGACATGGGGGATCTGGAATCGGTGAGGCTGGGAGGTGGGGGAGTTTATCAGGATTGGGCTTGC
>Ga0247819_10001498_pt1 | contig 12605 bp, 7 predicted proteins | sample 13C_Xylose_Day6_FD_193428 | JGI IMG/M metagenome (GOLD analysis project Ga0247819, IMG submission 193428) | Soil microbial communities from agricultural site in Penn Yan, New York, United States - 13C_Xylose_Day6 | ecosystem: Environmental > Terrestrial > Soil > Agricultural land | place: USA... | reverse complement strand
CATACTGGCTGCTGATGGACCGCAATCGCTTCACCCGGGTGGGCGGACGCACCTGGCTCATCTGGCTGATCACGGCGGCCGGCCTGTCGCTGGCGGGCGCCGCGCTGATCGCGCGCCTGATCAACCGACCGCTCAAGCAGCTGTCGTTCGCCGCCAGCCGCGTGCGCGATGGCGACTTCGACGCCAGCCGGCTCGACGAGAAGGCCGTCACCAGCGAAATCCGCGAGGTGAACATCGGCTTCAACCGCATGGCGCAGCAGCTGGCCAAGATCGAGCAGGATCGCGCCGTCATGCTGGCCGGCATCTCGCACGACCTGCGCACCCCGCTGGCACGGCTGCGGCTCGAGACCGAGATGAGCGTCGCCGACGCGGAGGCGCGCGAGCACATGGCCTCGGACATCGACCAGCTCGACGCCATCATCGACAAGTTCCTCGACTACGCCCGCCCCGACCACGCGGAGCTCAAGCAGGTCAACCTGCGCGAGGTGATCGAGGCCTGCGTGTACGCCGTGCAGGACCACGGCGACATGCGCATCAACACCGACGTCCCCAAGAGCCTCTACGTGCTGGCCGACGAGGTGGAACTGGCCCGCGTGGTCTCCAACCTGCTGGAGAACGCGCGCCGCTACGGAAAGACACCCGAAACCGGCATCGCGGTGGTGGACATCGCCGCCAAGCAGCGCAACGAATGGGTGCTGCTGAAGGTGCGCGACCACGGCATGGGCGTGGCGCCCGAAGCGCTGCCCAACCTGGTCAAGCCCTTCTTCCGCGGCGACGCGGCCCGCACCGCCGCCACCGGCGCCGGCCTGGGCCTGGCCATCGTCGACAAGACGGTGCAGCGCATGGGCGGCATCTTCGCTCTGGCCAACACCACCTCGGGCGGTCTGGCCGCGCACATCAAGCTGCAGCGCCCGAGGGCCACGGGCGCCAGCGAGGCGCCGATCCCGGCGCCCAGGGTCGAAGAGGTCAGCTGACGGCCGCAGGCCGTCATCCCCGCGCAGGCGGGGATCCAGTTCCCTGAACCAGCAGCACGACGGCCCGCGCCTCGATGCTCTGGCCCTGCCCCACCGGGCCCAGCTTCTCCGCCGTCTTGGCCTTCACGTTCACCTGCGAAGCCGACAGGCCCAGGCCCTTGGCGATGCGCTCGCGCATCGCGTCGATGTGCGGCGCGAGCCTGGGCGCCTGAGCCACCACGGTGCTGTCCACGTTGGCGATGGCCCAGCCTTCGGCCGCCACGCGCCGCAGGGCTTCTTCCAGCAGCAGCATGGAATCCGCGCCCTTGAAGCGCGCATCGGTGTCGGGGAAATGCCGCCCGATGTCGCCCAGCCCCGCCGCGCCCAGCAGGGCGTCCGTGATCGCATGCAGCAGCACGTCGGCGTCCGAGTGCCCCAGCAGCCCGCGCTCGTACGGCACCACCACGCCGCCGATCACCAGCGGCCGCCCCGGCACCAGCGCGTGCACGTCCCATCCTTCGCCGATCCGCAATCCCGTCATGTCGTCTTCCTGCTCCTGAGCACCGCCTCGGCCAGGGCGAAATCCTCCGGCCAGGTCACCTTGAAGTTCTGCGGGCTGCCCGCCACCAGGCGCGGCCGCAGGCCGATCGCCTCGATGGCAGAAGCCTCGTCGGTCACCGCGTCGCCCGCGTGTTCCAGCGCGCGGCGCAGCAGCGCCAGCCGGAACATCTGCGGCGTCTGCGCCAGCCATTTGCGGTCGCGCGGGAGGGTCTGCGCCACGCGGCCGCCCTCCTCCTGCTTGAGCGTGTCGGCCAGCGGCTGCGCGAGCAGGCCGCCGACCTCGTCGGCCTGGCACGCGTCGATCAGCCGGTCGATCTGCGCCGGCGTCACCAGGCAGCGCGCCGCGTCGTGCACCAGCACCCAGTCGTCATCGCCCGCGCCATGGGCCTGCAGATCAGCCAGCCCGCCCGCCACCGAGGCCGCGCGCGTCGCGCCGCCGCAGGCGCTGACGCGCCAGCCGGGCCCGGCCGGCATGAGCTCGTCGCCAGGGGCGACCACCACCAGCACCGAAGCGATGCGGTCCACGTGCGTGAATGCCTCCAGCGTGTGCTGCACCAGCATCCGCCCCGCCAGCATCTCGTACTGCTTGGGCCCGGCCGTGCCGGCGCGGCTGCCGGTGCCGGCGGCGGGGATCAGGGCGTGGCAACGCACGGGGGATTTCGGTGGATGAGCAGCAGCCAAGATGGGGCCCATTCTAGAATTCAGCGCATCCACCCCTCACCTGCGCCGTGAGGGGTGTTTGCATTTGCTGCACCAAAAAGAATGGACCTTCCCAAGCTCTCGCCCGGCAAGCGTTTCGCCCTGCCCCGTCCGCCCGGTTCGGCCGACGCGCTGCTGCTGGCGCGCCTGGCCGAACGCGAGAAGGCCGCCGGCCGACCCACCGCCATCGTCACCTCGGGCGCCGGCGACGCGCAGCGCCTGCTCGACGAACTCGTCTTCTTCGCCCCCGACCTGCGCGTCTGCCTCTTCCCCGATTGGGAGACGCTGCCCTACGACACCTTCTCGCCGCACCAGGACCTGATCAGCGAACGGCTGGCGACGCTGTGGAGCATCTCGCAGGGCGAGGCCGACGTGGTCATCGTGCCCGCGACCACCGCGCTGTACCGCGTCGCGCCGCCGTCGTTCCTGGCCGGCTACACCTTCCACTTCGCGGACAAGCAGAAGCTGCAGGAGTCCAAGCTCAAGGCCCAGCTCACGCTCGCCGGCTACAACCACGTCACGCAGGTGGTGAGCCCCGGCGAGTACGCGGTGCGCGGCGGCCTGATCGACCTGTTCCCGATGGGCTCGGCCGTGCCCTACCGCGTCGACCTGTTCGACGACGAGATCGACTCCATCCGCACGTTCGATCCGGACAGCCAGCGCAGCCTGTACCCCGTGCCCGAAGTGCGCCTGCTGCCGGGCCGCGAGTTCCCGATGGACGACGAGGCGCGTGCGCGCTTTCGCAGCCGCTGGCGCGAGTTGCTGGAGGGCGATCCGACCAAGAGCCGCATCTACAAGGACATGGGCAACGGCGTGGCCACCGCCGGCATCGAGTACTACCTGCCGCTGTTCTTCGACGAGACCGCGACGGTGTTCGACTACCTCGGCACCCAGGCCACGCTGGTGCTGCACGGCGACCTGGAGCCGGCGTTCCAGCGCTTCTGGCAGGACACGCGCGACCGCCACCGCCTGCTGCAGGGCGACCCCGAGCGGCCCATCCTGCCGCCCGAGACGCTGTTCCTCACCATCGAGCAGTTCTACGCGCGGGCCAACGAGCAGGCGCAGCTGGCGCTTCGGCCGGGCACGCAGGACGTGGCGGACAGCGCGCTCTTCCAGAAGCTGCCCGACATCGCCGTGGTGCGCGGCGCCGAGGAACCGCTGGCCCGCTTCAAGCAGCACCTGGCTTCGACCACCGAGCGCACGCTGCTGCTGGCCGAGAGCGCCGGCCGGCGCGAGAGCCTGCTGGACTTCTTCCGCGCCAGCCACCTGTCGCCGCCCGCGTTCGACTCGCTGGCGGAGTTCCAGGCCAGCGACGAGAAGCTGGGCATCGCCACCGCGGCGCTGACCGAGGGCTTCCGCTGGATCGAGGAGGCGATCGACTTCGTCACCGAGACCGAGCTGTTCGCGGCCGGCCCGACCACGCGCCGCCGCAAGAAGCAGGAGCAGGTCAGCGACGTCGAGGCGCTGATCAAGGACCTTTCGGAGCTGAACGTCGGCGACCCGGTGGTGCACGCGCAGCACGGCATCGGCCGCTACAAGGGCCTGGTGAACCTGGACCTGGGCCAGGGCAACACCGAATTCCTGCACCTGGAATACGCGGACAAGGCCACGCTCTACGTGCCGGTCAGCCAGCTGCACCAGATCAGCCGCTACACCGGCGTGTCGGCCGACGAGGCGCCGCTGCACAAGCTGGGCTCGGGCCAGTGGGAGAAGGCCAGGCGCAAGGCCGCCGAGCAGGTGCGCGACACCGCGGCCGAGCTGCTGAACATCTACGCCCGCCGCGCCGCGCGCGAAGGCCACGCCTTCCGCTTCTCGCCGCAGGACTACGAGACCTTCGCCAACGACTTCGGCTTCGAGGAAACCGCCGACCAGAACGCCGCCATCCACGCGGTGATCCAGGACATGATCTCGCCGCAGCCGATGGACCGCCTGGTGTGCGGCGACGTCGGCTTCGGCAAGACCGAGGTCGCGCTGCGAGCGGCCTTCATCGCGGTGACGGGCGGCAAGCAGGTGGCCTTCCTCGCGCCCACCACGCTGCTGGCCGAGCAGCACTACCAGACGCTGGTGGACCGCTTTTCCAAGTGGCCGGTGAAGGTGGCGGAGATGAGCCGCTTCCGCTCGCAGAAGGAGATCACCGCCGCCGCCAAGGGCCTGGCCGACGGCAGCGTGGACATCGTGGTGGGCACGCACAAGCTCCTGTCCAACACCATCAAGTTCAAGAACCTGGGCCTGCTCATCATCGACGAGGAGCACCGCTTCGGCGTGCGCCACAAGGAGGCGATGAAGGCGCTGCGCGCCGAGGTGGACGTGCTCACGCTTACCGCCACGCCGATCCCGCGCACGCTGGGCATGGCGCTGGAGGGCCTGCGCGACCTGTCGGTGATCGCCACCGCGCCGCAGCGGCGGCTGGCCATCAAGACTTTCGTGCGCAACGAGGGCAACGGTGTCGTCCGCGAGGCGGTGCTGCGCGAGCTCAAGCGCGGCGGCCAGGTCTACTTCCTGCACAACGAGGTGGAGACGATCGAGAACCGCCGCGAGCGGCTGGAGCACCTGCTGCCCGAGGCGCGCATCGCGGTGGCGCACGGCCAGATGCCCGAGCGCGAGCTCGAGCGCGTGATGCGCGACTTCGTGGCGCAGCGCTTCAACGTGCTGCTGTGCTCGACCATCATCGAGACCGGCATCGACGTGCCGACCGCCAACACCATCGTCATCAGCCGCGCCGACAAGTTCGGCCTGGCACAGCTGCACCAGCTGCGCGGCCGCGTCGGCCGCAGCCACCACCAGGCCTACGCCTACCTCATGGTCCCGGACCTGGAGAGCCTGACCAAGCAGGCCGCGCAGCGCCTGGACGCGATCCAGCAGATGGAGGAACTGGGCTCGGGCTTCTACCTCGCCATGCACGACCTGGAGATCCGCGGCGCCGGCGAGGTGCTGGGCGAGAACCAGAGCGGCAACATGCTGGAGGTCGGCTTCCAGCTCTACAACGAGATGCTGTCCGAGGCGGTGAAGTCGCTCAAGGCGGGCAAGGAGCCGGACCTGCTGGCGCCGCTGTCGGCCACCACCGAGATCAACCTGCACGCGCCCGCCCTGCTGCCCGAGGACTACTGCGGCGACGTGCACCTGCGGCTGTCGTTCTACAAGAAGCTGGCGACGGCCAAGAACACCGACCAGATCGATTCGCTGCTGGAGGAGATCGTCGACCGCTTCGGCAAGCTGCCGCCGCAGGCGCAGAACCTGGTGGACGTGCACCGGCTGCGCGTGCTGGCTCGGCCGTACGGCGTGGTCAAGGTCGATGCCGCACCCGGCGTCACGAACATCAGCTTCCGGCCGAACCCGCCGATCGACTCGCTGCGCATCATCGAGCTGGTGCAGAAGAACCGGCACATCAAGCTGGCGGGCAACGAGAAGCTGCGCATCGAGCGCGAGCTCAAGGAGCCCAAGGACCGGGCGCAGATGGTGCGTGACGTGCTGCGCTCGCTGGGGCAGCCGAAGGTGGTGGAGACGGCCTGACGTTTCCCTGCTGAGCTTGCGAAACCGCTGACGAGTGTCGAGACTCGTCGCATGAGCCGCGCCGTCCGCCTGCTCTGCCTGCTGGCCCTGTGGGTCTTCGCACCCTGGACCCTGGCGCAGGACGTTGCCCGGCCACCCGTGGTGGTGCTGCAGGTCGATGGGGCCATCGGCCCGGCCAGCGCCGACTACCTGCGTCGCGGTCTCGCGCTGGCGCAAAAGCAGAAGGCGCAGCTCGTCGTGCTGCAGATCGACACGCCCGGCGGCCTGGACGGTGCGATGCGCATGATGATCAAGGACATCCTGTCCTCGCCGGTGCCGGTGGCGTCGTTCGTCGCGCCCGGCGGCGCGCGGGCCGCGAGCGCCGGCACCTTCATCCTCTACGCCAGCCACGTCGCGGCGATGACGCCGGCCAGCACGCTGGGCGCGGCCACGCCGGTCTCCATCGGCATGCCGGGCGGCCCGCAGCCGAACAATCCCCTGCCCCCGGGCAAGCCGGCTTCCGGCGCCAGTGCGCCCACCGCCACCCCCGAGATCGGCGACGCGCTGGCGGCCAAGCGCATCTCGGATGCCGCCGCCTACATCCGCAGCCTCGCGAAGCTGCACGGCCGCAATGCCGAATGGGGCGAGAAGGCGGTGCGCGAAGCCGCAAGCCTGTCCGCGCCCGAGGCCATCCAGCTCAAGGTGGTCGACCTGGTCGCCGTGGACCTGCCCGACCTGCTGCGGCAACTCGATGGCCGCGAGCTGCGCATCGGCGCCACGGTGCACCGGCTGCAGACCCGCGACGCGCCCCTGGTCGCCTTCGAGGAGGACTGGCGCAGCCACCTGCTGTCCGTGATCACCAATCCCAGCCTGGCGCTGCTGCTGATGATGGTCGGCGTGTACGGCCTGGTGTTCGAGTTCAGCAACCCGGGCATGGTGGCGCCGGGCGTGATCGGCGCGATCTGCCTGGTGCTGGCGCTGTTCGCGCTGCAGATGCTGCCGGTCAACTACGCGGGCCTCGCGCTCATCCTGCTGGGCATCGCCTTCCTGGTCGCCGAGGCGTTCCTGCCGAGCTTCGGCGTGCTCGGCCTGGGCGGCATCGTCGCGTTCGCCTTCGGCTGCGTGATGCTGATCGACAGCGACTCGCCGGGCTGGGGCGTCCCGCTGCCGCTGGTCGGCGGGCTCGCGCTGCTGACGGCCGCCTTCATCCTGCTGGTGGTCGGCATGGCGGCGAAGGCCAGGCGCCGGCCGGTCATGACCGGACCGCAGACGCTGGTGGGCGCCGGCGGCGAACTCGTCGAGTACTCGGGCGGCCAGGGCTGGGCACTGGTGCAGGGCGAGCACTGGAAGGTGCGGGGCCCCGCGCAGCTGCAGGTGGGCGACCGCGTGCTCGTGAGCAGCCTGCACGACGGCGTGCTGGACGTGGTGCCGTCGCCCTGAACGAACAACAAGGAGAACGACATGATCGCTGGCGGCATCGGCTTCGGCCTCGTGGTGATCCTGGTCGTGGCGTTCCTCGCCACCGCCCTGCGCATCCTGCGCGAGTACGAGCGCGGGGTGGTGTTCCAGCTCGGGCGCTTCTGGAAGGTGAAGGGCCCGGGCCTGGTGATCCTGATCCCCGGCATCCAGCAGCTGGTGCGCGTGGACCTGCGCGTGGTGGTGATGGACATCCCCAGCCAGGACGTGATCACCCGCGACAACGTCTCGGTGAAGGTGAACGCGGTGCTGTACTTCCGGGTGGTCGACCCGGAGCGGGCCATCATCCAGGTGGAGCGCTTCCTCGAGGCGACCAGCCAGCTGGCGCAGACCACGCTGCGCGCGGTGCTGGGCAAGCACGAACTGGACGACCTGCTGTCCGAGCGCGATCGCCTCAACCTCGACGTCCAGAAGATCCTCGATGCGCAGACCGACACCTGGGGCATCAAGGTCACCAACGTGGAGATCAAGCACGTGGACCTGAACGACACCATGGTCCGCGCCATCGCCCGCCAGGCCGAGGCCGAGCGCGAGCGCCGCGCCAAGGTGATCCACGCCGAGGGCGAGCTGCAGGCCTCGCACAAGCTGGCCGAGGCCGCCGAGATCCTGTCGCGCCAGCCGCAGGCGCTGCAACTGCGCTACCTGGAGACGCTGACGGTGATCGCCGCCGACAAGAACTCCACCATCGTCTTCCCGCTGCCGGTGGACATCCTCGCGCCGCTGCTGCGGCGGTTCACGGGCACGCCCGAGGCCTGAGCGCACGCGGCCCGATGCGACAATCCCGGGCATGCCGCAACAAGATTTCGCCCCCGGCCTGCAGATCCGGGGCTTCACCCCGCCGCTGCGCCTTTCGGACTTCGGGCTGATCGCCTTCGACATGGACTCCACGCTGATCAACATCGAGTGCGTGGACGAGATCGCCGGCGCCGTCGGCCTGAAGGAGGAAGTCGCGGCCATCACCGAGGCGACGATGCGCGGCGAGATCGCCGACTTCAAGGAAAGCCTGCGTCGCCGCGTCGCGCTGCTGCGTGGCGTGACGGTGGCCGACATGGAACTGGTCTACACGTCGCGCCTGCAGCTCAATCCGGGCGCCGAGGCGCTGGTCAAGGCCTGCAAGCAGGCGGGCCTGAAGACGCTGCTGGTGTCCGGCGGCTTCACCTTCTTCGCCGACCGGGTCCGCGACAAGCTGGGCATCGACTTCACGCGTTCCAACGTTCTGGAGATCGAGTCCGGCCCCAACTGCGGCCAGCTCACCGGCCGCATGGTCGACCAGCCCTGGGGCGACATCTGCGACGGCGCGGAGAAACGCAAGATGCTGCTGGAGACCTGCGCGCAGCTGGGCATCTCCCCGAAGCAGGCCATCGCCGTCGGCGACGGCGCCAACGACCTCCCGATGATGGGCGAAGCGGGCCTCTCCGTCGCCTACCACGCCAAGCCGAAGGTGCGCGAGCAGGCGATGGTGGCGATCAATGAAGGCGGACTGGATCGGGTGCTGGAGTTGTTCGGGCGCTAGCTTCTCGTCATCCCCGCGAAGGCGGGGATCCAGTGCTTCCTGGTAGGGCACTGAAATCGGGAGCTCTGGATTCCCGCCTCCGCGGGAATGACGGGGTGGGCAGCTAGACGACGATCACTTCATCCTGCACCGGCAGCCGCACCGTGAACCGGCTGCCCTTCCCCAGCTCGCTGGCCACCGCGATGCGCCCGCCGTGCTTTTCCACCGCGTGCTTGACGATCGCCAGGCCCAGCCCCGTGCCCTGGATCGCGCCGACGTTGCTGGCGCGGTGGAACGATCCGAACAGGTGAGCGACCTCTTCGGCCGGGATGCCGATGCCCTGGTCGCTGACCTCGAACACCATCTCGTCGCCTTCGCGCCGCACCTCGAAGCCGACGGTACCGCCGCCCGGTGAGTACTTCAGCGCATTCGACAGCAGGTTGCCCAGGATGTGGCGCAGCAGCTTCTCGTCGAAGTGGCCCTCGCCCACGTCGGCGCCCCAGCCGGTGAGCACCTCGCAGCGCGATCCGGGGTGCTGCGCGCGGACCTCCTCCACCAGCCGGCCGCACAGCGCCGGGAGATGCACCGGGGCGGGAACGAAGTCCAGCATGCCGGCATCGGCGCGTCCCAGCAGCAGCACCCGGTCCATCATCCGTGACATGCGCTGCACGCCTTCGGCGATGCTGTCCAGCGTCTCCATGCGCTCGGCGTGCGGCAGGCGGTGGCCGTGGTGGCGCAGCACCTCCTCGGCCGACAGGATGGCCGCCAGCGGCGTGCGGAACTCGTGGCTGGTCATGGCGACGAAACGCGTGCGCAGTTCGTTCAGCGCCTTCTGCTGCTCCAGCGCCTCGCGCATCTCGGCCTCGGACTTCTTGCGGTCGGTGATGTCCAGGAAGGTCCAGATCACGCCCGAGTCCGGGTCGTGCGGCCGCACGCAGCTGCCGCCCATCTCCACCCAGAACAGGCCGCCGTCGCGGCGCTTGAGCTGCCGCTCGCAGACGTAGCCGTTGGTGGCGATGAGCGCCGCGCGCGCCTCCACGCCGAACCGCAGCCAGGCCTTCTCGTCCGGGTGGATGTACACCGACGACAGCCCGATCAGCACCTCGCGCGGATGGCCCAGCATCTGGGCGAACTTCTCGTTCACCCATTCGTGCCGGCGCTGGATCGACAGCACGATGCCGACCACCGCGTTGTTCAGGATCGCCTCGCGCTCGTCGAGCACCTCGCGCACGCGCGCCTGCGACTGGCTGAGCACCTCCACCATGGCGCGCTCGGCCGCGATGCGGGCCTGGGCGTGCTCCTTGAAGCGGCGCGCCACGTTGATGCGGTCGCCCAGCGCGAACGACAGCAGCACCATCTCCAGCGCGGAACCGATCAGCAGCGAGTTGGAAGTGAACACGTTGGACGGCACCACGCCCATGTTGTGCAGCGCCAGCGTGAACACGCCCACCAGCAGCACCGCCCACGCGGTGAAGAACCAGCGGGCGCCGCCGTAGCCGCGCCGGACGCTGATGGAGGCCAGGGTCAGCAGCGAGCCCACGCTCAGCACCGCGAGCGCCTGCACCATGTACGCCGCCACGTGGTAGTGGAAGACCAGCGAGGCCGCCAGGGCCAGGCTCCAGCCGGTCATCAGCGCCAGCATCAGCCGGTCGAGCCGCGGCAGGCGCGCCGCACTGGAGAGGAAGTTGCGCGCGAACAGCAGGCCGAAGATGGCGCAGACGGACAGCGCCACCGGCGACGAGACGGCGTTCCAGCGCGGCCAATCGGTCCAGACGAACTGCAGGCCCAGGCCGTTGAGCGTCGCCTGCGCCACGCCCATGCTCGCGACGAACGCGGCGTACAGCAGGTAGCCGACCTCGCGCACCGACACGAACAGCAGCAGGTTGTAGGCCATCAGGCCCAGCAGCAGGCCGAAGTACAGGGCGAAGGTGGCGTAGTTGCCCTGGTCGTGCCGCCACAGCGCGGCGGGCTGCCACAGGAACAAGGGGGCCGCGAGCGTGGCGTCGGAGCGGATCCGCAGGTACAGCGTGGTCTTGCCGTCCGCCGCCAGCTGCACCGGGAACACGTGGTTGCGATGCGCGATGGCGCGGCTCGCGAACGGCAGCGTGTCGCCGCCGGTCTGGTGCTTCCAGCCGTCCTGCGCGTCGGGAGAGAACACGTCCACGCGGTCCAGCGGCGCGAACGCCAGCTCCAGCAGCCAGTCGCGCGGCAGCCCGGGCGGCAGATCGAGCGTCACCTTCAACCAGTAGGCCGAGCGGGTCAGGCCGAAGTTCGTGCCGGGACCGGACGACGGCACCCGCTGGAAGGCCGCCTGCCGCTCCGGCTGGAGCACTTCCGGCAGCGTGAGCTGGCCGCCTTCGTCCTCCAGGTAGTCCACCGCGCGCGAAAGGTCGAACATGGGTTCGGCGGCGGCCAGGCGCACTTCCGCGGCGCGCAGCGGCAACGCGGCGAAAAACAACAGCAACAGCAGTCCGAGCACGCCCGCGCGGCGCAGCAGCGGCGGTCTCACGCCCGCTCCACCCGCGCGCGGCCACGCTCGACCGCGAAGCTCGCCAGCGTCGCGACCTGCGCGTCGCGCCGCCTGGCATCGTCCAGCACGCGCAGGCGGGTCGTCAGGCGCGCGGGCGTGAACTCGGCGACGCCGTAGCCGCGCTGCCAGCCGTCGGCGAACACGAAGTGCGGGTTCTCGGCCAGCCGCGCCGCGACCACTTCCGGCGCGCCGGATTTCGAAGTGATGCTGGTGCCGCAGAACTCCACGCCGACCGCCGGGCTGTCGGGCCGCGTGTAGTCGGCCTTCACGTGGCCGACCCAGTTCTCGTGCACGTCGCCGCCCAGCACCACCGTGTCGCGGATCGAATGCCGTTGCAGCGAATCGGTCAGGCGCGCACGCGCGGCGGGATAGCCGTACCAGCCGTCGTTCCAGAGCAGCTCGCCCGGACCGGTCTGGGCGTCGCGGCGGCCGAACAGCGTTTGCTGTCCCAGCACGGTCCAGCCGCCTCCGGACTGCGCGAACTGCGCGTCCAGCCACTGCTCCTGGGCGGCGCCCAGCAGGCTGCGGCGCGGATCGTTCCAGGCCGGGCAGTCGGCGGGCCGGCCGTAGCCCGAAGGCCGCGGTGCGCGCGAAGAGCACACCATCGGATCGCGGAACTGCCGCGCGTCCAGCAACAGCAGGTCGGCCAGCCGGCCGAAGCGGTAACGCGAATGCACGCGCAGCTCGGGTCGCGCGGCGCCCTGCGCGAGCGCTCGCTCGAATTCCGCGGCCCGCACCGGCATGTGCTCGTACCAGGCCTGGTAGCCGGCCGCGCGGCGCGCGGCGAAGTCGCCCGACGCGTTCAAGTTCAGCGGGTAGCGATCGCCCTCGGTGGTGCCCGCGTAGTCGTTCTGCACCTCGTGGTCGTCCCAGGTGAGCAGCCAGGGGCATTGCGCATGCATCGCCTGCAGGTCCGGGTCGCTGCGATGCTGGGCGTGCCGCTCGCGGTATTGCGCCAGCGTGTGCACCCAGCCCAGCGTGGGGAAGCTGCGCACCGCGGCCGTGGCGTTCGGGTACTCGTAGATGTAGTCGCCCAGGAACATCACCAGGTCGAGCCGCTCCTCGCGCATGTGGCGCCAGGCCGCGTAGTAGCCGTGCTCCCAGCGCTGGCAGGACGCGTACGACACGCGCAGCCGCGCGGGCTGGGCGTCGGGTGCCGGCAAGGTGCGCGTGCGGCCGACCGGGCTGGTCGCGTCGCCCGCGTGGAAGCGATAGAAGTACCAGCGGCCCGGCTCCAGGCCCTGCGCTTCCACATGCACGCTGTGCGCCAGTTGCGGCAGCGCCTGCGTCTCGCCGCGCTGCGCGATGCGCGAGAAGCCCTCGTCGTGGGCGATTTCCCAGCGCACCGGCACCGGCGAGCGTCCGCCGTCAGGCAGGCCGCCGTGCGCGGGCAGCAATCGGGTCC
>Ga0247819_10001497_pt1 | contig 12609 bp, 19 predicted proteins | sample 13C_Xylose_Day6_FD_193428 | JGI IMG/M metagenome (GOLD analysis project Ga0247819, IMG submission 193428) | Soil microbial communities from agricultural site in Penn Yan, New York, United States - 13C_Xylose_Day6 | ecosystem: Environmental > Terrestrial > Soil > Agricultural land | place: USA... | reverse complement strand
CTGGTTGCAGGATCGCCAGGTAGTCGTTGTTGAAAACGATCTGAGCACGCAAGCAGTAGGTCTTCGGATCCTTGAACGAGTTCGAGGTGTCCAGCCCGCTGCGTGCTTCCTTGGGTACCGCGCAGTGACGGTAAAGCGGGTTGTTGTTGGCATCCTTCGAATCTTCAAACGAGTCTTCGTTGACCTCGCCGATCAGGATTTGCTTTCCGAAGTCCTCGGTGATGTCGCTGGTGATCGCACCGGCCCGGCCGATGTAAAGCATTCCGGCTATCTCGATCCGGACACCTGCCTTGCTGACGTAACCCTGGCTGACCGCCTCGGCGGCGCTGTACCAGCTATCGAACTCGACGATGCGTGCACCCTCGTAATCCTTGTCGGTCTTGATCCAGTTGCGCACCGTGACCAGGGCACCGGAGCCTGACACCGCGGCGAAGGCATACTTCTTCGCGACGTTGTCGTCTTCCATTTTGCCGAAGTCGTCGACACCAGCCTTGCTGTGAAGCCAGTAAACAACTTCTTCGTGAGCGTCGGTCACTTTGATGTCTGCCGGCATCGGCAGGCTGATGACCGAATCGTTTTGAATGACCGCGATGTCGCAGGCGCCGTCCTTCAGCTTCTCGGCGTTCTCGACGCTTCCGCCGGTGTTGATCACCTTCAGCTCGCTGCCGGTCTGTTTGGTGACCGTAGTGCCGATGGCGGTGCCGAGCTTCTCGTAGAAGCCACCTTCGCCGCCGGTACAGAAGCGAAGGGTTGGTGGTGCTGCACTGGCCACCGCTGAAACACTCAGCAGCACGGCCAGCAATAACGCTTTCGATTTCATGGGCGTTCCTCTGGGGTGGGTTACATCCCGCTGCACCCTGTCGCCAAGGTGCAGAAGTGATGCTGTCCGTTACCCGCGAGTGCGGTCTTTCAGGATGCGAACGCGGTCTTCGTCGAACCACTCGGGTTGAAGCAGCACGTTGTTTTTCAGCGCGCAAGGTGGCTGCAGGCGGTATTGATCTGGCCCATTAAGCTGCTGGGCACGCGCGGTGATGACGCCGTAAAAGCCGGTAATCGTGTCCTCCGCTTTCTGTCCGAGCTCGATCATGATTTTTCCTTTAGGTGAGTTATGCGGCGCGCTCCAGCGTTTCGGCGCGGCGAGTGATACGTATCTGGGCGATCCGAACTGACGGCGGCCGGCGGTCGCGGCGGGCGGGCTCAACTGACTGGATGTTGCTGACGGCGTTCATGGTCATCAGCGTGGCCAGGACGAAGCACATCGGCGAGATGATCTGGCGGCGCATGGCTTCGGCTACCAGAGCGGCGCGGCGGGTGACGCCGAGCTTGAACATTGCGTTGGTTAGGCGCTTCGCCACGGTGGCAGGGGATATGCCTGCTTCCCGGGCGATCTCCTTGGCGGTCAGGCCGAGGGCAACCCACAGAAGGAACTGGAGTTCTCGCGGCGCAAGACCGCGACCCAGGTGACCCTTCCATGCGCCATTTACGATTTCTGATTCCATCGCGTTGACTCCCGGTTGTTTTCCCAATGCACCCGGCCAACCAGGTGCATCAGTGAAACTTTCCGTCCTATTACCGCCGGAGGGGCGGGGCGCATTGCATACCGGGTCATTCACTCGGTTAAGGCGTTTCACCATCGAGCAGCCGTCCAGGGTGTTCCTGTCGTTGGCAGGCTTTCGGGCCTGTCTGCTCGCCGGTCGCCGGTAGAGGCAATGCGGTCTGTTGTATTTGTTGCGCAAACTGTTAAAGAGCTGCGAGCTAGTTGTGCTCTGGCGCCCTGTTCGCTGGCGTTGAAGTAAATTTAGCCATGAGCTAAAGATACGTCAATAGCTCCAAGCTAAATAATTTAGCTTTAGGTGAAAATAATTAGAGCTTCGAGGTCGTGAAAGGTATTTCACGATCGGTCTTTACGGAGGGATTAGCATCAAGCTAATATTCTGCGAGTGCTGTACATGCATACAGTAATTAAGGAGTGGTAATGGCGAGCCCGCAGAAGAAAAAGCCGCAAGAGTCGAAGCCGATGTCAGGAATGGAGCGCTTGACTCTTAGAGTTGCGAATATGATCAATCACCCAATTGCCCAGGATCGGAAGTGGGCAACGATTCATCGGCTCGACACCGATGGGGATAGAGAGTGGGAGGAGGTGATGAGCGCGCTTGCCGATGTAGATAGCATCGAGATGACCTTTAACGACGAAGACGATTCGGTCACGCTCCGATGGGAAGCACCTGCCGATGAAGATCCGCGTGTAGAAGCTCAAGATGAGTTCGATGCAGTGGAAGAGTTAGCGCCTTTCTGATGGGCACAAAAAAGCCCGCTGAAGTGGCGGGCTTTGAGTTGTTACGGCAATTCAGGCTTTTCTGGCGTTCCAGATAAGTAGCACCTTTGCATGAATGGTGACGTCGTCGATCCGGGCAGTCTGATTTTCATAGTGTGGGTTGTCAGAAATCAGCCGGTAATTCTCTTCGTCGAGGCGCATGACCCGCTTGATATACAGCTCGTTGTGCCAGGTCAAAACGTAGATACCTTCTCCAATGAAATCCTTTACACCCTTATCGACGATAACCAAATCCTTGTCGTTGATGGTGCCTTCCATGCTCTGGCCCCACCCATTGATCATACCCAGAGATGTTTTTGACGTGTAGGTGACACCTTTCTCACGCAAGATTTCCTCGCGCACCACTAGGTTTCGGACGACCTCCGTATATTCAGGCGGCACTTGTCCATGGCCCATTGCGGCGCGGATATCGTATTGAGGAATAACGATCTCTTCGTTGGTAGGGCGCAGGGTTGCAAGGTTTGCAGAGAGTTGATGGGGTGCGCCGTCATCTGGCTCTTCAGCAGCAGCAACAATTCGATCACGCGCTTCAGTCGAAAGCCCCTTCACCTTTGCAAGCATTTGCTTTACCTGATCAGCGGCTGAGGACATTGCTTCAGCAGCTGACGGCATGCTGACTTCTTTCGGTGCTGGAGTGACCGGCTCATCAGCGGTTTGGAGAGAGTCAAACCACCCTCGCGGCAATTTCTCAACCACTTCAATCCGGCGAGCAACATCGTCCCCTAGATTCTTGGCGGTCTTATCCGAAAGGATCTGACTTAGATGTGCAGGCGCCATCCCCCAGCGCTCGGCACAGGCGCCTTTTTTTTGATCGCCGATCAAAGTGATCAATTGGCGCTTGCGAATTGCATAGATATCCATGCGAGCAAGAATGCCATTCTTTAGCTCAATGCTAAATGTGCCCACAGCTAAATATTCCTTGCTCTGATATTAGCCCTAAGCTAAATTTCTCCTAGGTTTTAGGAGACCCCCTATGAATGACCACTTGCGCGACTGGCTCGCCAACGCAACAGCCGAACGCCGTCAGCTGGTTGCTGAAGCTGCGAAGACCACCGTTGGACATCTTTGGCAGCTTGCAGGCGGTCATCGGAAAGCATCTGCCGAACTTGCCGAGCGTCTTCAAGACGCCTCGGACGGCGAGATCACTATCGCTGGTTTACGGCCTGACCTTGTTGAGCTCGCCCACAAAGTGCTTCGCGGCGCGGCCTGATCACCAATCCATGAGTGCAATTATCGATGGGGAATGGGTGTAGTGGCAGAACGCCGGATTAGCTGTTGATTCATCCAGTACTTAAACGACAGGCACAAAAAAGCCGGTGGCTAGACCGGCTTCTTCACAACGCAAACACTTGAGGGGCCATTATGAACACGATCGTCACCCCCGGCAATACCCGCCATGTCGCGACACTTTTTGGACAATCGCAAAACGTGTCGCGTAGCACCATGTCCTCTCGCGAAGTTGCAGAACTGACGGGCAAATCCCACGACAACGTTTTGCGTGATGCCCGAGGCTTGCTCGCAGCGGGTGTCCTCAAATCTGAGGAGACCACCTACCGGCACCCGCAGAACGGTCAGCTCTATCCGGAATTCATTTTGGATCAGCGCGACTGCCTGGTTCTTGTTTCCGGCTACAACGCAAAAATCCGGGCAAAGATCATCGACCGGTGGCAAGAGCTGGAATCCCGCGTTGTTGGCCAGCTGCAAATACCGGCCAGCTTTGCCGAAGCTCTTCGGCTCGCAGCAGATCAAGCCGAGCAGAACCTTCAGCTCCAACAAGTCATCGCGAAGCAGGCCCCGAAGGTTGAAGCGCTTCAGCGCCTCGCCAAAACCCACGGCGACGTCTGCATCACCACGGCTGCCCAAATTCTCGGCATCCGTCCCACGAACCTATTTGCCTGGCTCAATCAGAACCGCTGGATTCACCGCCGCACCGCCCATTCAAGTTGGGTGGCGTATCAACCACGCCTGAACAATGGCTGGCTGAAGCACAAGCTGGTCAAGGTCGGTGGCGGGGAAGGGCAGGACATCAAGGTCGTTGAGCAAGTAATGGTTACCCGCTCGGGCATCGTCACGCTCGCCGAACAAATTCAAGGAATCACGCTGTGAGCGTTCAAGCAATGTCCTGGGCGCTCTCTCTGCCCACCGAGTCACTGAAAGACTCCAGCGCGCGTCACGTGCTGTTGTGCCTGGCCAACTATGCCGGCTCGAATGGTGCTGGCGCCTTTCCGTCTGCCTCGACCCTGGCTCAGGACACCGGCCTTTCCGAGCGCACCGTTCGTTACAAACTGGACGATCTGGAGAAGGTCGGGCTGATCCAGAGAGGCAATCAGGCCATCGCGGCCGTGCACATTGATCGCCATGACCGCCGTCCAGTCGTTTACGACCTCCAACTATCGCGGGGTGCAAATCCTGCACCCCGTACAAAACGGGGTGCAGATGACGCAACGGGGTGCAACTCACAACAGAACGGGGTGCAGCCTGAGACAGAACGGGGTGCAGCGGCTGCACCCAATCCATCACTTAACCATCAAGGAACCGAAGAGCAGCAGCGCGTGATTGCCGATGTGGTTGTCGAGCAGGATCAGGCCGCCATCGAGGAACTGGATCACCGTCAACGCTTCGCAATGTTCGCCGAGTGGGAATTTCCTGAGGTGTACATGACCACCCAGCTCAAGATCGCCGGACTTCCGACGGACTCGATAACTGACGAACTGCTCGCTGGCTTCAAGGGTTTCTTCGTCGCCAAGTCTTCGACCGTAGATACCGCTGCTGGCTGGTGTTTCCGATTGGCCAACTGGATCAAACGCGACCGCGTCAAGGCCGCTGGATCAGCATCAACCGTCGACTCGGACGAGTTCGATGACGATGACACCCAGTGGATGAAAGGAGCTTCGAAATGAGATCTGTATCCAGCGTTACCGCCCGAGCGATGACACAGGTGCACCACGGCGAGTTCGTCGAGGCGAACAATGAAGTGGCGGTTCAGGCCCAGCAGGACCAAGAGCGTGAAACGGGCAAAGTGATAAACCAACTGTTTCGCCAGTTACGGTCAATCCGCACGGCATGGCGCCAAGCATGGCCGGACAAGAAGTCTTACATGGAGTCGAAAGCCACTTGGTTGAAGGCGTTCATCGAAAACGGGATCTGTACCCAGGAGCAAATCGATATTGGCCTGATCCGGTGCCGTGCCGAGCCTTCCGACTTCATCCCAAGTGTGGGCAAGTTCATCCAAGGCTGCGTGCCTGCACCGGAGATGCTCAATCCGCCCCTGCCGCGTGTGGAAGCAGCCTACAAACAAGCACTGCGCAACTGCCACCCGACAATGCACAGCGTTGCAAAGTGGTATCACCCGGCCGTTTACCACGCCACGGCCGCTGCCGGGTTCAACAGCCTGCCGTTGCTCAGCCGTGAGCTGGGTCTGATCAGCTTCGAGAAGCGCTACCTGGAACAGGTCCGCAAAGTCTGGATGGGTGAGAAGTTGGGCCCGGTACCCGTTGCCGAGCTCGCCGGGCCTTCGACGCGCACGCCAGAAGTTGGCAACCAAGCGCTGGCCGAGATGCGGGCCATGCGTTCGCGAGGTGGCGGCCGTGCCTAATCCTCACCTCGTGACCACGGATCCGGCTGATTACCGTTACGCCGTGCATTGCTGCAGCTACAAGTGGGAACTCACCGACAAACCCGATCGCGCCGTGGCGTTGTTCGAGCACTCGTCGGCCGCGTTGAAGTTCGGCCAGGTGATGTGGCCGTCCACCTATGAAGTCGTTGATCGCACCACGGGGGAACGGGTATGCGCGTGACCTCGAAGAAACTCCGCGCCTCGGCCAACGGTCAGGACTGCGCCGTGCGCATGCCTGGTGTCTGCAACTTCGATCCGGCCACCACCGTGCTTGCGCATCTGCCGTGCGGGCAGAAGGGCATGGGCATGAAGGGCTTCGACACCGTGGCGGTTTACGCCTGCAGCGCCTGCCACGACGTGATCGACGGCCGTGCCGCTGGCACCGTTGATTGGCACGACATGCCGCGGGCCATCGCCGAAACACATGAGGCCCTGATCCGGGCCGGAATACTCACCGTGAAGGGGGCAGCATGATCGACCCAATGACCTTACTTGTTCTCTTGATCCTCGCCTGCTGGGTGCTCCGGGAGGTGTGTGGTCTGCTGGTCAGTCGTGAGCGTAAAGTCCGGGGTGGCAAATGAAAGCGCCAGTTATCAGGGGTTTCAAAGCGTCGGCACCGCGCGCGCCGCGCATCGATCGCGAGGGGCTGGAGCAGGCCGCTCTAATGGCCGAGCTGCGCGTTCGCATGCCGGTGGTTGCCGACCTGATCTATCACGTCCCGAATGGTGGTCACCGGGTGAAGGCTGTGGCTGCAAAGTTGAAGTCCCAGGGCGTTAAGGCGGGCATCCCGGATCTTGTCCTGCCCATGGCCCGCGGTGGCTATTTCGGCCTTTACATTGAGTTCAAGGCCACACCACCGAACGCCGCGCCAATCTCTGCCGAACAGCACGAGCGCATTCGCAAGCTCAATGCCCAGGGCTATCTCGCGGTGGTGTGCCGTGGCCATTTCGACACGATGGAGCAGATCCGCGCCTACCTGCGTCTCGCTCCCACAGTGGTGGCCGCATGACTATGACCGTGGCCTTTTCTGATGCTGAGATTCGTCGGCGTGCCGATGATCCTGCCACGGTGCTGATGCGTGACCCGCGACACCCGGGGCTCTACTTCCGCTTCACTGAGGCGCGCCCACGCGGGACCTGGAGCCTGGTCGTTCGCAAGAAGTGGAACCGGATCGGCGCCTATCCCGACCTGTCAGCGAAGGCGGTGTTGGCCGCGCTGCCTGACCTGCGCATGCGACTGAGCACCGACCCAGAAGCAGGCGCCGCCGTCTCGCCATGGGCCACACTGGGGGAGTTGCTGAGTTGGTACGCCGACCGCATGAGCCGCGATCGCAACCTCTCCGACAAGCGCAAGGCCACGGGAAAGTCCGCCATCGCCTGCCACTTGATCCCTCGCGTGGGTGAGCTCGCGCTGACCGATGTGCGCCACGGCACCCTCGACACCCAACTGATGTGGCCACTTCAGGAGACCTTGTCGCTGGAATTTGTCCGGCTGATCTTCGGATTGTTGGTGGTCGCCTGCCGTCAGGCGCACACGCTGGGCCTGATCCCGGTCAACCCGATGGCAGGTATCAAGTTCAGCGACTTCTCCAAGACCAAGATCAAGGCCAAGCCGGCACGCCTTCGTGGTGTGCAGATTGAGGGGTTGCTGGGCCAGCTGCATGAGCTGTTCGAGTTCGACCCGCAGCCGGCCATGCTTGCCCTGATGATGCTGTGCCACGGCACGCGGATCGGCGAAACCCGCAAAGCGCAGTGGTCGCACATCAGCCTGGCCGAGCGTACCTGGTATCTGCCGGTGGGCAATACCAAGACCCGAGTCGAACACTCGCTCCCACTGACCGATCAGGTCTGCAGCCTTCTAATCCGGTACCGCGCTGCGCAACAGGCGAGCCATTGCGACGGCGATTGCCTGTTTCGCTCCAACAGTGGAAAGGGAATGAGCGAAGGGCAGGCCAGCGCCGTGTTCACCGGGTTGGGGAAGGGCGAATGGAGCAGCCACGATCTGCGCAAGTTGGCCCGTACCGGCTGGGCAGACCTCGGCATCGACTTCCTGATTGGCGAGATGCTGATCAACCACGCCATGGGCCACAACGTGCAGGCCTACATCCACACCACCGTGGAAGAGCGCAAGCGTGCAGCCCTCGAACTGTGGCACAGCCATTTAGACCAGAAGGGTTTCGCCCTGATTCACGGGTTGAAGGAAGGTAGAAACGAAAATTCGGGTAATGCTCTGAAAGCCACGAAACGCAAGGCCTGCGAGGCCATTCAAGAATCAACCATAGGCGAGGTTTAAAAATGGATAAAAAGACCCACGGCCCCGCCTTTGTGCGTTGCCTGATCCCACTCACCGACTGCCCGTCATGCGCCGGGAAGGGGATCATCCAAGGCGTGTTTCACCAACTCGACTGCATTGGTTGCCACGCTTCTGGCTTGGTGCACGCCATCACCTTGGAGCCACTGCCGGTGGAAGAGTTGGTGGTGCAGTTGGGCATGCTGCTGCGTCGGGAGCGGCACCTCGCAACCCTGGCCACGGCGGCGAACGACACCGCGGAGCAGTACCAGCAAAATAACAGTCGCGGCGCCGGCCGCTCGTCTTTCAAGGGGGATTGAATCATGGCGAGAACGAAAAGCTTCACCGAGCGCACATCGGAAGACCTGCTGGAGCATTGGGGCCGCTGGGTCGTCCTGGGCTCCGGTGTGTCCTGCTGCGCGTCCCGCGAGAACACCCTGCACACGCCCATGATCACTGATGACGACGCGCTGATGATCGATGGTCTGATGGGGCGCCTGCTGAAGCGATACCCCGAATGCGGCAACGTGCTGATGAAGTACTACACCGCCCGGGACAAGGCCCTGGTCGACGTGGGAAAGAAATTGGGCTTCGGTGAAGAGAAGACCAGGCAGCTTTGGAAGGCTGGAATTGCGTGGATCGATGGCGCTCTGGAGTCGCGCCGCGAGGCCGCGTGAAAAGCCACATCGCGGATAGTGGCAATTTGCATTCGGCGGGTACAAAATGCGTCCCCCAGCCTGATTGCCATGGAGAGCTCTATGAATGATGTAATAGCACCGGTTCAAGTCAAACGCCCTGTCGGATTCCTTCTCGGTGTCGGGATCGTTTTCATCCCAATGATCTTCAGTTGGTTTCTCTTGCGCAAAGGCCACTCGGTTCTTGCGCGTGTAATAGGTTTCGCTTGGCTCATCTTGAGCCTGTTGGTGGTCCTTGGCTCTTCGTCTGGCCCAACCAGTGGGACAACTGGTCCCTCGCAGGCATCTACTTCGTCGTCAGCGCCGGCTCCTGCCGCAGCACCTGCAGAGCCGCTGAAAAGCTTCACGTCGAAACAAGTTGCGACCAGTTACGAAGAAAATACTGTTGCTGCTGATATGCAGTTCAAGGGTAAGCGGGTGCAAGTCAGCGGGCGAATTACTGACATCAATACGGATTTCATGGGTAATCCTTACTTGGTACTGGCAGGGGCGAATGAGTTCTTGGGCCCCCAGTTTGCCTTCGACAAGTCGGATATGTCGGTTATGGCTGCGCTTAAGAAAGGGGCGACAGTAAGCGTGATTTGCACGGGCAAAGGGGACGTTGCCAAAATCCCTATGTTCAAAGATTGCGTGATGGCCAAGTAATTGTCTGTAGAGGCCGTTGACAACCCCGGTCCCGGTCTATAGATTTCACATTACTTTGCGGTTTTTCCGCGAGCAAAGCCCGGCCCTAGAGTCGGGTTTTTGCTTTCTACAGTTCACAGAGCCTCGGCATTTGCCGGGGCTTTTTATTTTCGGCTCCACCACACCCATTGCTCCGAGCTGGGAGTGCCGCTGGAGCCGATCTAATGCACTCCCCGCAAGGGAGGAATCGAGATGCCGAACATGCCTGAGAAGGATCCTGGCCTGTGGGCCGCTGTGCTTGCCTGGTTAGTGATGCACCAGCCGCAACTCTTCGCTGCTGGCTTGTCCGTCGGCATCGCTGTTTTGCGGGTGATGTATGGCGGCGGTACACGTCGCCAAATGTACCTCGAGGGCGCGCTTTGCGGCTTAGTCACGCTCTCGCTGGTGCCATTGCTTGAGTGGATGGGGCTGCCGCAAAGCATGGCAACCTTTGTCGGTGGAGCAGTTGGTTTCCTTGGCGTAGAGAAGGTTCGCGGGTACTACGAACGGGCGGCGGCTCGAAAAGTGGAAGGCTGACGTGAGGTGAGGCATGGTAGGTATCAGTGCCAGCACCACGGTGGAAGAGCTGTCTAAGGCGCTCCGTACATTGGGCGCCAAGCAGTTGCCTTTCGCATTCGCGCTAATGGCCACCCGGCTGGCAGTGTTGGTGAAGAAAGGTGAGCTATCGGTAATGCGGCAGCGCCTGGACCAGCCGACCAACACCACCATGAACAGCCTCTACGTGAAGGTCGCCAAGAAGGAAAAGCCTGAGGCAAGAACCTTTTTTAAGGATGCGTGGACCTCTGGTGTTCCCGCTGACACCTACCTTCAGCAGGCAGTGAAGGGCGGTCGCCGCCCACATAAACGCTTCGAGAAAGCCCTGATCGCTAAAGGCCTCATGAAACCAGGGCAGTACGCAATCCCGGCACCATCAGCGCTCAACCAATTCGGCAACGTACCACGCGGCACGATCATGAAGATCCTGTCGGGGTTGGGTGCTGCCGAGTCGGTCAGTGGTGTGCAAGCCAATGCCACAGGCAGCAAACGCAGTAAGCGCAAGGGCAACGCTGACAAGTATTTTGCCGGCGATGTCGATGGCACACAGGGTATCTGGGAGAAGAGGAAGACCGCGTTCGGTGATGCCGTCCGGCCTGTCTTTGTCTTCAGTGATAGCGAGCCTGGGTATCGAGTGATCATTCCGTTTTACAAGATCGCGGACAACATCGTGAAGGCGAACCGAGAGCGAGAGTTCGCCAGCGCTATGGATCAGGCGCTGTCGTCAGCCCGGGGCTGACGGGCAGGGCAGGGGCCACCCCCCCCCTTTGGGTCCTTCCCAGGCACCCAGCCCCATGCGGGTAATTCGGGCCCCGCCCATCAAATATGTATGACCTTTTTTCAGAGGTTGGTTGTTGTTTAATCATGGCCAAAAACGAAACAACCAAGCAGCGCGGGTGGTTGAACAAATCCGAGATGGCTTCGAGCCTTGGGATTTCCCCGCAAGCCTTTGACAAATGGGGAGTTGCGCCTGTCGCACGCATCGGTCGAGAGGCGTTCTACACCGTGCAGAACGTGGTCGAAAACCGCGTCGAACACTCGCTTCGGAAACAACAACCTGCAGGTGAGGGAACCGAAGGTCTCGATCCGCTGATCGAGTACAAGCTGCTCGAGGAGCGCCGCGGTCTCACCGCCGCTCAACGCATCGCCCAGGAGAAGAAGAACCTGGTGCTGGACAAGCAGCTGGTCCCGGTCCCGTTCGCCACATTTGCCCTTGCCAAAATCGCTGCACAGATCGGCTCGAAACTGGACACCGTCGGCAAGACCGTCACCCGTCGTCACCCTGAGGTTGACCCTCGAATCATCGAGTCGGTGGAGCGGGAGATCGCGCTTGCTCGAAATATTGCCGCCAGCTTTGGTGAGCAACTTCCGGAATTATTAGATGAGTACGTTGAGTCCATGGCTGAATGATCTGCGCAAGTCGATCAAGCTAGGACTCCAGGCGCTCTACAAAGAACCACCGCAAACCGCCGTCGAATGGGCGGATGCAAATTTCTACATGTCCGCCGAGTCCTCCTACAACGAGGGCAAGTGGACGACCGAGCCGTTCCAGGTTGCGATCTTGAACAGCATGGGTAACGACCTGATCAACGTCGTCAACTTCATCAAGTCGGCGCGGATCGGTTACACCAAGCTGTTGATGGCGAACATCGGCTACAAGATCCAGCACAAGCGCCGTAACGTCATGATGTGGAGCCCGACGGACCCGGACGCCGAGGACATCAGCAAGAGCCACGTCAACGGCATGATCCGTGACGTGCCGGTGCTGGGCGACCTAGCCCCTTGGTTCGGCCGCAAGCACAGCGACAACACGCTCGACCAGAAGATATTCGCCAACCGGCGGACACTCTGGATCCGGGGCGGCAAGGCTTCGCGCAACTACCGTGAGAAATCTGCCGACGAGGTGATCTACGACGAGCTCTCAAACTTTGACGAAAGCGTTGAAGGCGAGGGCGCGCCGATCACCCTGGGCGACAAGCGACTCAATGGCGCGATCTACCCGAAGTCGATTCGCGGTTCAACGCCGAAACGCGCGGGCTCCTGCCAGATCACCAAGGCCGTTGAAGAGTCGCCGTACCTGCTCAAGTTTCACATCAACTGTCCGCACTGCCGGCAGGAGCAGACGCTGAAGTGGGGCGGCAAGGATTGTGAGTTCGGCCTGAAGTGGGAAAAGAACGCACTCGGTGAAGCCGAGAAAGCCTGGTATGTGTGCGAGCACGCAGCCTGCGTCATCTGGCACAACGAAATGGTCGAGGCCTCGAAGTCCGGCCGCTGGATCTGCGAGCACACCGGCATCTGGACCCGCGACGGTATGGACTGGTATGGGGCCGATGATGAAATCATCCGCACCCCGCGCTCGGTCAGCTTCAGTATTTGGGCGATCTATAGCACCTGGAGCACGTGGCTCAGCCTGGCTGAAGAATGGTTGAAGGTGAAAGGCGACGTCTCGAAGCTGA
>Ga0247819_10001496_pt1 | contig 12619 bp, 7 predicted proteins | sample 13C_Xylose_Day6_FD_193428 | JGI IMG/M metagenome (GOLD analysis project Ga0247819, IMG submission 193428) | Soil microbial communities from agricultural site in Penn Yan, New York, United States - 13C_Xylose_Day6 | ecosystem: Environmental > Terrestrial > Soil > Agricultural land | place: USA... | reverse complement strand
GTTCGATCCTGCGCCTGATCGAGCCGCAATCGGGCGCGATCCAGTTGGACGGATTCGATGTCCGCGACCTTGGGGGCAGTGATCTGCGCCGGATGCGGCGCTCGGCGCAGATGATCTTTCAGGACCCGTTCTCAAGCCTGAACCCGCGCATGACCGTGGGCCAGACCGTGGCCGAGCCGATCCTGAAGCATGGCATCGCCAAAGGGCATCAGGCCCGCGCCATGGCAGCCGATCTACTGGCTCAGGTCGGGCTGAGCCCCGCCATGATGGACCGCTATCCGCATGAGTTTTCGGGCGGGCAGCGCCAACGCGTTGCCATCGCGCGGGTGCTGGGGCTGGGTCCCAAGCTTATCGTGGCGGATGAAAGCGTCTCGGCGCTGGATGTCTCGGTCAAGGCGCAGGTCTGCAACCTGCTGATGGATCTGCAGGAGCGGTTGGGCATCGCCTATCTGTTCATCTCGCATGACATGGCGGTGGTCGAACGGGTCAGCCACCGCGTCGCCGTCATGTATCTGGGCGAGATCGTCGAAATCGGGCCGCGCGAAGCGGTCTTTGGCAATCCGCAACATCCCTATACGCAAAAGCTGATCGCCGCGGTCCCCATCCCTGACCCCAGCCGCCGCGGACTGCGCCGCGCAATGGCCGCAGAGGAACTGAAAAACCCGATCCGCCCGCGCGGTTATGTGGCACCGCGCCGGGACTGGCAGGATCTGGGGCGCGGACATCTGGTGATGAATACGGCCTGAAACCCCGATCGCATCGCAGACGCTAGCCCAATGGCCGCAAATCGTTAACATGAGGCGAAGGAAGGTTTGACGACCGGACAGATATAACTGTCCCGGATTTGCGCGGTCAGTTCATCACGAAAGGAATGAACCTGATGTTTCCCTTCGCTCGGCTTTTCTCGACCATATTTCTGTGCGGTGCGCTTTGCCTGTCCTTGCCCCTGGAGGGGCGGGCCGACGTGCTGTTCCGCAATGTCCGGATTTTCGACGGCCATGCCGCGCAGCTGTCCCAGCCTTCGAATGTGCTGGTCACCGGCAATGTGATCGCCACCATCTCGGCCGATGCCCCGGAACCCGCCGGGGCGACGGTCATCGACGGTGCGGGCATGACCCTGATGCCGGGGCTGATCGACGCGCATTGGCATACGATGCTGGCGCGCCCGACCGCTGATATGGCGATGCTGGGCGATTATGGCTTCCTCAATATTCTGGCCAGCGTCGAGGCGCAGGCCACATTGCTGCGCGGCTTCACCACCGTGCGCGACATGGGCGGACCGGCCTTTGGCCTGAAACAGGCGGTCGATAGCGGGCTGGTGCCGGGACCGCGGATCTATCCCTCGGGGGCGATGCTGACCACGACAGGCGGGCATGGCGATTTCCGTTTCCTGACCGAATTGCCGCGCCATGGGGGGGAATTGACCCGGTCCGAGGAAATCCATGGCAGCATGATCGTCGACAGCCCTGCCGATGTCCGCATGCGGGTGCGCGAGCAGCTGATGATGGGCGCAAGCCAGATCAAGCTGACGGCGGGGGGCGGTGTCGCCTCTCCTCATTCGCCGTTGGATGTGTCGACCTTTACCGAAGAGGAATTGCACGCCGCGACCGAGGCGGCTGGAAACTGGGGCACCTATGTCGCCGTCCATGCCTATACCCCCGAAGCGATCAAACGGGCGATCGACAGCGGCGTAAAGGTGATCGAACACGCGCATCTGATGGACGACGACAGCGCCAAGCTGATGGCCGAGCGCGGGATCTGGCTGTCGACGCAACCCTTCACCGGTCAGGCCGAGGACTGGGCCGGACTGACCCCGGATTCGCGGGCAAAGCTGGCGCAGGTCCTGCATGGCACCGACGCCATGTATGCCTTGGCCAAGAAATACGGCATCAAGACCGCCTTCGGCACCGACATCCTGTTTGATGCGGCGACCGCGACGCAGCAGGGGGCGTGGCTGGCCCGAATGCAGAAATGGTACACCCCTGCCGAGGCGCTGGAGATGGCGACCGCGACCAATGCCGAACTTTTGCAACTGACCGGGCCTCGCAACCCCTATCCCGGTCGGCTAGGCGTGGTCGAGGAAGGGGCGCTGGCCGATCTGCTGCTGGTCGAAGGCGATCCGACCGCCGATCTGGATCTGGTCGCGGATGCCGCCACCAACTTCAAGGTGATCATGAAGGACGGCAAAATCTTCAAGAACACGCTGGGACAGTAGGCAGCGGGCGCGACGAAACTGCTGTCGCGCCCAAAGCAATCAGTTCGGGCGGACGATGATCTCGACCCGGCGGTTCTGGGCACGACCCTCTGGCGTGTCATTCGAGGCGATCGGACGCGTCGGGCCCTGACCGACCGCAGTGATACGCTGCGGCGCAAGGCCACCCGCGACCAGCGTACCGGCGACGGCGCGGGCGCGATGCTCGGACAGGGTCTGGTTGTAGCTGAGCGAGCCAGAACTGTCGGTATGGCCGATCACGACGACGCTGCCGGGCCGGGTCTGCATATGCGCGGCCAGCTGCCGCAGGTCCTGCTGTCCGACCGGTGACAGCGTGGCCGATGAGGTGGCGAACAGCAGCGCATTCGGGAAGACCACGATCAGGTTCTGCCCATCGTTCCTGACCGCGACATTCGGGTCATTGATGGCCCGCCGCATCGCGTTCTGCTGGTCCGCGATGGACCCCACCACCGCGCCGACCGAGCCGCCGACCACCGCGCCCCTGACGGCATCGCTGGCCGAATTGTTGCGCGAGCCGGCGATCAGCGCGCCCGCCGCCGCGCCACCGATGGCACCTTGCGCGGTATGGCCGGGCTCACCGCCATCGGGCGCGCAGGCCGCCAATGCGCCGATCAGGACCAACCCGACGGCGATAGTCGAACGTGATGACATCTTCCCCTCCTTGGCTTCGGGCGGGCACGGATCGCACCGGCCAGCCCGTCTGGAACGTCGATCAGATCGGGTCACAGCGCGGCCAGCACCCGTGCCCATGACCGGATGCCCTTGTGAAAACTGGTCAGGCTGTATTTCTCGTTCGGGCTATGGATGCGGTCGTCACTTAGACCAAATCCCGCCATGACCACATCCATGCCCAGCATTTCCTTGATCATGGTGGTGACGGGAATCGAGCCGCCGCCGCCGACAAAGGCCGCCTCCTTGCCCCATTCGTCGCTCAGCGCCTGCTGGGTCTTCTGGAAGACCGGGGCCGAGACCTCAAAGGCCACCGCCCGACCCGAGCCGAATTCGGTGAACTCGGCCCGGCAATCCGCAGGCAGGCGCGCTTTCACGAAGTCGCGGAAGGCGGCGCGGATCTTGTGCGGGTCCTGATCAAAGACCAGCCGGAAACTGATCTTGGCCGAGGCGACCGCCGGGATCACCGTCTTGAAGCCGTCCCCGGTATAGCCGCCAACCATGCCATTGACCTCGCAGGTCGGGCGCGACCAGGTCTGCTCCAGCACCGAGCGGCCCTTTTCGCCCGCCGGGACCGACAGGCCGACCTCGCCCAGAAACGCCGATTCCGAAAAATCGAGCTTGTCCCAGCTGTCGCGCAGCGATTGCGGCAGGTCGGGCACGCCGTCATAGAAGCCGGGCAACGTGATACGGCCGTCGGCATCGCGCAGATCGGCGATGATCCGGGCCAGCACATGGTTCGGGTTCGCCGCAGCCGAGCCGTAAAAACCCGAATGCAGGTCGCGGTCGCTGGCATGGATGAAGATTTCTTCGGCGCAAAGCCCGCGCAGGCTGGTGGTGATCGCCGGGGTTTCCTTGTCCCACATGTTGGTGTCGCAGATCATTGCGACATCGGCGCCCAACTCGGACTTGGCCGCCTCAAGGAAGCCGGGCAGGTTCGCACCGCCCGATTCCTCCTCGCCCTCCAGCAGGATGGTGATCGGGATCGGCAGCTTGCCGGTGACGGCCTTCCATGCGCGGCAGGCCTCGACAAAGGTCATCAACTGGCCCTTGTCATCCGACGCCCCACGGCCACGGATTTCCTTGCTGCCGTCGGGAAGGGTGGCAATTTTCGGCTCGAACGGGTCGCCATCCCACAGCTCCAGCGGATCGGCGGGCTGCACGTCGTAATGGCCGTAGAACAGCACCTTGGTCCCGGTCGCGTCATGGTTCTTGGCCAGCACGATCGGGTGGCCGGGGGTGTCGCGGACCTCGGATGCAAAGCCGATCGCGGCCAGATCCTGCGAATGCCATTCGGCGCAGGCGCGGGTTTCGGCGGCATAGGCGGGATCGGTCGAAATCGACTTCATCCGCACGGTCTGAAACAGCCGATCAAGCGCATTGTCGAAATCGGCGTCGATATGGGCAAGGACTTTCTCAAGATCGGACATCAGCGGAACCTCCCTAGAATCAGATACAGGTTACTGCCTCTGGCGGACCGCAGCCGCCGGGGCGTCTCAGAATGGCCAGATCAGTGGCACAAGGAAAACGGCGATGACGAAGAACCAGATCAGCATCGGCAGGCCGAGCTTCCAGTAATCGCCAAACTTGTAGGCGCCCGGCTCCATCACCATCAGGTTGGTGGCGGTCGCGACCGGGGTCAGAAAGGCCCCGGCGCAGGCCACGCAGACGCACATCAGCACCGGCTGGACCGAGATCCCCATTTTCTCAGCGGCCACCACCGAAATCGGGATGATGATCAGCGAGGTCGCGGTGTTTGAAATGATCTGGCCCAGCACCGCCGACAGCACGAAAAGCCCCGCCAGCAGCGGATAGGGACCCATTTCGCCAACGCTGTAGACCAGCCCATCGGCCAGCAGCGCAGCACCACCGGTTTCCTGCATGGCCGTCGAAAGCGGCATCAGCGCAGCCACAAGGATCACCGTGGTCCAGTTGATCGAGCGGTAGATCTGTTCGACGCTCAGCACGCCCGAGATCAGGATAATCCCCGCCGCCAGCAACCCGGCGACGGCAGGCGGCACCAGCCCCGTTGCCAGCAGCAGCACCATGATCGCCAGCGCGGCCAGCACCGTCTTGGAGCCCGGCCCCATCGGCAGCGCCTGACGACGCACCAGATCGGGTTCGTTGACGACGATGACTTCGGGCTGTTCCAGCCGTCTGTCCAGCGCGCTCCATGTGCCTTGCAGCAACAGCGTATCGCCACCGGCCAGAACTGCGCCGGGCTTGGTGTCCTCGCCCTGACGCTGAATGGCCAGCACGATCAGATCGCCGCTTTCGGTCACCATGCCGGGAAAGAACCGCGTCCCGATCAGCGGCGAGCGCGGCGGGATCAGCACCTCGGCCAGACCGGATTCGCGGTTGAACAGCATGTCGGAAATCCCCTCGGTCGGGCCATCCTCGCTGAAGGCCAGACCCATCTGGCTGGCCAGTTGCGCGGCCTGATCGGCAGGGCCGCGTACGACCAGCAGATGCCCCTCGCGCACGATATCCTCGCGGGTGGGCAATCCGTTCGTGCCCTTGAGCGTGACGAATTTCAGATCTGGCTGTTCGTAAAGACCCACGACCTCGCGCTGTTTTCCGATTACCGGCGAGTCCGCACGCACGCGCAACTGATGCACGTCCTTGGACAGGCGATATTGTTCGAAGAGCGTCGTGGCATGACGGCTAAGGTCGGGCGGCAGTGTTTTGCTGGTGCGTTCAGGAAGCAGCTTTTGCCCGAGCAGCACGACGATCGCGATACAGCCAAGCACGATCGGAACGCCGACCAGCGCGAATTCGAAATAGCCGAACCCCCCGCCCCCGGAATATTCCGAGGCCTCGTCCACCAGAACGTTCACCGGGCTGCCGGTCAGCATCAGCTGCGATCCGGCATGCGCACCAAACACCAGCGGCATCAGCAATTGCGAAGGCGAGCGGCCCAGCCGGATCGCCATGACGATCACCACCGGCAACAGCGCCGCCACCGCGCCATTCACGCTGATCAGCGCCGACAGAACCCCGACAAAGCCCATCATCAGCACGATCAGCCGGGTGCGGCTGGCACCGGCCTGGCGGATCAGCAACTGTCCCGCCCATGCGGTAACGCCCGAAACCTCGAGCCCCGCGCTGACCACGAACAGCGCCGCGATAAAGATGACCGCCGGATCACCGAAGCCGCCAAGCGCCTGTTGCAGCGTCAGGATGCCCGTCGCCCAAAGCGCCAGCGCCGCGCCCACGCAAACCGCGATGACGGGCAGTCTGTCCCAGATGAAAAGAACGACGATTGCCGCAACAATGGCAAAAACAATCCATATATCCGTCAACGAGGAACCTCATATTCAGGGATAGACTGGCCTTTGACGAACGCGGCAATAAATCAGAGAAAGTATCTGTGAAAAGCTTGTTGCAACGCAAAGCCTTGCGCGGCTTTCATTGAAGTCCTTAGCAGGCACGTCCTTCACCGAATCCGATAACGTGCATGGCGAAAATGAACATCGCCATTTTCTCAGATTCTTTTCGAATATGAACAGTTTTCCACGGGGACGCAATACGCAGCATCCCTGTCGCGGGCAGACTCGAATGTCGGAAAACTTCGTGGTATCGTCTTGCTACGAAACTACGTTTTCATAACCAGCTTATAATCGTCCTTCACGTATTGCCTCGGTCAAAACCTGCGGATTCGTCCGCGGAATTTAGCGAAATTCGGAGGGAATGGTGGCGAATCAATCCGGTAATAATGCAATGCCCGAGGAACCTCAGGCAGGAATGTCTGGCTTTCTGGGCACGATCGAGCGGGTGGGAAATATGGTCCCGCATCCCGCCATCATCTTTTTCATCCTGATTGGCATCGTGATCATCCTTTCGGTGATCTTTTCTGCCATGGGAACCTCGGTCACTTATGAGGGCTATGACCCGGTAATCAGCGACATCGTCACGCAGACCTCATCGGTACGCAGCCTGCTGTCGCCCGATGGCATCCGCTTCATGGTGACCTCGCCGGTTGCGAACTTCCTGGGCTTTACCGGGGTCGGCGTGATCCTTGTCGCCATGATCGGGGTCGGTCTGGCCGAGGAATCGGGACTGATCGCCACATTGGTGCGCAAGCTGGTGGCGGCGGCGCCGCGTTCGATCTTTACCTTCATGATCGTCATGGTGGGGGTGCTGTCCTCGATCGCCGCCGATGCCGGTTATCTGGTGCTGGTGCCTCTGGCCGCGGCGGCCTTCCACAGCATGGGGCGGCATCCGCTGGCCGGGCTGGCGGCAGGCTTTTCCGGCGTCGCGGCGGTGTTTCTGGTCAACGTCTTTGTCACCCCGACCGATGCGCTGCTGGTCGAGGTCACAAACGACTCGATCCGCACCGTCAACCCGAACGCCCAGATCACGGTGGTCGGCAACCTGTTTTTCATGATCGCCTCATCCATCCTGATGGGCATCATCTGCACCATCCTGACCGAGAAATTCGTCGAACCCCGCCTTGGGCCCTATTCCGGCGGACTGCCCGTTGAGGCCTCGACCGAACTGTCCGAGGCCGAGCAGCGCGGGCTGAAATACGCAGGCCGGGCGCTGCTGATATTCGTGCTGGTGCTGGCCGCACTGACCGCGCCGCCGCTTCCCTGGGGCATTCTGCGCAATCAGGAAACCGGCGGAATCATGGCCGGATCGCCCTTCATGAGCGGATTGATCGTGCTGATCAGCCTGCTGTTCATGTGCATCGGCTATGCTTACGGTCGCGGCGCGGGCACCATCGCCAATGTCACGGCGGCGATCGGGCTGGTGGTCAAGACCTGGAGCAACCTTGCCGGGATGATCTTCCTGCTGTTCGTAATCGCGAATTTCATCGCCTTCTTCAACTTCACCAACCTCGCCACGGTGTTGGCCGTCAACCTGGCCGATTTCCTGCAGACCACGCAGCTGGGGGCGACCAGCTATATCATCCTGTTCGTCATCGTGGTCGCGATCATCGACATCATCCTGACCGGCGCGCTGGCGAAATGGGCGATCCTTGCCCCCGTCTTCGTGCCGCTGTTCATGCGGCTGGGGGGCGACCCGAACCTTGTGCTGGCGGCCTATCGCGTCGGCGACAGCCCGATGAACGTGATCACGCCGCTGAACGTCTATCTGGCGGTCATGGTGGGCTTTGCCCAGAAATACCAGAAGGATGCCGGGATCGGCACCATCGTCGCCCTGATGCTGCCCTACACGATCGTCCTGCTGGTCCTGTGGACGCTGCTTCTGGTCGCTTGGTACGGCTTCGGCCTGCCGCTTGGCCCGGCCTGAGACCATCAACACAACGCCACGTCCCCCGACAGGAGAATGCCGATGATCTCGCACATTCCCCCGCATCTGATCCGGCTGGCCTGTGTCCTGGCACTGGCCGGGTTTCTGGCCGGTTGCGACGAATCCGAGGATGAGCCTCCGGCCCAGCCGCGCCCGGTTCGCACCGTCACCGTCGAGGAACGGCTGGCGGGCGAGACGGTCTCGCTGGCGGGAACCGTCGAAAGTCAGACGCAGGTCGATCTGGGGTTCCGCATCGGCGGGCGGATGGTCGAGCGGCTGGTGAATGTCGGCGACACGGTCGAGGCCGGGCAGGCGCTGGCCAGCCTTGACCCGATGGATGAGGAAAACGGCCGCCGCGCCGCCGAGGCGAACCTGACCGCCGCCGAGGCGCAGCTGTCCGAGGCCCGCGCCACCCATAACCGCCAGCGGCAACTGTTCGACCGCGGCCTGCTGGCGCGCGCCGGTCTGGAACGGGCCGAGGCGGCACTGGCATCGGCCAATTCCGCCACCGATGCGGCCGCGGCGCAATTCGCCATCGCCACGCGGCGGCTGAACGATACCGCGCTGTTTGCCGATGCGCCGGGCGTGGTGACCGCGGTGGGGGCCGAGCCGGGCGAGGTCGTGGCCAGCGGGCGCATGATCGTGCAAATCGCCCGCGATGGCGGGATGGACGCGGTCTTTGACGTGCCCGCCGCGCTGATAGAGACCAGCCCCGCCGATCCCGAAATCACCGTCGCTTTGTCCCAGACCCCGACAGTCAGTGCCCGTGGCCGCATCCGCGAGGTCGCGCCACGCGCCGATACCGTCACCGGCACATTCCGGGTCCGGGTCGGGCTGATCGAGCCCCCGCCGGAATTGCGGCTTGGCTCAACGGTGACCGGCCGCGCGGTCTTTGGCGAGATCAGCTCGATCCAGATCCCAGCCTCGGCGCTGACCAGCAACGATGGCGCGCCCGCCGTCTGGATCGTCGATCCGGCCAGCTCGACCGTGGCCCTGCACCCGGTTCAGGTCGAACGCTATCTTCCTGCTTCGGTCGTGATCGCGGGCGGGCTTTCTCCTGGCGATATTGTGGTTACGGCAGGCGTTCAGGTCCTGCGCCCCGGACAGTCCGTGCGTCTGCCCGAGGCAGAATCATGATCGGACCGAACCTTTCGGAATGGGCAATCCGGTCCCGTCCGCTGACCATCTACATGATGATCGTCGCGGTCATCATGGGGGCGTTCGCCTTTTTGCATCTGGGTCGGGACGAGGACCCCAGCTTTACCATCAAGACCATGCTGGTCACCGCCGTCTGGCCCGGTGCCACGATGGAGGAAACCCAGACCCAACTGACCGACCGGCTGGAGCGGCGGCTTGAGGAAACCACCGGGCTGGACGCGATCCGCTCGATCACCCGGCCGGGGATCGTAACCATCTATGTCGATCTGGACGGCCAGTTTCCCCCTGATCGCGTCAGTGATGTCTGGCAAGAGGTCAGGAACGGCGTCGGCGACATCCGCCACACCCTGCCGCCGGGCGTGCTGGGGCCGTTCTTTACCGACAATTTTGGCGATGTCTTCGGGATCATCTACGGATTCACCGCAGACGGCTTCAGCGACCGGGAATTGCGCGACCATGTCGACAGCGTTCGCTCGGACCTGATGCGACAGGTCGACGGCATCGCCAAGATCGAATGGATCGGCACGCAGGACGAACAGGTGCTGCTGGAGTTCCAGCCCGACCGCGTGGCAGCCATGGGGCTGGATTACAGCCAGATCTTCAACGCCATCGCTGCGCAGAACGTCGTGCGACCGGCAGGCGTCATCACCACCGGGGCCGAGAATCTGGCCGTGCGGGTCAGCGGCGCCTTTGACAGCGAAGCCGACCTGCTGGACGTGTCTCTGGTGGCGAATGGGCGGACAATCCGGCTGGGCGATATCGCCACCGTGCGCCGCGCCCTGTCCGAGCCGCCGCAGCCCTTGCTGCATATCAACGGCCAGCGGGCGATTGCGCTGGCGATCTCGATGGCCGAGGGCGGTGACATTCTTGAACTGGGCAAGGCCGTGACCAAGGCCATGGCCGGCATCACCGCGAACCTGCCCATCGGGATCGAGCCGATGCTGATTTCCGACCAGCCCAAGGTCGTCGATCTGGCCATCGGCGATTTCACCACCTCGTTGATGCAGGCCGTCATCATCATCCTTGTCGTCAGCTTCCTCAGCCTTGGCGCGCGGCCCGGATCGGTCGTCGCCATCGCCATTCCGGTGACGCTGTCGGTGGTGTTCCTGGTCATGCGGGCGCTGGAGATCGACCTGCACCGGGTTTCGCTGGGGGCGCTGATCATTGCCCTGGCGCTGCTGACCGACGACGCGATGACCACGGTCGATGCGATGCTGCGGCGACTGGCCGTGGGCGATACGGTCGATAAGGCCGCGACATTCGCCTATCGCACGCTGGCCGCACCCATGCTGACCGGGACGCTGATTACCATCGCGGGCTTCGTGCCCATCGGCTTCGCGCAAAGCCAGGCGGGCGAATACACCATCTCGCTGTTCCTGGTGGTCGGCATCGCGCTGATCGCGTCGTGGTTCGTGGCGGTGCTGTTCACGCCGATCATCGGCTCGGTGATCCTGAAGCCTCCCGCCGCAGGGGCGACCCAGCAGCCCGGACCGATCCTGCGCGCCTACCAGCGCTTCCTGAGCCTTGCGCTGCGCTTTCGCTGGATCACACTGGCCGTCACCGCGGGTTTGTTCCTGATCGCCCTGCTGGGCTTGCAACGGGTCGACCGGCAGTTCTTTCCGGCCTCGGACCGCAATGAGCTGATCGTGGATTTCCAGCTTCCCGCCTCAAGTTCGATCTATGCCAGCGAGGACGCGATCCGGGGCATCGAGGCCTTTGTCGCCGGCACCGGCGAGGCGCAGTTCTTTACCTCGTATATCGGGCGGAACGTGATCCGCTTCTACCTGCCGCTGGCGATCCAGCCGCCCAGCGACCACCATTCGCAGATCGTGGTCATGGCCCGCGATCTGGAGGCGCGGGGTCGGTTGCAGAAATCGCTGGAGGAATTCCTTGACGAGACCTACCCGCAGGCGATCAGTCGCGTCAGCCCGCTGGAGCTTGGCCCGCCGATCGGCTGGCCGCTGCAATACCGCCTGACCGGCCCGGATATCGAAACCCTGCGCAGTCGCGCGCTGGATCTGGCCGGTGTCGTCGCCAGCAATCCCCATGCCCGAGAGGTGCATTTCGACTGGATCGAGCCTGCGCGTCAGTTGCGCATCGAGATCGATCAGGACCGTGCCCGCCGTCTGGGTCTGACCAGCGGGCAGATCGCCGCGATCCTGAACACAGCCGTATCGGGCGCGACCGTGTCGCAACTGCGCGACGGCATTTACCAGATCCCCATCGTCGCCCGCGCGGCCGAGGGCAATCGCGTCTCGCTGGACACGATCTCGACCTTGCAGGTTCCGGTGCCGGGTGGACGCACCGTGTCCTTGGGTCAGTTCGCGAATTTCAGCTATGATCAGGAGCAGCCCTTCCTGTGGCGGCGCGACCGGTTGCCAACGCTGACCGTTCTGGCCGATGTCGCCCCCGGCTCTACGCCCGAGGCCGTGGCCGCCGCGCTGGAGGATGACATTGCCGCCCTGAACGCGTCCCTTCCCAACGGCTATGCCGTCAATCTGGGCGGCACTGTGGAAACCAGCGCAGAAAGTCAGGAATCCGTCTTTGCCGTCATTCCGGTGATGATGTTCCTGATGGTGACGCTTCTGATGGTGCAGTTGCAAAGCTTCCGCGATGCCGGAATGGTGCTGCTGCTGCTGCCGCTGGGACTGATCGGGGTGGTCGCAGCGCTGCTGTTGTTCCAGCGCTCGCTGGGTTTCGTGGCGATTCTTGGCATCCTTGCGCTGATCGGCATGATCGCAAAAAACGCCATTATCCTGATCACCCAGATTACCGAGGATCGTGCCTCGGGCCTGTCCGTGGTCGATGCCGCGGTGCAGGCCGCGACCAGCCGCCTGCGGCCGCTGATGCTGACGGCCTTGTCGACGATCCTTGGCTTGTTGCCGATTGCGCCGACGCTGTTCTGGGGACCGATGGCCTTCGCGATCATGGGCGGGCTGCTGATCGCCACGTTGCTGACGCTGGTCTTCCTGCCGGTGCTTTACGTGACCGTGCATGGCGGGGCCGCCGACCCAAAACCCGCCCGTGCCTGACAGGCCCGGCACGCTGAGCTGGAGTGGGGTCAGCGACAAGCCCAGCTATTATCGGCTGTTCGCGGGCTATGTGCTGGCGCAATTCGCGACCGGCATCGCCACGGTCGGGCTGGCGTTACTGGCCTTTGATCTGGCGGGTGAGGAATCCGGGGCGGTGATCGGGACGGCGCTGTCGCTCAAGATGTTGTCCTATGTCCTTGGCGCGCCGATCCTGACGGTGCTGACCAATCGCCTGCCGCGCAAGGCGCTGCTGGTGGCGTTGGACCTGATC
>Ga0247819_10001493_pt1 | contig 12630 bp, 9 predicted proteins | sample 13C_Xylose_Day6_FD_193428 | JGI IMG/M metagenome (GOLD analysis project Ga0247819, IMG submission 193428) | Soil microbial communities from agricultural site in Penn Yan, New York, United States - 13C_Xylose_Day6 | ecosystem: Environmental > Terrestrial > Soil > Agricultural land | place: USA... | reverse complement strand
TCCCCGTCCTTGACGACCACGTCGGCGACACCCAGCGCCTTGTAGCGCTCGATCGTCGCCTTGATCGAGCCGTCACCGAAATGCGTGACCTCGTCGTCGAAGCTCGGCATCACCAGGCTGGCGGCACGGGCGCCATCCGTCAGTGTCTGGCGCATGCGCTCGGCGTCGTCCCAAAGGCGAGGACGGATATTGGGGTCGAAGACGACGCGTTTACCCGCGGCCTTGGCGCGGCGCAGTTCGGCAAGCAGCGTTTCCACCGCCTCGGGCGCCAGGATCGCAAGGGTAATGCCGGAAAACAGGATGAGATCGGCGCCCTCGATGGCGCGGCGCAGATGCTCTGGGTCATCGGCGAGAAGTCTCGCTGCTGAAGCCGAGCGCCAATAGGAGAAGCTACGCTCGCCGTCCTTCAGATGGATCATGTAGAGGCCCGGCGTGCGACCCTCGATTTTGCGGACGGCCGCCGTGTCGATGCCCTTCTCGGCCATGAAGGCGAGCATTTCGTCGGAAACCGTGTCGGTGCCGACGGCAGAGCAATAGGCGACGGACCAGTCGATCGGCAGGAACAGGTGTGCATAATAGGCGGCGTTGAAGGTGTCGCCGGCATAGCTTTTGCGCAACAGGCCGCCCTCGGCCTGCATCAGTTCGACCATGCACTCCCCGATCGAAAGCATCGTTCCCGCCAACGTCTTCTCTCCCTTTGGTTTTTGCCGTGCTGACGGGATAAGGTTCAAGACCGGTCTCGGCAAGAGTTGTTTTTAGGGCGCTTGAGATTTGAGCGATGACTTGGCTGCCCTCCGGCGTTTACTCCCGCGCCGGGCGCGGTTACATCTTGGCGCACAGATCGGTTTCACGGGGGCAGGGCATGGCGTCTCAGCAGGTTTCGGGTGACGATTGGTGGCGCGGCGCTGTGATCTATCAGGTCTATCCGCGCTCGTTTCAGGATACCGATGATGATGGCATCGGCGACTTGAAGGGCGTCACGCGGCGGCTCGGCCACATCGCCTCGCTCGGCGTCGACGCCATCTGGCTGTCGCCCTTCTTCACCTCGCCGCAAGCCGACATGGGCTACGACGTCTCGGATTATTGCGACGTCGACCCGATGTTCGGCACGCTTGCCGATTTCGACGCGATGCTGGCGGAGGCGCACCGCCTCGGCCTCAGGGTGATCATCGATCAGGTGATTTCGCATTCATCCGACCGCCATCCCTGGTTCGTCGAAAGCCGGACCAGCCGCGAGAATCCGAAGGCAGACTGGTATGTCTGGGCCGATCCGAAGCCTGATGGCACCGCGCCCAACAACTGGCTTTCGATCTTCGGCGGACCGGCCTGGGAGTGGGACGGGGCGCGCAAGCAATATTACATGCACAACTTCCTTGCCTCGCAGCCGGACCTCAATTTCCACAATTCTGATGTTCAGGATGCAGTGCTGGATGCAGCGCGCTTCTGGCTCGACCGTGGCGTCGACGGTTTCCGGCTCGATACCGTGAACTTCTATTTCCACGACCGCCATCTCAGGGACAATCCGCCGCTGGTGCCGGATCCGGATGCGACGAGCAATGATGCGCCCGACGTCAATCCCTACGGCATGCAGGATCACCTCTACGACAAGAGCCAACCGGAAAACGTCGCCTTTCTCCAGCGGTTCCGGGCCTTGCTCGATGGTTATGGCGGCCGAACGACGGTCGGCGAAGTGGGGGACGGCGCGCGATCGTTGAAGACCGTGGCCGCCTATACCAGCGGCGGCGACAAGCTGCACATGTGTTATACCTTCGATCTGCTCGGCCCGGATTTCACTGCAGGTCATATCCGCCGCTGCGTCGACAATTTCCAGAAGGCTGTCACCGACGGCTGGGTGTGCTGGGCTTTTTCCAACCACGACGTCATGCGCCATGTCAGCCGCTTTGCGCGAAGCGATGCGGAACGGGAAGTGGTCGCAAAGCTGGCAATCACGCTTCTGGCGACCTTGCGTGGCTCGATCTGCCTCTACCAGGGCGAAGAGTTGGGTTTGACGGAAGCGGATCTTGCCTTCGAGGATTTACGCGATCCCTATGGCATCCGCTTCTGGCCGTCGTTCAAGGGGAGGGATGGCTGCCGCACGCCGATGGTGTGGGAGGCGGCCGCCAGGCATGCCGGGTTCTCCGTCGGAAAACCGTGGCTGCCGGTGCCGACAGAGCAGGCCCGCCTGGCGGTCGATACGCAGGAGGCTGGCGCTGGCACGGTGCTCAACCATTATCGCGCCATGCTGGCTTTTCGCCGGTCGCATGCGGCCCTGCACGATGGTGACATGTCGTTCATCGAGAGCAACCGCGACCTGCTGGCATTCATCCGCGAGAAGGATGGCGAGCGGCTGCTCTTCGTCTTCAACCTGACGCGCGTGCCGCAGGAATTTCTCGTTTCCGACGCGGCGATGGAAGGCGTGCCGTTGCCGGGTCAATCGGTGCGGGTCGCCGGCGGCGTGCTGAAACTCGATGCTCTGAGTGCCTATTGCGGGAAGCTCTGATGCGTGTGTTGCTAATGGACGGGGAGATGGTCGGCCGCTGGCTGGAGATGCGGCTTGCGCTCTGGTCCGACACGCCGGCCGCCGTGCACCGCGACGAGATCGATAGCAGTCTGGCTGCAGCCGAGCGACAGGCCGCGTTTCTTTGCGAGGACGATGCCGGTGTCGCGGTAGGCTTCGCCGAAGTGTCGCTACGCACCGACTACGTCAACGGCTGCGAGACATCGCCTGTTGCCTTCCTCGAAGGCATCTATGTGCTTCCGGGCTATCGCCGCCATGTCGTTGCGCGGGCGCTGATTACCGCGGCGGAACGCTGGGCGATCAGTCGCGGCTGCCGCGAGCTTGCATCCGACACCGATATCGACAATCTGGAAAGCCATGGCCTGCATATGGCGCTCGGCTTCGAGGAAACCGAACGCGTCGTCTATTTCCGCAAAGAGCTGTCGGTCGCCGCGGATAACTGAGCGAGCCGCGCTTCAGCCGATCAGCATGAACTTGTCGACGTCGACGAGGCCGCGGTCTGATATCTTCAGGTGCGGGATTACCGGTAGCGGCAGGAAGGCAAGTTGCAGGAATGGCTCTTCCAGCGTGGCGCCCAGCGCAAATGCCGCCTGGCGCAGATGGTGCAGGGTGTCGCGCACGGATTCGTGCGGTTCCAGGCTCATCAGGCCCGCGACCGGAAGCGCGATCTCGCCGGTGAGCTTGCCATCCTCGACGACGACGAAGCCGCCCTTGATCTCGCCAAGGCGATTGGCGGCGGTCGCCATGTCCTCGACGTTGACGCCGACGACGCAGATGTTGTGGCTGTCATGGCCGACCGTCGAGGCGATCGCGCCCTTCTTCAGGCCAAACCCCTGTACGAAGCCGTTGGCGTGGTTGCCGTTGACGCCGTGGCGCTCGATCACCGCCACCTTGATGATGTCGCGACCGAGGTCGACGCCGGTCTCGTTGCCATCCGCGGGCAGCCGGTAGCGGCGGTGCTCGGTGATGATCTTGCCCGGCAGGACGCCGATGACGGATGTCTCGCTGTCGGAGTAGGGCACGCCGAAGTCGCTGGCATTGACATGGCCGGCCTTGACGCTGTCGAGGCCGACGGGGGCGACCGGCTTGCGGGTGGCAAACAGTGCGTCGGTGACGCGGCGGCCGCCGGAAAAGACCATCTGCGCCCGGCAGCTTTCGAGACTGTCGACGACGACGAGGTCGGCGCGCCAGCCGGGGGCCACAAGGCCGCGGTCGCGAAGGCCGAAGGCGCGCGCGGCCGAGATCGAGGCGGCGCGATAGATCGCCAGCGGCTCGACGCCGGCGGCGATCGCGGTGCGGATCATGTGGTCGAGGTGGCCCTGCTCGGCGATATCGAGCGGATTGCGATCGTCGGTGCAGAGCGCCAGATAGGGCGAAAGCCGCTCGGTAATGATTGGCATCAGCGCGTGCAGGTCCTTGGAGACGGAACCTTCGCGCACCAGGATATGCATGCCCTTGCGGATCTTCTCCATCGCCTCGTCCGCGGTGGTGCACTCATGTTCCGTGCGGATGCCGGCCGAGAGATAGCCGTTGAGGTCCTTGCCGCGCAGCAGCGGCGCGTGCCCGTCGATGTGCCCACCCTGGAACGCCTCGAGCTTGGCGAGGCATACCGGATCCTTGTGGATGACGCCGGGGAAATTCATGAACTCGGCAAGGCCGATCACCTTCGGATGATCCCGGAAGGGCAGCAATCTTTCGATCGGCAGGTCGGCGCCCGCGGTCTCCAGATGCGTCGCCGGCACGCAGGACGACAGTTGCACGCGGATATCCATGATGGTTTCGAGAGCGGAATCGAGAAAGAACTGGATGCCCTCGGTGCCGAGCACGTTGGCGATCTCGTGTGGGTCGCAGATAACTGTGGTGATGCCGAGCGGCAGCACGCAGCGATCGAACTCATGCGGGGTGACGAGCGAGGATTCGATGTGCAGATGCGTATCGATGAAGCCGGGAACGACGATGCGGCCGGAGATATCGATCTCCTCGCGTCCCTCATAATCGCCATAGGTGCCAACGATGCGGCCGGCCGATATGGCGATATCGGAGGCGATCAGTTCACCCGTCACCAGATCGAAGAAGCGCCCGCCCTTGAGCACGATGTCGGCCGGCTCGCGGCCGACGCCCTGGTCGATCATTCGTTCCAAAGCCCTAGACATCTCTGCACCCCTCACTTCAGACCCGTAGATAAGATTAACCCTCTCCCCGTTGCCGGGGAAAGGGCCCTATTCGCAGATGGACGACGCAATCAGATATTGTTGACGAGAACGTCGCGAAGCTTGTCGAACAGCTCGTCGATCTCTGCCTTGGAGATGATCAGCGGCGGCGACAGCGCGATGATGTCGCCGGTGGTGCGGATCAAAAGGCCCTTTTCGTAGGCCTTCAGGAAGGCATTGAAGGCGCGCTTGGTCGGTTCGCCGGCGATCGGCTGCAGTTCGATCGCGCCGATCAGGCCGACATTGCGGATGTCGATGACATTAGGGCAATCCTTGAGGGAATGTAGGCCGTCTTCCCAATAGGAGGCAAGCTCGGCGGCGCGTGTCAACAGGCCCTCTTCCTTGTAGGTGTCGAGGGTGCCAAGCGCTGCAGCCGAGGCGATCGGGTTGCCGGAATAAGTGTAGCCGTGGAAAAACTCGATCAGGTGTTCCGGGCCGTTCATGAAGGCGTCATGGATTTCCGAGGTCACGAACACCGCGCCCATCGGGATCACGCCGTTGGTCAGCCCCTTCGCGGTGGTGATGATATCCGGCGTCACGTCGAAATACTGCGCGGCGAACGGCGTGCCGAGGCGGCCGAAGCCGGTGATGACCTCATCAAAGATCAGCAGGATGCCGTGCTTGGTGCAGATATCGCGCAGCTTCTTGAGATAGCCCTTCGGCGGGATCAGCACGCCGGTCGAACCTGCAACCGGCTCGACGATGACGGCAGCGATCGTCGAGGCATCGTGCAGGGTGACGATGCGCTCAAGCTCGGTCGCCAGATCTCCGCCATGCTCGGGCTCGCCACGGGTAAAGGCGTTCTGGGCCGGCAGGTGCGTGTGCGGCATGTGGTCGACGCCGGTCAGGAGCGTGCCGAACATCTTGCGGTTGGAGACGATGCCGCCGACCGAGATGCCGCCGAAATTGACGCCGTGATAGCCGCGCTCGCGGCCGATCAGGCGGAAGCGCGAGCCGTCGCCCTTGGCACGGTGATAGGCGAGCGCCACTTTCAGCGCGGTCTCGACCGATTCAGAGCCGGAATTGGTGTAGAGAACGTGGTTCATGCCCTCAGGCGCGATATCGACCAGGCGGTTCGCCAGTTCGAAGGCTTTTGGATGTCCGAGCTGGAAGGCCGGCGCATAGTCGAGTTCGCCTGCCTGTTCGCGGATCGCCTCGGTGATCTTCGGGCGACAATGGCCGGCATTGACGCACCAGAGACCCGCCGTGCCGTCGAGGACCGTGCGACCGTCATGCGTCGTATAGTGCATGTCCTTCGCGCCGACGAAGAGGCGCGGTTCCTTCTTGAACTGCCGGTTGGCAGTGAACGGCATCCAGAAGGCGCGCAGGTCGTTCGGCGTGGTGTTGAGGCGGTTCGACATTCCAGTTCTCCTCGGCATGGTCCCGTGTCGGGCGATCGCGCCCGCTTGGATTCTTTTACCCTTTGGTCAAACTATCAGGGCGCCGGTTCGGGTCAAGTCTGGAGCGCCGGCGCGTTATCGCTCAGGGCGCGCCCCGGAATTCGAGTGCGGTATATTCCGCTGGTGGCAAATGCCCGCCTATCCGAGGCGTCCCAAGAGTGGGAATTTCCGTTATCGGCTCAGACGTTTTCTCAAGTTTAACCTGTTTGCGTCAACGCTACCGCGCCGTGTATCGCCGGATCCATGGCAGTGTTTCCCGCCGTCCCCCGACGGTGCGGTCCGGTGGCGAAAGATGCGGAGTGGCGAGACAGTGTCGAGGTTGGGGATAGCGCCGGCGGCCATTGCCGTCCTCTTTCTGCCAGGCATGGCCGCGGCCGCCGACCTGATCGTCGACGGACGCTTCGAGCAAGGCCGGGACACTTTTTGGGCCGGGGAAGGCGTGGCTCTGACCCGGAGCGGAAGGCAGCTTTGTGCCGACGTTTCGGCGGGCGGTGACACCTGGGACAGGCTCATTGGTGTCAACGGGTTGAAACTCGAGCCCGGCCTTCACTACAGGCTCTCGCTGTCGACCGCGGCTGATCCTGCCCGTGCCGTGTCCGCCCGCATCCAGCGTGGCGCCGAGCCCTGGACGGTGCAGAGCGAGTTCAGCATCGCAGGCGCGCCGGAGCGTGCGCCGTTTTCGGCAGATTTCATGGCCTCCGAAGAGGATGAGGCCCAACTGATTTTCCCGCTCGGCGGCGCTGAAAAATCCTGGCGCTTCTGCATCGATGACTTGTCCTTGGTGGAGATCGAGGCCTCTGCTGGTGCGGCCAGCCGAGCGAACCAGGGGCCGGCCATTCGGGTGAACCAGCTCGGCTATTTCACCGATGGTCCAAAGCGGGCAACGGTGATCTCCGATGCGCGCCGCGCCATTTCCTTCCAACTGATCGATGCAGGCGATGCCGTCGTCGGCGAGGGGACAACGCGACCGAGCGGGTTTGATCCGTCCGCCGGCGTCAGGACGCACGTGGCGGACTTTTCCGCCTATGCCGTTCCCGGCAACGGGTACCGACTGGTCTCCGGTGACTGGACTAGCGATCGCTTTTCGATCTCTGACGATCTCTATGGCCGCCTGCGCGTAGACGCGCTCTCCTGGTTCTACCCGCAGCGCAGCGGTATCCAGATCCGCGGCGATATCGCCGGCAAGGCCTATGCCAGGCCGGCTGGGCATATCGGCGTCGCGCCGAACGAGGGCGACCAATCAGTCGGCTGCTTGACTGGCGACGAGGCCAAGGCGCTCTATGGCGACTGGTCCTGCTCCTATCGTCTCGACGTTTCCGGCGGCTGGTACGATGCCGGCGATCACGGCAAATACGCGGTCAACGGTGCGGTCTCGGTCGCGCAGCTGCTGGCGACATTCGAGCGCGGCCGTGTCTTTGGCGGTGCTGCCTCGCCCGTCCTCGGCGATCGGCTTTCGCACATTCCCGAAAGCGGCAACGGCATTCCCGATCTGCTCGACGAGGCGCGATGGGAGCTGCAGTTCCTGCTTGCAATGATGGTGCCGGACGGTGAGCCGCTTGCCGGGATGGTGCACCACAAGATCCATGACACAGAGTGGTCGTCGCCGCCGATGCTGCCAAGCGAGGATCCGAAACCGCGGGCGCTGCACCGGCCCTCGACGGCGGCGACCTTCGATGTGGCGGCCGTTGCCGCGCAGGCCTCGCGGCTGTTCGCGAAGGACAACCCGACCTTTGCCGCAACGCTGCTTTCGGCAGCGCGCAAGGCATGGGTGGCGGCCAATGCCAATCCGGTCCTGCTCGCGCCGAAATCCGACGGCAATTCGGGCGGCGGCGATTACGATGACGACGACGCGTCGGACGAACTCTATTGGGCCGCGGCAGAACTGTTCCTGACAACCGGAGAGGCGACGTACCTCGATGCGCTGCGCGCTTCTCCGCACTGGTCCGGCGATGTGCTGCCGTCGACCGGCGCGTTCCACTGGCGCAATGTTGCCGGTTTCGCCCGGCTGCAGCTGGCGCTCTACGGCGTAGCCCTGCCCAAGGCCGAACTCGACATGGTGCGAAGTTCGGTTCTGACGGCCGCGCGGACATTCCTGTCGCTGCAGGCAGCGGAACCGTTCGGGCAGATCTACCGCCCGGCGAACCACCAGTACGACTGGGGATCGAACCAATTGATCCTGCAAAACATCATCGTCCTGTCGACGGCCTTCGACCTTTCGGGCGACAAGGCCTTCCTCAATGCCGCGCGCGAAAGCATGGATTACATTCTCGGCCGCAATGCCATGGCGATGTCCTACATTACAGGTTATGGCGCGCGCTCGCCCGAGAACCAGCACAGCCGCTGGTACGCGCACCAGGTGGACCCGACCCTGCCCAATCCGCCGGTTGGCTCGCTTGCCGGCGGGCCGAATTCGACGCCGGTGGATGCGATCGCCAAGCAGCGGCTGCAGGGCTGTGCGCCGCAGACCTGCTATGCCGACGATATCGAGGCTTATGGCTCCAATGAGATCACCATCAACTGGAATGCGCCGCTCGTCTATGTCGCGTCGTTCCTTGCCGACGCACGCTAGGGGGCTGCAGCAATGACCGGGATAGCCTTTGTCGGAACCGGCTTCGTTGCCGACTACTACATGACGACGCTTGCCAACCATCCGCAACTGCGCCTCGCCGGCGTCTGGGATCGCGATGAAGCCCGCCTGGCGGCGTTTGCCGGCTACTGGAAGGTCAACCGCTACGCTTCACTGGACGCGGCGCTGGCGGATCCCGCGGTCACGATCGTCGTCAATCTGACGACGCCGGAAAGCCACTACATGGTAAATCGCGCAGCACTTCTGGCCGGCAAGCATGTCTATTGCGAAAAGCCGCTGGCCATGGATGTCGAGCAGGCCAGCGAGCTGGTGGATCTGGCGCGAGTGCGGGGGATGGTGCTTGCCGGTGCGCCGGCCAATGCGCTCAGCGAAGCGCACGCGCTCTGCACCTCGCTTCTTGCGAGCGGCGCCATCGGCACGCCACGCCTCGTCTATGCGGAAATGGAAGATGGTCCGGTGTTCCAAGCCAACTGGCGCGAGTGGCGCAGCCGTTCCGGCGCCCGCTGGCCCGGCGTGCATGAGTTCGAAGTCGGCTGCACACTCGAACATGCAGGTTATGCCGCAAGCTGGCTCGTTTCGCTGTTCGGACCGGTTGCCGAAGTCAGCGCCATTTCCGCCCTGACCTTCCCGGACAAGGGGCCGGGCACGGAAAACTTAAGCCTTGGCCCGGATTTTTCGGTCGGTTGCCTTTCCTTCCGCTCCGGCGTGACGGCTCGTGTGACCTGCGGGCTTGCGGCTCCGCGCGACCGCTCGCTGACCATCATCGGCGACAAGGGCACCATCGTCGTGCGCGATCTCTGGGACAACCGCTCGCCCATACATCTGGAGGCCTTCGGGGCGAAGCGCCCGCTGCAACACCGTATCCTCGACTGGGTCGAGTGGAAGGTCGGCCGCAAGCTGCCGCTCCGGCTCTATGCCGGCCGGAAGGTACGCTATCCTGCCCGGGTCGTGGCGTCGCAATTGCCCGCCTATCCCTCGAAGATCGATTTCGTTGGCGGGATTGCCGCCCAGGCCGAGGCGATCGCTCGTGGGGAAACGCCGTACTTCTCCGGCGCGACCGCGCGCCATCTGACCGAGATCGTGCTTGCGCTCAACAGCGGTCGTCAGGGCTATCGCCCGCTCGATCTATGACGGCGGTAAAGCACGGATCGTCTCGATGATTTCGATCGCCTGGATGCTGCGCGATGTCGGCATCAGGATGTGCTCGTGCCAGCCCTCCAGGATCGCCGCACTTGCCGCCTCGATCTCGAATTGCAGTCCGTTGCCCGGGAACGGCAGATCGAAGCGTTGAAGGCCGGGCAAGGAGACGCGCCTGGCAATGCGCGTCAGCATCTTTGCCCACGGGCCCTGGCCCCGAGGTGCGATGACTTTGCGGACAAGACCGTTGTCGCCAAGAAACAGTCGGCTCGCCTTCAGAAACGGCGCGTCGATGACGAGGGTGCCGCGATCGCCGTCGATGATGAACCGATTGTCGCCGTCGCGGTCGAAGCCGCAGGAAAGATGGGCCTGGAAGCCGGTGTAGGAAAGCCGCATTTCGGCCGAAAGATCGACGCCGGTGGGCGCGCTTTGCCAGCGTCCGTCGACCGCCCGTGGTTGTCCGAACAGGTTGAGGCACAGGGACAGTGGATAAATGCCGAGGTCGAGCAGCGATCCGCCGCCGAGCCTTGCGTCGAAGAAGCGGCTGGTGGGATCGAATGGTTTTTCATAGGCAAGCTCGGCTATGACATGCCGGATGCGGCCGAGAGCCTCTGCGCCGAGCAGGGTCCGGACTTTGGCGATCGCTGGCAGGAAGCAGGTCCACATGCCTTCCATGGCGAAAAGGTTTTTGGCTGCAGCCAAGGCTGCGAGTGAGCGCGCATCGTCGAACGACGTTGCCAGCGGCTTTTCGACCAGCACAGTTTTGTTCGCCGACAGGAAGACGATCGCGTGCTCCAGGTGCACGGCGTTTGGCGAGGCGACATAGACGGCATCGATACCTGGATCGGCGGCAAAGGCATCGATGCTGGAATGGCTGGCGATGCCGCCGAAACGGGCGGCGAAGGCGTTGGCCTTCTCCTTGCTCCGGGAATAGACAGCGGCCAGCTCAGCATTGCCGGTAAACTGGATATCGGACGCGAAGCTGTTCGCGATCGCGCCGGTACCAGCGATGCCCCAACGGACCTTGTCTTGCATTGCGTGAAACCCGATGTCCCGGCAGTAGGTTCAAAATGCTACAGCGTCCTTTGCGCGTCATATTTGAGGCGCGGCGCTGTAATGTCCGGGCGCATCCTGACCCCGAAACCTCAAGGCCGCGTAAACATCGCAGGCAAGCCCCTGGCAACATTGACGGTCGATGTTACCTGGGCAACGAGGCACTTCGGCCGGGCAATGGCTTGCCCCGTCTGCCGATCTTCCAGAAAAGAGTAAGCCCCGCGCGATTTCTCGTGTGGGGCTACTTCAGGGCATGATCCCTGTTACGGACTGAGTAGGTCAGGCCGAGCGGCGGACCAAAGTCTTTTCTGTCACGGCATTTGCTTCGACGCCGTAGATATCGGAGAGCGTACCCAGAATTCTCATGACCGCGTCGGACGAGCTGGAATAGTAGATCGTCTGAGCGTCACGGCGAGTGCTGACCAGATTCTGGGCTCTCAGTTTGGACAGGTGCTGGGACAGGGCGGACTGGCTCAAGCCCACCTTATTGGCCAATGCGCCGACAGCCATCTCTTCCTTGACAAGGGAATCGAGGATGAGAAGGCGCTTAGGATTTGCCATGGCCGAGAGGAAGCCAGCTGCTATCTCAGCTTCATCGTGTTTTTCAGGCGAAAGTGGCTGCATTGCGTGCTCCATGCGAAAATTACATCACACGTAGTTATGGTTGACGAAGGACGATAATTAGTCGTGATGCATAAAAGGGCAACCACCTACTGCAAGAAATGGGGGTATCTGGCGAGCGATTAACCGTAAAGTTCGCGCAAAAGTGGCCGTAACTCCGAGCTGTCCCGCATTGGCGCGGGGAACTCGAGCCGCTTCAGTTGGTCGCCAAGGGCCAGATCCAGGCCGGCAGCGTCGATACCGACCACTTTCCAGTCACCCTCCGGGCCGTTGCAAAGTTTTTCAGCGTAAAATCTGACCGCTTCGGCATGATCGGCGTTCATATGCTCGATAGCGCCTGCTTCCATGGCGGCGAGCGATGCGGTGGCGGGTGATTCGATCACCAGATCCTGCGCGGTCAGCACATAGGCGCGGCCGAAACCACCGTTAAGGCTGGCGCGTAACGGGTTCAGGCGGAAGAAACCGAAATCCGGAAAATCGACATAGAGCTTCGATTTCGGATGGCGGCGAACGAATCGTTCGCGGATGCGGGCATGGGCATCCGAATCACGCGAGATCGCTTCGGCCTCGCACTGAACCGTCAGCCGTGGATGGGCGAGGGGATCGCCCTTGCCGGGGTCGCCCGTCAGCAGCGAGGCGCGCGTGTCGGCAAGCAGTGCCTTGGTATGGGTCGACAGCTTGGAAATCAGGATCAATGGCACGCCGTCGACATCCATGCCGACGAGAACGCGACTGACGAAAGGAAACCCACCGCTCTCCGGTTCGATCGCCGCAAGCGAGCCGCTGCGTGCGCCGCGCAGAAGCGTGTGCGCAAGCTTGCGCGCCTCGTCATCGGTTTCGCGCAATACGTTCGGTTTGTCGGTCATTCGTCGGTCCTTCCAGAAATTCAAGCGCGGTTCCAGACGAAAAAGCCCGGAACTGGTGCCGGGCTTTTATTGGCTTCTTGTGCGTTTTCGTCAACTTTTGTTGCGGTGTCGCGTCAGGCCTTCAACGATGTTTTGCGCGTTGATCGTGCCGACGACGGAGCCGTTGTCGACGACGCCGACGCTGCCCGGCTGTCGGGACATGGCGTCGAGGATATCGACGAGCGGCGTCGTCGACAAC
>Ga0247819_10001492_pt1 | contig 12631 bp, 12 predicted proteins | sample 13C_Xylose_Day6_FD_193428 | JGI IMG/M metagenome (GOLD analysis project Ga0247819, IMG submission 193428) | Soil microbial communities from agricultural site in Penn Yan, New York, United States - 13C_Xylose_Day6 | ecosystem: Environmental > Terrestrial > Soil > Agricultural land | place: USA... | reverse complement strand
CCAGCGGCATGTCCAGCTGCCTCAACAGCGCGACCAGCCGCGCCCGTTCGACCTGATCCGGGCGGTAGAAGCGGTATCCGGTCGCCGTGTCGACCCGTGCCGGGGCCAGCAGCCCCAGCCGGTCGTACAGCCGCAGCGCCTTCGCCGACAGCCGCGCCCGCGCCGCGAACGCCCCGATGCCGATCAGTTCCTCGTCCACGCCGGCATCCTCCGTCGCCGGACGGCCTCTCCGCCCGGCGACGGAAACGCTCGGCCCTGCCCCAGGGGCAAGGTCAAGCGAGCGCCCGCTCGACCGCCGCGACGACCTCCGCCGACTCCGGCTCGGTCTGCGGGGAGAACCGGGCGACGACCGCGCCGTCCCGCCCGATCAGGAACTTCTCGAAGTTCCAGCGGATGTCGCCGCTGTGCCCCTCGGCGTCGGCGAACCCGGTCAGCCGCTCGTACAGGGCGTGCCGGCCGTCCCCGTTCACCTCGACCTTCTCGGTCATCGGGAACGTCACCCCGTACGTCGCCGAGCAGAACTCGGCGATCTCCGCCGCGTCGCCCGGCTCCTGTCCGAGGAACTGGTTGCAGGGCACGCCGAGCACGGTGAACCCGCGCTCCGCGTACCGCTCGTGCAGCCGCTCCAGACCGGTGTACTGCGGGGTCAGCCCGCACTTGGAGGCCACGTTCACGACCAGCACGGCCCGGCCCGCGTACTGGTCGAGCCCGGCCGGACCGCCGGTCAGTGCGCCGATCTCGACATCGAGCGGGGAGGCGCCGTTGTTCTCTGCAGTCGTCATGGCGCGAGCCTAGCTTCGCGCGGCGCCGTCCCCCCGGGCGGCCTCGGCGAGCACCTCGCCCGCCGGTGTGCGCGCGTACAGGACGGAGCGGCCCGCGCGGCCCGCCCGCTCGACCAGCCCCGCGTCCCGCAGCACCCGCAGATGGCGGCCGACCGACCCCAGCCGCTGCCCGGTCACGGCGACCAGATGGCTGGTGCTCATCGGGGAGCCGAGCAGCACCAGCACCCGGGCCCGCGCGTCCCCGAGCAGCGCGCCCAGGCTCGCCGGCACGGCCGCGGGGACGCCGGCCAGCGCGCCCGTGCACGGGTACACCACCGCGTACCGGGCGGTGCCCTCCCACGACACCCAGCCCACCCCCTGTGTCGTCACCGGCACGAAGAGCAGTTCGGCCCCGGAGATCTCCCGCGGGGGCAGCTCGTGCGCGTTCACCTGGAAACGGTTCTCCCCGAGCCAGCGCGTCCCCGGCCCCAGCGCGTCCAGCACCGTCGCCCAGCCTCCCCGCCCCACCTGCGCCACCCGGGCCAGCACATCGGCCTGAAGGATCCGCCGGCGCCGCGCCCAGTACGGGCTCACGGCCTCCCGCCAGACGCCGGTGAGGAGCCCGGCGGCGCGGTCCGGCAGGTCCTCGCGTTCCAGGAGGGCGGGGAGCGGGCCGCGCAGGGAGACCCGCAGATGAGCGCGGGCCGTGGCGGGCGGGACCGCACGGACCCGTTCGACCTCCTCCTCGAAGGTCTCCCCGCCCCGCGGGGCGCCGGTGAGGAAGTCCGCGATCCACACCGTCCCCAGCGCGGACCGCACGAGCAGCGCCGTCACCGGGTCGGCGGCCAGCCGGGCACGGTGGGCGGGCAGATGGGCGGCGAGCCACTCCCGTTCCCCGGGATGCGAGGGCCGCGCCGACTCCAGCAGCCGCAGCGCCGCGAACGTCTCGGCGAGGGGCGAGAGCACGAAGCGGCTCCCGGCGAGCGTGTCCGCACTGATCTGCCACCACCCCACGGCCGGCCGCCTCCCCGCATCTTTCGCACCCCGGCGAAACATTAACGGCCGCCCGGCGGCCGTCCGCAGACTCCGCGCATGCGCAGCTACCGCGACCTCTTCCGCACGCCCGAGTTCACCCCGCTCTTCCTCTCCTCCTCCGCCCAGACCGTCGCCCGGACCACGAGCGGCCTCGCCCTGGCCACCCTGGTCTTCCGGGAGACCGCCTCACCGCTGCTGGCCGCGCTGAGCATGTTCGGCCCGTCCCTCGCGCACGTCCTCGGCGCGACCCTGCTGATGTCGGCCGCCGACCGGCTGCCGCCCCGGGCGACCACCACCGGCACGGCGCTGGTCTACGCGGCGCTCACGGCCCTGCTGGCGCTGCCCGGCCTGCCCGTCGCGGCCGTCTTCGCGGTCCTGCTGCTCAACGGGCTGGTGGCGTCGGTGGGCGGCGGAGTCCGCTGGGGCCTGCTGAACGAGATCCTCCCCGAGGACGGCTACCTCCTGGGCCGCTCGGTCTTCAACATGATGAACGGGCTGATGCAGATCACCGGGTACGCGGCCGGCGGTGTCCTGGTGGCGGTCCTGTCCCCGCGCCGGGCGCTGCTGCTGGCGGCGGCCCTCTACGTCACGGCCGCCGCGGTCGCCCGCCTCGGCCTGACCCGCCGGCCCCCGCGCGCCACGGGCCGCCCGTCCGTACGGGCCACCTGGACCGCCAACGCCCAGCTCTGGTCCTCCGCGCCCCGCCGCCACGTCTACCTGGCCCTGTGGATCCCCAACGGCCTGATCGTCGGCTGCGAGTCCCTCTACGTCTCCTACGCCCCCGACGCCGCGGGCACCCTCTTCGCCTGCGCGGCGCTCGGCATGCTGGCCGGTGACATCGCGGTCGGCCGACTGGTGCCGCCGGACCGCCGCCGGAGGCTGGGCGCCCCGCTGCTGCTGCTCCTGGCCACGCCCTACCTGGCGTTCGTCCTGCGCCCGCCCCTCGCGGTGGCCGCCGCCCTGGTCGCCGTGGCCTCGGCGGGATTCGCGGCGAGCCTGGTGCAGCAGCAGCGGCTGATGGCCCTCACCCCGGCCGGGCTCTCCGGGCACGCCCTCGGCCTGCACTCCTCCGGCATGCTTACCCTGCAGGGGGCCTGCGCCGCCCTGGCGGGCGGCCTCGCCCAGCTCACCTCGCCCGCGACCGCCATGACGGCGCTGGCGGTGGCGTCGGCCGGGACGACCCTGCTTCTGCTGGCCACCTCCCCGGAGCGCCGGACGGCCGTCCGGGTGTGAGCACGTCGCCCGACTCCATGGCGCGCGGCGCAACGGACGGGCAGGATCGGGGTGTTCACCGACCGGTCGGGGGGAACCGTGCCGATGCCGCCGTACAGCTCCGCCGAATGGCCCGCGCGCAGTCTGCTGGGGAAGCTGCCGGACCAGGACCGGCGGGAACTGCTGGCGCTGGGCGTGGAGACCCGCTTCGAGGCGGGGGACGTACTGCTCAGCGAGGGCGCGCACGACCGGCACGTCCTGCTGCTGCTGTCCGGGTTCGCGAAGGTGACGGCGCGCGTGGAGAACGGGGAGGCGTCACTGCTCGCGGTGCGGGTCGGCGGTGACACGGTGGGCGAGATGGCGGCCATGGACGGGGCGCCCCGCTCGGCCACGGTGACGGCGTGCGGGCCGATGCGGGCGCGGGTGCTCCAGCCGGGCGTCCTGCGCGCCCTGCTGATGCGGCGCCCCGAGGTCGGCATGACGCTCACCGGGATCGTCGCCGACCGGCTGCGCTGGGCCAACCGCCGGCGCCTGGACTTCCGCGGCTATCCGGTCAAGGTGCGGCTGGCCCGGCTGCTGGTGGAGCTGGCGACCACCTACGGGCACCCGGTGGGCGGCGGTGTCGTCCTGGGCTGCCGGCTGACCCAGCCCGAGCTGGCCGCCCTCACCGGGGCCGCCGAGACGACGGTCCACAAGGGGCTGCGCGAACTGCGCGAGGAGGGACTGCTGGAGACCGGCTACGGCACCACGGTCATCCGCGACCTCCCCCACCTCCGCCGGATCGCGGACCTCGCCCCCGGGGACTAGCCCCCGCGTGCCCCGGCCGTCACGACAGCAGCGGCCGCACCACCACCAGCAGTCCCGCGCTGACGCCCATCACCGCCGTGCACGCCACCGCCCCGGTCAGCCACCGGTACTTGCTCAGCGCCACCCCGGCCAGGAAGCGCACCGCCTGGGACAACTCCCGGCGCTCCCGCGCCGTTCCGGCCACCTCCCCGCCGTCGGCCGGCGCTGCGGACGGGAGGATGTCCGGGCCGCTGGCCAGGTGCGCGAAGCTGTAGCGGTTGGCGCCCCGGGGACGCATGACCCGCGGCCGCAGCGCGGCTGCCAGGAAGCCCGCGCCGGCGAACAGACCGCCCAGGAACAGCGCGAGCAGCACCCCCGCGAGTACCCCGGGCGCCCCGCCGTCCCGCACGGCGCGCAGGGCGGGTCCGCTCCACCAGCCCGCGGTGCCCACCAGGACCGCCTGGACGGCGGCCAGCACCCCCGCCTTGGCGTCGGCGTGCTGGTGGGTGGTCTGCAGGGCGGTGAACATGTACTGCGCCGGGCGGCTGTCCCTCTCCCGGTCGGCTCCGGTGCACGGCATACGGTCTCCCGCGGTCGGTGGTCGGCTCCCGCTCCCCATTGAGGACCGGTGCGGGCGTCCGGAACCGGCATTTCTGCGGGATTCGCCGTCACGGCCGGGAACGGCGCCTCCGCGGGACCGCGAGTGACTTGTTCTCGACCCCGCGCACCGGAACCCGCCCGTCACTTCCGTGGCCCGCTGTATGTTTCGCACCCTTCCGCATCCCGTACTTCGACGGGGTTTCCCTCTGGGCGGGCCGTGTACGACTGACGTACCGGCGTCCGCGTGGACCGGGGGAGCGGACGCCGGTGTATGCCACGGAGTCCCCTGACGTGTCCGTCCTGGGTCCGACTCCGCAGAACGAACGGGGAGTTCGAGCATGGGTACGTTCCGTCGCAGACTGCTGCTGGCGGTCGACGCCAAGGGGTACGGCCGCGTCGACGTCGTGACGCAGCGGCAGTTGCAGGAGGCCATCCAGAAACTGCTGACGGCCGCCGCCGACGCGTCCGGCCTGGAGCGGGAGCGCTGGGAGACGCAGGTGGGCGGCGACTCGGTGCTCGCCGTACTGCCCGAGGGCGCCTCCGAGCCGCACCTCGTCGACACCTTCATGCGTCATCTCGACGCCGGCCTGCGCGAGTTCAACCACACCCGGATGCGCGAGGCCTGGCTGCGCCTGCGGGTGGCCGTGCACTTCGGCACGGCGGCGGTGGCCGCCAACGGCTTCGAGGGGCGGGCCCCGGTCGAGATCGGCCGGATGCTGGACAGCGCGCCGCTGCGGTCGGCCCTGGACGCCGCGCCGGAGGCCTGCATGGCCCTCGCGGTGTCCTCGACCGTCTTCAACGACGTGGTCCGGGAGGCGTACACCACGATCCGGGCGCGGGAGTTCCACGAGGTGCGGATCGAGGAGAAGGAGTACGCCGGGCGGATATGGATCCGGGTGCCCGGACACGACGGGCCGCTGCCCGGTCCCGGGGCCGCCTGGGCCGGAGCCGCCCCTTCCGGGCCCGCACCGGGGGGCGCGGAGGGTGGTGAATCCTCTGACGCACGCCCCCTAAATGCTCCAACGCCTCCCGGCGACACCGTAGTTCAGGTCATTTCCGGAACCGTCCACGCTCCGGGTGCCGTCTTCGGCATCTCCAAGTGACACGGAGTGACGGCTGAGGATGGACGAGGAACAGAGCGAGCGGCGGGACCGGGAGGAGCCGGAGCCGAAGCCCGGCGCGGAGCCCGCGCCGGATCGGGACCCCGGCACCCCGCGGACGCGGGACGACGGGACGGGGGAGACCGGGGAGTCCGGTGAGACGGGTGAGACGGGGGAGACCGGGGAGAGCAAGCCGCCCCCGCCCGGCCGGCCGGACACGGCCCCCGTGCACCACAACCGCGTCAACCAGTACTTCTACGGAGCACTCGACGCCCCCGGCGCCCACTTCGGCATCGGCGTCGGCGACTTCGCCAACGTCCGCCGCCGCGCGGTCGGCCGGCTGGACGCGGGCGAGGCGGACGCCCTGCTGGCCCCCTACGTCGAACCCGACTGCTTCGAGGAGGCCGCCGCCGCCCTGGAGCAGGACGGTGTGGTGGTGCTCGTCGGCCCGCCCGGCATCGGCAAGCGGTCCGCGGCGGTGGCGCTGGTGGCGAGGGCCGCCGAGGGCACGGAGTACGTGGTGCTCTCGCCCGGCCGGAGCCTGGACGACCTCGCCGACGGGCGGGTGAGCTTCGAGAAGGGCGTCGGCTATGTGCTGATCGACCGCATGCCGGAGACCTCCTCGGGGACGGCGGACTTCGACTGGCGGCGCGTCCGGGACACCGTGCGCGACCACGGCGCCCACCTGGTGATCACCACCGTGCACCCGGTGGAGGGCGACGCCCCCGGCTCCGTACGCCATGTGCCGTGGCGGCTGCCGGACCTCACCGCCGTACTGCGGGTGCGGCTGCTGCGGGCGGGGTGCGCCGCGGACACCGTCGAGCGGGCGGTGGCCGGGCTGCCCGGCGGATGCGGGGTCGCGGAGGTCGCCGAGGCGGCCGAGCGGATCGCCCGCGGCGCGGCCCCCGACGAGGTCTGGCAGGAGTACGGCAGCGGCGCGGCCGAGCCGGTACGGGACTGGTTCGCGGCCGGTCGCGAACCGCGCGAGTGGGCCGAGGTGACCACCCTCGCCTTCGTCACCGGCGCCGGCTACCGCGACTTCGAGACCTGCCAGGAGCGCCTGGAGGAATGGGTGGCGCCCACCTTCCCCGAGCTGGCGGTCAACACCGACGGCGCCGAGGCGCACCGCCGCGACGCCGACCGGCGGCTGATGCTGGGCCGCAACACCCTCGTCGCCGTGGAGCAGCGCAAGGACGGCGCGCTCACCCGCAGCGCGCTGGTCTTCGCCAACCCCCACTACCGGCCGTGGGTGCTGGAGGAGCTGTGGGCGAAGCGCTCGACGGCGTACTGGAACGGCGTGCGCGACTGGCTCACCGAACTCGTCCGCACCCAGCCCGGTCTCGGCACGCAGCTCTCCGTCGCCTCGGCGCTCGCCCTGCTCACCCGGCCGGCCTTCGACGAGGTCGCGGAGAACTACCTGCACCCCTGGGCGAGCGGCGTGGCCGGGCCGGCCGGGCAGTCCACGGCCACCCTGGTGCTGCAGTGCATGTGCCTGGACGAGGGCCTCGCCGCGACCGCCCTCGCCGTGGGCCGCGGCTGGGCCCGCTCCCCGGAGCCGGCGCTGCGGTCGACGGCCATGGCGGCCTTCGCCGGCGCGCTCGGCGTACGGTTCCCCACCGACGCGGTGAACGTGCTGATGCGGCTGACCGGCCGGTCCGAGGAGGCCAGGCTCGCCCTGGCCGGACTCGTCGCCCTGCTGCTGGACTGCGGCGAGGACACCGGGGCCGTGCTGCGGCCGCTGGCCTACCGGCTCCGGGCCCTGCGCACCACGTCGACCGGACACCTCAGGGAGAGCGTCCTCGACACCGTCCAGACGCTCCTCGGGGGCCGCGACACGAGGACGGGCCGGCTGGTCGGCGCCTCGCTGCTGGAGGGCGCTCCCGAGCAGAGCGACCGGATCGCCGAGCTGTGGGCGGGCGTCCTGGAGAACCGCCCCCGCCGGGGGTGGGCGCTGCGCTACCTGCACGCCACCCTGCGCGACCTGACCACCGTGACGGCGGAACCCGGTCCGGTGGCCGACCGGTTCGGCCGCTCCCTCGGCGGCGCCCTGGCGCCTCCGGAGCGGACCCACCTCGGCCCGGCGCTGCGGCGGAGCGCCGTACGCCCCACCCCGGAGACCACCGCCCTCACCGACACCTTCCTTACCGCCGTACTGAGCACGGAGGACTGACACAGGTATGGCCGAGAACTATCCCCTCGTCGATCAACGGGAGTACCGGCGGCCGGAGAAGACCGTCGGCTGGCTGAACCGGCGCAGCGTGCGCGGCGAGGACGAACTGCCGCTGATCGCGGCCCACCAGGTGCGCGTCTTCCGCGTCGGCGACGAGTACGTCGAGGACCCCGGGCACCTGCGGCCCGACGACCCGCTGGTGGTCGGCGCGAGCTCCGTCACCGTCGTCGACCGGCGGGTCGAGGTCCCGGTCGTCGTGGAGACCCGCATCCCGTCCGCCGAGGCCGGCGACTTCACCGTGCGGACGACCTTCTACTGCACGGTCACCGACGCCCGCGCCGTCGTGCGCGACGGCGTCACCGACATCGAGGCCCTGCTCCTCGGCCATCTGCGCGAGGTCCCCGGCCTCACCGCGGACGGCGGCGACCTGCCGATCGTCGACGCCGACGCCGTACGGGAACGCATCGACGCCCGGCTGACCGCGTACCACGAGATGCGGCCCGCCGCGCTGTCCGGGCTGCGCGCCCGGCACGGTCTCGTCGAGGTCCTCACCCCGGCCGAACTCGCCGAGGACATCGCCAAGCTGCAGGAGGAGCGCCGGCAGCGGGAACGCGACCGGGTCAGGCAGGAGTGGGAGCAGGAGGCCGCCCTCAAGCGCTCCCTGCTGGAGACCGAACTGGAGCTGAAGCGCGAGGAACTGCGCAGCACCAGCGCCCTGCACCGGGAACGCAACCGGCAGGAGGAGGAGCTGGAGAAGGAGTACGGGCGGCAGAAGCACGAGACGCTGCTCTCCCGGTTCCGGCGCGAGTCCGGCGCCGAGGACCAGCGGCACGAGCTGTCACAGAGGGCAGAGCGCAACCGTTTCACCCGCGACGAACTCAAGGAGGACGTCCGGCTGATCGGCGCCGACCCGATCCTCGCCGACTTCAACGCCTGGCGGCAGGGCGACATCAGCGCCGACCAGCTGTCCCAGCGGCTGCACGCCGACGAGGAGCGCCGCTCCGGACTCGCCGACAGCCGCCGGCGGCACGAGCTCGAGGACGACCTGAAGCGGCGCGCCTTCGACCGGGACGAGGTGCGCTGGCAGGTGGAGCGGGAGGACCGGCGCAAGGAACTCGACCGTGAGGCGCGGCGTGACGAGACCGCCGCGCGGCAGCGCGAGGAGAGCCGCCGCTGGGACCTCGCGCACGAGGACCGGGTACGGGCCCGCCACGAGGCCCGCGAGGACGCCCACCAGCTGCACCGCGACCGCCACGAACTGAACCAGCAGGGGCTCGCCGCCTGGACCCAGCTGAGCAAGCAGGCCTTCGACCGCGGACTCTTCGACGGCCAGCTGACCGACCCGGGCGCGCACATCAACCGCGTCCAGGACATCTCGTACGACCAGGACCGGCCGGCGCCGGACCGTGGCGCCGGACGGGAGGTCCCGGGCACGGCCCCCAGGAGCATCCCGCACGGGGAGCCCGACGGCTTCGACGACGACGCCGACCTGGACCTCGGAGGCACCGACTCGGAGGCGAACCTTGGCCACTGAAACCCCGCTGCGCCCCGCCGGCAGCGCACCCCTGGACGACCCCGGCACCGGCCGCCCCGTGCCCGCCCCGAGCGGCGGCCCGGGGACGCGGCTGCGCCGCCTGATCGGCGTCGACGAGGCCCTGCTGTCCTGGGTCCCGGAGGAGCGCACCCGCTACACCTGGTACGGCGCGCTCGTCCTCAACACCGCGCTGCTCGGCGCGCTCTCCATGTCCCTGGCCCTCGGCACCTTCCGCTCCGACCTGCCGCTCGCCGCGGTGCTCGGGGCCGCCGCGGTCTGGTTCTGGGTGGTCCTCGCCATGGACAGCTGGCTGGTGTCCAGCACCCACGGCACCGCCGTCAGGAAGTGGTCGCTGACGCTGCGGCTGTTCCTGTCCGTGCTGCTCGGCCTGTTCATCGCCGAGCCGATCCTCTTCCAGATCTTCGACAAGGAGATACGCCAGGAGATCTCCGTCGGCAACGCGCAGAAGGTCGCCGACTACCGGGGCATGCTCGTCGCCTGCAACCCCGCCGACGGCGCGTCCACCGCCGACCGCCCGGGGTGCGGCCGCCACCAGCTCAAGGTGGCCGGCTCCCCGGCCGAGCTGGCGGCGCAGATCGAGAGCAACGAGACCCGCATGACGACCCTGCAGGCCCAGGTCACCAGGATCAACGAGGCGCTCGACGGCAAGATGGCCACCGAACAGCGGGAGTGCGGCCCGGACCGCTGGATCCGGCGGGGCGGCGGCTGGGACGTCACCATCACCTGCGAACGGGCCCGCAAGGACTCCTCGTCGTACCGCACCACCAGCAAGATCGACACGTACGAGAAGCAGCTCGCGGGCATGCGGGACAAGGCGCAGACCCTGGAGGCCAAGAGGAACCGGGCCTCCGACGCCTACCAGCCGCTGCTGCAGAAGACCATCGACGACAAGACCCGGGAGCGGGCCGCCGGCCTCGACTCGCAGGGCATCCTCACCCGCGCGCACGCCCTGCACACCGTCGCGGGCTCCGACGGCTTCGCCCTCTTCATCACCGTCGTCCTGCACCTGCTCCTGGTCTCCCTGGACGCCCTCCCGGTCCTGGCCAAGTTCATGAGCGGCGCCACGATGTACGACCGGGTACTCGGCGCCCGCTTCGACGCCAGCCGCCGGCTGCACACGGAGGAACTCCAGGTGGAGCAGGCGTGCGTCCGCATGGAGCACGACGTGCGCCGGCACCGGGTGGAGCAGGACACCGCCGAGCGCAAGCGCCGCACGGAGCACGCCCACCAGCGGGCGCAGGCGGAGCGCGCGGCACGGGAGCGGACCGAGCTGGAGGAGCGGATGGAGCGGATCATGCGGGCGCGCCGGGTCTGAGCGGCCGCGTCAGTCCCCGGGAGGATCCGGCTCCGGGTCCTCCCCCTCCACCAGCCGCTCCGCGATGTCGTCCGCCCAGACCTGGGCCCAGCGGCGCAGCTCCTCGACCGCGGGGCCGTCCAGCCCCTGGGCCCGGAACTCGCCGTCGTCGAGCCACTCCGTGCCGGCCAGCCGGGACTGGAGCTCGGCGAGGTCGAAGGTGTCGGGGGCGTGACGGCGCCCGAGTTCCTCCAGCTCCGGGTGGCTCCACCGGCGGGCGGCGGCGTGGACGTCGACGAGATCACGGGGCAGGCCCCGGTCCGCCAGCGCCCGCACCGTCGTGCCGACGAGGTCCTCCAGGGACAGCACCGGCCCGGCCCCGGTCCGCACCGCCGGACGCCACAGCACCTCCTTGCGGAGGTCGACCCGCCACCGCGCACCGGACGCCGGATCGCCGACGACCAGCCGCGCGGCCAGCGGATCGACGTCGAGCCCCTCGACCGCCCATCCGCGCCCCTCGGCCCCGGCGCGCAGCGCGCCGGCGATCTCCGCCATGGCCGCGGGATGCTCGGTGACCAGGTCCACGCCCCGGCTGACCCGGGCCGGAACCAGCCCGTGCGCCCGCACGGCGTCCCCTCCGGCCAGCAGCAGGCCGTACGGCGCCCCGGCGGCGAGCAGCCCGGCCACCAGCCGCTCGTGCGCGGCGTCCACGCCGGCGGGAGAAGAGACCATGCGCCGATTATCGCGCCGGACCGGCCTCAGGGCTTGCGGCCCACACCGCAGTAGGCGTCCACGGCCCCCACGTCGCCGTCACCGCCGTCACCGCCGTCCACGTCGGGCCGCCAGTCCGGCACCCGCACCACGCCCGGCTCGACCAGCTCCAGCCCGTCGAAGAACCCGGCGATCTCGTCGACGCCGCGCACGTGGTACGGCACGGCGCCGCTGGAGTTGTAGGCGTCCGAAGCGGCGATCATGCCCTCACTGGTGGAGGTGCTGTCGCTGATCACCAGATGGCTGCCGGGCGGGAGCCCCGCCATGAGCCGGCGCACCAGGTCGCGGGCCTGCTCGTAGTCGGAGACATGGCCGAGCGTGTTGAGGATCATCAGGGCGACCGGCTGGGACAGGTCGAGCGTCCCGGCGGCGGTCCGCAGCACGGCCTCGGGGTCGTAGAGGTCCGCGTCCAGATAGGCGGTCCGCCCCTCGGGCGTGCTGGTGAGCAGGGCGTGGGCGTGGGTGAGGACGATCGGGTCGTTGTCGACGTACACGATCCGGGCGTCCGGAGCGACCCGCTGGGCCACCTCGTGGGTGTTGTCGGCGGTCGGCAGCCCCGTCCCGACGTCCAGGAACTGCCGTATCCCCTGTTCAGCGGCGAGGTACCGGACGGCCCTGCCCAGGAACCGGCGGCTGGTGTGCGCCACGTCGACCAGCCCGGGGAAGATCTCCTTGATCTGGTCGCCTATCTCCCGGTCGACCTCGTAGTGGTCCTTGCCGCCGACGAAGTAGTTCCAGAACCGCGCCGAGTGCGGCTTGGTGGTGTCGATCCGGGTACGTACGTCGGAACCGGCGCTGTCCTGGCTGATGTCGTCGGACACGGGCGAGCCTCCCTGGGGGGTGTGGTGACCAGTACGCCCAACCTAGGCGAACCGGCCTGTACACGCCGGGAGTTCAAGGATGCCTCGGGTGTCTCAGGCGCCCCGTGAGGAGCCGGGGCCGCGACGAGCGGCGCGGGCGGGCCCCCGGCTCCCCGCCGGTGCCCGCCCGCACGCCGATCTCGTTCCGTGGTGCCGTCAGCCGCCCACGTACCAGCTGAAACCGCCGTTGCTCGCGGCGACGGTCAGCAGAACGAGCCAGAGCACCACGTCGACGACGCCGAGGATGATGCCCGCCTTCGCCATCCCGGCACCGCCCTTGACCCCCGCCTGACGGCGGGCGATCGCGCCGAAGATGATGGCCAGCGGGCCCAGGACGATGTTCAGGATGAACAGGCCGACGACGCCGCAGCACAGGCTCGCGATCGCCAGGCCGTTGGTGCGCGATCCGGAGGACGCCGTAGAAGAACCACCGTAAGTCGCCATGGAATACTCCCGGTTGTGGGGTAAACGGACCGAACGGGCCGCA
>Ga0247819_10001491_pt1 | contig 12633 bp, 7 predicted proteins | sample 13C_Xylose_Day6_FD_193428 | JGI IMG/M metagenome (GOLD analysis project Ga0247819, IMG submission 193428) | Soil microbial communities from agricultural site in Penn Yan, New York, United States - 13C_Xylose_Day6 | ecosystem: Environmental > Terrestrial > Soil > Agricultural land | place: USA... | reverse complement strand
TCGCCCATCGCCGCCGAAACGGCCACGCTGAACCTCAAGGCCGCCCACGCCATGCCCTATGAAAAGGCCGTGGAATACGAGCGCGACCTGCAGACCATCTGCTTCGCCACCGAGGACGCGCGCGAGGGCCGCGCCGCCTTCGCCGAGAAACGCGCCCCCGTGTTCAACTATCGCTGAGGATCACGAGATGCGCCTGTCTCCCGCCGATATCCTGCCCGCCGACGCCGGCGCCCTTCTGTTCGGCCGCATCTGGTCGCCTGCGGTCCAGGGGCCGGTGGTGGTGCGCGTGGACGGCCAGCGCGTGATGGATGTGTCGCGCGCCTTTCCCACCGCTCGCGACCTGTGCGAGACGGCTGATCCGGCGGCGGCCCTGACGGGGGCGGCGGGCGAGGATGCGGGCGCTCTGGCGGACATCCTGGCCAATACCGATCCCGAGACGCGCGATCCGACGCGGCCCTGGCTGCTGTCGCCGATTGATCTGCAGGCGGTGAAGGCGGCGGGGGTGACCTTCGTCACCTCCATGCTGGAGCGGGTGATTGAGGAGCGGGCGCGCGGCGACCTGACGGCGGCGGCGGGTATCCGCGACCATATCCGTGATCTGGTCGGCGACGACCTGCGTCGTCTGAAGCCCGGTTCGCCGGAGGCGGCGGCGCTGAAGCAGACCCTGATCGCGGCCGGCGCCTGGAGCCAGTACCTGGAGGTCGGCATCGGCCCTGACGCCGAGATCTTCACCAAGGGCCAGCCCCTGTCGAGCGTGGGCGCGGGGGCGGACATCGGCGTGCATCCGGCTTCGACCTGGAACAATCCCGAGCCGGAGGTGGTGCTGGTCGTCTCCTCGCGCGGCGAAATTATCGGGGCGGCGCTTGGCAATGACGTCAATCTGCGCGACGTCGAGGGGCGCTCGGCCCTGCTGCTCGGCAAGGCCAAGGACAACAACGCCGCCGCCGCCGTCGGCCCCTTCGTGCGACTGTTCGACGACGGGTTTGATCTGGACGCCGTGCGTGCGCTCGAGATTTCGCTGACCGTGACCGGCGCGGACGGCTTCGTCATGAACGGGCGCTCGGCCATGAGCGAGATCAGCCGTGATCCCGCCGATCTGGCGGCGCAGGCGATCAATGCGCACCATCGCTATCCCGACGGTCTGGTCCTGTTCCTCGGCACCCTGTTCGCGCCGGTCGAGGACCGCTACGAAAAGGGCAAGGGCTTCACCCATGCGACCGACGACGTGGTGCGCATCGCCTGCGACCGGTTGGGGGCGCTGGTGAATCGGGTGCGACCGACCGACCAGTGCGAGCCCTGGACCTTCGGGGCGGCCGACCTGATGCGCAACCTGGCCCGGCGCGGCCTGATCTGAGGCGGGACATGAAGCCGAAAATTCTCATCAGCCGACGCTGGCCGCTGGCGGTCGAGACGCGGCTTTCGGCCCGCTATGACGTGACGCTGAACGAGACGGACACGCCGCTGACGCTGGACCAGCTGCGTGCGGCCATGACGGAATACGACGCCCTGTGCCCCACGGTGTCGGACAAGGTCCCGGCCGAGGTGCTGTCGGCCCCGGGCGGGCGGGTGCGGATCGTGGCCAACTATGGCGCGGGTTACGAGCATATTGATCTGGAGGCGGCGCGGGCGGCGGGTCTGGTCGTGACGAATACGCCCGACGTCCTGACCGATGCGACGGCCGAGCTGGCGCTGCTGCTCATGCTGATGGCCGCGCGCCGCGCGGGCGAAGGCGAGCGCGAGTTGCGGGCTGGCGAATGGCGCGGCTGGCGCCCGACCAATCTGCTGGGCCAGTCGCTGGCGGGCAAGACCCTGGGGCTGGTCGGCTATGGCCGGATCGCGCGGGCGACCGCCGAGCGGGCGAAGGCCTTGCTGGGTATGAGCATCGCCTATCACAGCCGTCGTCGCGCCGAAGACGAGGAAGGGGCTGTCTATTTCGACTCCCTGGAGGGGCTGGCCGAGGTCGCCGACGTCCTGTCGCTGCACACGCCGGGCGGGCCGCAGACCCATCACATGATCAACGCCGGACTGCTGAAGCGGATGAAGCCGGGCGCCATTCTGATCAATACGGCGCGCGGCTCGGTGGTGAACGAGGAGGATCTGGCCCAGGCTCTGAACGACGGCGTCATCGGCGGGGCGGGGCTGGACGTCTATCAGGGCGAGCCGGCGATCAATCCGGCCCTGCTGGCGGCGCCGAACGCGGTGCTGCTGCCGCATCTGGGCAGCGCGACGCTGGAGACGCGTACGGCCATGGGCATGCGGGTGGCCGACAATCTGGATCGCTTCTTCGACGGAGAGCCCCTGCTTGACCGGGTCGCTTGAAGCCGTTGAGGGGGCGCTGGACGGCTGGCGGGGCGACGAGCCCTTCGTCCTGGGCCTGTGCGGCGCGCAGGGCTCAGGCAAGTCCACCCTGTCCGCAGGCCTGGCGCAGCGGTTGAACGCGCGCGGCGTCAGGACGGCGATCCTGTCGCTGGACGACCTCTATCTGTCGCACGACCGGCGAGCGGCTCTGGCGCGGGACGTCCACCCTCTGTTCGCCGTTCGCGGCGTCCCGGGAACCCATGACGTGGCGCAGGGGCTGGCGCTGCTGGAGGCGGTGAAGGCGGGGCGGGGCGTGACCCTGCCGCGTTTCGACAAGGCCACGGACGATCCGGCGCCCGAGACGGAATGGCCGAGGCACGATGGTCCGTTGGACGTGCTGATCTTCGAAGGCTGGTGCGTCGGCGCACGGCCGCAGGCCGAGACGGCCCTGGCCGAGCCGATCAACGCGCTCGAGGCCGAGCGTGATGCCGAGGGGGTCTGGCGACGGCATGTGAATGCAATGCTGGCTGGTCCCTATGCGGACCTGTTCAGTCGGATCGACCGGTTGGCGTTTCTGGCTGCGCCGGGCTTTGAAGTGGTCGAAGGCTGGCGGGGGCAACAGGAGCAGGCCCTGCGCGCGACGGCGCCCGAGGGCGCCCGCGTGATGACCGACGCCGAGGTGGCCGCCTTCGTCCAGTACTATGAGCGGCTGACTCGCCACATCCTGTCCGACATGCCCGCCTACGCCGACCTGACGCTGAAACTCGGCGCGGATCGACAGTTGAAAGACGACCAATGATCATCGCCTCGACCACTGACTTCCGTGAAGCCGCCCGGCGCCGCCTGCCGCGCTTCCTGTTTGACTATATCGACGGCGGGGCCTTCGCCGAGAAGACGCTGGGGGACAATGTGGCCGACCTGGCGGGCATCGCCCTGCGCCAGCGGGTGCTGCGCGACGTGTCGAGCCTGAGCCTGGAGGCCGAACTGTTCGGCGAGAAGACGGCCATGCCTGTGGCCCTGGCGCCGATCGGTCTGGGCGGCATGTCGGCGCGGCGCGGCGAGGTGCAGGTGGCGCGCGCGGCCCATGCCGCCCGGGTCCCCTACATCCTGTCCACCGTCAGCGTCTGCTCGATGCAGGAGGTCGTGGACGGCGGCGGCCGACCCATCTGGTTCCAGCTCTATGTGCTGAAGGACCGCGCCTTCATGCGCGACGCGCTGGAGCGGGCCATGGCCCTGGGCGTGACCAAGCTGGTCTTCACCGTGGACATGCCAGTGCCGGGCTCGCGCTATCGCGATCCTCATTCGGGCATGAGCGGCCCCTGGTCGGGGGCGCGGCGCATGGTCCAGGCGGCGTTCAAGCCGCAATGGGCGGTGGATGTGGGTCTGCGCGGTCATCCGCACGACCTGGGCAATATCTCGGCCTATCGCGGCAAGGCGACGGGGCTGGCCGACTACATCGGCTGGCTGGGCCAGAACTTCGATCCGTCGATCAGCTGGTCGGATCTGGAGTGGATCCGCGACGTCTGGAAGGGCGACATCATCATCAAGGGGATCCTTGATCCCGAGGATGCGCGCGACGCCCTGCGCTTCGGCGCCACGGGCCTGGTGGTGTCCAATCACGGCGGGCGGCAGTTGGACGGCGCCGTTTCGAGCGCCCGCGCCCTGCCGGCCATCGCCGACGCCGTCGGCGACGACCTGACCGTGCTGGTCGACGGCGGCGTGCGCACCGGACTGGACGTGGTGCGCATGCTGGCCCTGGGCGCCAGGGGGGTCCTGCTGGGCCGCGCCTATATCTACGCCCTGGCTTCGGGCGGCGAAGCGGGGGTGGCGCGCCTGCTGAAGATGATCGAGGCCGAGATGCGCGTGGCCATGGCCCTGACGGGGGTCAAGTCGATCAACGAGATCACGCGCGAGGTGCTGGCCCGCCCCCTCGACTGACCTCATGTCGCAGGGCTGTCCGTCCGCACAGGCTTGATTCAATATAATACATCATACAACATAGCCCCAACGACAAGAATGGGGTGAGACGCATGGCGGATGGCGCAACAGGCGAGAAGGCGGAGTTCAGCCGTCGTTTCGTGACCTTGGGACTGGGCGCCGCCATGGCGATGAGTCCGTCCATCGTGCGGGCCTCCGGCTCTCTCGGCGGCTTCTACAATGTCCGCGACTATGGCGCGGTGGGCGACGGGATCGCTATCGATTCCGACGCCTTCAACAAGGCCATCGAGGCGGCCGCCGCGAGAGGCGGCGGTACGGTTGTGGTTCCGCCCGGGCACTATCTGTGTTTCTCGATCCGTCTGCGCAGCTTCATCACCCTGGTGCTGATGAACGGGTCGGTGATCGAGGCGGCGGACCCGCGCAAGCACGCCGGTCAGTACGACCTGCCCGAGAACGTCTTCGACGAGCAGCTTCAGGACTATGGCGTCAGCCACTTCCACAACAGCCTGATCTATGGCGACGGCGTCAACGACGTGGCCATCATCGGCAAGGGCCTGATCCACGGCCTGGGTCTGGATCGCGAAGGGCCCGCGCCGCGCTGGCACGGCATAGCGGGCTGGAAATCGCCGGCCGAGCAGGGAATGACCGCCGACGAGGCGCGTCGGGCCATCCCGCGGGAGATGGCCTATGAGGGGCGCGGCAACAAGGCCATCGGCCTGACGGGGTGCCGCAACGTCCTGCTGCGCGACTTCACCATCCTGCAGGGCGGGCATTTCGCCTGCTACGTCCTGGGCTCGACCAATGTGCGGATCGACGGCCTGACGGTGGACACCGATCGCGACGGCATCGACATCGACGCCTGCCGCGACGTGAAGGTGACCAACTGCCTGGTCAACGCGCCCAAGGACGACGCCATCGTGCTGAAGAGCAGCATGGCGTTGCAAGAGTTCCGCATGTGCGAGGACGTCAGCGTCATCGGCTGCAAGACCAGCGGCTATCTGCTGGGGACGGTGGTCGACGGCACCTACCAGCCCTCGCCCTATATGTCGGTCGACAATGTCGGGGTGCTGGGCCGGATCAAGCTGGGCACCGACTCGGCGGCGGGTTTCCGCAACATCCTGGTGTCGGACTGCATCTGCGAGAACACGCGCGGGCTGCAGATGGGGGCCATCGACGGCGGAGTGCTGGAGGACGTGACCTTCTCGGACATCATCCTGAGGAACCCCGTCAATCATCCGATCTTCGTACGCCTGTCGGCGCGCAACCGGGCGCCGCGGGGGGCCGAGATGTCACGCGTGCGGCGCGTGCGGTTCTCGAACATCAATGTCTCGGGAGCGCGAGGCGATTTCGCCAGCGGGGTGGTCGGCATTCCGGGCGGAATCATCGAGGACGTCAGCTTCTCGGACATCCATGTGCGTTCGTCCGGCGGCGGCACGCGTGAGGAGGCGGCGCGGGAGATCCCCGAACGCATCAACTCCTCGCTGGAACCGAACTTCATGGGGACCTTCCCCGCGCACGGCCTCTACGTCCGCCACGCCCGCAACATCACGGTCAAGGACACGACCTTCGAGGTCGAACAGTCCGATGCGCGCCCTGCCGTGGTGATGGACAGCGTCGAGGGCGCAGTCATTGACGGCCTGCGCTCCAGCCTGGCGCCGCGCGCGGCGGTGCGTTCGGTGCGCAGCCGCGACATCCAGACCGGCGACATCAGCCGCCTGAGCTGAAGGGGCCTGGCCCCCAGGTCTTGAACGACACGACAACGACGCCCGACAAGGGCGCGAGGAGGATCCATGAAGCGTCTTTCCCCCCCATCCCTGCGCGCGCGCCTGATCATCGGCGGCGCATTCTGGGCGCTGACGGCCGGCGCGGCCCTGGCGGCCGAGGTGACGCCCCTGACCGAGGGCTGGCGCTTCACGCGCACCGACGCGACGGGCGCCCAGGCGCCGCGTTTCGATGATCGAGCCTGGGGTTCGGTGGTCGTGCCCCATACCTATAACGCCGAGGATTCCGGCATCGGCGGCGCCAAGGCGCGCGGCGAGCCCGAGGGCGTCTATTATCGCGGCCCCGCCTGGTACCGTCTGACGCTGGACCAGGCGCCGCAGCCGGGCAAACGCTACTTCCTGCACTTCGGCGGGGCGACGCTGAAGGCCGAGGTCTATCTGAACGGCCGGTCGGTCGGCACGCACGAGGGCGGATACGCCGCCTTCCGCTATGACGTGACGGACGCCCTGCGCAGCGGCGGCAATCTGCTGGCGGTCCGGGTCGATAACGCCAAGAACCCCCGCTACGCTCCGCTGAACGGCGACTTCAACATCTTCGGCGGCCTTTATCGCGAAGTGAAGCTGATCGAGACGCCCGACCTGCATATCGACCTGATGCAGCACGGCGGGCCGGGCCTGCACGTTCGCACGGAGGCCCTGTCTCCCACGCAGGCCCAGATCAGCTCGCGGCTCTTTGTCCGCAATGACAGTCGTTCGGCCAAACGCTTTGAGGTGCTGACGCGCATCACGGACGCCGAGGGCGCGGTCGTGGCCGAGACGCGCACGCCGGCGACGCTGACGGCGGGACAGGGCCAGACGGTCGAGCAGAGCCTGACGCTGGCCAACCCCAGGCTGTGGACGGGCCGCGCCTCGCCCTATCTGTACAAGGCTGTGTCCGAGATCCTGGTGGACGGTCAGGCGATCGACAGCGCCGAGGTTCCGCTGGGCGTCCGCACCGTGGGCTTGAGCGACCAGGGCGAATTCCTGCTCAACGGCCAGCCCTACGCCCTCTATGGGGCCAACATCCAGATGCCGACCCGCTTCGGCAAGGGCCCCATCGTCAGCGACGCCGAGATCGACGAGGACATGCAGATCATGTCCGACATGGGCGTCACGGCCCTGCGTCTGGCGCACATGCAGCACCCGCCGCGCGTCTATGAGACGGCGGATCGTCTGGGCCTGCTGCTGGTCACCGAGGTGCCGCTGATCGATGACATGGACCCGTCGGACCAGTTCCGCGAGAACCTGGTCCAGCAGATGCGCGAACTGATCGCCCAGAACGACAATCACCCCTCGGTCGGCCTGTGGGGCATCGGCAACGAGCTGCGGACCTCGGGCGAGGCGGCCAATCGCCTGATGGCCGCCCTGCAGAGCACGGCCAAGGAGATGGACCCCACGCGGCCGACGACCTACGCCCATTGCTGCCTGGCGGACGACGACTCCATCGCCCAGCACAGCGACACCGTCTCCTATAACCGCTACTTCGGCTGGTACTGGACCGAGCCCAAGGACATCGGACCCTGGGCCGACGAACTGCACGCCCGGATGCCGCACCGCCCCATCGGCGTCAGCGAATACGGCGCCGGCGCCAGCATCCTGCATCAGGAAGACCCGGTGATGCGTCGCCCGGTGGCCGACGGCTACTGGCACCCCGAACAGTGGCAGACCACCTTCCATGAGGTGCACTGGCGCGAGATGCGCCAGCGGCCCTACCTGTGGTCCAACTTCATCTGGCTGGGCTTCGACTTCCCGTCGTTCAAGCGCAACGAGGGCGACCGCCCGGCCATCAACGACAAGGGCCTGGTCACCGAGGACCGCCAGACGCGCAAGGACGCCTACTACTGGTACCAGGCCAACTGGTCGGACGAGCCGATGCTGCACATCACCAGCCGCCGCGATGTGAACAAGCGGACGCAGCGGGTGAAGGTGAAGGTCTTCTCCAACCAGGATCAGGTGCGGCTGCGTCTGAACGGCGGCGACTGGACGGCCGTGCCGGTCGAGGACCACGCCGCCGTCTGGGAGATTGATCTGGCGACCGGCGAGAATCTGATCGAGGCGACGGCGGATGCGAGCGGTCGCGTGCTGAGCGACAGCGTGCGCTGGAACTATCGCACCACCCCCTGATCTCCATCCTTTCCAGAACTGATGGCCCTCCCGGACCCCTGCCGGGAGGGCTTCTTTTTGCGTGGAGACCCGCACATGAAAACCCCCTCCCGGCGGGGGGCCGGGAGGGGGGCGCAGGATCTGCCCGGGAGACGGGTCAGGCCCTGGAGAGGAACCGGTAGTCGCCGGAGCCGACCTCGAGCACCAGACGGTCGCCGTCCATGCCGCGCACGACGACGCCTTCGGCCTGGGCCAGAGGGCGACCGTTCTCACGCACGCTGTCGAGGGAGCGGGCGGGCAGGCGAACCTCGGCGCGACTGTTGGCCGGCACGACCAGATGGAGGTCGAAGCCGCCGTCGGACTTCAACTCCCAGTCGGTGGTGATCCGCCCCAGGATGCTGTCGTAGTCGCCGCCGCCGCGCGGGACGCGGGCGTCCAGCACAGGGTCGAACCGGAAGGTCAGGAAGCCCGCCTTCACCGGCTCGATACCGGCGATGCGACGGAAGACGAAGCCGGTCACCGCGCCCAGGGCGTAGTGATTGAACGAATTCATCGCCACGTCGCCGACGTCGCCGTTCCAACGCTCCCAGATGGTCGTCGCGTCCTTGCGGATCATATAGCCCCAGGACGGGAAGTCGGTTCGCAGCAGCAGGTCATAGACCAGGCTGTCCTGACGATTGTCGGCCAGGGCGTCCAGGCTGTAGGGCGTGCCGAGGAAGCCGGTGGACAGCAGGGTGCCGCGGCGGCGGATGTCGGCGACCAGATGACCGGTCGCGGCGGCCCGCTGGCTGTCGGGGACGAGGCCGAAGCGCAGGGCCAGGATGTAGCCGGCCTGCGAGCCGTTGCCCATCGAACCATCGGGGCGGATGAACTCTTGCTGGAAGGCGGCGGTGATGCGGCGCGACAGATCGCGATAGCGCACGGCCTCGGGACGACGCGCGGACCCCAGCGCCATCTCGGCCATGGCGTCGACCGAGTGTTTCCACATGGCGGTGGCGATCAGGGCCTTGGGCGTGGTTTCGTCGCCGGGGTTGACGGCGTCCAGCGCCACCCAGTCGCCGAAGTCGTAACCGCGCTGGTTACGCCAGATCAGGTCCGGGTTGTGCTCCAGAATGAAGCCCAGGTAGCGGGTCATGGCCGCCCAGTTCTGGTCCACCACGGCGGTGTCGCCGTACCGTTGCCAGGCCGTCCAGGGCAGGATGACCCCGCCGTCGGCCCAACCGGGCGAGGCGCCGAGGCCTAGTTCCTGCCAGCCGGCGGGGGCGTAGTCCGGGAACTCGCCGCGCGGGCCCTGGGCGTCGCGCATGTCGCCGGCGAAGCGTTCGGTGAAGGCGGCCACGTCCATGTTGAAGGCGGCGGCGTCCCAGAAGACATTGGCGTCGCCGGTCCAGCCCAGACGCTCGTCACGCTGGGGGCAGTCGGTGGGCACGCCGAAGAAGTTGGACCTCTGGCTCCACAGGGTGTTGCGCCAAAGGCCGTGGATGACCGGGTTGGCGACCCTCAGATGGCCCGTCTCGGTCAGGTTGGACGAGACGACGACGCCTTCGATGTCATCGACCGTGGGGGCGCGGCCCATGGCTTCCTCGAAGCCTTCGACCTCGACATAGCGGAAGCCGAAATAGGTGAAGCGCGGCTCATAGGTCTCGCCCGCCGGATCGCCCTTCAGCGTGTAGACGAGGGCGGCGCGGGCGGCGCGAAGGTTGGACTGATCGACGTGACCGTCCGCCTGCAGAACCTCTGCGAACTTCAGCGTCACCGCCTGGCCCGCACGCCCCTGCACCTTCAGCCGCGACCAGCCCGAGAAGTTCTGGCCGTAGTCGAGGACGTAGTGGGCGCCGACCTTGGTGATCGATCTGGCCTTCAGCGTCTCGATGCGGCGCAGGGGCGGGCTGACCTGGGCCTTGAGGACGCAGGGCGGGGTCGGGGCGATGTCGACGGCGCGCCATCCGGCGGCGTCGAAGCCGGGCGCGGACCAGCCGGCCTTTTCGAGCCGGGCGTCATAGTCCTCGCCATAATAGATCTCGCCCCTGGTGACCGGGGCTTCGGTCAGGCGCCAGCTATCGTCAGTGACGATGACTTCACGCGTGCCGTCCGCATAGGTCACCTCCAGTTGAGCGAAGAAGCGCAGGGGGGCGTCGCCGAAGGCGTAGCGGCCGGCCGGGGCGTGGTAGCTCCCGTACCAGCCGTCGCCGACCATGGCGCCGATGGCGTTGTCGCCGCTGGCGAGCAGGTCGGTGACGTCATGGACCTGATAGAGGGCGGTCTTGCGGAAGTCGGTGCTCTCGGGGCTCAGCAGGGCGTCGCCGACGCGCTTGCCGTTGATCTGGGCCTCATAGACCCCCAGCGCCGTCGCATAGAGCCGGGCCTGGGCCACGGGCCGGGTCAGGCTGAAGCCCTTGCGCAGCAGGAAGGCGCCATAGCCGGGCCAGGCCTGGGGCTGGTTCTTCGACACCTCGGCCGTCGCCCAGCGGGCGTCGCTGAAGCCCGGCTGCTCCCATCCCCGGGAGGCGTGAAGGGCCGTCTTCATGCCGCGCGAGGTGATGCGCACGACGCGTCCGCCGCCGAGGTCGGCGCGGATCATGGCGGCGGCCGCGATCTCGAAGAACTTGGGCTCGTTGAAGGCGGCGGGATCCTTGACGCGGAAGGCCAGGACGTGACGTCCGCCGGCCAGACGGTGGCGAGTCTCGGCGATGGGGGCCACGCCGAAGGAGATGGAGGGATGGTGCGGCCGCTCCAGCGTCTTGCCGTCCAGCCAGATCTCGGCGTCGAAATTGGCGATGGAGAACAGGGTGACGTCCGCCGCCGAGGGCAGGTTGAAAGTCAGACGGAAGAAGCGATCCGACTTGTCCGCCGGGCGGTCGCCCCGCATCCACAGCAGACCCGCCTGACGGTCGGCGCGGGCCGTTTCGGTCTCCGCGGCGATCCATTTGGCGCGCCAGTCGGCGGGCTGGAGCAGACCCATTTCGAAGCGCGAAGGGGCGCTGGTCGCGCGCCGTCCCTTGTTGTCGCGGATCAGCACGCGCCACCAGACGACCTGGCGTGATTTCAGCGGACTGCCCAGCCAGGACACGTCCATGCTCTGGTCGGTCAGGACCTCGCCCGCGTGCCACAGGTCGGGCGCGCCGGCCTCCAGCAGTTCACGCGTGCTGGCGGCCTGGATCTCGTAGCGGGTCTGCTTCACGTCGCGGTCGGGGCTTTGCAGCCGCCACGACAGGCGCACGGCCTGGTCCTCCAGCCCGATGGGGGCCACGGCGGATGAGGCCTTCAGGTCGAGAATTTCGAGCGGCGGCGCCTGCAGGGCGCGCGCCGAGGCGGCGGGGGCGGCGGCGGCCAGACCGGCCAGGCCGGCGCCGCCCAGGAGGCCGCGACGCGAAACGGCGCTCATCGCGACGCGTCCGAAACGGGACGGGGTCCGGCGGCGTCCATGACGGCCTGAGCCTCGGCCGGCCAGTCGCGCGCCGGGAAGAGGAAGTTGCCCTCGGCGACGTTGCCGATCTCGCGGAGCCAGCGACCGCCGGTGCGAAGGGAGTTGTGCCAGTTGCCGGTGGCGGTGTTGTCGGTCGAGATCCGGCGCTGGTACATCTTGCCGGCGGTGTTGATGTTCAACCACTTGCCCTGGGTGTCGATGACATTGCCCGTGACGGTGAAGTGCTTGGAGCCCTCATCCAGATAGAGGCCGATCTTGTCGCGAATGTCGAAGATGTGGTTGCCGCGGATGATCGAGTCCGGGTTGGCCGACAGGTTGTAGATGGCGCCGCCGTCCATGTACCAGGTCTTCACGCCGTGGATGCGGTTGCCCTCGATCAGGGTGTTGCGCAGGGTTGTCGGCGTGGTGAAGCGGGTGTTGTAACGATAGCCCTTCTGGTTCTCGTCGTAGTTCGGATTGCCGCCGGCGTCGTTGTAGCCCCAGCCCCAACCCACGGCGATGGCGTCATAGGGGGCGTCGGTGATGTCGTTGTGCAGGATACGCGCGCCGTCGATGTAGGTCGTCAGGATGGCGGCGTTGTCCTTGTAGTCCTGGCTGACGCCGGCGATGACGTTGTCGGCGATCTCGATGTTGCGGTTGATCAGATTGGGATCGGTCGGGTGGTGAGCGTCCAGCCGGACGCCGCCGGCCATGATGGCGCTACCCGACAGGACGCCGAAGTGGTTGCGGCTGACGCGGACGTCCTGAACCGCCAGGCCGACGCCGGACAGGTTGGCGACCGCTTCATTGCCCAGACCGAGCGCGATCTGACCCAACTGGGTGAAGTGGTTGTTCTCCAAGACGATGTCGCGGGCCGCCGCCACCTGAACCGCCGCCGGGATCTGGTGCCAGAGCTGGCGCATGGATTCGAATTCGGGACAGCCCCAGCCGCAACTGGACCAGGCGTCTGCGGGGCGGATCGGCGACGTATCCTTCAGGAAGGCGCCGCTCTGCTGGTTGGCGTAGCCGGTCGCTTCCGACGGCCCCATCCACGAGGTGTAGGAGAAGCGCAGGCTGCGGAAGGTCAGGTTGCGGATCGGCGCTTCAGGCGTGCCGCTGATCGATATC
>Ga0247819_10001490_pt1 | contig 12636 bp, 16 predicted proteins | sample 13C_Xylose_Day6_FD_193428 | JGI IMG/M metagenome (GOLD analysis project Ga0247819, IMG submission 193428) | Soil microbial communities from agricultural site in Penn Yan, New York, United States - 13C_Xylose_Day6 | ecosystem: Environmental > Terrestrial > Soil > Agricultural land | place: USA... | reverse complement strand
CCATTACATCATGCACCGAAAAGTGCCAATCGTGTTCCATCGCCAAGAGCATGGCCGATTGGCCACTTTCCGGGATAGCGAGTGGCAAGCGAATACGTTCGCGGGAGATCTTCTGATGCCCCGCTCACGTATGCTCCAATGCAATAGCATTGACGAAGTGGTTGAGCGATTTGGCGTCAGTTCCCAAGCTGCAGTGGTGCAGAACAAAAAACTGAGCAAATTTGGAATGAGAATTTTGACGTGATTGAAGTTGGGTCTTCAATCACATCGGTAAGCTTTGGGGAAGGGGCTTACCCTTGCAATGTGGCTGCGACGGCAATGTTAGTCATTTCCAAGCAGATGGCAAGAAAAAAATTTCCTTCTGCTAAGGAGGTGACTATGAGTTATGCCTAAAAAGCCAGCCCCAAAAGGGTTCCGTTGGGTTTGCTGTCGCTATCGCCGAGTGAAGAACTCGCAGCGCGTACTCGACGCATGGGAATACGGCCATGAAGCATGGTGCTTCTTGGTCAGATGCTAGCTTTACATTGCGCTTTCCATGACTAGCGCGGATTGATCGCATGTAAAGAAAAAAGCCCAGGAAGTGCTAGTAACACTTGCCGGGCTCTTGGTGAGGTGAATGGGGGTCTACCTAACCACCCCGATCCCTACTCAGATGTCTTTGGTCAGACGTCGGGAGTGTAGTAGCCGCAATGGATCAGGGCAAGCAAAAACCCTCCAACCCTTCAAGGGGAGGAGTCTGATATGACTTACTCAGCTATGAAGAGCGTTTTCGTGCACCGCTACCTTCGCTATCGGCATGGTCGATGGGAAAGCGTTTGCCAGCACTGGCGATCATGTCCTAATCAGATGAATTTATTCTGATGCGTACTGGGTGATCCAATCGGTTCACCCATTTCGGATGTCTTTCTTTAGGAAAGAGAAGGAACAAGATTATGGCTGTTTACTGCGTATCTTATGACCTCAATAAAAAAGGTCAGAATTATAAGTTGTTGCATGAAGAGCTTCAGGCTTCTGAGGGTTATTGGCATTATCTTGACTCGACTTGGCTTGTATATACTTCGGAGTCAGTTGAGCTGCTTTCAGAACGGCTGCGCAAGGCAATTGACACGAATGATAGATTGCTTGTGATAAAGGTTGTTCAGCCGTCCCAAGGTTGGTTGCCTGAAGACGCGTGGGAGTGGATTACTTTACATGTAGGGAAAGCCTGATCCAATATCCCGAAGAAGATTCTAAGAAAATGCACTTTGCGGCATTGATCAAATTTAGTTGTTAACATGCGCGTAGCTCCACAGGAGCTACGAAAGGCTTCTGTTGCTCTTTTTTTGTGCCGAATCATCCGAAATAGAGGTTCAGGTCAGATAGATTTTGAGTGTTCGATTGTGCGCAGTAGTAGGCCAAGGTTAGCGTCCGCTTATGGCCGGCGCTGCTCAATATGTATCTATATTTAAATTGCCGCATCGCCGGCAGTGCGTCAGCACTTCATGATTTTCAGGTGGAATTTTAAATGGAAATAGGGAATGTTGTTAAAATCATCATGGCGATTGGTGCGATGATTGGTGTTGCAAAAATAATCTATGAGCTCTCCTCAAGCAGCAAGCTTAAATTAAGAGAGGAGTACAAGTTCGCGAAAGAGTTTCTCGCTGACCTAGAGGATGAGGCACCGCCTCACAATCTTGCCATTGAGCGTGGCTACTATGCTTTGGCGGGAACCTCCTCAGTGCCAGTTTTCGACATTAAATATCTTATTTCACTTTCCAATCCTGACAAATCTTTGAAGGATTACGTGCTTTCAAGAAAATATGTCGAACTTAACAAAAAAGTTCATAAGGTTGACTTTAGATTGAAATACAAGAAAAAATTTTCGAGAGTTTGGAGGAAGTCATTGTACGTTTGCATCTACGTCCTTGCGTCCTTGTTAGCGATGTCGCCGCTTCTCCTCGCGGCACCTTTCAATTTGCCTCCAAAATTCATGCTACTGGCCTTGGTCACTATCCCTGGATTTGGTTTTTTCGCCTTTGATGCTCTACGGAGTTGCATGAAGATCATGAGAGGCGAAGCTCTAGTCAAAGAGCAGGAAAAACATATTCCAATTGTCATTGTCAAAAGCGAAAAGAAACTGATGCAAAAGTAGACGATCTTTGTTGGTGTTTAACCGGTAACCCCTGCAATCGACATGCATTGCAGGATTACCATTCTTTGACGATCAGTGATTCCTTGCAGGGCGTTGAGTCTGGCTGCTATGAGCTCTGCCTCCAGAAAAGTATCGATTCGTGAGTGATTTAAAGGTAAGGGGGCTAAGAAGCCTCGAGCGATACCTACCAAGGTCGGAGTCGGGCTTGCGGTGCAATCTACTGAGACATGAGCAACTGCTCCGAGATGTGTCAGTTGTCTGTCTAGGTCACGCACTAAGTCGCTGGGGATTGCGTTCGAGTGGTTGTGCATAAAGGCTCTCCTGATAATAGTGCATGTAAGGTCAGTCCACTTAGGATGGCGTCACGAGCCGCTCAGCAACAACGGCAGTATCTGATTGCTCGTGAAGACTCCCAGGATCACTACGTTGAAAATTATGACGTTGGATTTCCAGCTCGGTCGCCAAGTTTTCACACCTGCATAGAGAAAAGATGTTGCGCCTAGCAGCAATAGGAATGATACCGCCTGGGCGCTGAATAAGATGTGCACAGGGGGGCTGCCAGCATGTGCCAAGGGCAGCCAGGCACCGCCCGCAGTTAGCGCAAAAACGAAAGCGCAGACAGCGATCACTCCGAAACGCCAGGGCGTTAGCGACAGGCAGAAAATACGAATTTTTTGGGACAAGGGACACCTCCGCAGTGCAAAGCCTCAAAGATCAGATCCATGAGATAGGAAGATGCCATCGTGTTATCGGGTGAGGTGTGTCACAAGCCCTTTCTTTTTTCCGCGTCAATCAATGGCTCGCATTCAGCGCAGATCAACTCATACGGTCGCATCGTGATTAGGTCGTAGTGGTCTCGTGCGATCCCATGCCCAATCTGATTCTGGCAGCACGTGCAAAATATGGGCATCTGCTGCTCACCGGCTCCCTGGAACCACCCCGTGCAGTAGCTGAGTTGATCAAGACCTTCCGGCACAGGAAGAAACTTCTCTCCACTAAGCCCACGCTCGAAGCCTTGCTGCTCGCTGTAGTTATGCAGCCAAAGCGTAGCACGCCGATATCCCGCCTCTTCCATCCGTAGGCGATAGCGTTGCTGTCGAATCGAGACGGCGCTGGGCCGAGTGGGAGGAGGCTTAGTCTTCATGGCATGTGTCAGTCAGTATTTGAAGGGCAGACTACAATAAATCTGAGAATTATTGCGTTACCGCTTACGTGTTGTGTAGGATCAGCCTGCGCAGGGGGACGTCCGTAGAGGCGTTTGGTGCTACAGGTGATGCCGGATACTGGCACCCCGCAGTACAAGCGCAAATATTTTAGGAAGTGCTGATAGACGCGATATGGCCCCCAAATGGGGGCCATATTTTATCTGGTCACCGATTTCTGCAGATTAAGGCGAATCCCAATTCTCGGGATTCGATCCTGCCAGATCAAAAAATGCTTCTTCAAGATCACCTCGATCACCAAGTGCAATTGCGGTCATCATTGCCAGGCGAAGTTCGTTACGATCTTCGGGCAAGAGATGCTCCAACATAGACTGAATTGCCTCGACAGATTGATTAAAAACGGCGACCTCTGCCCAACCATCTGGTTTGATATGAGCTCGCATTAGTCACCCTGCTGTTTGTCGATTTTGCGCCGTAGACGCTCAAAGCCTGCCTGCGCCTTCATCTTTTTGTCATTGGCCTGTTTAAGTGCATCCCCCGATGATCCTGTTTGTGTCCCTCGTTTGGGTACGAGGCTGTAACCGGACGCACGTAAGACGTCGTTTGAGACCACAGGCGAACTGGACCCAACAGGAGAGCTGGGTCCCACAGACGAACTTAGTCCCCCGGACGACCTGCTTGTTCCGGACACCGGCGGCGGATGCGGCATATTCATAGGCCTCACCTGCGCGGCCGATCCAGTCGCCCGCCCCAGTTGCCCGAGGCGTCCAACCGCCGTTGTAGCTGCCACAGCTTTAAGTGACATTGCTGCAGCGTCGCCTGCGGTTGTCACGGAGCTCCGAGCAGCATCAGCCACGGAAGACATTGTGATGCTGGTCAGTTTTGTCGCCATCCAACCGGCTGCGGCAAGCAACACGCCAAACACTGCTGAAATGCCCGCCCGCAGCATATCGTCACCAGCGCCGTTGCCGATCCAGCCTGACGCCATGGCTGCTTGGTTGGCCGCTGAGCCCGCCATCACGAAGCTACCCGCCACTGCAATTGCTTGGGCGAACACCGCAAAAAACACAAGGAACATTGTGGCTGCGAGCCAAGAGCCAATGGCTCGCACACCCATCAAAAGGGATGCTAAAAGAAAAATCGGGCCGAAGATCAACACCATCGCGAACCCAATCGCGCTGCCTGTTATTGCGAAGGGAAGTAAGGTTTGCAATTCCAAGAATTTCCATGTGGTTTTGCCTGCCTGGAACGCACTAAGGAAGCCGCTGGCGGCCCCTGCTGCACCGCCATCGCTCAGCTCTCCCCCGTTCATCGTGCGACCCATTACCCGCTGCCAAGCTACCGCTGCGCCGATGGCAGTACTTGCCGTATCGTTGGCGGCGGCGTTGGTTGTTTTGCCAGTGGATTCTAGCGCTCGGTAATATTGCTCGGCGGCGAACTGCGCGACGTGATACGCCTCCACGCAGGTTTTCGGTTGGAAGGCGCGCGGTTCGCGCCCATCTGAGAACGTGTATGCCGCGTGGCGTGCTACTTCTGGCGCCTCTGAGACGCTCAGGAAATCACGTTTTACATCGGCGCCAACATCAACCATTGCAGCCTTCCAGTTTGCCTCTGTGGGCAAAAAGTAGACTCCTTTCGTGGAGCTAAATCCCCGCCCCTCAAGGGCAAGAGCAGCCAGGCCTGCCTGCCGGCGACTATTAATTTCGCGGAGGTTCGCCACGTTCTTTACGCCATCCACCAATCCTCCTGGTGAGACGGAGTAGGCTCCGTCGAGTGCCGATCCATTGGAGATTGCTTGGTATAGACGATAAGGGAAAAGAAGACTTTTTCCCGCCTCGGTCAATTGGGCCGTGGTATCCACACTGGACTCTGGTAGCCCGAGTCCACCACCGCCAAGCAGACCAATAGAGTGGTACGCGGCAAGCTCCTCGGGCTGGACATCTCCGGAGGGCTTGCATTGGTTGTTGTAGTCTCGGATTAGCCGCGAAAGATCGCTGTCGCCGTAAATTGACGCACTGCGTTCGACTGCATCGTCGATGGCCTGCATTGTTGGCAGTATCCGACCTCCTGCGGTCTGATGTTGGAGCGCCGCAGTAAGGGCGTCACCATAAAATCGCTGGATAGTCAGTCCCACTCTTAGCACCAAGTCCTGCATTCTGTAGAGCGGCAACTCCGCGCGCCCTTCTGCGCGGAATGATGTGGGCTGTAATCCCCAAACCACCAGAAAGGTGATTACTACTGTGCCAGCAAGCGCCCGGGATAGACCGACCTGCGCCCAACGCCAGAACAGCAGAGCGGCCATCAGGTAAAGTCCCGCGCCCAGTAGTTTTTGCGATGGATCACCAATAGCTTTGATCAGAGGTGAAACGTACATTAACGTGCTAAGTACTTGCCCTATCCACTGCTGGAAAATCCAGTTAAAGCCGGCGAGAGCCTCAGCGTCCATTCGCCTCCCTCCTGGCCTGTACACAGACTCCGAAAGCTCGTGCTCCGCGATAAATCCATAGTGATAACCACACGAGGCCCAGCAGATAGCTGCAGGTTAACGCGACGATAGAGAGGATTAGCAGGAGGGGCGCATCGCTAGAATGTTGCGCCAAGGCATAACCCGGAAAATGTCCCGTAAGGAAAGTTGATCCAAACAGAACAACGCACTGGCCTGGCCCAAGAAGTAGCGCGCTCCATCCCATCAAGCGCATGACACGGTGCAGGCGCGGCTCAACTGACGTTGGTTTCATTCTTCCACTCCATTAGCGATCGACGAGGTAAACGGTGGTTGTCGAGGGTGCGCCGCCAGCGACGCCTAATCCCTCAACTGGATCTAAACGCTACAACTCGCCAAATGACCTCGCCATCGAATCGCCTGTCAGAAACGCCATGCACGCTGAAAGAATCCGTAAGCGGTCACGTATTTTTCTGAACGTTGCGCGGTGCTTTTGCCCCCGCTATGTCAGGCTCACTGCGTGGGCCCGCACATAGCGGGGGTAAAGGCTCGTAGCCACTTCCGCGTACACAATCAGGCGCATACGTATCGCGCATGTATGCAAACGCAGATAGCGTCCCCGTCTGCACAGCGATATCGTGGTGGCTCTTAACCGCTAACTGACGTTGCATCAGTTCATGGCACCGCCCATGTAAAAACCGAGACGCGCTGAGCCATTTCTCAGCGCATAGCCACTCCATCGGCTGCGATTAAACAGGTGGAGACAGTTTTGCTAACTGTTCAAAAATGCAACGAGTGACCGCTCGAAAAATGGTCGGTGGCGAGATCAGTCCGAGCCAGCGCATAGCGCAAACGGGGGCGAACAGGTGATACCTTTTGGGTGGAGCCGCTGAGTCCAATAACAATTGGCCAGGTGTTCTTACAAACTCAACCATCCGCGCGCGTACAGCTTGTTTTTGCATCCCTATTCGGTTGCACGCCGTTCATCGTCTAGACAGCATCTCTTGATCCCAATACAGGAAATCAAGGCATGGCAGAGCCCGACAAGTTCTTCGACCCCCACGCAGAAGCCGTTCGGCTACGCGCGATAACGAACGCACGGCGCAAAACTACATTTCGTCAATCCCGTCTCGACCGCTACACCGGCGAATTGCTCCAGCTACGCCAAGCCGGCGCAACCATTGCAGAGCTCCAGCGCTGGTTACGTGAGCGCCGGGTCGCGGTGGTACATGCCACCGTGTCCCGCTGGCTGAACCGTCAGAACGCAGGAGGCACGAACGTTGGCCAAATTCGCTAGACCCGAAAAACAGGCTGCTTCGGTCATAAAAATACTGCAGGGACGGAACAGCGTCATCAGCTCGGTCGGCACTGCTCGCAACTACCAATTAGCCTTAACTCGCGTTGCTGAATGGGGCAGAGACGAGCGAATACCAGATGGACTGCGCGGCCTAACGCGCGAGCAGGCGCTGCGCTATTTAGAACAGCGTGCTCAACAGGTCGGTCAGAGCGCCCTCAATATGGAACGCCAGGCTATACAAACCATGTTTCAACATGTCACTGGCCACCTAGCGGAGGGACAGAGTCTACGGGTAGTTAAATCCGAACTGGACCAGGCTTTAAAATCCCGTGCTTACACCCACGAGCAGGTCGGCCTTGTGGCGCAGGCACAGCGCGAGCGAAATGCCTTGGCTACCGAGTTGGCCCACGCGGCGGGACTACGTGCGCATGAACTGCTGACACTAAGGCGTGCCGACGAGCGTGCTCCCGACTCGCGACCGGCGCGTAGCGAGAAATTCCTCGGTCGCCATGGCGTGCTCTATACCGTCAACGGTAAAGGCGGACTTATCCGGCACGTCATTGTCCCGTCGCATTTGGTGGCGCGGTTGGAGGCGTTACGCCTCGATGTTGCGCGGCGGGTTACAGATAGGGGAGTGCACTATCAGCAGCGATACGACTTGGCCGGAGGGCATCGCTGGTCGAGCAGTTACAGCGCTGCTTCAACACGTGCACTTGGCTGGTCAGCGGGTGCTCATGGCCTGCGCCACAGTTACGCGCAGGAGCGGATGAGCGAACTCCAGCGTTCGGGGTTGAGGCGTCCTGAAGCGCTCGAAACTGTTTCACAAGAACTTGGTCATTTCAGGCCGGAAATTACAGAGGTTTATTTGCGATGAGCACCGAAAGACCTGACTGGCTCATACCGACGCTCGTTTCCGGTACCGCTGTTGGGGGCTACTACTATCTTGAAACGTTGCTTAGCGGTAGCGCCTGGGCGATTCGTATTGCAGGGAGTTGGCAACTCCAAGCCAGTGGGTGGTCATTACTAGCGTACTGCTGGCCTATTTTCGTTACCGGGGTCATCGCTGGATGGTTTCTATTTGAATTTTTACAATTTGGCCTATGGGAGCGCACTCGCGGCAGAAGGCTTATGCAACTTCTGACTGAGGAAAAGAGTGCTAAAGCGAATGCACGACGACAGGCTCGCGCAGAGCTTGCGGAGCGCGAGTTGCTGGTTATTGCGCACGAGAGGGCAGTGCAGGAGCGTGAAGCAGCAATTGATGTAGAGCGTTCTGCATGGCATGCACACAACTCAGATATGCAGCAGCAGCTTGATCACGAGCACGACAGGGCCAATTCTGCTGAGAGCAAATGGCGGAACGCCAATGGCGCAGCAGAGAGATACAAGCGTCGCGCAAACAAGAGCGGAATGACACACACGTAAGCCATGTAGAGTGGTGGATGTCAGCCGATGATGTCAGAATGACATCGCTCAAGAGCTAAATGCTGTCACTCGACGGCATCTTTTTTTACGCAGTCAGTCGACCGGTTCAGCCCATCTATTTGTTCTCTGGTGTGTGCCAGGCGGACAAGCAGCTGGCATGGACTACATAAGTCATGAACAAGGATAAGCCTATGAAATCTGTAGTACGTATTGCAGCTGCGATGAGTATCGTAGCTCTTCTGAGTGGGTGCGGCGGTGAAGACTTCAGCGGTGCCTATCAAACAGATGGTCCGTGGGGAAAACGTATTATTCTGAACGTCGACGGCGATGACGCGAAAATGTTCTTTCAAGACAAATCTTCCGCGGAAATTAGCAATGTGACGGAATTTAAGGTTGACTACAGCAAGGAGAGAATGTTTGTTGACTCTGATAAAAGTAGTATGCGACTGGTATTCACCCGAGATGTTGATGAGCGCGACCTTGTTTGCTTGAATTGCACTGAGCTTTTGAAAAAGCTTCCAAAAAAATGGATGCAGTTCAATGCGAAACCTTATGACGTAGATTTAATGTTGGAGGAACAAGTAAAGGCGAAGCGAGCTGCCGAGGAAGAGAAGAGGGCGCGTATCGCTGAAATGAAAAAGCTTTTACCTTTTGAAGGCGACTGGGTTGCGAAGCGTCACTTTAAGGAAGACTCGCTGTTCATTATGACTATTAATCCTCTGAAAGGAGTTAAGCATTGGGCCTTCACTTACAGCACTGCAAATAAGCTAATTGAGTTTGATCGAGCATTTAAGGTGGATGGTGGCGACCTGCAACTAATTTCGAAGGATGACACCACGACTTACAGGCTCAGTGACGATGGTCAACAACTGCGCTGCGTCGGTTGCAGGTCCGAACAGTATTGGATCAAAGCCGATCCCGTTAAGATTAACCAAATCAGCTACACCCGCAGCCTGGCGGGTGACCCCCAAGAGTCCAGATAGGGACTCGCGCATAAAAAAGTACGCCAAGTCAGCCTTATACGGCTCCTGACTCTGCGGGAGCCAAATTCCCTTCTATGGCCGTGTTCAGTTGGGTACGCCTGTGCCTGGCGCTCGGCAGGCCTCCGGCCCGCGTCAAAGTAAGGTCGCTATCTGCGCGTTGACCCCTGGGCATCAACCTCCAAGGACTCAACAAGAAAAGCGGCATCCTTCGCGTACGGGTGTTGTCCGCTTTCTATATTGTCCCTCTAAGGTGCGCCGTATGCTCAATTCTTTGGTTTTAAGAAGATTTTGAAGATTTAGGTTCTGTTTCCAGTAAAAAAATCTTTGATAACAATGGTTTATGTATATCGATCATTCCTAAACGACGGATTTTGGTTCCCTAACGACGAAATACTGTTCCTGATGGACGGGCGGAGGTTCCTAACCGACGGAGTCGATGCGTTTTTTTATCCAAAGCAGCGGCCCAGATTCCCCTGCGATTTCTGCTAGCGAGTATTCGGGCAAATTGTCCTCCCTTATAAGCTCTCGTAATAGAAAAGCGAATTTGTTAAACGTACCCTGTCGACCACTGTTTTCGTACAGTTTTCTAAATGACCAGGAACAATCGGTTTCACCCGCGCGAAGTCTCGCTAGCCGATATATAAACCTCGCAGTTCCCGATTGTAATCGTAGGTATTCAGGGTGCACTTTTAGGACGGCAGGCGACTTCAATTCAACAATTTCTTGGTATAACCGCCTAGGCAATTCTATTTCGATCGCTTTTACTCGGCGTTCATTCTGGCACTTAATGATTCTGTAGTCACTAATCAAGCCTTCTGAAGATATCTCTAGTAGTCTCTGGCCATTTCGTTCTTTCATGGTTCTTCGGATCTTCACTGTTGTCGTTCTGAGTCGATCTAGAGCACCTTCCAGTTCTTTGTATTGACGGCCTCCATCACCGCGTAAAATGGAGGATATCGGCGGGCGGAATAAGCGCCCAGGTTTGACGCCATGTCCTGGGCGGTAAAAATTCATAGCCTCGGTGAGATGCGATACGGCCATTATTACTATGTCGTAATCCCATACCGTAGCCATTCCTGCCGGCCCAGATGAGACCTCGACAAATCCATCGGACAAATCGTATCGAATAGTCTGGTTGGAGCATTTTTTCCTCTTTGTTAAGCGGAAAATCGCAACATCCATGACACTCCGAACATCCCTTGAATGTGCCCCCGATCTGGTTGCGCGCACGTCAAGTTTTAAATCTTCTTGATCGAGAACCTTAGGCTCCGTTGGAGCAGGAGCGTTAGTCGGCGATGGATCTGTTGCCTTCCGTCTAACAACAGATCTTTGCAATTTTTCTATAGAGCTTTGGACACTGTTAACCATTGGTTAGGGGTGTCGCAAATTCGCTAACTCGGAAGTAAATTTCTGTGCGAGCTGCATTGATGGATTCTGCGTTGTCGCCTAGCTCGGAGCAACATACTGGGCGTTTTGTCGTGTCGATAGAAATCATGCTGCTACCTCGCCAGCCAGCAGCAATGCGAGGTCTGCAGCGCGATAATAATTACGACGGCCAATCCTGACCCGTGTGGCGTTGATTGTTTCGGCGAATTGGCCGGGCTGCGTCAGGCTCCACCGCAATCCTTGCTCGCTGCGGTGAAGAACTTCAGCAAGGTGTACCGCAGTGAGGAGAGGGCCGAACCGTTCGGTGAGTTCGCGCTCCATTTTCACTACTGACTCTGACGTCTCCGGAGTTTGTGACGGCTTGAACTGCTTCATAGAGATATCTCGGGCTGATGTCTCAATAGTCCAAGCGCCCCCCCCAAAAAACCGCCTTTTTACCCGCGCCGACTAAAATATCCTTGATAGGGCTACCCGGCACCCCATGAAATCATCCTTTTTCAACACCGACTCACACTGCCTCGGTGAGGCAAACTTGCGCATGCACAAACTTTTTTAGACTCGATCCCGCTGTAAGCTGTCCAAACGTTCTACCAAGTCTTCAGCGCGAAGGTGGGTGTAGCGCTTGAGCATTTGCATCGACTTGTGTCCACTGATAGCGGATACCTCTTGGTCGGACAGCCCTGCTTCGACGAGTCGACTTACCGCTTCATGCCGTAGGTCATGAAAACGAAAATCTGCCATTTTCAATTCGGCCTTTAGGGTGCCCCAGATTTTAGTAAATGCGTATGGACGACGTTTTTTGTCTCGACCAGGCTCGCCGAAAAAGACCAAATCACAATCTATAGGTCGAATGGGGTGGTTCATCGCAGATTTAATGGCCTCGGTAGCGAGTCGGTTCAGGGGCACATTTCGCGCTGAGTCATTTTTCGTATCTCTGAGTCTTAAGACGCGCTTTTCTAAGTCGACTTGATATCGCCGTAAGGTCGAAATCTCGGAAGCCCGCATGCTGGTTTCCAGAGCTATGCGAACGATCCATCCCAGCATTGGATTGCTATGAGAATTCACCGCATTGATCAGTCGGGTCTCCTCATCGGATGACAGCCTTCGATCTCTTCCTTCACCAGGGCTTGGCTTACGAATGTTGAGCACAGGGTTGAATGTTAGGCCTACACCCCATTCTTGGATTGCAACTGTGAACAGGTGGCTGAGGAGCGCTAGCTCAAGGCGGACTGTGTTGTTACTGATTTTTCCCTTAGGGCCGGATTCACCGAGGCGTTTATCACGATAGCCGGCAATGATTTCAGCGGACAAAGCGGCGAGCGAGTATTTTCCTAGATGCTCGATGAGCTTTTTGGCTTTGCTGATTTCGCCGCGCTGGGTGGTGGGTTTCTTCGTTGGAGTGACATCGCTCAGATAGCGCTTTAGGGCGGCCTCTAGCGTCATTCGTTCGGAACCACTGCGTTGTATGTAGACGCCCCTGACCATTTCATCTTCGGTGCGTCGCGACCAATCTTCAGCATCACGTTTGGTGCGGAAGGTTTTGGAAACGGTCGGCCAGCCATTTTTTCGAATGACCGCTTTCCATGTGCCTGAGGGGGTTTTTACGAGAGTTGCCATACGTTCTCCGAGGGAAGATCGGTACGGACTGTACCGAAACTGTACCTCGGGAACATCTGATTGCGGTGTCAAAACCTGCAGCTGAGCTGCAGGCCTTGATTCATATGGTGGGCCCACACGGACTTGAACCGTGGACCAAAGGATTATGAGTCCTCTGCTCTAACCAACTGAGCTATAGGCCCTCAGTAGGTCGC
>Ga0247819_10001489_pt1 | contig 12645 bp, 14 predicted proteins | sample 13C_Xylose_Day6_FD_193428 | JGI IMG/M metagenome (GOLD analysis project Ga0247819, IMG submission 193428) | Soil microbial communities from agricultural site in Penn Yan, New York, United States - 13C_Xylose_Day6 | ecosystem: Environmental > Terrestrial > Soil > Agricultural land | place: USA... | reverse complement strand
CGTGGATCACCGAGTCCTCGCTGCGGCTCTGGATGATCCGGCCCTCGTGCTCGGTGATCGAGCAGAAGGTGCAGCCGCCGAAGCAGCCGCGCATGATGTTCACGCTGAAGCGGATCATCTCCCACGCCGGGATCTTGGTCTCGCCATCGTGCGAGCCCTGCTTGTCGGCGTACACCGGATGCGGGCTGCGCGCGTACGGCAGGCCGAAGACGTAGTCCATCTCCGCGGTGGTGAGCGGGATCGGCGGCGCGTTCAGCCACACGTCACGGTCGCCGTGGGCCTGCACCAGTGCGCGGGCGTTGCCCGGGTTGGTCTCCAGGTGCAGCACGCGGTTGGCGTGGGCGTAGAGGACGGGGTCGGACTTGACCTGGTCGTACGAAGGCAGACGGATCACCGTGCGGTCGCGATTGAGCTTCACGCGCGGATTGGCCACGAAGGTCAGCGGCTGCACGCCGCCTTGCACGGGTTCGCCGCCCTCCTCCTTGGCGCAGGTTTCGCCCTGTGCCTTCGCCTGGTCCGACACCGTCAGGTAGGGATTGACGTGGTCTTCCACGCGACCGGGCTGGTCGACTTCGGAAGAATCGATCTGCAGCCAGCCCTCGGGCGTTTCGCGGCGGATGAAGGCGGTGCCGCGCACGTCGGTGATCTGCGCCACCGGCTCGCGCGACGCCAGCCGGTGCGCGATCTCCACGATGGCGCGCTCGGCGTTGCCGTACAGCAGCAGGTCGGCCTTGCTGTCCACCAGCACCGAGCGGCGCACCTTGTCCTGCCAGTAGTCGTAGTGCGCGATGCGGCGCAGGCTCCCCTCGATGCCGCCCAGCACGATGGGCGCTTCGGGATAAGCCTCGCGGCAGCGCTGCGAGTAGACCAGCGAGGCGCGGTCCGGCCGCTTGCCGGCCACGTCGCCCGGCGTGTACGCGTCGTCGCTGCGGATCTTCCGGTCGGCGGTGTACCGGTTGATCATCGAATCCATGTTGCCGGCCGTGACGCCGAAGAACAGGTTGGGCTTGCCGAGCGCCTTGAACGGGTCGGCCGACTGCCAGTCGGGCTGGGCGATGATGCCCACGCGGAAGCCCTGCGCCTCCAGCACGCGGCCGATCACCGCCATGCCGAAGCTCGGATGGTCCACGTACGCGTCGCCGGTGACGATGATGATGTCGCAGCTGTCCCAGCCGAGCTTGTCCATCTCCTCGCGGCTCATCGGCAGGAACGGCGCCGTGCCGAAGCGCGCGGCCCAGTACCGCCGATAACTGGTGATCGGCTTGGCGGCGCGCGCGAAAAGGGAAACGTCGACAGGGGCGTTCAAGGCAGGGTCCGGGGGGAGAACCCGCGATTTTACGAGGCGCCCTCCTGTCGCGCCTCCCGGAGAGGAGGTGTCCTTACCGGTTGGAGGACTCCCGCGCACTCACGGGCTGTTCTCCGGGCTTGACGCCCTTGACGCCCGCGGGCATGTCCGGCGCAGCCGGGTCCGGCACCTCGCTGCCCGCAGGTGCCTCGTCCTGCGGAGCGCCCTCGCCCAGCGTGGTGTGGCGGGGATCGCCGTCGTGGTTCTCGTTGCCCCCGTGGGCCGGGCCGCGGCCGATGCTGGTGCTGCTGCTCATGCGGGACTCCTTGCGTTGCGCTTGCTTCCACTCTAGGAGCCCCCGCGCACCCGGGCTGTAGGCACGGGCCGATACCATCCGTCCATGCCCGAGTCGCAGCCGATCGAGAGCGCCGCCGAAGTCGTCCGTTTCTGGAGCGAAGCCGGTCCGGACCGCTGGTTCCGCAAGGACGCAGCCTTCGATGCCGAGTTCCGCGAGCGCTTCCTGCCCGCGCACGAAGCGGCCGCGCGCGGTGAGCTGGAAAGCTGGCGGCGCACCGCCGAAGGCTCGCTGGCCCTGTTGATCCTCCTGGACCAGTTCCCGCGCAACGCCTTCCGCGGCACCGGCCGCGTCTACGCCACCGATGCCCTGGCGCGCCTGGTGGCCCAGCAGGCCCTGGCCGATGGCCATCGCGAGCACGTGCCGCAACCGCTGCGCGGCTTCTTCCACCTGCCGTTCTCGCATTCGGAGTGGCTGCCCGACCAGCAGCGGGCGGTGGAGCTCTGCGAGCCGCTGGGCACGGAATCGCTGCGCTGGGGCCGGCACCACCGCGACGTGGTGGCGCGGTTCGGCCGATTTCCACATCGCAACGCACTGCTGGGCCGCAACAGCACACACGAGGAGCGCGAATTCCTCGCGCAGGGCGGATTCGCGGGCTGAGCCGCGGAAAGTCCTAGAAGAGGCCGAGGCCGGCGAAGGTGCTGGCGTCGTGGCCGCCGCGCGCGGGCGTCGCGGTGATCGAGGCCAGCGGCTGGTGGTGCGTGTCCAGTTCCTCGGCCAGCAGGCAGTCGTGGCTGTGCGCGTGCACCGCGTCGCGCACCAGCGTGTAGGTGGAGGGCGAGATCAGGATGCTGCCGCTGCCCGCCCCGGCCGCGACGCGCGCCGCCAGGTCGCTTTCGGCGCCCAGCAGCGTGGCGAAGGCTTCGCCGCCGCGGGAAAAGCGCGCCACCTGGCAGGAAGCCGTGGTGATCCCCATTCGCAGCCGCAGCTGCGTGGTGCCGTGCTGCAGCGCCATGGCCATGCGCACGCAATCGACGGCGTTGTCGAAGAAGACCAGCGAACCGGCGTGCGCCAGCCGGTCGCGCACGCCGTGGTGGCGGGCCGCCAGCCACTCGAGCTGCAACTCCAGCTCCTCCGTGCCGGCCTGGGTCTCGGGCCGGCCGACGAACAGCAGGGTGAGAGTGCGGCGCTCCAGCGCGATCGGCGACTCGCCGCCGTCGGCCCCCGGTTCAGCCTGGTGGTCCATCGCGTCACGCCCTGGGAGTGTTGCCATGGGTAACAATCATCACGGCTTGACACAACTGACCCCTAGGCAAAAGGGGCTCGCCGCTTACGGAATTTGCGTAAGTGCGGCTGCCCGCTAGCGGATCGCCGCGGCCTGGACGCCGACGCTGAACGCGCCGGCCTCCTTCAGCAGCACCGCGGCCCGGTCCGCCATCGCCTGGTCGGGCGTGCGGGCCACCAGCACGATGGCCCCGCGCTCGAGCGCCTCGGTCACCACGTTGACGTGGTGGTGGTCCACGTTGAGCGACACCAGGTCGCCGAACACCCGGCCCAGGGCGCCCAGCACCGAATCGTCGCCCTGCCGGTGGCGCGCGCGGCCCACCGCCCGGAGCCGCTCGAGGTCGTGCTCGATGTGCAGGTCGTCGCGCGCGATGCCTTCATTCGCGAGTCGGTGGAGCGCCATGTTCGCGGCGTGGCGGTCGTCGAAGGCGGCGAGGATGGTGCTCATGCGGTGCTCCTTGCATTGGTGGTGGTTCTGGTGCGGCGCGCCGGCGCCTTCTTGTTCTTCTCCAGCCGCTGCAAGTCCAGCGTGACCCAGGTGGGCGCGTGGTCGCTGGCATGCGGCTGCCCGCGCACCCAGCTGTCCACGCCCGCCTCCTGCAGGCAGGGCGCGAGCACGCGGTTGAGCAGCAGGTGGTCGATGCGCAGCCCGGCGTTTCGCTGCCAGTGCTGCCGGAAGTAGTCCCAGAAAGTGAAGACGGCTTCGTCGGGATGCTTGTGGCGAAGCGCGTCGGTCCAGCCCTGCGCCAGCAGCCGCGAATAGCAATCTCGGCTTTCCGGCTGCAGCAGGGCGTCCTTCAGCCAGGAGCGCGGGTTGTAGATGTCGAAGTCGGTGGGCACGACGTTGTAGTCGCCGGCCATCACCACCGGATGCGGGCCGGCCACCAGCGCGGCCGCATGCTCGATCAGGCGCTCGAACCAGGCGAGCTTGTATTCGAACTTGGGACCGGGCTGCGGGTTCCCGTTGGGCAGATAAAGGCAGCAGACGATCACCCCGTCCACCGCGGCCTCGATGTAGCGGCTGTGGGTGTCGTCGGGGTCGCCCGGCAGTTCGCGCCGCGCCTCCACCGGCATCCCGCCGCGGCTGAGGATCGCCACGCCATTCCAGGATCGCTGGCCCTTCCACAACGCGTGGTAGCCCGCGTCGCGCAGCTCCGCTGCGGGGAAAGCGCCATCCATCGCCTTGAGCTCCTGCAGGCAGGCGATGTCGGGCTGCTCGCGCGCGAGCCATTCGAGCAGGTTGGGCAACCGGCTCTTGATGCCGTTCACGTTGAAGGTGGCGATCTTCATCGGGGCTGCCGATGATGGCTCCGCCACGCAGGCGCTGCCGTAGGAGCGCGCCGCTTCAACTCACTTCACGCGCGAGCGGCGATAGGCCTCCGCGCCGCCGCTGCCCCCGCCGTCGGGGAAGTCGTGCGGATCGAGCCGCCTGCGGCGCATCTGGGGCGCTTCGATGAGCGTGCTGGCGCTGTTCTCGCCGTGGTCCGGCTTGGCCGGCACGGACGAGGTGGTGTCGGCCTTGGACTTCGCGTCGCGCGGATGGCTGGGACGCGTGGGCATCGGATCGGAAGGCATGCCGCCATCCTGGACGCACGCCCGTGCACCGCGGGTAGGTCCGGCCAGCGGAGCGGCGTAGGAACGGCACCGCAGAACTTTGCATGCGGGTCGTCGTTCCAACTTCGCATGCACCGCCCGGCCGTCCTCGCCTGCCTCTGCCTGGCCGTCCTGGTGCCCCTGCAGGCGATGGCGGCGGACCCGCTCAAGTCCGAGGCCTGCGGCGAGCGGCTGGCCGCGCTGGAATCCGCGCGGCGGCAAGCGCCGGGCAGCACGCAGGTCGAGGCACTGCGGCAGCAGGCCACGCGCGCCTGCCTCGGCGGCGGCGGCCAGGCGCAACGACCCAGCCCGACCGCGCAGGCGCCGCTCTCGGTGCCGTCGCCCGTGATCACGGCCGAGCCGGCCCAACCGGTGCCGCCGCGCCCGCCGTCGCCGCCGATCGAATCGCCGCCGGTGGTGACGTCCTGCGACCTCGGCGGCTGCTGGGACAGCAACGGCGCCCGCCTGAACCGGGCCGGGCCGCAGCTCATCGGCCCGCGCGGCGCCTGCACGACCGTGGGCGCCACGGTGTACTGCCCATGACGGGGCAGCAGTGGCTGACAGCGATTGCAAGACGATTCCTACGCCACGGCATCGACTGGCATGGCGCAATGCCTCTTCCCCACGCACACAGGAGCAGTTCAAACGATGGGCCGAATGATCGTCACCGAAGCCGACCGCCAGCGCAGTCCCAAGCCCCAGGCGTCGCCGGAATACACCCCACCGCGCCAATCCATTGGCCAGAAGATCAGCCAGGAGCGCGGATCCCACACCCGCAACAAGAAGAATCCCGGCAAGCGCGCCCACAAGGGCGGGAGCTAGAACTATCGTCAAAGGAGCATCGATGAAGCTGGACATCTATCGCCGGCCTGAGCCGGAGCACAAGCTCTCCTTCCTGGCCGTTCCGGCCGGCCAGGAGATCCCGCAGGAGGCGATCAACGTGGATTGGCACGTGGTCGGCAACAACCTGGAGTTCGACGTCGAAGCGCCACAGCTGGCGAACTACGGCATCGACGACCCGGCCAAGCAAATCCGCGAGAAGGGCTACGCCATCACCAGCGTCTACCACCAGGTCGAAGCGAGCGGTTGACGTTCGCGGGCGCGGCGTACCGCGCCACGAGTCGGGTCGGCTGTGCTAGAAACGGCGCGGCCTTACGCGACCCGCATGCGCATCCGCACCCGACTCCTGCTGTTATCGCTTGCCGTGCTCGTGCCCGCGCTGATCGGCGCGGCCGTCGGCATCGCCTACGTGTACGACGAACAGCGCACGCTGCACCGCCAGAACCTGCGCGAGACGGCCCGCGCGCTGGCCCTGCTGCTCGATCGCGAGCTGGGCGAGCGCGAGACCATCCTGAAGGTGCTGGCGGCCTCGCCCGCGCTGGAGGCCGGCGACCTGCGCGCGTTCTACGACCACGCCCGCGCGCTGGTCGATCGCAGCCACAGCACCATCATCCTGTCCGACCTCGACGGCCTGCAGCTGCTGAACACGCGCCTGCCGCTGGAGTCGCCGCGCCCGCGCATGCTGCCGATGGAGCGCGAGTTCCGCGCGCGCTACGGGCCCGAGCCCACGCTGGTGAGCAACCTGTACCTGCCGCCGGCGGGCCTGGGGCCGGCCAGCTTCGCCATCCAGGTGCCGGTGCGGCACAAGGGCGAGATCCGGCAGTTCCTGAGCATGGCGACCTTCGCCAGCCAGCTGCAGCGGCTGTTCAGCGACCAGGGGTTGCCCGCCGAGTGGCACGCCACCATCCTCGACCGCGAGGGCGTGATCGTCGCGCGCAGCATCGAGGCCGAGCGCTTCGTCGGCTCGCGCGTGCGGCCGGAGCTGCTGGCGCAGCTGCGCGAGGCGCCCGAGGGCTTCCATCCCGGGCTGACGCTGGAGGGCACGCCGGCGGTGGCGTTCTTCAGCCGCTCGCCGCGTTCCGAATGGTTCTTCCTGGTCAGCGTGCCTGACAGCGAACTGGACCGCGCCGGTCTGCGCGCCGCCGCCTACCTGGGCACGATCACGCTGCTGTTGCTCGGGCTGGCCGTGGCGGTGGCGTTCGCGGTCGGACGCGGCATCGCGGGGCCGATGGAATCGCTGCGGCGCGCCGCCGAGCGCCTGGGCCGCAACGAGCCGGTGCAGGACCGGACGTACGGCGTGGTCGAAGTCGATGACGTGCGGCAGGCGATGGCGGAAGCCAGCGGCCGGCTGCGCCGGACCAACGCCGAACTGGAGCACCAGGTGGCCGAGGCGGTGGCCAGCTACGAGAGCTCGCAGCGCGCGCTGGTGCAGGCGCAGAAGCTGGAGGCGCTGGGCCGGCTGACCGGCGGCATCGCCCACGACTTCAACAACGTGCTGCAGACCCTCACCACCGGCCTGCAGGCCGCGCGCCTGGACGCCCCGGACAAGGTGCGCCTGCTGCTCGCCACCTGCGAGCGCGCCGTCGCCCGCGGCAGCGAGCTGGCGCGCCAGCTGATGGTGTTCGGCCGCGTGCAGGAGGTCCGGGTCGAGACTTTCGAGCTGGGCCTGCGCCTGCTCGAGGCGCAGCCGATGCTGAGCGGCGCGCTGCCCACCAACATCGCGTTCAGCCTGGAGGCCCCGCGCCCGCTGGGCACGGTCAAGGCCGACCCGCTGCAGCTGGAACTGGCGCTGCTCAACCTGGTGCTGAACGCGCGCGACGCCATGCCCGCGGGTGGCCGCCTGCAACTGCGCGCCTGGGCCGCGCACGGCATCGCGCCGGCCGACCTGGCCCGCGGCGACTGGCTGGCGATCTCGCTGCGCGACAGCGGCGAAGGCATGAGCGCGGAGGTGCTCGCCCGCGCCTTCGATCCCTTCTTCACCACCAAGGGCGTCGGCCGCGGCTCCGGCATGGGCCTGGCGCAGGCCTACGGCTTCGCGCGCCAGAGCGGCGGCACGCTGGTGCTGGAAAGCCGCGTCGGCGAAGGCACGACGGCCACGCTGTACCTGCCGCTCAGCGCCGAGCCGCTGCCGGCGTCGGCGGCGGACGAAGCGCCGGCCGCCGGCTTGCAGGGCCACGGGCGCGTGCTGCTGGTCGAAGACGATCCGCTGGTGCGCGAGACCGTGCGCACCGGCCTGGAGGCGTCCGGCTTCGAGGTGCATGCCGCCGGCAGCGCCGACGAAGCGTTGCGCCACCTGGCCGCCGGCGAGCCCATCGAGGTGGTCTTCACCGACGTGGTGATGCCCGGCGCGCTGAGCGGCGTGGACCTGGCGCGCCGCATCGCCCGCGACTTCCCGCGCGTGCGGGTGGTCATCGCCACCGGTTATTCCGACCGCAGCGTGCAGCTGCCGGGGGTCAAGGCCCTGGCCAAGCCGTACGACCTGCGGCAGGCGGTGGCGGCGCTGAACGAGGCGCTGGGGCGCTGAAGCGCGGGCCGCCCCGGCGGCGACAATCCCCCCATGCAGTACACCGTCCCGGTCCGCACGCTGTGCGAGTTCACCGCCAAGGCCGGCGACCTCGACCTGCGCTTCACCCCGGCGCCCACCGCGCTGGAGGGCATCGCCGGGCACGCGGCGGTGACGGCCCGGCGCGGCGGGGGCTACGAGCGCGAGGTGACGCTCGAGGGCGTGTACGAGCGGCTGCGCGTGCGCGGGCGCGCCGACGGCTACGACCCCGGCCGCAACCGGCTGGAGGAGATCAAGACCCATCGCGGCGACCTCAAGCGCCAGCCCGCCAACCACCGGCACCTGCACTGGGCCCAGGCGCGCATCTACGCGGCGCTGCTGTGCGAGGCGCGCGGCATCGAATCCCTGTCGGTCGCGCTGGTCTATTTCGACATCGCCTCGCAGAAGGAAACCCTGATCGAGGCGGTGCACACGCGGGCCGAGCTGCGCGCCTTCTTCGAGCAGCAATGCGCCCTCTTCCTCGCATGGGCCGACCAGGAACTGGCGCACCGCGGCGACCGCGACGCGGCGCTGGCCGCCCTCGCCTTTCCGCATCCCTCGTTCCGCACCGGCCAGCGCGAGCTGGCCGAGGACGCGTACCGAGCCTCCGCGCAGGGCCGCTGCCTGCTGGCGCAGGCGCCCACCGGCATCGGCAAGACCGTGGGCACGCTGTTCCCCGTGCTGAAGGCGGCGCCGGCCCGCGCGATCGACAAGGTGTTCTTCCTCGCGGCCAAGACACCCGGCCGGCAACTGGCGCTCGACGCGGTGGATCGCATCGCGGGCACGGCCACGCCGCTGCGCGTGCTCGAACTCACCGCGCGCGACAAGGCCTGCGAACACCCGGACAAGGCCTGCCACGGCGACTCCTGCCCGCTGGCCAAGGGCTTCTACGACCGCCTGCCGGCCGCGCGCGACGCCGCCCTCGCGCAGCGTCGCATGGACCGGACGGCGCTGCGCGACACCGCGCTGGCGCACCAGGTCTGCCCCTACTACCTGTCGCAGGAACTCGCCCGCTGGACCGACGTGGTGGTGGGCGACTACCACTACTTCTTCGACGGCTCGGCGTTGCTGCACGCGCTGACGCAGGAGCACGGCTGGCGCGCCGCGCTGCTGGTGGACGAGGCGCACAACCTGCCGGACCGCGGCCGCGAGATGTACTCGGCGCAGATGGACCCGGCCGCGCTCAACGCGCTTCGTCGCGGCGCGCCGTCCAAGCTGCGCCGTCCCATGGCGCGGCTGGCCCGCGAGTGGGACGCGCTCGCCGCCGCGCAGGCGGCGGACTACTCGGCGCACGAGACGCTGCCGCAGGACTGGTTCGAGGCCCTGCAGCACACCGCGTCCGCGATCGGCGACCACCTGGCCGAAGCGCCGCACGAGCCCGCGCCGCAGTTGCAGCAGTTCTGGTTCGACGCGCTGGCGATGCTGCGTCTCGGCGAAAGCTTCGGCGAACACTCGGTGTTCGACGTCACGCTGCGCCACGGTCCGCGCGGGCCGCAGGCGCTGCCCTGCATCCGCAACCTGATCCCGGCGCCCTTCCTCGGGCCGCGCGTGCGCGACGCCCACGCGGCCATCCTGTTCTCGGCCACGCTCAATCCGTTCGACTTCTACCGCGACACGCTGGGCCTGCCCGAGGACACGGTGTGGACCGACGTGGCCTCGCCGTTCTCGGCGGAGCAGCTGTCGGTGCGGCTGGTGCGCAGCATCTCCACGCGCTGGCAGGACCGCGACCGCTCGCTGGAGCCGATCGCCGACCTGATCGCGCGGCAGTACGCGGACGCGCCGGGCAACTACCTCGCGTTCTTCAGCAGCTTCGATTACCTGCGGCGCGTCGCGACACTGCTGCGCGAGCGGCATCCGCAACTGCCCGTGTTCGAGCAGTCGCCGCAGATGCCGGAAGCGCAGCGCCGCGAGTTCCTGGACCGCTTCGCGCCGGGCGGCCGCGCGCTCGGCTTCGCCGTGCTGGGTGGCTCGTTCGGCGAAGGCATCGACCTGCCGGGCGACCGGCTGGTGGGCGCCTTCATCGCCACGCTGGGCCTGCCGCAGGTGAACCCGGTCAACGAGGAGATGCGACGCCGCATGGGCCGCGCGTTCGGCGCGGGGTACGACTACGCCTACCTTTATCCGGGCATCCGCAAGGTCGTGCAGGCCGCCGGCCGCGTCATCCGCACGCGCGAGGACCGCGGCACGGTCGTCCTGATCGACGACCGCTTCGCGCAGCCCGCGGTGCGGGCGCTGCTGCCGGCCTGGTGGAAGGTGGAGATGGCCGAGAACGCCTGAGGAGGCGTTCCCGTCCTGCGGCAAAACCTACCGGGCGTTCGCGCTCAGAAAGCGCCCGCGCCTTCGGTGCCGAAGACCGTGCCGCCGGTGGCGTTGGGCACGTGGTCCATGGGACCGCTGGCGCCGGTGGGCGACGGCGTGAGCGTCGTGTAGCCGCCGCTCGCGCCCATGGCGGCAGTGTCGCTGGAGGAACTGCTTCCCGTCGTGCGTCGTCCCATCGACGAGTCGCTCGCGCACGCGGTCGCGAGCACGGCGGTCAGGCACAGCCCCAGCAGGGCGGGAAGGCGGGTGTGGTTCTTGGTAGCCATGGTTTGCAAACTCCTCGGTCGTTGCAAGGTTGGGATGGAGCGCGTTGCCAGCGCGCATGGCTCCAATGGGCGGCAATCCCCATGCCACTCCACACGAGTTGCCCGGGCTCGGGAAGAATCGATGCATGAAGGATGACCAGGTGAACCAACCTCGTCGCGGCCTGGCCGCGCTGCTCTTCTCGTCGCTGTTCGGCCGCGCGTCGGCGCAGCAACCCGCTTCACCGTCGACCACGCGCCGCGCGCGTGTCGGCATCGTGCTGCTGCACGGCATCGGCGCCACCGGCGCGGCGATGGAGCCGCTGGCCGCGCGCTGGCGGCAGAACGGCTGGACCGTCAGCACGCCCGACCTGCCCTACGGCGGAGACGCGGCGTTCAGCCGCGACGTCGCGGCGGCCGAGGCGATCGTGCTCGCCGAGCTCGAGAAACTGCGCAAGGGCGGTGCCGAGCGGCTGGTGATGGCGGGCTTCAGCATCGGCGGCTTCTTCGCGGCGCACATGGCCGGCCGCGCGCAGGTCGATGCGCTCGTGTCCATCGCTCCGAACGGCGGCTCCGACATGAAGCAGCTGGACGACCAGCTGGCCCGCGCGCGCGAGTTGATCGCCCAGGGCCGCGGCCAGCAGCCCACGCTCCTGTACGACGCGGCCGTGGTCGGCTCCGAGCGCTACGAACTGCCGGCCGCCACGCCCGCCGCCTACGTGTCCTGGTACGACCCCAAGGGCGCGATGAACTGGCGTGCCGTGTGGCAGCGGCTGCGGCCCGGCACGCCGGTGTTCCTGGTGGTGCCGACCAGGGACCTGGCCAACCTGCGCAAGGTCAAGCGCGAACTCTGGGAAGGCCTGCCGCCGCATCGCGCGAACAAGCTGTACGAGCCGCGCGCGGACCACCTCGGCGCGTCGATGGCGTCGGCCGATGCCGCGGCCGCCTGGCTGAAGGAAACGGTCGAGTCACCGGGCTGAACCGTGGCTCGACAGGGCCTGTCGGAGGGCTCGCACGCTGGTGTTCTCCCCGCTCTTGCACTGCGGGCTCGCTCTTCGCTCTAAGGTGATCCCATCACTTCACCGAAAGGAGCACCTCCATGAAGGAAGAGCAAGTCAAGGGCAAGATGAAGCAAGGCCTGGGCGAAGCCCAGGAGCACCTCGGTCGCGTGACCGGCAACCGCGAGCAGGAAATGAAGGGCCATGCGCGCGAGCAGGAAGGCAAGGTCGAGAAGAAGGTGGGCGACGTCAAGGACGCCGCGGACAAGCTGACTCGCAAGCCGTAAGCCAAGAACCCCGTCATTCCCGCCTTCGCGGGGATGACGCTAGGTGGGGCCGTTGAGTTCCTCCAGCAACCGCAGCGCGAGCCGCTGCAGTTGCTCCGTCAATCGGGTCTCGGCGAATCCTTCCGGGTTCGTCCGGGCCTCCATCCACGTCTCTCGCAGCGACGCCGCTTCTGGCGCCAGCACGGCCTCGGCCCGCGTCGACCAGCGCGCCGCGTCGGCGGCCGCACGCCGCTCGTGCACCACCGCGAGGTAGCGCACCAGCGCCCACTGCACCAGCGCCAGCATCATCTCGTCGCCCAGCGCGACGCTGCTGAGGCCGGGCTCTGTGCGCCTGTTCTTCAGGACCGCGCCCACCAGCCCCGCGCCGCCGCCCACGAGCGCGCCCAGCGCAGCGGCCGCTCCCAGCGTGAGGCCGCCCGTCATCAGGTCCACCGCGGCGCCCATGGCCGCGCCGCTGGCCGCGCCCGCGAGGCCGGCCTGCGGCTCGTGCACGGCCTGCAGCACCTGCAGTCGATGCGGCAGCACCGGCTGCCAGCCCGACTCGGGCAGCACGCCGTCTAGCGAATGCAGGGCCAGCAGGCGCGCATCGCCGGCCGCCTGGCGCTCGCGCAGGCGCGCGAGGATGGCCGCGCCCGCATCGCGCCGCGCTTCCTGCTGCGCCTGCCGTTCGCCCCGAACGACCAGCTGCCGCACACCGACCGGCTCGGCCGCGAGCTGGTGCGTCTCGCGCGCGGCCAGCAGGAGCTCGGATGCCAGCAAGCGCATGGACTCGGCCAGGCGATCGTCCGCGCGACGCTGCCACTGGCCGGCCAGCCGCTCCATGCCCGGCGCCTTGTACGGCGGCACTTGCCGCGCGATCGCCGATCGCAGGCGCGCGTCCTCGCGCCAGGTGGGCAGGGCCTGCGTGGGCAGCACCTCGCCCTCGAGGCCGGCACGACGCAGCGCGGCGGCGGCTTCGAG
>Ga0247819_10001488_pt1 | contig 12650 bp, 13 predicted proteins | sample 13C_Xylose_Day6_FD_193428 | JGI IMG/M metagenome (GOLD analysis project Ga0247819, IMG submission 193428) | Soil microbial communities from agricultural site in Penn Yan, New York, United States - 13C_Xylose_Day6 | ecosystem: Environmental > Terrestrial > Soil > Agricultural land | place: USA... | reverse complement strand
GAGAAATAGATTGGTGTTGGGTTAACACTGATAAAATTCAGAATCAACCTTTTACTGTATACGTTCGACCTGACGTTATGAATATGCTCGACATTCAGCGTGACTGGCGTCAGCGAATGATTGATGGCGGTTGCAAGATGTTTTCTAAGGAGTTCAACTATGACAACAAGCCAGGTACGAAATGGGGTAAGATTGATTGTCTTTTTGTCAATGATGTTCGTACTGGTGCGCCGTTGAGCGATAAGCTGTACAGTAATCTTTGGACGTACACATTACTAGATTTTCAAAAGTGGATGAGGGCTAATGGGGTACCTACAAATACATTAGCTGCATTCATGCCAATAAAAACTGGCAGCACTTCTTTCTATAATTCATTCGAGTGGGACGATTGGGAGGCTAAGCGATTTCCCGCTAGAGAGGTCAAAATTGAAGTTAGAAACTATGATGATGAGCCTGCACCATATTGCCCTATCCGGTTGAGAGCGACCTATACTCCGCATGCTGCAAGAGCTACCCATCTCACGCTAATTAGACAGCACGCCGACGGCAAAACAGCAAGTTTAACAACGGGGCAGTCTGCCGAGCTAACGGAATACTATGATGTTGGCGGGCCGGCTATCATGGACAAGCTTAGTAATGTCCTAAACAGGTTGGATTCGGGGTGGCAACTGACAGGCCCGACAATGTCCCATGGGACTGCAAAAGAGATATCTAAATCCATCAAGCTAGCACAAGAAAATGGCTTAACTCAAAACGTTATCGATGAGTATTCTCTTGTTTCCTTGCCTAATCCTAACCCCGCATACTCGGGAGAAGAAGGGTTGTTGATTATAGCTAGAGAGAAATCTTCGAATCTTGGTGTGGCGGATACTCACCTCTGTGCGTTAAATATGAACTGTACCGATGAGGTAGTTAGAACATTGGGTGGGAAGTATCGCTGCTCTTGGTGCCCCTACGCGATATTTTCAATTAATCTTATATTTCAAGTTTCCGCTCATCGAAGATATTTATCTGAAGAGTTAAGTAGGGTCATGCGGCAGCTTGAAACTTATCGCTCCAGTCGAAGGGTTGGTGAGGCGGAGTTAGAGTTGCTGGGAAAGAAAACGAAACTAATGGCCGAAGACGTGATGGGGTGGTATGTCGTCGAAAAGACATTGGACATGTATCTCAAGAAAAAGCAGCTTGAAATAAACTCCGGATCATACCTGGTGAAAGATAAGAAAACGGTAATTACGCAGTTGGTTCAACACTCGGTTAAAAAAGGAAGCGCTGAGGATTTTGTCTTCAGGCTAGAGCAGGTTGCCAATTTTCCATTAACGCTATCTGAAGATTTTCGAGACAAACTTTATCGGGCTGTTCGATACCTGTTGGCTCAAAAAGGGGAAGTATTTGCAGCGGTTAGTGCTGGCTCTACTGTGTCTCCTGAAATGCAGCTTGCGTCTTTGATAAGAGAACGGATTGGCTTGGACTCTATCAATCTGGAGCACTTGGTTAACTTTATTAACTTGCCTGAGCAGGATTGGAATAAGGCAGTATTGGAACAGCGTTCGAATGATAATGAAGGTGATAGGTTTGTGCGAGATTTTTTGAATCATGAGTAAGAACTATAGGGCGCAAAAAATTAGCGTTTCGCGACGTCAGGAAGTTGTAAAAGATGCTTTAATTAAAGCTGCACGACTCAGAATTAGATTTGACTATTTAAGCGACCTGGCGAAGTATGTGGCTTTGGAAGTCCAAGGTGCTGAACGTGAATCGATGTTGGTATTGAAAAAGTCTGTGGGGGCTAACGAGCTTTCAGTAAGAACAGTGGTTATTCATTATCAGACCTTTTTAAGGTCGGGAAGCCCCTATAGGCGCTATCTGGAAGATTGGTGGGTTCAGCACTCACCAGAGTATTCAGAAAAACAAAAGCACCAACACGAGTACATGGTTAAGTATGCTGATGCCTGTAATGAAATTCACGCGCTGAAGGAAAAGCTAGTAGAGGTCGAGACGCAATTGAATGGAGGGGTAAACTCTCATTTGACGACAGCGAGTCGTTTAGCGGTTCCCGCTTCAGATGCATACATGTTTGTTGATAATCTTCTCCGAGAGTTCCAGGATTTTTTACGTATCGATGGTAGTGAGTTAGTAACTAATGATTCCTTGGCACGTACTATCGCAACCCGTGAGATGCTTAGTGGTTATCAGGACTGGAAGAATTCATTGATTTAGTTATCTGTAGTTAACCTCGCTTATCCGGTGCAGTGGGCGATCTCCTTGAGACGTTTACGATTAATAGTGAATTGAAATACGGCTCAGTCGATCAGAGCTTCTGTAACTATAGGCGTTCCTGGCTGTTGGGAGGGACCCGAACCGGCGTCACTGGAGTCCAGAGCATAGATAGCAGCGCTAGGGAACTTACAGCGTTCGCCCGATAGCAGACGGGGTTCCGCATTCTCTTCTCGTGCCCAATGTCACATCATGAGCCGTATCAACGTCTCGCCCCCCAGTGCCTAGCGATTAACTGTCCAGATAGCCCCCAACACCCCCACTGGAATTTTCAGCGAATCTGCTTTCCTACTGATGGTGATAACGGGAGGATGTTTTCGTAGGCCGTCTAGGTGATGGGTCACTCAGACATGTAAGAGCATCTCCTGTGCCGCTTGGACTGGTGATCCTGAGCTAGAAAATGTCCTATCGCCCAAGGTAGATAATGCTACGGGTAGCACCAGCATGAGCAGGATTGGCATGATCCTGGAGTAGAAACTGTCGAAAGGGAAAACCACCTATTTCGTCTTTCGGCGTGGCCGCACATGCATTTCAGTCGCTCGTCAGTCCGGGAAATCCACCACTCTAGCATCGAGGCCTCATGGATGGTGTCTGCCGACGGTATTTGCGAATAGCAGCCTTCATGAGTCGAAAAGACCATACGTGGATGAACATGGGTGTAGGCGCTTGGTGCAGGGATCGAGTTGGGTGTTATTCGACCGCCGTGGTGCGGTGCCACAATCCCGCAAAGGGACTGTTTGTACCGTGACGCGATAGAAGTGTAATCCGCATCTCCACAGAGCAGCACGCGTTGGTAATAGTGGCTTTGGGGGTTCTCCACTAGCAAGCCCAAAGCTAAATTGTTGCGTAGGTACTTCGCGTCTTGCGTGCTATGAGCCGGGGTGCAGGCAAATAACACGCAGGCGCCCCATTGGATCTGTGCTCTGGCGGACGGCCAGAATTTCAATGCGCGACTGCCATCGTGGAGAATCTGATTCTGCAACTGGAACAGAAGATGAGCATGGCTAATGCCCAGCTTCATGCTTTCGGACGGTCGTCTCATTACCCATGGACGATCTAGTGCGCCGGGTCGATACGTCACATGTGTTTTCCAGAAGCCACGTACGTCTCTTGTAGGACGACCAGAAAGGTAGGCGAATCCCCAATGATCCCAATCCAGATGCGAGAGGAGGACTGGAGAAGGGTTGGCTGGATCATCTCCAGCCAACGGGTCGAAGCCCAGGCAGTTTGGAGACGACCACCGTTTAGTGGTTATGGGCCATCCGAAATCAAAAAACGCTTTAGGTTCGCATCCGTCACCAAGAATGGCGCACATGTTTGCCTGGCCGACATCGTAAACTACGATAAACAAATCGTCTTTCGGTTGAGTCCCTAGATTATCGAACACCGCACTTGGATGATGTCGGCACTCGGTAATGCGCTTTAGCACCTTCAGATCTTTGGGGGCAGGTTGTGATGAGTTGACCCTCACGTAAAGGATTGTCGGAGTAAACTCCTGCCCTTCTGGAGAAAATTCAAGTGCTGTAGCCTTATAAAACTCCCCGCTCGCCATGGCATCGGGATCGTCTGAGACTGTGAGCGTGCACCATCCACCGTTCTTTTCCGCCTGTCGGAAATCAGACATGGGGATTTCTGCTTCCATCAATAGGAAACTGAGTGCCGTGTCTGAAGCGTCAAGGATTTCTTGGGAAGTGGCGCGTCGTAAGAAAGGCAATAGCTGCATAGGTATAGCATCGAAGGTCACTGTGCAGAAACGGGCCTCAGCCGGATCAACACCATCGTCACGTATTTCGAGGGCGCTCAAATACTCGACTTTACCGAAATGCGGTGTCGTTGCGACCAGCTTACTCAGTGTTTTTGACTCGCTCACGACGGGCAGTCCATTGCTCAGAAGGTGAGGCAGGGTATCACCATAGTGCCATCACTGGCAGTCATGGATATGCCAAGCGCCCCTTGGAATTTTCAAGGTGCCGTCCCTCGATTGGGTGTCCACACTAGTTGGTAATTTAACGCAGCTCAGAGTGCCTGACAGTGCAGTTGATACCGCAGGCCTTTAGGGAAGCTCGGACCTGCTCTAATTCCTCATCCGAGGCACCGGGGTGCAGGCGCACTTCATGGATAATTTCCGCGAGTGGATAGGTTAGGACATAGCCTTTACCTTTGCTCCGAATCACATGGTGGCTACGAGCCAGTGATTCTGGGGACATGCACGAGGTAATCTCGTCGCTCTCGTGAGACAGTACTCCGCCAACGCGCACTTCGTGACGAGCTTCGAATCCCGTCAATATTGAATACTTCATTAGACTGAATTCCAGTCGGTACTCATTCTCCTGCTTGTAGCTCTCATTTTTCACACGGAACGGTTGGTGGTTCGCTAGCGATTTGAGCTGGTCGTTATAAGTGATCGTATAGAATTCGGCAGCCTGGTTCAGCGGGCGAGGCAGACGTGACTTAAGAGCCCAGTCGGTGCTAAAGATCGCCACACCGCCTTCGCCATAATCCTTCCACATGTCGTAGGACTCTTCGTCAGAGTTGTACCAGCAGCTCAAATAGGTGTTTTTGCGTCCTACCTCTTTGCTACCAAGCATCATTTCATCGACTCTCGACATCAACTCTGGATCTTGGCCAGGTTGGCTTTGAAGATGCTTGGTAAGGAAAGTGTGATCATAATCACCCTCTAGCGAGTCCGATTGATCGCACGCGGCACTTATGTAGATGCCTTGATCTTCTAGGAGGTATGTGAACTTATTTAAAGTCAGGTAGCGCATGATGGTTTTTGGTCTTGCCATGTTGCAATTCCTTTAAGCGGTATGGTGGAAAATAAAGTAAGCGTCCGGCCAATCCATCTTGCGTGACTGAGCCAGAAGACACCAGTGCGGCAGCAACTCCGTAATCTCACTCGGCCGCTGCGTCGGCAAGTACCGAGAGCGGAACTTCATCGAGCGTCTGTTTGGCTGGCTGATGGAGCACCGCCACCTGGCTAACCGCTACAGCAAGCTCGCGACAAGTTATGCAGAAATGGTCAAATTGGACAACTATCGATAGCATTCACGGCACCTTATTTCGTACAGTACCTAGGCAAGTATCTTAAGTTGGTAATTTGACTCCATCTGACCACCCGTTTGAATTGCGCTTGCGCACTCATTTGCATTCGAAAGCGAAATTACCAGCTGTATATTAGCCTCCTAAATATTTAAATGACAAAAGCTACCATCACAGTAGCTTCTGTCAGCGGCAATTTACTTCTTTGAAGACTTGCTAGGTTTCAAGTCGGGATTGTTACTTGGCGTGTCTTTATTGTCACGACGACGCTTATCAACTTCGCCGGTAGATTTAGCAATTGGCTTAGGGCCTGGTTTAAGTGCCATGATATTTCTCCTGGATATTGATGTTGATGTTGGTTTTGCAGGATTATCTTATTGGTTTTGATGGGCGCTTTCAAAAGGTGCGAGAAGGTTGATTTTATTTATGTCAAAAATTGCTTTGGCAGTATCTATTGGTTATATCCCGGCATGCCAGATTGTCGTTTTTCTTCCATGGTGCGACGTTGGACAAGGTAAATAGTCGTCCACTGCGAAATTTCGCTGCCAAGCTTCTAGCCACCCGAGACTGGTCAAGACCATGCAATTTAGTGGGTGTCAAAAGGTATGCTCAGGGCATGCAGTAATTATGGTCTGAATTACCTATCGTCATTTAATTTCCGAACACAATCGCCATCGGCATGGAATGCAACTCCTGTGGATTACTCGCCAGCAAGCCAACCTGACTCTTGCTGTGCAGGCATTCTGCAAACTCAGCGCCCACTGCCATCGGGAAGTATTTGTGGTCGCTCAGGATGTCAGCAGGCTGGCCCCAACCTATTGCACATAGGAAATGAGAATATGTATCTGGGTACAGGGTTGCAATTGAAGTCATCATCGTGGGTTCGATGACCTCACCGCTGTCTACCGTGAGCCAGGCATGCAAATTTAGTCCTGCTGAACCGGGCTTGTACATTTCCTCGACAGTGATGCCCCGCGCGCTCCAATTACGTAGGTCCTTCCACGTCGGAGAGAACAGTGCTCGGTCTTCCTTCCAGATCTGCCCTACGGTCACCCATACCTTGCGCCCAAGCTTCTGTTCGAGGTGAGGTGCAAGGTAATGAGACCATTTGAGGCATTGGAAAGCTGCTTTGGTCAAGTCTTTGACCCCCGCCGCTCGCAGCGCTGGTTCGAGAAAGCTGCCCTCAGCTTCAAGTCTATCGTGAGGCTTCCAATCTGGTCTTTCTACCAAGAATCCGCACGATTCAGTGAAGCGAATGGCGTTAACGAAGTTCGTCTGGTACTCGCCAAAATCGTCGCCTGGCGTCGGTATTGTGGGCGGGCGGTATAGTAAATTGCGGATCAACTTGATCATGGAAGAGCCTCCGGAGCGAAGCTGTGGGCGAAACTGAGCGCTAGTTTGGATGAAATTTTGGTATCTAATGGTGGCGCCCTGTATCAAGGCCTACCTATTTATTACCGCTGCGTACGCTGCCCAATCAATGGCCGGAACTGTGCCGAGAGACTGAAGACGGGAGAGCAGTCGAAATAGGAAGTAGATCAGCGAGCCCTCTGATCCAACTACCTTGAGTTTGTCAGCGAAGCTATCGAACGCACCGTCATCCAGCGCACATCCACAATCCAATTGCTCCAACTCTTCGGCTGGTAGGTGTTTCAGGAAATGCTCCCCTAGGCCATCCGCCCAGCTTGACTTGGGGGCGACGATGCCAGCAAGGATAGGGAATAGGGGCTTAGGGGCGTAGGTTCCTCCAGCGTGTGCAATTGGAACCGAGGTTCGGTGGAGCTTGCGCACCGATGCGGCTTTGTTGCCTGCGTACTCCAGGTAGCTTTTATCGAAATGTGGCTTGGATTCGAAAATCGCGTACACGGCTTCGACTGGGATGTAACGGTGGTTCTGTTGGTCGAGCAGAGTCGGAGTGAAGTGGCGGTCGAAGATCACAATATCAATCTGGTCGCTTCGGTTACCCAGGCTATCGATCACCAGGCCGGTAGCTACCTGGTAGCGATTTGGCAAGTAGGCCCTGAACACCTCAATCCAATGGTCTTCGACCACCGTGCCGTGCGTTCCCGCGTGCGAGATGGATTGAGCTGCTCGCTTCAGCTTGAGGGCTAACTCCACCTGGACATCGACAAAAGCATCTTTCATCCAGGCGGTATCGGCGATGCGTTCCTTTTTAGTAGCCATGGTTATTTACTCGCAGGGCACGATTGATCGGTGCAGATTGGAATTCAGGCTTGATGGTCCTGAAACGCTGGTGTTGACGTCATTTCCGTAGCAACTCGGACTGCTCGCCCAGCGCTCACAGCCTGGGACGGATACGCATCTAGAACTATCGCTGGAATCAGGCGCTGTGTGAGGTCCGAGAAGGTAAAGCCTGGGATGTTGCCTTCCCTGGGGCCCGTTATCTTCACCAGATCGTCGAATGCAATATCGGGGATACCGAGTCGCCCGAGGCGTCTTGTAAGCACACTGCGACGCTGTGCTTCGTTTGGCCTGCCAAATGACAGCACTTCGGCAGCGCGGCGTTTGACCGCAGGGTCGAGTGCGCTCAGCCGATTGGTACACATGATGACGGCGGCTGGGAGCTGAGCATTCGCAATTCGATCAATGCCCCGGATGAAGGCGTTTACTCCAGCGCGGTCCTCGTGATGCATTTGCGCATTTTCCCGAGACTGAGCCAACGCATCTGCTTCATCGATGAGCAGGATCACCGCTCCTCGGGCTCGGCCATCACTCGATTTGAGCTTTTTGGCCTCTTCAATCGTGTAATCAAAGGCCGCTGATATCAGTTGGGTCATTTCACCTACTCGCCCTTGACCACGGGTCGAGAGACTCAATGGGAAAAGCGTAATGTTGATTTTTTCCTGACGAGCCACAGCATCACCGATTGTCTCGGCCAGTTCGGTTTTGCCACTGCCCACATCGCCAGCGAGGACGACCAGAGGTGGTCGGCGCAACACCGTCTCAATCAGATCCTCGGAACCGGGATGGAATTTCTTCGCCCAGTCGGTGAGGCCAGAGGAGTTAACCAGCAGGCCGAGAATTTTGGTCAGTCGGACTTTTTGATCGTCAAGGCCGACCAGCTTGGCAAGTCTGTCCTGGGGTTCAAAGTCAGGATAGTTAACGCGGTATTCGAAGAGGTCATCCAGTGCAGGCTTGCTCATCAGTAACTCCTCACAGTCGAACGGTTAAGGGTGCGGCCCCCGGATGAGTACGAACGGTCAGACGTCATGTAGCCGCTAACTCCCGGCTCAGGCGCACCGTTACGACTAAACGGTAAATCTTTCTGAACAGCGTCGCGTTCACTCTGCGATGCAAGATCCCAGGCAGCGTTGTAAGTCAGGTAGCTCGCAAACGAGGCCCCAGAAATATCTGCATTCGGACTAATGCGTCCAGGCGAATCATCTGCACCGTCTACCGAAAGCTCTGAGGCTGTGTATTTGAGGGTGGGCTCGATCCAGTTTCCGTCACGCTTGAAACCGTAGGTCACGGTACAGAGGTAGCCTGCCTTCAGGAGCTGGGTCGCTTCCTGTTCGAAGTCCAAAATCCGTTGGGTGCTCGGTTGGCCATACAGGCGCTGAAGACGCATCAGATCGGCTGCTACCTTCGAGGCCATGTGTTTGGCGTGAGTCAAGGTGAAGGTTTGGGTTTCCGCTACCACATAGCTGTAGGACGACATGCTGCTACCTCAAATCTGAAAGGTTGATCCAAAGACTTGCTGCCAGTAACCGACAGTGAGCTGCTTGTTTGGCGCGAAAAGCGCGGCATCGATAGCATCACCTGCATCCAGTGCGGCCTCGATGATCGCGTCTACGTTCTCCTTCGTATAAAGCCGAGCGACATTGTTGGTGGGGTTTACGGGGTCGATGATCTGCAAGGGGTCGGTGAACGTGCCGACCTGTGATACCGAATAGTTGTCTGTGAAGAAGATCTTGTCGCGCAGCTCTGACCGGGCGATGTAGGTGAAAAAGCTCTGGAGAGCTTCCGGATAGTCAGAGAAGTCGACCCCGTCGTCGCACAGCTTCGACAGGATCATCTCGATCATGAATGACTTAAAGCGGAAGCCGTCACGCTCACGCTTCATCAGCGCTGCCCAGTACTTCACGAGCCTCACGACCTGCGCATAGTGGGTAGGCTGAGCACGTTTACGAGCTTTTGCGAACTCCAGGTGCAGTGGGATGCTTGTTTCCAAGAATGAGCCGTCTTCCTGGCTGATCAGGTTGCCTCGCCACTGGGGAAGACCGCTATAGAGGACGGGCACGATATCGACATCCAGACCTGATCCACGGAACGACACCGTCACGGAGTAGGTTTGGGGTACGACTTGCTCTGGGCTGAAATTCGGGAAAGCTTTGCGCAACTTTTCAGCCAGGTAATCAATCAAAGCTTTGGTGTCGTGTGGCGCCTCTGATCCGCTTATGTAGACCGCCACATCGATGTCGCTGAGCGACCGCAGGGAGGTCCCTTTCGCCAGACTGCCGGAAACGAGCATTCGCCGCAGCGAAAAATCAGGGTGGTCGGAGAGGTAGCGCTCCAGTTTTTCCTGTAAGCGCCCGGCCTGCTCGCGGTATGCAATAGCCTTCTCTTTGGGCAGGTTCACCTTTTCTTCTGCGAACCGTGCGATGTCACGATGGTCGACGTGCTCTCTGGACATGCCATTCCCCCTAGGGATGCGTATCAAACGGAGCCAGAACGATCACGCCAGACAGCGCACATCGCTAGCCCAAACAAAAAGTTCGGAATAGCGAACTTTCTACTTACGCTACTCCGAATTTCGGTGAAGTCAAACGCTTTGTTCGGAATAGTGGTATAATTTTTTCGACCACCAATAGAAAGGAGCGAGATCGTGACGACCCGTCTCGGTGAGAAGCTCCGCGAGCTGCGCAAGCAGCGCGGGCTTACCTTGGAGAAGCTGTCAGACATGGCTGGTCTGAGTAAAAGCTATCTCTGGGAGCTGGAAAACCGTGAATCTCTACGGCCATCAGCTGAGAAGCTCACTGCCCTGGCTGATGTATTGGGCGTAGCGACCCAGTACTTTTTTGAAGAGGACGTACGAGCCCCTGAGGAACGCCATCTCGACGACGCGTTCTTTCGCGGGTACAAGAACCTGGAGCCGGATGCCAAGGAGCAGCTTCGGAAGATTTTGGAAACCTTCAAAAAGGGAAGTTAATGGCCGACAAGCAGGTATGGACACCTCAGAAAGCTGCCAATCGGCTGTCCAAAATCATGGAGGTGGTTGGTAGCGTGCACGGTGGCAGATTCCCAGTGGATGTGCCAATGCTAGCCAAAGAAGCAGCCAACATTTTTGGCTGGTCGGACCCAATCACTGAAGTCACCCCCGTTGATATCAAGAGCTTTGACGGCGCGCTGTTCCCAGACGATGAGCGAAAGAAATGGATGCTGTTGTACAACAGCGCAATGGCCTCACCAGGTCGTATCCGTTTCACCCAAGCTCATGAGTTAGGTCACTACATCCTGCATCGCCAGGAGCGACCTGCCTTTCAGTGCAGCAGTGATGACATGCTTGAGTGGGAAGATAAAACCATTGAGGCGCAAGCAGATCTCTTCGCCTCCTTCCTGCTCATGCCGCTGGACGACTTCAGGGCGCAGGTCACTACTACAGTCGACCTGGATTTGCTCGGCTATTGTGCTGAGCGTTATGGCGTCTCGCTCACAGCCGCTGTTTTGAAGTGGCTCAACTACACAGACGAAAACGCGGTATTGATCCTGTCCCGCGACGGTTTCATGCAGTGGGCATTTGCGAGTCGGCCAGCAAAGCGCGCAGGCGTTTTCTTCGCTACACGCAAGCAAACCATCGAGGTTCCGGCTGGTTCCATTGCAGTTGCTCCGGGCGTCAAGCACGAGCGTCGAGGAATCGAATTACCAGCCAAAATCTGGTTTCCGCATGCTGGGGCCGAAACCTATGTTCGAGAGATGAAAGTCTCATCTGATCAGTATGACTACGTTTTGTCTCTGCTCATTTTGCCGCGATCAGCGACTGTCTGGCGTCCTGACGAGGATAGGTTCAAGTACTGGGAGCGCTAGGCGCCCCCGAGGTTGATCCGGTTCTCAAGAGCCTTTCAGGTTTTAAGTGTAAAGGTGGTGAATACCTATCCTGACCGAACGTAACTTACTGTTCCGGCTGTAGAGCAGGCAAATGAGGTATCTCTCAAATGATTTTCTTAAGGTGATGTCCCAATGACCGACCAAGCGGTGAGTGCGATCCGTTTCACCCTCTTCAAACACAGCCGTGAGTCTTTCCTGGCCGCACTGGATGATGCTTCCATTCCACATTCCAGCGTGGTGCAGTTCTCTGGGCAGCCGCAAGCGTCAGGTTTTGCTGAAATGGTCTCGGCGTTGAGCGATGCGATGCCCTGGAACGGAATCGCCAAAGTGATCATTTCTTGGGTAGAGGCTCGGAAAAGCCGGCGTGTGATGATCCATATGAAGGACGGAGTGGTGAACATCGAAGCTGATGGATATGGTGCCAAGGACGTCGAGCGTCTGCTGAGAGCATGCCGTGACGTTACGATCATTGATACGCTGCCGCAGGACAAGGAAATCGGGGCCCTTAAGTCGGACGCTGTCAGCTGATGAGCAGATCTAAATCTCTCAGGAGCATTTTTTAGAAGATCCGGAGCGATTCATAGATGACTGTAAGTGACCTAAAAACTGCCAACGTAAAGTCGTTTTGTTTGTAGGTGCGTTTCGATGGATGCCTGGATTCTGGCTTGTAGTACACCCAATTCCGCCAGCGCTTCGGTCGGTAACCCCACCAAGGTGTTTGTCTTCTGTCTTGCGCTGAGCATCAGGTAGCCGGGCAGCGCAGTGTCCATGCGGTGGTTGATCACTCAGTACGGGAATTCATGAATGATGAAGCCAAGCGATATGTCCATATGACGGCCTGAAGTGAATTCCGGTGGAGGGTATCAGTCAAGGCCGCGTGGCATGTCGGCTATTGACCAGCAGCCCTCCATGAGGGGGCGCTTCGGGTTGAACGCAGACTGTCTGCTATTGGACATTGAGCAGCTAGATCGGAAATTCGTCACTGGACTGAAATCGATCTGGTCCTCTCATCAGAAAGACATTGCTTTGTTGAGGTTCAGGCTTATCTGCATCTGGGTGCGGATAAGCTTAGAGAACAAAACGCCTTAACATCATGCGCTTAGGTATTACCAGTACATAACATCCAGGCCACACCACAGATAAAGGTTCGAACCTGCCCTGGGACACCATATTTCTTGCCTCTCTTCCTTGTCTGGCGCTCGTCAGGCGCCTGCTTTTGCTCAAATCCTCAAGTGTCGTTCTCTTCTTCTATATAGAAGAAGCCTGTGTTT
>Ga0247819_10001486_pt1 | contig 12654 bp, 9 predicted proteins | sample 13C_Xylose_Day6_FD_193428 | JGI IMG/M metagenome (GOLD analysis project Ga0247819, IMG submission 193428) | Soil microbial communities from agricultural site in Penn Yan, New York, United States - 13C_Xylose_Day6 | ecosystem: Environmental > Terrestrial > Soil > Agricultural land | place: USA... | reverse complement strand
TAATCATCCGTGGCGCGGATGGTCATGGTGGCGCTGGCGGCGCTGGCATCGGCGATGAAGCCACGGGCGGCAGCGGTGGTGTTGATGCCCCAGAAGCAAGGCTCCCAGAAGCGCGAGTTATTGGCATAGCCAATGCGCAGCGGATGGCCGAAGCCACGCTGGAATCCGATGATGTCTGCCGAGAAATTCCTTACGAAATCAGGCAAATAATCGACGTCGCAATCGACGTCGATCCAGAAGACCTTGGAATCGGGGTTGGCCTCGCAGACGGATTGCAGGAAGGGAACCTTCTTGCGGCAAATCTCCAGCCACTCCTCATCCGGCTGCTTATCGACCTCGACGATATGATGGGCGATCCCCAGTGCATCCAAAGACTGGCGCAGCCTTGTGGCGGCGCTCGCATAGTAGTCATCGGGCGTGTGAAACGAGCAGACCACCACATCCGCGACGGATGGCAGGTCGGCGTCCGGCGCTGTCGCGCTGATCAGGTCTGGATTGAGCAATTCCCTCGTCCCTCGCTCGGGCCGGCTGTTCCGGCCATACGGGTTAAGTATCCCGCGCGAGCAAGGGCTTTAGCCATTCCAAATGCCCCTGCTTAAAGAGGAGGCCTTTGCTGGCAACGTGCCGGTCAGAGAAGATATTTCCTGCGAACGGGCGGGGATTGCCCCGCCCGTCAAGGGTCAGATTCAGCCGCGCCGCAACTGGTCCAGCAGCGCCGCACTGGGTTCGCCAGTGACCGGCAGACCGCGCGATTGCTGATAGGCGCGGATCGCGTTGGTGGTGTTCGAGCCGACATTGCCGTCGACCCCCTGCGTGTCGAAACCGCGCGCGGTCAGCAGACGCTGCATTTCCTTGCGCTGCTCAAGCCGCATGCCGGGATGGTTCGCGGGCCAGGGATTGGCCAGCCCCGGATAGCCCTTGAGCCGGTCGGCCAAAAGCGCGACGGCCAGCGCATAGCTATCGGCATTGTTGTAGCGCAGGATCGCATGGAAGTTGCGGGTGATCAGGAAGGCCGCGCCGGACGGCCCGCCAGGGATCAGCAATTCGGTCGAGGTTCCGGCCGGGGGCAGCGGGCGCGATGTTGCCTGACGGATGCCCATCGACTGCCATTCCGCGACCGAGCGGCGCTTGCCCTTGCCGGCAAGGCCCGTGTTGAAACCTGCGGGCAGCGTCACCTCGACCGCTGCGGGCAACCCGCGCTGCCAGCCGGATTTCGCCAGATAGTTCGCGGTCGACGCCAGTGAATCGCTGGGGTCGTTCGACCAGATGTCGCGCCGCCCATCGCCGGTGATATCGGCGGCATAGGACAGATAGGTGGTCGGGATGAACTGGGTATGCCCCATCGCGCCCGCCCAGCTTCCGGTCATGTGGCCCGGATCGATATCGCCAGCCTGCAGGATGCGCAGGGCCGCCATCAGCTGGCTCTGGAAGAAGCCGCCGCGATAGCCCTCATAGCTGAGGGTCGCCAGCGACTCGATCAGCGGCAGGTCGCCGCGCCGCTCGCCATAGGTCGACTCCATGCCCCAGACGGCGGTGACGACTTCCTTGTCGACGCCATAGGTCGCCTCGACCCGGCTGAGGACGCCGTTATACTGTGCCAAGGCCGCCCGGCCATTGGTCTGGCGCTTTTCGGAAACCGCGTTCTCCAGATATTCCCACAGCGATTTCTTGAATTCGGCCTGGTTCTGGCTGCGGCGCACCACCTCGGGGTTATAGGTCACATCGCGGAACGCGTAGTTCAGCGTCGCATCGCTGATCCCTTGCGCGCGGGCGCGACCCTTGAAGCCCTCGATCCAGTTGTTGAGGCCCGCGACCTTGGCCGCTGGCGGGTTCTGGTTGCGGCCCCATTTGATTTCCTGGCTTTGCTGGGTGACACCCCGCCCGCCGGGGCCATAGCTGCCACCCCCGCAGGACGCCAGCACCAGTGCCAGCGCCACGAATCCGACCGTATTCTTCAGTGAAATGCCCATCGCTGCCCCCGATTGTTTTCAGGAATCCTAGCGCGGCACGATGCAGGTCGAAAGCCCTAATGCGTGTCGTCCGGCCCCAGCGCCTCGCGCGCACGATCGGCGCCTTCCAGCACGACCTCGCGCATCGCGGCAGCCGCCGCCTCGGGATCGCGGGCGGCAATGGCGCTGGCGATGCGCAGATGCTGCGATGCACAGCGCGAAATCCCCTCGGGGCTAAGCGCGGGCGACGAGATCTGGAAGGACACGGCCAGAGCCGCCTCGATCAAGGTCGTGACCGACCGCATGAAAGGATTGCGCGACATGGTCGCCACGGCGAGGTGAAAGTTCAGATCCTCTTGCGCGACGGATTCCCGGCTGTGCTCGGGATTGTCGATGCGCGCGGCGATGCTGAACAGGTTGACGATTTCCTCGGCGGTGGCGTTCATCGCTGCCAGACGGGCGGCGGCGGGTTCGAATGCCAGCCGCATGTCGCGCAGATGGTCGACGAATTCCGGGTCCATGCCCGCCCGCATCTTCCATATGATCACGTCGGAATCGACGAAATTCCAACCCTCGCTGGGATTGACCTTGGTCCCGACCCGAGATTTCGCGCGAACCAACCCCTTGGCGGCCAAGGTCTTCATCGCCTCGCGCAGCACGCTGCGCGACACGCCGAAACGCTCCAGCAGTTGCGGATCGCCGGGCAGGGTCGAGCCTTGCGGGAATTCGCCGGTGACGATGGCCGAACCCAGTTCCTCCACCACACGGGCGTGACTGGAGCGCGGCTGACTGCCGAACATGCGCTGACGCAGGACACCCATGATCAACCCCCGCTGGATGCGCGGATCGCGGCGCGGCGCTCGGACACCAGCAGGATCAGGCGTTGCAGCACGATGAAGGCAAACAGCAGCATCCCAATGACGATCTTGGTCCACCATGAGGACAGCGTGCCGTCAAAGACGATATAGGTCTGGATCAAACCTTGGATCAACACCCCGAACAGCGTGCCCAGAACCAGCCCCGAGCCGCCGGTCAGCAGCGTGCCGCCGACGACCACGGCCGCGATGGCGTCCAGTTCCACCCCCACCGTCGCCAGCGAATAGCCCGCCGAGGTGTAAAGCGTATAGGCCAACCCCGCGAGCCCCGCCATGAAGCCCGAGAACGCGTAGAGCTGGATCATGGTCTTGCGCAGGGGCACACCCATCAACTCGGCCGATTGCTCGGACCCGCCAAGCGCATAGACATTCGCGCCAAAGCGGGTGCGATGCGCCAGGATTACGCCGACGGCAAAAGCCAGCAGCATCAGGATGGCCAGAAAACTGAGCTTCCCCTTATCCGGAAGCTGGATGTAGATGCCCTTGAGTTGTTTCAGGAAATCATGGCTGATCGGCACGGAATCGGTCGAGATCAGAAAGGCCGCGCCGCGCGCAAGAAACATCCCGGCCAACGTGACGACGAATGCCGGCATCTTCAGCGCATGGATGGTCAACCCCATCAGCGCGCCGAAGCTGGTCGACACCGCCAGCGCCAAGGCAAAGGCCAGCGCCGGATGCACCCCAGCCCGCACCAGCACCGCGACAAAGACCGAGGTGAAGGCGATGACCGACCCCATAGACAGGTCGATCCCGCCCGACAGGATGACGAATGTCATGCCCACCGCTGCAATCCCCAGAAAGGCATTGTCGGTCAGCAGGTTCCCCAGCACCCGAAAGGACAGCATGTTCGGGAACTGCAGCGCGCAAAGCGCATAGGCCACGACAAAGATCAGCACCGTAGCGACAAAAGGCAGATAGCGGGCGCGGATCATGACTTGGCTCCTTTCCGGCGCAGCATGCCCCGCAGGACCGACAGTTCGTCAGCCACGGCAGGAGATTGCAGCGTCAGGATGGCCACGATGACGACGGCCTTGACAATCAGGTTGAATTCCGGCGGCCAGCCCGACATCAGGATGCCGGTGTTCAGGGCCTGAATGATCAGCGCCCCGATCAGCGAGGCAGTGATCGAAAAGCGTCCGCCCGCCAGCGAGGTGCCGCCAATGACCACGGCCAGAATGGCATCCAGCTCCAGCCACAGCCCGGCATTGTTCGCATCCGCGCCATGGATATCGGCGGTGACGATCATCCCCGCCATGGCCGCGCAAAGGCCCGAGATCGCGTAGGTCGCGAGGATCAGGAAGCGCGCCCGGACCCCCACCAGCATCGAGGCGCGGCGGTTGATTCCCACGGCCTCGATCAGCAGACCAAGTGCCGAGCGCCGCACCAGCAATCCGACCGCCAGCCCCATCGCCAGCCAGATCAGGATCGGCATCGGAATGCCAAGCACCGCACCCGAGCCGATGAAGGAGAATGCCGGATCGTTGAAGGTCAGGATCACGCCTCCGGTGATCAACTGCGCGATGCCGCGTCCGGCCACCATCAGGATCAGCGTGGCGATGATCGGCTGGATATCCAGAAACGCCACCAGCACGCCGTTCCAGATGCCGCAGACCAATCCCAGCGCCAGGGACACCGCCAGCACCACCGGCACCGAATGGCCGTCAGCCACCAGCGTTGCGGCGACCGCCCCGGTGATTGCCATGACCGCGCCGACCGACAGGTCTATCCCCTTGGTCGCGATGACCAGCGTCATGCCGATCGCCAGCAGCGCCACCGGTGCGACCCGTACGCCGACATCGATCAGGCTGCCGTAAAGTCGCCCGTTCTGCACCGTAACCGAGAAAAATCCCGGTGAAATCAGTCCGATCAACACCAGCACCACGGCCAGCGCCAGAAGCTGCGGGCGAAGTTGTTTCAGCTTGGTCATGCGGCGTCTCCGGGCACGGCCATGGCTTCGACAATGGCTTCGGCGGTAATCTCGGCACCGCGCAGCTCGCGGACGTGATGTCGGTCGGACAGGACGATGACGCGGGTGGAGAAGGCCACAAGCTCTTCGATTTCCGAGGAAATCACCACCAGCGCCATGCCGTCCTCGCGCAGTTTCTCGATCAGGTTGATGATTTCGGCATGCGCGCCGATGTCGATGCCGCGGGTCGGCTCGTCGAGGATCAGCAGGCGCGGATCGGTGGCCAGCCAGCGGGCAAGGATCGCCTTTTGCTGGTTGCCGCCGGATAGGAACTTGATCGGGCGGTTCGGGTCCGGCGGGCGGATGTCCAACGCCTTGATGTAGCGTTCGGCCAAGGCATCAGCCTCGCGCCGGGGAATGGGACGTGCCCAGCCGCGGCTGGCCTGCAGGGCCAGCACGATGTTCTGGCGCACCGACAGATCGCCGACGATGCCGTCGGTCTTGCGTTCCTCGGGGCACATGCCGAAGCCATGCCCGATGGCGTCCTGCGGCGAATGCAGCGTGACCGGCTGACCATCCACCGCGGCCTGCCCGCTATCCGGGCGGTCAATGCCGAACATCAGCCGCGCAGTTTCCGTCCGGCCCGAGCCAAGCAGCCCGGCAATGCCCACGACCTCACCCGGGCGGATATCCAGATCGAAGGGCGCGATCGAGCCGCGCTTGCCATAGCCTTCGAACAGGAAGGCCGCAGGCGTGTCGGGCTGGGTCGCGCCGGACCCGCGATGGGCGGTGGCCTCGGCCAGTTCGCGGCCCAGCATCATCGCGACCAGATCGCGGCGCGGCAATTCGGCAATCGCGCGGCTGCCGACCATGCGGCCATTGCGCAGGACCGTCACGCGGTCGGCGATCTGGTAAACCTGATCCAGAAAATGGGTGATGATGACGATGCCCAGACCCTGCGCGCGCAATTGGCGCAGCACGGTGAACAAGGCCTGCACCTCGCGCGCGTCAAGGCTGGCGGTCGGCTCGTCCAGAAACAGCACCTTGCCGGACAGGTCCACGGCGCGGGCAATGGCGATGATCTGACGCACGGCGACCGGGTAATGGGCCAAGGTTTCGTCGGGGTCGGCCCCGACACCATAGCGCGCCAGAAGCGTGGCCGCATCCCCGCGCATCCGGCGGCGATCGATCATTCCCATCCGGCGCGGCTGGCGGCCCAGATACAGGTTCTCGGCCACGGTCAGATTGTCCAGCAGGTTGACCTCTTGGTAGACCGTGCCGATGCCCAAAGCCTGCGCCTCGGCGACCGAGCGCGGCTCGACTTCCTGCCCGTCCAGCCACATCGCCCCGGCATCGCGCCGATAGGCCCCGGTCAAGATCTTGACCAGCGTGGACTTGCCCGCCCCATTTTCGCCCAGCAGGGCATGAATCTCTCCGCCACGCAGGGAGAAGTCGACGCCGTCCAGCACTTTCACGCCAAAGAACGACTTGTCGATTCCCTGCGCCGAAAGCAGCGCATCATGTGTCATCGGTCTTTCCCCGAAAGGGAGGTCGGGCGGGGTTATGGCCCCCGCCCTCAAGCACTCAGTAGCCAAGGTCTTTCTTGGACTCGTAGACGCCTTTGGGGTCATCCGCCTGAGTGAACAGCTTCGATTCCGTCTGGATCCATTTCGGCGGAAGCGTGCCATCCGCCTTGAATTTCTCCAGCACGTCAAAGGCCGGGCCTGCCATATTCGGGGTCAGCTCGACCGTGGCATTGGCCTCACCTGCCTGCATCGCCAAGAAGATGTCCGGCACGGCATCGATCGAGACAACCTTGATGTCGGTGCCGGGCTTCAGACCCGCTTCCTTGATGGCCTGGATCGCGCCGACAGCCATGTCGTCGTTATGGGCATAGACGGCGCAGATGTCCTTGCCGCCATTCTCGGCCTTGATGAAGCTCTCCATCACTTCCTTGCCCTTGGTCCGGGTAAAGTCCCCGGTCTGGCTGCGGGCGATGGTGATGTTCGACTTGCCAGCAATGGCTTCCTCGAAGCCCTTCTTGCGGTTGATCGCGGGCGACGAGCCGGTGGTGCCTTGCAGCTCGACCACCTTGCAGGCCTTGTCGCCCACATCCTTGACCAGCCATTCGCCGGCGACCTTGCCTTCAAAGACCTGATCCGAGGTGACGGCGGTCAGATACAGGTCATCGGGCGCGTCGATCTGGCGATCCAGCAGGATGACCGGGATCTCGGCTTCCTTGGCCTCGCCCAGAACCTCATCCCAGCCGGTGGCGACGACCGGAGCGATCAGGATCGCATCGACGCCCTGCGCGATGAAGCCGCGGACGGCCTTGATCTGGTTTTCCTGCTTTTGCTGGGCATCGGCGAATTTCAGGTCGATCCCACGTTCCTTGGCCTGCTGCTGGGTCACGGTGGTTTCCGCAGCGCGCCAGCCCGATTCCGAGCCGATCTGCGAAAAACCGACGGTCAGATCAGCCGCAAAGGCCGCGCCGGACAGCATCAGACAGGCGACCGAACTGGCCGCCAGAAGCTTGCGTTTCATGATTTTTACTCTCCCTGCAAAGGTCCTCCAACCTTCAAGAATCAGGGATAAAGTATGATTTATTACCCGTCAACAAAACCATTTGGACAGTTTTACGCGGGCTTCTGGCCGCAAAAGTCAGATGAAATGGGCAAACCCGTCGCGCTGGAAAGGCCATATCGGGCGCGGCCGGTGATTGTTGGGCAGCGCCAGCACGTCCTGCGACACCGCGCCATCGGTCAGGGCCATGACCTGAGCCAGTGGCAGCTCACGCAGGTCGGGCGACAGGTAGCCGGATTTCACCACCACCAGATCGGCACGCATCGGGTCCAGTCCCAATGCGGCAAAGTCGGCCAGATCGTGAAAGGGTCTGCGTCTTTCGGTCAGAACACAGGCAATGCCGCCACAAGTGACAACGGCCCCGCCTTCGGTCAGGCGGATCGCATCGGGGATCAGTTCGAGCTGTGGGCCGCTCCCGCCCAACTCGCCGCCGACGCGGATTTGTGGATCACCGCGGCGCAGGGCCGCCACCGCCCCCGGTGCGGCAATGCCCACGATCAACGCCCGGCGTGAGGCATCCGCCCCCCAGCCGCGCGCGATCAATGCCGCCAGCACGTCCGCACGATCCCCCACCGCGCCCGCCGTCGGGTTGTCGCCGCTATCGGCCAGGACCGTTGGCCCGGTCAGCCCATCCAGAAGCGACTCCAGCGGCGCGGAATGCATGTCAGGCAGAAGCTGTTCGCGCACATCCCAATAGGCGCGGGCGATCGCGTCCGCTGCCGCCTGACCGGCCGCACGATCGGTGCAGGTGACTACGGCCGCCGCTGTCGCGCGCGGGCTGTCGGCCCAGACATAGCCGATCATCAGGTTCGCGTCGCAGACACCCGGCTTGGCGTCATAGTCCGGCAACGCCGCGTAAAGCGCCTGACAGGGTTCGACAAAGGTGGATGACATCTCGCCCGAGACCAGCAGCGGCACGGCCCGCCGCACCACGCAGGGCCGCGGACCACCGCGCAGCGCATCCAGCAGCATTCGCGCCGCCCGCGCCCGCGTCTGCGGCTGGTCGACATGAGGCGCGGTGCGAAAGGCGGCAAAGGCATCAACCGTATTCACAATCGTTTCGGTGATCTGGCCATGCAGATCCCAGGCCGAGGAAATCACCGCGCGTGCGCCCACAACCTCGCGCACGCGCTGAACGAAATGCCCTTCGGGATCGTCGAAGCCCGGCACGAAATAGGCGCCGTGCATGATCAGCAGCACCCCGTCCAAGGGTAGCGCCGCCCGCAGCCTGTCGCAGAACTCATCGCATTGCGCGGCGAACAGATCGGGAGAAACCGGCCCGCCGGGGATCGATCGGTCATGAAAGATCGGCACCGCTTCGACCCCGTGCCAATCCGGGCCGACCCCGGCCATATCCAGCAGCGCCTGTCCCTCGGTGCGGGTGAAATCAGCCGCAACCTGCATCAACGGCGAATAAGTCGAGCATTCGGTATGAATGCCCCCGATGGCGACGCGCATGAGCTTCCTTACAGTTGTGGCATGAGACGGGAGAGTGCGCAGAATCGCGGCCAATCCTTGGCTTCGGAACGGGTCCAAGCGGATTCCGCGACCGCCGACAGGCGCGGAAACACCATCGCGTTCCAGCGCTGGCGGGTGGACAGCATTTCGGACCAGACCCCGGCCTGTATGCCGATCATGCGGCCAGCGGCATCCGTGGGCAACCCCTCGGTCGGCTCGAAATGATAGGTCTTTTCGGGCGGGACCGCGCCGCCCCAACTCAGGCCGATCGCGTCCCAATCCGCCGATTGCGTCATGTCGAGGTAATAGGCCTGCCCCGGCGTCGCGATCACGTCGTAGCCCGCCTGCATCAGCTCGGCGGTCTTCTCGACCGAGCGCCATGCGAAAAGCAGCGTGTCCTGCGGGCTGACCCCGCCGCCATCGGCGCATTCGTCCCAACCGGCCAGCGACCGCCCGCGATCAGCCAACATCTGCTGCATCCGGCGCATGAACAGCGCCTGAAGGCGGTGGGTCACGCCCTCGCCCGCGATGCCTTCGGCCTCGGCCAAGGCCATTGCGGCGGGGCTTTGCTGCCATGAGCGGGGATCGACCTCGTCACCGCCCAGATGGATCAGATGCGAGGGGAAAATCTCGCATACCGCGTCCAGAACCTTGCCCAAGACCTCATAGACCGCCGGCACAGCCGGGTTCACCGCATTGTTCGGATAGCCCTGAATCGAGCGATAGCTGTCGGGAACCTCAGCCGTGTCGGTCAGGCCGGGGATTGCCGCCAGAAGCGAGGTCAAATGCCCGGGGCTGTCGATCTCGGGCAGAACTTCGATTCCAAGACTTGCTGCATTCGCGACCAGATCCCGAGCCTCGGCCACGCTGTAATGGCCCGCTTGGCCCCAATGCAAATCGGCATATTGCGGCAAAAGCGGCAGGCCCGCGCCGCGCCGCGCCGCGATCCGGGTCAGGTCCGGCAGCGAGGGGATCTCCAGCCGCCAGCCCTCGTCATCGGTCAGGTGCCAGTGCAGACGGTTCATCCTGTGCCATGCCAGGATATCGCCGGCGCGGCGAACCTCTTCGATGGTGCGGAAATTGCGCGCCACGTCCATATGCATCCCGCGCCATGCAAAGCGCGGGTGATCCTCGATATGGCCACGAAGGGGCTCGCGGAAGCGCGGATCGCTTAGCGCCGCGTGGCTGATCTGGGCCAACGCAACCAGCCCGTGCCGCCGCCCATCCGGATCGGCATGGGACAGGGTGATGGCATCGGGGGTGAAATCCAGCCGGTAGCCCTCGGCAGGCATATCGGCGGGCTGGAACCTAACCGGGCGACCGTCGCGCGACAAAATCCCGCGCGCAAAGGGGAAAAGCCGCTGATGCAGCGCCGCGACCTCGGTCAGTTCAGCTGAGGGAAGCAGCCCGACCGGCTCGTCCCATTCCGCAATGTCGACGTGCTGCGGCCAAGGCAGCAGGCCCAAGGGCAGGTCCAGCCGCCCTTCGGGCAGCGGTGCAAGCGGCCCTCGCGGCGTGCCGGGCGGTGGCTCAAGATCGCCCAGAAGCAGCGGTATTTCCCCGCCATCCGCCTCGATCCATGCCGACATGACCCCTTGGCTGCGGTTCTTTGGCGGATGGGTCAGGGACAAAATGCGGATCAGCCATGCCTCGCCCGGAGGGATCAGTAACCCCTCGGGCGCGATCAGGCGGTGGTAATTGCCAAAGCGCCGGTCCAGCGCCGCACCCTCGATCTGGGCCGGCCCCGCGATGCGGGTCATCGACGACATGCACAGGGCCACAGGTGCGACCGGCGCATCACCGCGATTGTGGATGGACAGGCGGAACATCCCGCCCTTGCTGTCAGGCGCACCCTCGGGCGACCAGCATTGCTGAAGCCACAGGGTCATCGGGGCAAGTCCTGCAAATGCAGATCACCGTCCAGCGCGATCAGGTCGCGCATCGGCACCCCCGGCGCGACGCTCAGCGCGGGCAGGCCCATGGCCTGCCGGGGCAGGTCGGTCGCCATGGCAATGGCGCGTTCCTGCGGCATTCCGGTCATCGCGATCAACCTGCGCAGCGATTCCAGCATGTCGATATGCGCCCCGGCCAGCGAGCCTTGCGCATTCACCAAGGCACCGTTCTCGACATGAATTTCCATCCCGTAAAGCGAGAAGCGATCCGGCCCCCCCACCGTCGGCATGGCATCCGAGACAAGGAAGCAGAGATCCGGGCGCGGCCGGGCGGCCAGCGCCACGGAAAGCATTTCGGCCGAGACATGGATGCCATCCGCGATCAGCCCGCACCAGCCTTCGGACAGGATCGCGGCGGCAATCACCCCCGGCGCGCGCGAGGTCATCTGCGGCATGGCATTGAAAAGATGGGTGAACATCGCCACACCATCCGCCATTGCCGCACGTGTCTGGTCAGCCGTGGCCATCGTATGGCCCGCCGAAAGCACCACCCCCAAACCCGCCGCCTCGCGCAGCAGCGCGGGATCGGCCAGTTCCGGGGCAAGGGTCAGCAGGACCGGCACCTGCGCGCTGCGCAAGCGGCGCAGGACCGCCATCGTGCGCTCGTCCAGCGGACGGATGAAGCGCGGGTCATGCGTGCCCCGACGCGGCGGCGAGATATGCGGCCCCTCGATATGGATGCCCGCGACACCGGACTGCCCCATCGCGGCAATCACGGCCTCGGCGGCGGCTTCCATGACCTCGGGGGCATCGGTGATGACCGTGGGCAGGATCTGCGCCGTGCCCAGACGGTGATGCGCGGCGGCGATCGCGGCAATGCCCTCGGGCGTGGGGTCGGCGTTGAACAGCACGCCGCCACCGCCATTCACCTGCAAATCCGTGCAGCCGGGCATCAGCAGCGGCACCGTCAGGTCGGGCGTGTCGGGGCCCAAAGGGCGCAGCGCCACGATCCGGCCTGCATCGGCTTCGACCGCCAGCCCCTCGGCCAAGCGGCCCTCGGTCCACAGCCGTTCGGCGGCGATCAGCATGTTTCCTCCGGGTAATAGGCGGCAAGGGTCTGTTCGACATGGGCCTGAAGGATGGCTCGGGCCGGTGGCAGGTCCAGCCGGGACGCGCGCTCCAGTGTTGCGGTCGGCAGGTATTGCAGCAGCAGCGGCGCGGGCAGAGGCCCGTCCAACGCGGCACATAGCCCCTGCACCTCAGCCTCGGCACGCGGCCAATAGTAGCGGATACGGTCGGCATAGCCGAAATGCCGCATCAGCCGCAGGCTGTCGCCCTCGCCGTGATAATGGCCTTGCCAGTATTTCGGCTGCTCCAGCATCAGCGTCTCCATCCGCTCGCTGATATGCGGGCTGCCGTCGATCCAAGCGCGGACATGGGACAGCGCGTATAAAGCCTCGCGCCAGGCAAAGGTCAGCGCCGGGCCGACCTTGAGGATGCCGAAATTGCGCCTTGTCAGATCGGCATAGACCTCGGGGGATTGGTAATCGGTCGAATGCGCCTCGAAGCACAGAACGTCATTCGCGCCCAGCACCGGGCTGAGGGCATCGGCTTGCGACAGGTCAAAGCGGTGGATGGATGCAGGGGCGAATTCCAGCCCCGGCTGGACGACCAGCCCCCGCACGCGCGCCCATGCCGCAGACGCACCGGCGGCGGCAAAGGCCTCTTCATGCGCGGCAAGGGTTGCGCGCGCATTTCCGGGAGGGGTCGGCAGGATGCCCTCATCATCGTGGCGCGCACCACCGGGCGGGGGAACCTCGGTCCCGACGATATAGGTCAGTGCCTCGGGGTCCGGGGCGGCAGCTTCGGCGACAGCGGCAAGACGTGCCGCGCGGGCAGCGGCGAGGGCGTCACCGACCTGCGCGGGTTCGCCCTGACAGCCTTCGGAGCAGTCCAGATGGATCTTGGTAAAGCCCGCACGGACATAGGCC
>Ga0247819_10001482_pt1 | contig 12665 bp, 12 predicted proteins | sample 13C_Xylose_Day6_FD_193428 | JGI IMG/M metagenome (GOLD analysis project Ga0247819, IMG submission 193428) | Soil microbial communities from agricultural site in Penn Yan, New York, United States - 13C_Xylose_Day6 | ecosystem: Environmental > Terrestrial > Soil > Agricultural land | place: USA... | reverse complement strand
GCATTCTCGGTTACCCCAAAATCTTTGAATGTGTTGCTTTCTGTTGGAACATGTGTGAATATTGCTCACACGTCGATGGTGACCCACCGGAGGCGAAGGAATCGCACACCGGAGGGAAGGCCGCATGTACGCGACGGAGCGACACCAGCACATCGCTGACACGATCGACCGTGACGGCCGTGTGTCGGTCGCGGGTCTCGCTCGCGACTTCGGCGTCACGACCGAGACGATCCGCCGCGACCTCGACCTGCTCGAAGAGGCCGGTCGGCTTCGCCGCGTTCACGGCGGCGCGGTCCCCGCCGCGCAGACGACCCTCGCCGAGGCGCCACTCGATGAGCGGCTCGGTCGCGACGCCGCCCAGAAGGACGCGATCGCGCGAGCGGCGCTCGCGCTGGTCCCCCCGATGTTCCGCGGGTCGGTGCTGCTCGACTCGGGCAGCACGACGGGTCGGCTCGGCGAGCTGCTCGCGACGTGGTCGCCCGACGAGAACGGCGCGGTCCTCGACGTCTCGACGAACTCGATCCCCCTCGCGGCCCGCATGCACGGCGCCGCCAACCCGCACCTGCAGCTGCGCATCCTCGGCGGGGTCGTGCGCGGCATCACCGGAGCAGCGGTCGGCCCGACCACGATCGCCCACCTCGGCGACATCCGACCCGATCTCGCGTTCGTCGGAGCCAACGGCGTGAGTGCCGCGTTCGGCTTCTCGACCCCCGACGAGACCGAGGCGTCGGCCAAGTCGGCGATGGTGCACGCGGCGCGGCGCGTCGTGGTGCTCGCCGATTCCTCGAAGCTCGATGCCGAGTCGCTCGTGCGGTTCGCCCGCCTCGACGAGATCGACACGCTCATCACCGATGCCCCGCCCGGCCGCGAACTCTCAGCCGCACTCGCCGACGCCGACGTACAGGTGGTGCTCGCATGATCGTCACCCTCACCGCCAACCCGTCGCTCGACCGCACGGTCGAGCTCGACGGCGCCCTCGAGCCCGGCGCGGTGCAGCGGGCCGTCAGCACACGGCAGGACCCCGGTGGCAAGGGCGTGAACGTCACTCGCGCACTACGGGCATCGGGCGTCGACTCGGTCGCCGTGCTCCCCGCTGCCGACGGCGACCCGATCCTCGCTGCGCTCGACGCCGAGGGCGTGCCGTATCGCCCCGTGGCGATCGACGGCGCGGTGCGCACCAACCTCACGATCGTCGACGCGTCGGGGGTGACGACGAAGGTCAACGAGCCCGGCCCCGTGCTCGACGCCGACGCTCAGTCGAGGCTCATCGACGTGACGGCCGAGGCTGCGCTCGGCGCCGACTGGCTCGTGCTCGCCGGCTCGCTGCCGCCCGGCGTCGGCGACGACTTCTACGTGCGCGTCGTCGCGGCGGTGCGTGCCGCCGCCGAGCGCGCCGGCAGCGCCGCCCCGCGCATCGCGGCCGACACTTCGGGCGCCGCCCTCGCCGCGCTCGTCGAGGTGGGCGTCGCGATCGACCTCATCAAGCCCAACGCCGAAGAGCTCGCCGAGCTCACCGGCTCCTCCGATGAGGCCGCCCTCGAGGCCGGCCCCGAAGAGGCCATCGCCCTCGCGCGCTCGCTCCCCGTCGAACGGGTGCGCGCGAGCCTCGTCACGCTCGGGGCCGTCGGCGCCGCCCTCGTGACCGAGCATCATGCCTGGCTCGCGCGGGCTCCCCGCGTCGTGCCGCGAAGCACCGTCGGAGCGGGCGACTGCTCGCTCGCGGGCTTCCTCGTCGCCTCGGTGGAGGGTGCGTCGCCGTCCGACGCGCTCGCCCGCGCCGTGGCATCCGGTGCCGCCGCCGTCGCCCTCCCGGGCAGCGCGGTGCCCAGCCGAGACCAGGTCGACCCGGCCCGCGTCACCGTCACCGAGGTCGCCGGTCTTCCGGTCGGCGACCGCCAGTAAGGAGAACCCCATGTCCGACATCATCGAACCGGACCTGGTCGTGCTCGATGCCGACCTCGGCCCCGAGAAGTCCGGAGTGATCCGGGCGCTCGCCGCCCGGGTCGCCGAGAGCGGCCGCGCCACCGACGCCGAGGCCCTCTTCGCCGACGCGTGGAAGCGCGAGGAGCAGGCGCCCACCGGGCTCCCCGGCGGACTCGCCATCCCGCATGCCAAGTCGCCCGCGGTGAAACAGGCATCCCTCGCCATCGCCCGGCTCGCGCGCCCCGTCGAATTCGATGAGGGCGAGGACGCCGACCTCGTGTTCCTCATCGCCGCCCCCGACACGGCCGCGCAGGACCACCTCGCGCTCCTGTCGACGCTCGCCCGATCGCTCATGCGCGACGACTTCGTGGCGTCGCTCCGCAGCGCTGCCACCGCCGAAGAGGTCGTCGGCATCGTGCAGGGTGCGCTCACCGCTGACGACGACGAAGCCGAAGTCGACTCCGCCGACGCCGTTGCCGCACCGGTTGCCGCATCAGCCGCGACCGCCGACGCGACGCCGGCAGACGGTGTTGCGGCATCCGCTCGTCGCTCGATCGTGGCGGTGACCGCCTGCCCCACCGGCATCGCTCACACCTACATGGCCGCCGACGCGCTCGCCGCCGCCGCGGAGCGCGCCGGCGTCGAATACCACGTCGAGACGCAGGGCTCGTCGGGCGCCAAGCCCCTCGACCCGGCCGTGATCGCCGCGGCCGACGCGGTGATCTTCGCCGTCGACGTCGACGTGCGCGACAAGGGACGCTTCGCAGGCAAGCCGATGGTGCAGGTGCCCGTCAAGCGCGGCATCGACGAACCCGACGCGCTCGTCGCGAAGGCGCTCGCCGCAGCATCCGATCCGAGCGCTCCGCGCGTGCCCGCCGACGGCGGCGCGACCGGCGCGACCGCCGCGGTCGCCGGTGGCCAGTCGTTCGGCGCCAACCTCAAGCGGTGGCTCCTCACGGGCGTGAGCTACATGATCCCGTTCGTCGCGGCGGGCGGCCTGATCGTCGCGCTGGCCTACCTCATCGGCGGCTACGAGATCGGGGAGAATGCCGGCGAGATCGTGCTCAACAACGCACTGTGGAACCTTCCGCCGGGTGGCCTCTCCGAGTACATCGGGTCAGTGCTGATCGTGATCGGCACGGCGTCCATGGCGTTCCTCGTCCCGGCGCTGTCCGGCTACATCGCCTACGCGATGGCCGACCGGCCGGGCATCGCGCCGGGCTTCGTGGCCGGCTCGGTGGCGCTCGTCCTGAACGCCGGCTTCCTCGGCGGCCTCGTCGGCGGCCTGCTCGCCGGCGCCGCGGCCATGTGGCTCGGTCGGCTCCGGCCGCCGCGCTGGCTCCAGGGCCTCATGCCGGTCGTCATCATCCCGCTGCTCGCCTCACTGTTCTCCTCGGGCCTGCTGCTCCTGATCCTCGGCGCCCCCATCGCGACGCTCATGATGTGGCTCACCGACTGGCTGAACTCGCTCACCGGCGTCAGCGCGATCGCCCTCGGCGCGATCCTCGGGCTCATGATGGGCTTCGACCTCGGCGGTCCGATCAACAAGGTGGCCTACGCCTTCGCGGTCACCGGGCTCGCCGCCGGCACGATCGAGAATCAGGCGCCGTGGCAGATCATGGCCGCCGTGATGGCGGCGGGCATGGTGCCGCCGCTCGGAATGGCCCTCGCCTCGACGGTGCTCGCGCGCAAGCTGTTCACCGAACCCGAGCGCGAGAACGGGGTGGCGGCGTGGCTCCTCGGCCTGTCGTTCATCTCGGAGGGCGCGATCCCGTTCGCGGCCGCGGACCCGCTCCGCGTCATCGCTTCGTCCATGGTCGGCGGCGCGACGGCGGGCGCCATCTGCATGGCCGCGGGCGTCACCTCGCAGGCTCCGCACGGCGGCATCTTCGTCTTCTTCGCGATCGGCAACTTCGGGATGTTCCTCCTCGCGATCCTCGTCGGCACCCTGGTGATGGGATTCATGGTGGTCGCGCTGAAGCGGTGGGCGCGCCGCGCACCCGTCGCGGTCGAAGAGGGTGCCACGGTGCCGGCCGGCGCCGCGGTGACCGCGGCCTGAGCCCGCGCGCGCGGCGGAGTGAGGTTTCCGCACTGAGTCGGGCTGTCGCCCGCTGCGTCGCGGAACCTCGCTTCGCCGCATGCGCATGCCCGGGGGAGGGGAGCATGCGCTTCGCGGCGTCCGCTCCCCGTCATTGAGGCGAACCTGAGCAAACCCCCGTATCCTTGAGGGACTATGAACGATTTCTGGGCCAATGCGATCTGGTCGCTCGCGCCGACCGTGCTCATCGGCCTCATCTTCTGGTTCGTGATGCACGCGATCATCCGGGCCGACCGCAACGAGCGCAAGGCGTACGCCCGCATCGAAGCTGAGGAGCGGGCCAAGCTCGGCCGCGAACGTCCCGCCGGATGACGATCGACATCACGACGACGCAGGTCACTGCCGTCGTCGCTGCTGCGATCATCCTCATCGACCTCGTCATCCGCGTCATCGCGGTGATCGTCGTGCCGCGCAACCGCCGTCCGACGGCCGGCATGGCATGGCTGCTGGCGATCTTCTTCATCCCGATCCTCGGCATCCTGCTCTTCGCGCTGATCGGCAATCCCAAGCTTCCCAAGCATCGTCGTGAGAAGCAGGCGGAGGTCGACGAGTTCATTCGGGAGTCGACGCACGGCGTCGAGCGCGTGAGCGACAGCACCACTTGGCCGCGCTGGTTCGACGGAGTGGTGCGGTTGAACCGCAACCTCGGGGCGATGCCCCTGATCGGATCCAACAGCGCCGGTCTCATCGGCGACTACCAGGGTTCGCTCGACGCGATGACCGAGGCGATCCGCGGCGCCGAACGCTACGTCCACGTCGAGTTCTACATCTTCGCCTACGACCGCACGACGGCGTCGTTCTTCGACGCCCTGGGCGACGCGGTCGCCCGCGGCCTCGAGGTGCGAGTACTGATCGACCACATCGCCTCGCTCCGCGTGAGCGGATACCGCAAGACCCTCAGGCGACTCGATCGCATGGGTGTGCGCTGGCAGCTCATGCTCCCCGTGCAGCCGTTCAAGGGTCGCTACCAGCGCCCCGACCTGCGCAACCACCGCAAGATCCTCGTGGTCGACGGCGATGTCGCGTTCATGGGGTCGCAGAACATCATCGACCGCTCCTACAACAAGCGGGGCAACATCCGCCGAGGCCTGAAGTGGAAGGAACTCGTCGTGCGCGTCGAGGGCCCGATCGTGTCGGGGCTCGAGGCCATATTCCTCACCGACTGGTACCTCGAGACCGGCGAGGCGCCGATGCGCGAGATCGTGCCGTTCGACCAGGACGGCGAGGCGCAGGACCTCGACTGCCAGGTGGTGCCGAGCGGTCCCGGGTACAACAACGAGAACAACCTCAAGCTGTTCCTCGCCCTGTTGTACGCGGCCGAGGAGCGCATCATCCTCACCAGCCCGTACTTCGTGCCCGACGAGGCCATGCTCCGGGCGATCAGCGGCGCGACGCAGCGGGGTGTCCACGTCGAGCTGTTCGTCTCCGAACTCGGCGACCAGGCCCTCGTCTACCACGCCCAGCGTTCGTACTACGAGGCGCTGCTGCGCGCCGGGGTGAAGATCTACCTCTACAAGGCGCCGTACATCCTGCATTCGAAGCACTTCACGATCGACGACGACGTCGCGGTGATCGGCTCGAGCAACATGGACATCCGCTCGTTCGAGCTCAACATGGAGGTCTCACTGCTCGTGCACGGCGCCTCGTTCGTTCGCGAGATGCGCGCCGTCGAAGACGGCTACCGCGCCGAGAGCCGCGAACTGACGCTCGACGAATGGCTGCGGCAGCCGCTGCGCTCGACGGTTCTCGACAACCTCGCGCGGCTCACCTCGGCGTTGCAGTAGCGCCCAACGGCGCCGTCCGGGTCGACGGGTTCGACCCCGCTCGCCATCAGTGCCGAGGCTTCAGTCGAACGGTCGGCAGTTCGGGCGCCGGCAGTGCGGGGCCGTCGTAACCGGAGACGATGCCGAACCGGCCATCGGGGTTGTCGCGCCCGATGACATCGGCCTGCCACTGGCGCCGGAACTCGGCCACCTCGTCGTGGCCGCGGCCGATGAAGTTCCACCACATCACGATCTCCTCGCCGAAGGGCGCGCCGCCGATGAGCAGCACCCGCACCGGGCCGGCGGTCGCGGTGAGGCGCACGCCCTCGTGCCCGATCGGAAGGTACCCGAGCTCGCTCCATTCGAGCGTGGCGACGTGACCGGCGACTCTGAGCGGGTCGGCGTCGCCGTCGCCGTCGCCGTCGTCGGACTCGTCGTCGAGCGCGGCGATCGCCACGCGCACGGGGCCGCGGTCGACCAGCACGCCATGCTCGAACGCGGGGTCGAGGTCGATCCACGCCTCGCCGCCTGCGGGCAGCTCGATCTGGGCGCCGACGAGCGGCGAGAAGAGCGCGACGGATGACCCGTGGTCGGGGTCATTGCCATCTCGGGGCAGGGAGCCGGCGAACACGCGCACCGTGGCGTCGTCGATCGTGACGGGGGTGGTCTCGGCGTGCTCGAAGAAGGGCGGAACGTTGCGCGAGGCGTCGGGCAGCACGACCCAGAGCTGCACGCCGTGCAGCATCGTGGTGGCGGGGGTCGACACCTCCGAGTGCGAGATGCCGCGCCCCGCGGTCATCAGGTTGACCTCGCCGGGGCGCACCATCTCGTGGCTGCCGGTGGAGTCGCGGTGCTCGATCTCGCCCTCGAAGAGCCAGCTCACCGTCTGCAGGCCGGTGTGGGGGTGGGGCGGAACGACCATGCCGCCGGTCGCGCCCACGTCGTCGGGGCCGTAGTGATCGGCGAAGCACCATGCCCCGATGGTCGTGCGGCCGCGCTGGGGAAGCGTGCGCCGGACGTTCATCGCGCGGGGCCCGCCGAGCGGCACTTCGCGTGGCGTCAGCACCTGCACGGCGGGGCTCTGCGGGCCGTCGGGAGCGCACACGAGTTCGAGCGGGTCCTTCTCGAGATTGCTCATGTCGGCATGCTACTCGTGCGCGACGGGGTGGCAGCGGGGCCGTATCCCGAGCGTTTCGATACCTCCAAAACGGCGCACTCGACCGCTAGCATGGCGACATGGCTCCCTCCGCGCATCTCCGCCGTTCCGGCCTCATCGCAGTGGCGCTCTCATCACTGTTCCTCTTGTCGGCCTGCACGCCGCCGGGCGGCGCGGCCGAAGACTTCCCGGGGCGGCCGGTGCCCGAAGAGGCGACCGCCGTCGACGTCGAAGCCGGACCCGATGAGGCGAGCGTCGGAGGCTCCGAAGAGGAGGAGGCCGAAGAGGCCGTCGACCCGATGGAGCCGAACGACGAGCCGATCGTCGTGTGGTGGGCCGATGGCGGCCAACTGGCGCTCACGATCTCGGGCAGTTCCACGTGTCCGGTGGTGGGCAACGAGATCCGAGTGCTCGAGCCGGCCGGTGAGGGCAACCGTGTGGCCATCAGCCTCGTGGAGTACCCCGAGAACCAGGTGTGCACCATGGACTTCGTGCCGCACACCACCCTGTTCTGGACGCCGTACGACGTGACGACCACAGAGCCGCTCTTCGTCGAGGTCATGGACACCGAGGTCGAGGTCCCCGTCAAGTAGCCCGAGCCCCGGCAGCGCGCCGAAGCACGAGCAGCTCGCCGATCTCGCAGTCGAGCACCTCGCAGACGGCCTGCAGGGTCGAGAAGCGGATGGCCCGTGCGCGGTCGTTCTTCAGCACGCTGAGGTTCACCACGCTCACGCCGACGAGTTCGGCGAGACGCGTCAGCGTCAGGCCGCGTGCCTCGAGCAGCTCGTCGAGCCGGCAGTGCACGTCGGTCGCCTCGTCGGGTTCGGCAGGCGACATCAGACGAGGCCTTCGTTGTCGCGCTGCAGGCGCTCGCCGACCGCGAACACGGTGCTGAGCAGGGCTGCCACGAACGCCGCGAGGACGAGGGCGAACGGGTCGACCGAGAGGATCACATTGTCGAACGTGTGATCGCTGAGCACGGCGAATGCTCCGTTCGCCGCCATGTTGCCGAAGAACGGCACCGCGAAGTACCCGATGAGCCCGGCGAACCCCGCAGTCGTGACGAGCACCGAGTTCGTGCGACTGAACACACGGCTGCGGCTGACGTTGCGGGCGAGCCACACGAGGCACACGACGACGCCGATCACCGCGACCGCGAAGACCAGCTGCTGGATGACGAGTGCCCACAGCGACGCGACGGGGAGCGACGGCGCAGTGATGAGTGCGCGATCGAGCTCGACCGTGACGGGGGCGCCGTCGACGCCGATCGGTGCCTCGGCCTTCGTGCCGGCGAACTCGCCCAGCACCGAGACATCGCGGTTCGGCAGCACCTCGATGATGCGCGCGACGGCCGACCAGGTCGCCCAGATCGCGATGCCGACGCCGGCGATCATGAAGGCCCACAGGCCGACCGCGTCGCCTCTCTTGACGGTGTGGGTCGGGATCGTCTCGCTCATGTCTACCTTCCTAACGAATATCGATAACAACGATAAACGATACGGTAGCTCCGATGCATCGGCCGCGTCAACGCAATACCCCCACCGCGGCATCCGCTCGCCTCACGCCGCTGTCACACACCGGCGCGGCGCTGCGCCCACGGCGAACACCCGCCCACGGGGCATCCGGAGTGTTTACGCTCGATGTATCGGCGCCCCCTACCCAGCGGGGTCGTGAGGAGTAGAGCATGTTCGAGAGATTCACCGACCGAGCCCGTCGTGTCGTCGTCCTGGCCCAAGAAGAGGCCAAGATGCTGAACCACAACTACATCGGCACCGAGCACATCCTGCTCGGTCTCATCCACGAGGGTGAAGGCGTCGCCGCCAAGGCGCTCGAATCGCTCGGAATCTCGCTCGACGCCGTGCGCGAGCAGGTTCAAGACATCATCGGCCAGGGCCAGCAGCAGCCCACCGGCCACATTCCGTTCACGCCGCGCGCCAAGAAGGTGCTCGAGCTCTCGCTTCGCGAGGCACTGCAGCTGGGTCACAACTACATCGGCACCGAGCACATCCTCCTCGGCCTCATCCGCGAGGGCGAGGGCGTCGCCGCCCAGGTGCTCGTCAAGCTCGGCGCCGACCTCAACCGCGTGCGCCAGCAGGTCATCCAGCTGCTGTCGGGCTACCAGGGCAAAGAGCAGGTGCAGGTCGGCGCGAACGACCAGCAGCAGCCGCAGGGCGGCTCGCAGATCCTCGACCAGTTCGGCCGCAACCTCACGCAGGCCGCTCGCGAGTCGAAGCTCGACCCGGTGATCGGGCGCGAGAAAGAGATCGAGCGCGTCATGCAGATCCTCTCGCGCCGTTCGAAGAACAACCCCGTGCTCATCGGCGAGCCCGGCGTCGGCAAGACCGCCGTCGTCGAGGGCCTCGCACAGGCGATCGTCAAGGGCGAGGTGCCCGAGACCCTGAAGGACAAGCAGCTCTACTCGCTCGACCTCGGCTCGCTCATCGCCGGTTCGCGCTACCGCGGTGACTTCGAGGAGCGTCTGAAGAAGGTCACCAAAGAGATCCGCACGCGCGGCGACATCATCGTCTTCATCGACGAGATCCACACCCTGGTCGGTGCGGGTGCCGCCGAGGGCGCCATAGACGCCGCCTCGATCCTGAAGCCGTTGCTCGCCCGCGGCGAGCTGCAGACCATCGGTGCGACCACGCTCGACGAGTACCGCAAGCATTTCGAGAAGGACGCGGCGCTCGAGCGCCGCTTCCAGCCGATCCAGGTCGCCGAGCCGTCGCTGCCCCATACGATCAACATCCTCAAGGGCCTGCGCGACCGCTACGAGGCCCACCACAAGGTGTCCATCACCGACGGTGCGCTCGTGGCCGCGGCGAACCTCGCCGACCGCTACGTCTCCGACCGCTTCCTGCCCGACAAGGCGATCGACCTGATCGACGAGGCCGGTGCACGCCTGCGCCTCTCGATCCTCTCGAGCCCGCCAGAGCTGCGCGAGTTCGACGAGAAGATCGCCGTAGTGCGGGCCGCGAAAGAGACCGCCATCGAAGAGCAGGACTTCGAGAAGGCCGCGTCGCTGCGCGACGAGGAGAAGAACCTGCTCGGCGAACGCCTGCGCCTCGAGAAGCAGTGGAAGTCGGGCGACGTCAAGACCACTGCGGTCGTCGACGAGGGCCTGATCGCCGAGGTGCTCGCGCAGGCCACGGGCATCCCCGTCTTCAAGCTGACCGAAGAGGAGTCGAGCCGACTCGTCTTCATGGAGAAGGCGCTGCACGAGCGCGTCATCGGCCAGGAGGAGGCCATCTCGGCCCTCGCCAAGACGATCCGCCGAACCCGCGCCGGCCTGAAAGACCCGAAGCGCCCCTCGGGCTCGTTCATCTTCGCCGGCCCCACGGGCGTCGGCAAGACCGAGCTCGCCAAGGCGCTCGCCGAGTTCCTGTTCGACGACGAGGCGGCGATGATCTCGCTCGACATGTCGGAGTACGGCGAGAAGCACACGGTCTCGCGGCTGTTCGGTGCCCCTCCCGGCTTCGTCGGCTTCGAGGAGGGCGGCCAGCTCACCGAGAAGGTGCGCCGCAAGCCGTTCAGCGTAGTGCTGTTCGACGAGATCGAGAAGGCGCACCCCGACATCTTCAACTCGCTCCTCCAGATCCTCGAAGAGGGCCGGTTGACCGATGGCCAGGGCCGCGTGGTCGACTTCAAGAACACCGTCATCATCATGACGACGAACCTCGGCACGAAGGACATCTCGAGCGGGCCTGTGGGCTTCCAGCTCGAGGGCGACACCCGCACCGGGTACGACCTCATGAGCGGCAAGGTGAAGGAGGAGCTGAAGAAGCACTTCAAGCCCGAGTTCCTGAACCGCGTCGACGAGATCATCGTGTTCCCGCAGCTCTCCAAGCCCGAACTGCTGCAGATCGTCGACCTGTTCATCAAGCGGCTGAGCGAGCGCATGCTCGACCGCGACATGACCGTCGAGCTCACGCTCGCCGCGAAGGAGCGCCTCATCGAGGTCGGCTTCGACCCGGCGCTCGGCGCCCGACCACTGCGCCGTGCGGTGCAGCATGAGGTCGAAGACGGACTCTCCGAGAAGATCCTGCACGGCGAGCTCAACGCGGGCGACCACGTGCACGTCGACTTCGTCGACGGCAAGTTCGTGTTCACGACCACGCAGCGGGCCCTGCCCGTGGCGGTCGGCATCAACGCGAACGCCGCGATCGGCACGGGGCCGGCGACACCCGACCTCGCGGCCTCCGGCCAGTAACACGAGCGACACGAAGGGGCGGACGCCGCGGCATCCGCCCCTTCGCCGTGTTCGGAGGCGACCCCACGCCGAATACGATGAACGGATGACCGACTTCACGGTGCGCCGGGCGCGCACGAGCGACGTGCCCAGGATCATCGCACTGGTGGAGCCGCTCGTCGCCCGGCGAATCCTGCTCGGCAAGGAGCGCGTCGACCTGTATGGGGCGGTGCAGGAGTTCCGCGTCGCAGAGTCGGGCGACGGCGAGATCATCGGCGCGGGCGCTCTGCACGTGCTCTGGGAAGATCTCGGCGAGGTGCGCACCCTCGCGGTCTCCGACTCGTGGCTCGGGCACGGTGTCGGGCACGCGCTGCTCACGACGCTCGAGTCCGAGGCTCGCGAACTCGGCCTGAGCCGGCTGTTCTGCCTGACCTTCGAGGTCGCCTTCTTCAGCCGGCACGGGTACGAGGACATGGGCCACGAGACCGTCGACCCCGAGGTGTATGCCGAGCTCGTGCGATCGCACGACGAGGGTGTCGCCGAGTTCCTCGACCTCGCGCGCGTGAAGCAGAACACCCTCGGAAACACGCGAATGCTGAAGGTCATCTGAGCGCTCGCTCGGCGCGCCGATCGGCTGCCGCGCTCGGCGCACCGGCGGCCGTACCCTGTGTGCATGTCGACGAACCCACCACCGGCCGGGCGTCAATCGCCGCAGGTGTACCGTCGACGCCGAATCGTCGTGCTGCTCGGACTCGTCGCCGTGATCGTGGCGGTCGTGCTCATCTTCGTGCGGCCGGGCGCCAGCCAGGGCGACGACTCGGGCGCCGCGCCCGAGAGCACGCGGAGTTCTGCACCGGCCACGCCTGACGCCACGACGATCCCGACCGAGCCGGTGGCCGTCGACGGAGACCCGTGCTCGCCCGAGCAGATCACGGTCGAGGCCGTCACCGACAAGACGTCGTACAACGCCGGCGAGCAGCCTCAACTGTCGGTCACGATCACGAACACCGGCACGAACATCTGCGTGCTGAACGCCGGCACCAAGGCACAGGCATTCACCGTCACGAGCGGCACCGAGGTGTACTGGACCTCGACCGACTGCCAGGTCGACGCGATCGACGCAGAGGTGTCGCTCGCCCCGGGCACCCCGATCAGCTCGAGTGCGCCGATCGTCTGGGATCGCACCCGCTCGGCACCCGACACCTGCGAGGGACCGCGCGAGGCGGTGCCCGCGGGTGGTGCGTCGTATCACCTGACGGTCTCGGTCGACGGTTTCGCGTCGGCCGAGACGAAGCAGTTCCAGCTCTATTGAGCGCGTCATCGGATGTCCCGGCCCCGCACGATCAGGGGTCTTGCCCTTTCCGCCGGCACGCCTGAAACTCAGATCATGAACGCCGAAGAGGAAGTGCGTGCTGTCGAAGGAGTCGTCGATCGACTCGCTGCCATGTACCCTGCCGTGTCACGCGAACGGGTCGTCACCATCGTCAACGAAGAGCACCTCCGGCTCGCGGGCAATCCGATCCGCGACTTCATCCC
>Ga0247819_10001481_pt1 | contig 12671 bp, 14 predicted proteins | sample 13C_Xylose_Day6_FD_193428 | JGI IMG/M metagenome (GOLD analysis project Ga0247819, IMG submission 193428) | Soil microbial communities from agricultural site in Penn Yan, New York, United States - 13C_Xylose_Day6 | ecosystem: Environmental > Terrestrial > Soil > Agricultural land | place: USA... | reverse complement strand
GAGTCCACGCCCCCGCTCAAGCCGACGACGACGCGCTTGCCCTTGCCCATGCGGGCGATTATCCCGGGCCCGGGTTTTCCCCATGGGCTCCGGGCCCAACGCCGGCGAACACGCTGTCGTCGGTGGTGATCGCGGAGAGCGGATAGCGCGCCCCAGCCAGGTAGTCCTCCATGCAGCGCAGCAGCAGCGGACTGCGATGGCGGTCACGGCTGGCGCGGATCTCCTCGGGCGTGAGCCACACCGTGCGCACGATGCCGGTGTCCAGCGGCCGTCCGCGCTCCTCCAGCCCGAGACGGCCGCAGAACGCGAACCGCAGGTAGGTGAAGTCCTCGCCGGTCGCGGGCCGCTGAACGCGCGAGAGGTAGATGCCCACGATCGCGGTCGGCTCGAAATGCCAGGCCGTTTCCTCCAGCGTTTCGCGCGCGCAACCCTGCACGGGCGATTCGCCCGGGTCCAGGTGACCGGCGGGGTTGTTGAGCTTCAGGCCCTCGCTGGTTTCTTCCTCCACCAGCAGGAAGCGCCCTTCGCGCTCGATGACCGCGGCGACGGTGACGCTAGGCTTCCAACGCATGTCCATCGCCGGATTATTGGGGAGCCGCCGAGCTCGGTGGACCCTCGGCCACCCGGCGGTGCGCCCTCGAATCAGGCCCGTCGCCCTCAGGCGTCGTACTCGTCCGAGCCCTGCACCCAGATGAACGACTGCACGTCGATCATGTCGCGTGCCTTGAAGCCGGGACGGCGGTCGAGGTCGCGCCGGATGATGGCGCCGAACGTAAGCAGTCCGTGGTACACGCCCCACGACGGCTCCGGCTGGTAGCCGAAGTCGAAACCGTAGCCGCGCGCGGCGCGGCGCGTGACGCGGGGCTTGAGGAACAGGTGCTTGTCCGGCCGCGCGATGAAGCCGAACACCGTCACCACCGGCCAGGTGAGCACGCGCGCCTGGCGCTGGGGCAGGTCGGCCACGGCCTGCACCCAGTCCTCGAACTTGCGCTGCGGCGAGCCACGGCCGTAGAGGAAGGCGTAGAGCTCGTGCGCGAACAGACGGGCGCCGGCGGGCGTGCGCAGCGCATCGCGCAAGGCCATCTTCTCGAACGAGAACAGAAGGTTGGTGCGCGACTCGATGCGGATCGCGGCATCGGCGATCTGGCGGAACTCGCCGCGCGCCAGCAGCTTGCGGAATTCGCCCGGACCGAGTTCCGCCTGCCATTCCAGGTGGGCGCGTTCCTTGTACGCGCGCTCGGCGATCAGGTAGGTCTCGTCCTGGAATCCGTCGGGGTAATACAGCTCGAACTTGCGGCGCGCGCGCGCCGCGCCGAGGTAGCAGACACCGTTCGCACGGGCGCCGGTGAGGGGGGATGAGAGGAACGCTGGGCGTGGCATTCAGGCAGTCTTCGGGACCGGCCCAACTCATCCTCGTCGGACACGACCTTGCGTCCTTGTAGGACCGCGACCCAGCCCAGCCTACGCGGCCACCAACCTCAACCGTGTGATTTCCGAGGGCGCCGCGACCCGCTTGGGCGGCCCCCAATAACCTGTTCCACGGCTGACGTAGACCCAGAGCCGGCCGAGCCGGTGCAACCCGGCCGTGAACGGCTGCTGGAAGCGCACGAAGAAGATCCAGGGGAAGAACTGGCCGCCGTGCGTGTGGCCGGAGATCTGCAGGTCGAACCCGGCCGCTTCCGCCGCTGTCGCGCTGCGGGGCTGATGCGCCAGCAGGATGCGGGCGGCCGCATCGGGCGGCGCGCCGGCCAGCGCCGCGGCCGGATCGCTCTGGTGCGTGGGGTCGAACCGGTGCGCCGACCAGTCGGGCACGCCGGCCAGCACCAGGGCGGCTTCATCTCGCCGGATGACCACGTGCTCGTTCAGCAGCACTCGGATGCCGAGCCGCTTCACCTCGGCCACCCAGGGGCCCGCGCCCGCGTAGTACTCGTGATTGCCGGTGACGAAGAAGCTGCCGTGCCGCGCGCGCAGGCCCGCCAGCGGCGCGACGTGCGGTCCGAGCTCGGGCACCGGGCCGTCGACGATGTCGCCGGTGATCGCCACCGCGTCGGCGTCGAGCTGGTTCACGCGATCGACGATGCGCTGGATGTACTCGGCGCGGATCGTGGGACCGACGTGCAGGTCGGTGATCTGCGCGATGGTGAAGCCGTGCAGGGCCGCCGGCAGTCCGGCGATCGGCACGTCGACGTGCTTCACACGCGCGGTGCGCCGCGTGTTGAGCAGGCCGATCGCGGTGAGGCCGAGAGCGAGCAGCGGCACCCAGCGCGCAGAAGCCTCGGGCAGCGTCGGGCCGTGGAGACCCAGAAGGAAGGCGGCGATCAGCAGCACGTCGCGGCCGAGCGTGAGCACGAACAGCGAGGAGAACAGGCCGAGCGCGAAGAGCCCCGCGGTCGCGAGCTGATCGGACCGGGGCGGCCGCAGGAAGCGGCGCGCCAGCAGGCCCATGGGCACGAGGAAGGCCGACACCAGCAGCCAGGCGCCGAGCGTGACGCCGCCCGCGAGGGGCAGGGCGGGCAAGAGGCGCAGGCCGATGAAGCCATGCACGAGCAGGGAAAGGACGAAGAGGGGCACGAGGGATGCGTTTTGTTGCCGCGTGCAGATGGTGGCGGGACCGTTCGATTCCAGTCTTGCCCCGCGGTTCATGTAAGCTTGAAGTAACTCTTACAACCTCACAAGAACGAGGAGACCGCCATGCAGATTGGCGTGCCTGCCGAGACAGCGCCAGGCGAGACCCGGGTCGCCGTCACGCCCGAGACGGCCAAGAAACTTGTAGCCCAGGGCCACAGCGTGCGCGTCGCGTCGGCCGCCGGGCTGGCGGCCAGCGCCACCGACGACGCGTACCGCGCTGCCGGCGCCGAGATCACCGACCAGGCCGGCGCGCTCGGCTGCGAGTTGGTGCTCAAGGTGCGCTCGCCGGGCGAAACCGAGATGGCCGCCCTCCGGCCGGGCGCGACCGTCGTCGGCATGCTCAATCCCTTCGACGCCGCCGGCCTGCAGCGCCTGGCGCAGGCGGGGCTCACGGCCTTCGCGCTCGAAGCCGCGCCGCGCACGACGCGCGCGCAGAGCATGGACGTGCTGTCCTCGCAGGCCAACATCGCCGGCTACAAGGCCGTGATGATCGCGGCCGACAAGTACCAGCGCTTCTTCCCGATGCTGATGACGGCGGCCGGCACCGTGAAGGCCGCGCGCGTCGTGATCCTGGGCGTCGGCGTGGCGGGCCTGCAGGCCATCGCCACCGCCAAGCGGCTGGGCGCGGTGATCGAGGCGTCCGACGTGCGGCCTTCGGTGAAGGAGCAGGTCGAGTCGCTGGGCGCCAAGTTCATCGACGTCCCCTACGAAACGCAGGAAGAAAAGGAAGCGGCCGAAGGCGTGGGCGGCTACGCCCGCCCGATGCCGCAGAGCTGGCTGGACCGCCAGAAGCTGGAAGTGGCCAAGCGCGTGGCGCAGGCCGACATCGTGGTCACCACCGCGTTGATCCCCGGGCGCGCGGCGCCCGTGCTGGTCACCGAGGAGATGGTGAAGGCGATGAAACCCGGCTCGGTGATCGTCGACCTGGCCGCGCCACAGGGCGGCAACTGCCCGCTCACGGAACCTGGCCGCACGGTCGTCAAGCACGGCGTGACGCTGGTGGGCGAGACCAACCTGCCGGCGCTGGTGGCGGCCGACGCGTCTTCGCTCTACGCGCGCAACGTGCTGGACTTCCTCAAGCTCATCGTCGGCAAGGAAGGCCAGCTGAACATCGACCTGGAAGACGACATCGTGGCCGCCTGCCTGATGGCGAAGGACGGCGAAGTGAAGAAAGCTAAGTGATCTTGGGGACAGATCTTTAGCTCTGTCCGCAACGGGAATTCATCATGGAAGTCAGCCACACCATCACCAACCTCATCATCTTCGTGCTGGCGATCTACGTCGGCTACCACGTCGTCTGGACCGTCACGCCGGCGCTGCACACGCCCCTGATGGCGGTGACCAACGCGATCTCGGCGATCGTGGTGGTCGGCGCCATGCTGGCCGCGGCGCAGACCGAGACCTGGGCCGGCCGTGCCATGGGCATCCTGGCCGTGGCGCTGGCGGCGGTGAACATCTTCGGCGGCTTCCTCGTCACGCGGCGGATGCTGGAGATGTTCAAGAAGAAGGATCGCAAGGCGGAGGCCGGAAAATGAGCATGAACGTCGTCACGCTGCTGTACCTGGCGGCCTCGGTCTGCTTCATCCAGGCGCTCAAGGGCCTGTCGCATCCGACCACCTCGATCCGCGGCAACCTGTTCGGCATGGTGGGCATGGCCATCGCCATGCTCACCACCGCGGCGCTGATCGTGGAACTCTCCGGCGGCGCCGGCCGCGGCCTCGTGTGGGTGCTCATCGGCCTGGTGGTCGGCGGCGCCTACGGTGCCTACCGCGCCAGGACGGTCGAGATGACCAAGATGCCGGAGCTGGTGGCGTTCTTCCACAGCATGATCGGCCTGGCCGCGGTGTTCATCGCCGTGGCCGCCGTGCTCGAGCCCTCGGCGCTGCTGCAGGGCCTGCCGCGCGGCGAACCGATCCCGACCGGCAACCGGCTGGAGCTGTTCCTGGGCGCGGCCATCGGTGCCATCACCTTCAGCGGTTCGGTCATCGCCTTCGGCAAGCTGTCGGGCACCTACAAGTTCCGCCTGTTCCAGGGCGCGCCGGTGGTCTTCGCCGGCCAGCACATGCTGAACCTGGTGCTGGGCCTGGTGACCATCGCGCTCGGACTGGTGTTCACCTTCACCGGCAACTGGGCCGCGTTCTTCGCGATGCTGGCGCTGTCGTTCGTGATGGGCGTGCTGATCATCATCCCGATCGGCGGCGCCGACATGCCGGTGGTGGTGTCGATGCTCAACTCGTACTCGGGCTGGGCGGCGGCGGGCATCGGCTTCTCGCTGAACAACAGCATGCTGATCATCGCCGGCTCGCTGGTGGGCAGCTCGGGCGCGATCCTGAGCTACATCATGTGCAAGGCGATGAACCGCTCTTTCTTCAACGTCATCCTGGGCGGCTTCGGCGGCGAGGCGGGACAGGCGGCGACGGGCGGCGCGGTGCAGCGCACGGTCAAGAGCGGCAGCGCGGACGACGCGGCCTTCATCCTGGGCAACGCCGAGACCGTGGTCATCGTGCCGGGCTACGGCCTGGCGGTGGCGCGCGCGCAGCACGCGGTCAAGGAGATGGCCGAGAAGCTCACGCACAAGGGCATCACGGTGAAGTACGCCATCCATCCGGTGGCCGGCCGCATGCCGGGCCACATGAACGTGCTCTTGGCCGAGGCGGAAGTGCCTTACGACCAGGTGTTCGAGATGGAGGACATCAACGGCGAGTTCGGCCAGGCCGACGTCGCGATCATCCTGGGCGCCAACGACGTGGTGAACCCGGCCGCGCTGCAGAAGGGCAGCCCGATCTACGGCATGCCGATCCTGGAGGCCTACAAGGCCAAGACCGTGATCGTGAACAAGCGCTCGATGGCCGCCGGTTACGCGGGCCTCGACAACGAGCTGTTCTACATGGACAAGACCATGATGGTCTTCGGCGACGCCAAGAAGGTCGTCGAGGAGATGGCCAAGGCCATCGAGTAACCCGGGTAATCCGTGCGGGGCGGTCTAGAGCGACCGCCCCACTCAACCTCAGGGAAAACAGCCGGTCCGCCGGTTGGGCTTGGCGCACAATGCTGCGCGTCGCCAGAACACAAGAGGAGACAGCATGGACATGAGCCCGCCCGCCGACGCGAAGCGTCCTTGGCTGAATGCCTATCCGCCGGGCGTGCCGGCCGAGATCGATCCTTCGCAGTACCAGTCGCTGGTGCAGCTGATGGAGGAGAGCTTCCGCAAGTTCGCGGACCGTCCGGCGTACAGCTTCATGGGCAAGGAGGTCGGCTACGCGCAGACCGACACGATGAGCAAGGCCCTGGCGGCGTACCTGCAGAGCCTCGGGCTCACCAAGGGTGACCGCGTCGCGATCATGATGCCCAACGTGCCCCAGTACCCGGTGGCGGTCGCGGCCATCCTGCGCGCGGGCCTGGTGGTGGTGAACGTCAACCCGCTCTACACGCCGCGCGAGCTGGAGCACCAGCTCAAGGACTCGGGCTCCAAGGCCATCATCATCGTCGAGAACTTCGCGCGGACGCTGCAGCAGTGCATCGCGGCCACGCCGGTCAAGCACGTGGTGCTGGCCACGATGGGCGACATGCTCGGCATGGTCAAGGGCGGCCTGGTCAACTACGTCGTTCGCAAGGTCAAGAAGATGGTGCCGGCCTACGAGCTGCCGGGCGCCGTGCGCTTCAACGACGCCGTCTCGCGCGGTTCGCGCGCCACGCTGCGGCCGGTGGACACGCGCCCTGACGACGTGGCCGTGCTGCAGTACACCGGCGGCACCACGGGTGTCTCGAAAGGGGCCGTGCTCCTGCACCGCAACGTGATCGCCAACGTGCTGCAGTCCGAGGCCTGGAACGCGCCGGTGATGGGCAAGGTTCCGGCCGGCGAGCAACCGACCGCGGTGGTGGCGCTGCCGCTGTATCACATCTTCGCGTTCACCGTGAACATGATGCTGGGCATGCGCACGGGCGGCAAAGGCATCCTGATCCCGAATCCGCGCGACCTGCCGGCGGTGCTCAAGGAATTGTCCAAGCACACCTTCCACAGCTTCCCGGCGGTGAACACGCTCTTCAACGGCCTGGCGAATCATCCGGATTTCGGCAAGGTCAACTGGGGCAACCTGAAGGTTTCCGTCGGCGGCGGCATGGCGGTGCAGGGCGCTGTGGCGCAGAAGTGGCTGCAGAAGACCGGCTGCCCGATCTGCGAGGGCTACGGCCTGTCGGAGACTTCGCCTTCGGCCAGCTGCAATCCGGTCACCAGCACCGAGTACACCGGCACCATCGGCGTGCCGCTGCCGTCCACGCTGATGAAGTGCATCGACGACGACGGCCGCGAGGTGCCCCTGGGCCAGCCCGGCGAGATCGCGATCAAGGGCCCGCAGGTGATGGCGGGCTACTGGCAGCGTCCGGACGAGACCGCCAAGGTCATGACGGCCGACGGCTTCTTCAAGAGCGGCGACATCGGCATCATGGACGAGCGCGGCTACTTCAGGATCGTCGACCGCAAGAAGGACATGGTCCTCGTGTCCGGCTTCAACGTGTACCCGAACGAGGTCGAGGACGTGGTCGCCAAGCTCGACGGCGTCCTCGAATGCGCGGTGGTGGGCGTGGCCGACGACAAGACCGGCGAGGCCGTGAAGCTGGTCATCGTGAAGAAGGATCCCGCGCTCACCGAGGAGCAGGTGCGCCAGTACTGCCACGACAACCTGACCGGCTACAAGCGGCCCAAGGTGATCGAGTTCCGCACCGACCTGCCCAAGACGCCGGTGGGCAAGATCCTGCGTCGCGAACTGCGCGACAAGAAATAGACAGCGGGCCGCGGGCCATGCGCACCGCCATCGTCTCCGCCATGCACGAGGAGCTGTCCGCCGTGCTGGCCCTGATGCCCGACGAATCGAAGCAGGTTGCCGCCGGCCGCGAGTTCTGGGTCGGCCACCTGCACGGGCACGAAGTGGTGGCGGTGCTGTCGCGCATCGGCAAGGTCGCCGCGGCGACCACCGCGGCTGTGCTGATCGAGCGCTTCGGCGTCGGCGAGATCGTGTTCACCGGCGTGGCCGGCGGGCTCGGAACCGGTGTCGCGGTCGGCGACGTGGTCGTGGCCGAATCCTTCCTGCAGCACGACCTGGACGCTTCGCCGATCTTCCCGAAGTACGAAGTGCCGCTCTACGGCACGAGCCGGTTCGCCGCCGATCCCGCGCTCACCGATCGCCTGGCCGCGGCGGTTCAGCGTGCACTTCCGGACCAGCGCCTGCATCGCGGCCTGGTGGTCAGCGGCGACCGCTTCGTCTCCACCGACACCGAATGCCGCGCTCTGCGCACGGCGCTGCCGCAAGCGCTGGCGGTGGAAATGGAAGGCGCGGCGGTGGCCCAGGTCTGCCACGACTTCGGCGTGCCGTTCGCGGCGGTGCGCACCATCTCCGACCGGGCCGACGACGAAGCCCACGTGGATTTCGCCCGCTTCGTGCGCGAGGTCGCCAGCCGCCACAGCGCGGCCATCGTGCTGGCGCTGCTGGCCTGAGAAGTCAGCGGTCGAATTCGCGGGTCAGGCCGAACGACCAGGACGACTCGCCCGCGCCACGCAGCCGCACTGCTCGGCTGATGTCCACGAGCCAATCCCTGGCCGCTGTCCAGCGCACGGCGGCACGCGCGAAGTGGCCGCCTTCCTGCCGGTAGCGTTCGGCCGCCAGCTGCCAGGCGCCTCCTCCCGGTGTCCAGTCGATCGCTGCGCCGCCGCGCGACTCGTCGCCGCCGCGATGGACGAAGTCGCGTCCCAGGTTGCCGTGCAGCCGCAGATTGTCCGCCGGTGCCCAGGTCAGCAGGGCGTTCGCCGTCGTGCCCTGGAAGCGCGGTCTCGCGTGGGCGTGCCAGAGGGGCGACGCGGACAGCCCGACGCTCAGGCCGGGTGCGACGCCGGTCGCCCACTTGGCGCTCAGGGCGTGGCCCGCCGTCGAGGCACCGTCGCGGCGCTGCGGCTCGGTGGCCGCGCCCAGCTCTACCGGCCCCACGCCGCAGGCGCCGCCCAGGTGGAGCAGGTGTCCGGGACCCGGCGAGCGCTCGTACCAGCCCTCGACCTTGCAGCGGCCGTCCTCCATCACCTCCGCGTCGTCCACCGCGTGGTGGCCGCCGGCCGCGTGAGCCGGCAGGCAGGAGAGGGCGAAGAGGGTCGGCAGGGCGCAGCGCAGCATGCCCGCGAGGATAGAGGCCCGGAAGTCGTCCGGAGAGTTAGCGCAGCCAGCCCCGCCGCCGGAAGTACCACATGGGCACCAGCGCGCTGGCCGTCATGAGGAACAACGCGAAGGGATAGCCCAGGTCCCACTGCAGCTCGGGCATGAAGCGGAAGTTCATGCCGTACAGGCTGGCCACCAGCGTGGGCGGCAGCAGCGCGACGCTGGCCACCGAGAAGATCTTGATGATCTTGTTCTGGTTGATGTTGATGAAACCGACCGTGGCGTCCATCAGGAAGTTGATCTTCTCGAACAGGAACGCGGTGTGGTTGTCCAGCGATTCGATGTCGCGCAGGATCTGCCGCGACTCCTCGAACTGGCTGGCCGACAGCATGCGGCTGCGCATCATGAAGCTGACCGCGCGGCGCGTGTCCATGACGTTCCGGCGGATGCGGCCGTTCAGGTCTTCCTGGCGCGCGATGTCGCCCAGCACCTCGCCGGCCAGGGTGTCGGTCACCTCGCCCGACAGCACCTGCCGGCTGACCTTCTCGAGCTCGTCGTAGATGCCCTCCAGCGCGTCGGCCGAGTACTCGGCGTCGGCGTCGAACAGCTTGAGCAGCACGTCCTTGGCGTCCTCGATCAGGCCGGGCGCGCGGCGCGCGCGCAGGCGCAGCAGCCGGAACACCGGCAGGTCCTCGTCGTGGATGGAGAACAGCACGCCGCGGCTGCGCAGCGTCTCGTTGACCTGGTTGAGGATGAAGGCGACGCGCACCGAGCGCGTCTCCTCGTCGGCGATCAGGAAGTCGCTGCGGATGTGCAGCTCGCCGTTGTCCTCTTCATAGAAGCGGGCCGACTCCTCGATGTCCTCGTCCATCGCGTCCTCGGGGATGGACAGGCCGTAGTACTGCTTGACCCAGCGCTTTTCCTCGAGGGTGGGCGACTCCAGGTCGACCCAGATGGGCTGGAAGCGGGAGAGCTCCTCGAGCGACTCGATCTCTTCCTGGAAGAGCCGCCCGTTGGCGAGCGTGAAGATGTTCAGCATGGCCCGATCCCGTTGCAAAGCTACCTACCAGGGCGCGCTTCCAAGGAGCTCTCTCCGGTGATGAGCAGGCCGCGATTATGCCGCGCGGGCATCGACGAATGCGAGCAACTCGGCCTTCTTCGCATAGGCATCCTGCTCACCCAGCGCGATCAGCGCGCGCACGAAAGCGGGCTCGAACAGGAGGTAGCTGGCCAGCGCGCCGCCGCCCTTGCGCGCGCCGAGTCCGCCGAGCGCCCGGCGCACCGCGGCGGGCAGCAGGTGCGCATGTTCCTGGGCGATCGCGTCCAGCGATTGCGAGGGCTGCAGGGCCAGCACCTCGACGTCGCGATAGGGCAGCAGCGAGGCCACCTCGGGCGGCAGCTGCCGCAGCGTGCCCGTCACGCGCTGGGCCTGCTCGACGTCGGCCTGCAGCGTGTCGTGGAACACGCTGGCCATCGCATGGCCGGCGATCGCGCCCATGTTGGGCGTGCCCGCGGCCGTCGCGCCGCCGAACCCCGCGCGCTCGGGTTGGCCGACGCCCACCACCAGGATGCGCTGGGCGCCCAGGTGCATCGCCGGCGACAGCGGCGAGACCTGGCGCATGGAGCCGTCGCCGAAGTACTCGCGCCGTCCGTCCACCCACAGCGGCGTCGCCGGGAACAGGAAGGGGATGGCGCTCGAGGCCATCAGGTGCTCGATGGTCAGCGGCTGGAACTCGGCGCGCCGGCCGGGTCGCTGCCACGGTTCGGCGTGGCGGTCCTGGGCGGTGTGGCAGAACGTCCAGTGCACGCCGCTGGTGTAGCTGGACGCGGTGACGGCCAGCGCGTCGATGGCGCCGGTGGCCAGCGACTGCTCGATGCCTTCCAGCGAGATCGCCCGATGCAGCGAGTCCACCAGCGGCATCGTGTCCAGGATGGCGCCCGCGCGCCGGGCCTGGCCCCACAGCTTCACCGCCGCCACCAGCCGGCTGAACCGCACCCAGATCGGCATCTGCAGTTCATAGACCTGGTCGCAGCGCAGCCGGGTCCAGAACGCCGACAGCTGGTCCAGCGCCTGCAGGCCCTGGTGCGCCGTGCTCGCCAGGTAGGCCGCGTTCAACGCGCCGGCCGAGGTGCCCACCAGCACCTGGAAGGGAAAAGCCGCCGTCGGCCCGGCCTGCAGCCGCAGCATCGACGACAGCGCCTGCAGCACGCCGGCTTGATAGGCGGTGCGGGCGCCACCGCCCATCAGCACCAGGGCCTGCACCGTGCGGGCGGGCCGCGTCAGGCTCGCATCAAAGATCGTTCCAAGGCTCATCGCCGCTCCTCGCGGCGCATGGTAGAGCAGTGGGCCGCGCGCTCAGGACGCGGTGGAGGCGTGAACGTCGCACTTGAGCACGTCGGCCATGTACTCGAGCGCGGCGGCCTTGGCCTTGGCGGTCTCGGCCGCCGTGCAGTCCGACGGTACCCAGACGTCGTATTCGCGCAGGAAGGCGTCGGCCGCCGTCAGCTGCACGCACATGTCAGCCGCCAGTCCGCAGAGGACGAGCTCGTGCGTTCCCATCTCCGCCAGCAGCAGCTCGAGCGGCGAGGCGTAGAAGGCCGAGTGCCGCGGCTTGAGCACGGTGAGGTCGTCCTCCCGCGGGCGCAGCAGGCGCGCGATCTCCCCAGGCTCGCCCGGCAGGGCGAGGCAGCGGTCCACCAGGCCGTGGAAGTCGGACTGCCAGGCGCCGAAGTTGTCGTTGGCATAGATGGCGACCACGCCGTCGGCGCGCAGCCGGCGCTTCAGGTCCGCCGTCGCGCGGGCGGCTTCCAGGGCCGGAGCGGCCAGTTTCTCGGCGCCGGGAAAGTCGAGGGCGTTGATGAAGTCGACCAGTAGAAGTACGCGCTGACTTTTGGGCAATCGTTTGGTGCGTGTATCGGTGTCGCGAATGCGGTGAGGCATGAGAACGGATTCTGCGGGAGCGGCGAGCGCGGGCCTGACAGCCGCCGTCCTGGCTCGGCCGCAGGAAGCGTCCTACAAGGTCGGGCCGACCTGTCCGACATACCCGATGAGGTCCCCCCCCTACATTGGTTTCGTCCACTCGGGGCGGCGCCGCCGTCCGGGGTGTCCAAGGAGCAGTGTTTCCATGATCCAGCTAGCGAACGACCCCAATGCGAGCCGTACCAGCTGGCGGCCGGTAGCCGCCGACAAGGCCGCGCGCGATTCGCGCCGTGCCCGCCCCGGCCACGCCTGGCCTTTCCTGAGCCCCCACGCGCTTCGTCCGGCCGCCCAGGCCGAAAGCACGAAGACCCCCCGCAACGACAGCGGCAGCTAGGCCGCCCATCACGAGAGTTGACCCATGCTGACCGAATCGAAGATGCCCAACAAGATTTCCGACGCGCCGCGCGACAAGCCGCAAGGTGATCGCGTCGAGCACGCCAACCTGGAGCGCCCGGGCGCCGCCGCCCATCCGCGCGCGGGCCGCCGGGAATGGTCGTACTACACGCAGCCGGCGTCCGGCTGGCGCATGCACTGAGTCGATCGACCGAAAAGAAAGAAAGCGGCCCCGCGGGGCCGCTTTTCTTTTGCGCGTTTGATCCAACGCATCCGTTACCGCTCGAGTGAATTTTTTAGCCCCACGACTGCCCGGCAGCGATTGCTTTCGACCCCCGCGCGCGGCATAGTGGTCCGCACACCTTCAGCTTCTCTTCTCCCCCTCGTCCGCCGGGTTCTCCGGCGGGATTTCCAACCCGAGCACAGGAGGCTCTACATGAACCTGACGATCAGCGGTCACCATCTCTCAGTCACCCCCGCACTGAAAAGCTACGTGACCACCAAGCTCGATCGGATCACGCGCCACTTCGACCAGGTCGTCGACATCAAGGTCCTCCTCACGGTAGAGAAGCAGAAGGAAAAGGAACGAA
>Ga0247819_10001475_pt1 | contig 12696 bp, 10 predicted proteins | sample 13C_Xylose_Day6_FD_193428 | JGI IMG/M metagenome (GOLD analysis project Ga0247819, IMG submission 193428) | Soil microbial communities from agricultural site in Penn Yan, New York, United States - 13C_Xylose_Day6 | ecosystem: Environmental > Terrestrial > Soil > Agricultural land | place: USA... | reverse complement strand
CTTCAGGATCAGCTGAATTGCGGCAGTCAGAACCGCTCCGGCCAAGGCAAACAGCAGCGCCGGATCGAAGCCGCCCGCGCCCGGCCGGATGATGATCAGCATGCCCAGAAACCCAACGCCGACCGACATCGCACGGGCGGGCGTCATCCGCTCCCCCAGCAGCAGGCAGGCACCGATCAGCAGGAAGATCGGGGTCGAGAAGCTGATCGCCGTCACATCCGACAGGGGCGCATTGGCAAAGGCCACGAACAGCGCCAGCAGCGAGGCCAGCTTCAGCCCCGCCCGCAGCACATGCAGCCAGCGATAGGGCGATCCCATCAGATCGCCGCTTTTGACGATCCAGGGCAGCAGGAAGATCAGTCCGAAGGCGGCCCTGAAGAAGCCGATGATGAAGGGATGCACGCCGCCGGCCAGCAGCCGCACGATCACCCCGTCGCAGGCACCCAGCACGGTTGCCGCCACCATCATGCCGGCGGCGGCCAGCAGATTGTTCGGGCGATCGTGCAGGGTCTGGACCATGTCTTAGCCCCGCACTGTCGGCAGAGGGACGCCAAGCGCCAGCGCACGATCCGCGATCCGCGGCCACAGGGCGTCATCGACGGTAACCCCCTCGGACAGGGCAGCGCGACGGTGGCGGGCGGCGGAATCGCCGGGAACTCGGACAGCTCCCCGCGTCGCGGGTCCCGGCGGATTGCTGCGGCAGGCATCCGCCAGCCAGTCGGATTGTTCGCGGAAAGCGTCGATCCCGGCGAATGCCTCGGGGTCGATCACCTGAATGAAGGCGCTTTGCGCCAAGGGTCCCGGCGCGGTATTGGCGCGGCCCTTGCCGGACAGCCCCTGCCCCAGCAGCTCGACCATCAGCCCAAGGCCATAGCCCTTGTGCCCCTTCAACGCGCCGCCCAGCGGCAGCAGCGAGCCGCCATGTTCGGTGACCTCGCGCGGATCGTCGGTCGGCTCGCCCGCCGCAGTCAGCGCCCAGGCTTCGGGGAATTTCTGACCGGCCTTGGCCAGTGTCTGGGTCATCGTGGTCGTGGTGATCGAGGTCGAGACGTCGATCAAAACCGGATCGCCCGAGGTCGGGAAGGCCGCCGCAATCGGGTTCGGTGTCAGCAGCGGTTTCGTCCCGCCATAGGGCGCGACGCGTGAGGCCGCCGGATTGGAACAGGAAATCTGCACGATCAGCCCGCGATCCGTCAGCTTTCGCATATAGGCCGAGAGCGCACATGTATGATGGGTGTTGCGGATGGCCGCCGTCACCACGCCATATTGGCCGACGCGCTCCGCTGCCTGTTCCAACGCACGGGTCAGCAGCCATGCACCGGGCAAAAGCCGACCGTCCCAGACGAAGCTCGCCCCCTTGTCGCTGACAACCTCATAATCCCCCGCCTTTCGCAGCGAGCCATCGGCCAAGGCGTCCAGATACCAAGGCAACAGACCGACGCCATGGGTCTCATGGCCGATCATATCGCCCTCGACCAGCACGCGGGCGGTGGCTTCGGCCTTGTCGGGTTCCATTCCGGCGGCGGACAGAAGCGCTTGCGCGAAATCGGTCAGCGCCTCGCTATCGATGAGGGGCATGGTCTCTCCGTCATTGGGCAGAAGGGGGCGGGCGGACCGCCCCCGGCAGGTTGGTTCAGCGACCGTTGGCCTTGCGCCATTCGGCGAAGATCTCGAGGTTCTTTTCATCCGTCGCCGGGTAAAGCCCGATGATCGTGGCGCCGCCCTTGACGCGTTCGGTGACGAAATCTTCGTAAGCCGTCATCTCGACGGCCTCATCGGCGATCTCATCGGCGATTTCGGCGGGGATGATGATGACGCTGTCATCGTCGCCGACCACGATATCGCCGGGGAAGACCGCCACATCGCCGCAGCCGATCGGCACGTTGATGTCGATGGCCTCATGCAGGGTCAGGTTCGTCGGCGAGGAAGCTCGGTGGTGATAGGCCGGGATTTCCAGCGCGCCGATGGACATCGAGTCGCGGAAACCGCCATCGGTGACGACGCCCGCGCCGCCCCGGACCATCAGCCGGGTGATCAGGATATCGCCTGCGGATGCCGCGCGGGCATCCTTGCGGCTATCCATGACCATGACATGGCCTTCCGGGCATTGCTCGATCGCGGCACGCTGCGGGTGGTCGGGGTTGCGGAAGACCGTCATCGGGTTGCGGTCCTCGCGCGCGGGCATGTAGCGCAGGGTAAAGGCCGGGCCGACCATATTGCGACCCTTGCGCTCGACCGGGCGCACATCCTGAATGGTCTGGTTGCGCAGGCCGCGTTTATACAGCGCCGAACACAAAGTGGCGACCGAGACGCCCATCAGTTTTTCACGAGTAGCGGGATTCACGGGCTCAGCCTCCGAAAGTGGTGGTTTCAACGGTCCAGTCGCGGGCCTTGCCGGTCAGCGAACAGCCCAGACCCGGGCGCGCCGGCACGATCATGCGGCCATCGCGGATTTCCAGTTCTTCGTTGAAGAGTGGTGCAAGCCAATCGAAATGCTCGACCCAAGGTTCGTGCGGATAGGCGGCGGCCAGATGCAGGTGGATCTCCATCGCGAAATGCGGGGCAAGACGCATGCGCTTGACCTCGGCCTGCGCGCAGATTTTCAGGAACTGGGTGATGCCGCCAACGCGCGGTGCGTCGGGCTGGATGAAATCGACCGCATCGGCGCGGATCAGCGCCATATGCTCATCGCTCGAGGCCAGCATCTCGCCGGTGGCAATCGGCGTCGCCAATTCGCGGGCCAGCAGGGCATGACCCTCGGCATCATAGGCGTCCAGCGGTTCCTCGATCCATTCGAGGTTCAAGGGCTCGACCAGACGCCCGAAGCGAAGCGCCGTCACGCGGTCCCATTGCTGGTTCGCGTCCACCATCAGCGGCGCGCGACCGTTCAGATGCTGGGTCACGGCGTCGATGCGGCGCAGGTCCTCCATCGGGTCGGGCTGGCCGACCTTGATCTTGATGCCGCCAATGCCCGCATCCAGCGACTTGTCGATGGCTGCCTTGATCTCATCGATGGACGAAGACAGGAACCCACCCGAGGTATTGTAGCAGGCGACGCCGTCGCGATACGCGCCAAGCAGCTTGGCCAGCGGCAGGCCCGCGCGTTTGGCTTTCAGGTCCCACAGGCAGATATCGATGGCGGCAATCGCCTGCGTCGCCACCCCCGAGCGCCCGACCGAAGCGCCCGCCCAGCACAGCTTGTCCCAAAGCCGGGCGATGTCATTCGGGTCCTCGCCCAGCAGATTGTCGGCGATCTCGCAGGCATGGGCGTAAAGGGCGCGGCCGCCCGCACGCTTGGAATAGCTGAAGCCTAGGCCGGAATGGCCGGATTCGGTTTCGATCTCGCAGAAAAGGAAGGCCACCTCGGTCAGCGGTTTCTGCCGTCCGGTCAGAACCTTGGCATCGCTGATCGGGCGGGCCAGCGGCAGATAGGCCAGCGACAGCTTGATCGTCTTGATCGCATCCTGCGTCGCGGGACCGGCGGCGAAACCCGCCTTGGGCGGTTGCGCCGGGATCAGGCGCTGTGAGATATCCAACATGACATTCCCCCCTTAGTTGATCGCGGGTTCCGGCGTCTTGCCGCCGTATTCGGTTTTCAGGAAATCGAAGTCGCAGCCCTTGTCGGCCTGCTCGATATGCTTGCTGAACATCAGCCCATAACCGCGCTGGTAGCGGGGTTCGGGTGCCTGCCAAGCTTCGCGGCGGGCGGCCAGTTCGGCCTCATCGACCAGCATGTTCAGGGACCGCGCGGGGATATCGAGTTCCACCATGTCGCCGGTTTTCAGCAGTGCCAGCGGCCCGCCGACGAAAGCCTCGGGCGAGACATGCAGCACGCAGGCCCCGAAGCTGGTCCCCGACATGCGCGCATCGGAAATCCGCACCATGTCGCGCAGGCCCAGCTTCAGCAGCGCCTTGGGCATCGGGATCATCCCCCATTCCGGCATCCCCGGCCCGCCCTGCGGCCCGGCATTGCGCAGGACCAGCACGGTTTCCGGCGTCAGCGGATAATCAGGATCGTCGATGATCGCCTTCATCTCGGCATAGCTGTCGGCGACCAGCGCCGGGCCGGTATGGCGATGGAATTTCGCGTCACAGGCGGCAGGCTTGATGACCGCACCATCGGGGCAAAGGTTGCCCTTCAAGACCGCAAGCGAGCCCTCGTGATAGACCGGGTTCGAGAGCGGGCGAATGACATCCTCGTTCCAGATCTTGACCTCATCCAGCCCGTCGGTCAGCGGCTTGCCGGTGACGGTAATGGCGGAGGGGTCCAGCTTGTCGCCCAGTTGCTTCATCAGCGCGCGCAACCCGCCCGCGTAGTAGAAATCCTCCATCAGGTAGGTCGAACCCGAGGGGCGGATATTGGCGATGACCGGGGTGGTGCGGCCAATGCGATCCAGATCGTCCAGCTCCAGCGGAACGCCGGCGCGGCGCGCCATGGCGATCAGGTGGATGATGGCATTGGTCGAACAGCCCGTGGCCATGGCGACCGTCACCGCATTGTTGACGGCGGCAGGCGTCACGATCTGATCGGGGGTCAAATCCTCCCAGATCATCTCGACGATGCGCCGCCCGCAGGATGCCGACATGCGCTGGTGATTGGCATCCGCCGCCGGGATCGACGATGCGCCGGGCAGCGTCAGCCCCATCGCATCGGCAATCGCCGTCATGGTCGAGGCGGTGCCCATGGTCATGCAATGGCCGTAGGACCGCGCGATGCCGCCCTCGATCCCCTGCCATTCTTCCTTGGAGATCGTGCCCGCGCGGCGCTCATCCCAGTATTTGAAGCCGTCGGTGCCCGAGCCCAGATACTTGCCGGCGTAATTCCCGCGCAGCATCGGACCGGCAGGCAGGTAGATGAAGGGCACACCCATGCTGAGCGCGCCCATGACCAGACCCGGCGTGGTCTTGTCGCAACCGCCCATCAGCACCGCGCCGTCGATCGGGTGCGAGCGCAGCAGCTCTTCAGTCTCCATCGCCAGCATATTGCGATAAAGCATGGTGGTCGGCTTGACGAAGTTTTCAGACAGCGACAGCGCCGGCAGCTCCATCGGGAAGCCGCCCGCCTGCAGGATGCCGCGTTTGACCCAATCCACCCGGTCCTTGAAATGCATGTGGCAGGGCTGGGCGTCCGACCATGTATTGATGATCGCGACGATGGGTTTTCCCTCCCAATCCTCGGGGGCGTAGCCCATCTGCATGGTCCGCGAGCGGTGGCCAAAGGACCGCTGGTCATCGGGCACCATCCAGCGCGCCGAGCGCAGATCCGCATATTCCTTTTTCTTTTGCATCCAGTCCTCCCTCGTCCGCTCGGATGCATGCGCGACCGCTGGCCGTGACGCCATGAAACGCTTGAGCGGGATGAGGAACTGATATATTAGTCAGATAAGAATATCAATCATGAATCGCGGGATCACAAAAACCCGCCATTCCATGCAGGATCGCGCCATGACAAAGACCCTATTCGCGGCGTTCAGCCCTTCGGAAACCGCGGCCTCGGCGGGCGGCACGGTCCAGCGCGTCTATGAGGATCTGCGGCAGCGAATCATCTCGTTCGACCTGCCGCCTGACATGACGCTGGCCCGCAATGAACTGACCGAGACCTATGGCGTCAGCCTGACCCCCCTGCGTGAGGCGCTGCAAAAGCTGCATCTGGAGGGGTTGGTCCGCATCTACCCGCAGTCCAAGACCGTGGTGACGCGCATCGACATCCCTCAGATCTACGAGGCGCATTTCCTGCGCACGGCGCTGGAATGCGAAGTGGCGCGCAATCTGGCGCTGTCGCCCGACCGCGATCTGCTGACCCGCGCGCGCTCGATCATCCGCATGCAGGAGGCGGTGGCGCAGGACCCCAATCAGGTCACCATGTTCCAGGAACTGGACGAGGTCTTTCACAACACGCTGTTCGCGGCGGTTGGGCGCAGCCCGCTGCATCGCCTGATCCGCGAAAGGTCGGGCCATCTTGAGCGCGCCCGGCGGCTGCACAATGCGCAGGGGCGGGTATCCTCGATCATCGCCGGGCATATGGACGTCATCGACGCCATCGAAGCTGGCGATCCCGACGCTGCGGTACGCGCGATGCGCGAGCATCTGGGCGGAACGATCTCGCAGATCGAACAGCTGCGCACGATGCATCCCGATTACTTTTCATGACCTTGCATCGGCCTGCCAAGGGCAGACCGCACCATCACGACAGCAGGAGGGACAAGATGTCCGACGACACCACTCTGGAACGCCCGGCGGGCAAGGACTGGGCGAATGGCGCGGGATCGCCCGTGATCCGCAGCATCCGGGTCGTGCCGGTGGCGGGGCAGGACAGCATGCTGCTGAACCTGTCGGGCGCGCATGCGCCGTGGTTCACCCGCAATATCGTCCTGATCACCGATTCACGCGGCGCGACCGGGATTGGCGAGGTTCCGGGCGGCACGGCGATTCGTCAGACGCTTGAGGATGCGGCCCCCCTGCTGATCGGCCAGCCTATCGGGAATTACCGCGCCCTCATGCGGCAGGTCGGAACGACCTTTGCGGCACGCGACAGCGGCGGGCGCGGGCAGCAGACCTTCGACCTGCGCACCACGATCCACGTCGTCGCAGCGCTGGAATGCGCGCTGCTGGACCTGCTGGGCCAGTTTCTTGAGTTGCCGGTCTGCGCCCTTCTGGCCGAAGGCCAGCAGCGCAGCGAAGTCGAGATGCTGGGTTATCTGTTCTTCATCGGCGACCGGAGCCGCACCCCGCTGGGCTACCGTTCGGGCGGCAAGGGCGATGACTGGCTGCGCCTGCGCGACGAAGTGGCCTTGGACGCGGCTTCCGTCCGCCGTCTGGCCGAGGCTGCCGAGGCCCGCTACGGCTTCAAGGATTTCAAGCTGAAGGGCGGCGTGCTGCATGGCGAGGACGAGGCCGCCATCGTCGCCGATCTGGCCGCCAGCTTCCCCGAGGCGCGGGTAACGCTTGACCCGAACGGGGCATGGTTGCTGAAGGACGCGATCCGTTATCTGTCGCCGCTGAAAGGCGTCCTTGCCTATGCCGAGGACCCCTGCGGCCCCGAGCCGGGCTATTCCGGGCGCGAGACCATGGCCGAGTTCCGCCGCGCCACTGGCCTGCCCACCGCCACCAACATGATCGCCACCGACTGGCGCGAGATGGGCCATGCCATCCGCGCGGGCGCGGTCGATATCCCGCTGGCCGATCCGCATTTCTGGACCATGCAGGGCTCGGTCGAGGTGGCGCAGCTTTGCGACCGCTGGGGCATGACCTGGGGCTCGCATTCGAACAACCATTTCGACGTGTCGCTGATGATGTTCACGCAGGTTGCGGCGGCCGCTCCGGGCAAGATCACCGCGCTGGACACGCATTGGATCTGGCAGGACGGCCAGCGCATCACCAAGGAACCGCCGCTGATCCAAGGCGGCAAGGTGCAGGTTCCCGACCGTCCCGGCCTTGGCGTCGAGATCGACGAAGCGGCATTGGCCCAGGCGCATCGCCTGCACGAAACCCTGCCCCAGACGGCAAGGAACGATGCGGCGGCGATGCAATACCTGATCCCCGGCTGGAGCTTTCATTCCAAGACCCCGGCGCTGACCCGCGAGGGCTGGCAGGGTTAAACCCATCAGCGGCGCGGGGCTTTAGCGCGGAAGTCCCGCCCGCGACAGCGCGGCCAGCTCGGCTGCGACGATCACGGGATTGCGGTGGCAACTGGTGTCTCGCCAGCCGTCCTGTGTCATCATGGGCCTATGGCGGGCGGCCTTGGCGGTCCATTCCCGTGCCTCCGCTGGCCTGCCCAGTTGCATCAGCGAAATCGCCGCGCTCAGGTTCATGCGGGGTGACAGGTCGGGAACCTGCTGGAATTCGATCACGGCCTGCGCATCACGACCCATCAGGCGATAGGCATTCCCCCTAGATGCATGCGCCGCTGGCTTCAGGTCGGGCTCCCACGCGACGGCCTGATCGATCCATCCAAGTGCATTGCGATAGTCGCCTGCGCAGATCAGCACCTCGGCCAGACTGCTCAGCATCCGCGCATCAAAGGGCGACAACTCGACCGCCATCCGGGCCTCGGCCACCGCGCCGTCGAAATCGCGGCGCTGTGTCCGCAGAAAGGCATTCAGCCAATGCAGCTGACGCCGGATTTCGGGCGTCAGGTCCATGCTGCCCGTGACCTGATTGGCCAGCCGCTCGGCCTCGGCAATATGGGCGGCACCTTGGGCGCTGCGATAGGTCCAATGCGCGGCCCAATGATACCAACCCAGCTTCACCTTGAGCAGCGCCGAATCCGGGTAATGACCCAGACCCTGCGCCCAGATCCGGCCCGCGCGGTCGTTATCCTCGGAGCTGTGCGCGCCGCTAAACAGGTCAAGACCGCGCAGGTAATATCCGTATTCGCCCAATCGCGAGGGCGCGCTTTCCCATGCCTGCCGATACAGCACCCGCTTCATCGCGTTCTCCTCGCCGGTCAGGCTGGAGATGATCTGCGCGGTCACCTCATCCTGCGGCGCGACCGCATCCGGACCCGATCGGTCGAAGCGCTCGGACCACAGGCTTTGGCCGGTCGCGACATCGCTCAATTGCGCCACGATCCGTAGCCCATCGCCGCTGCGCCGGACGCTGCCGTCCAGCACGAAATCCGCCCCCAATTCACGACCGATGCGGCGCACATCCACCGGCTCGGCACCATAGCGGAACGAGGAATTGCGCGCGATGACGGTCACATCCGGGGACTTCGCCAGAATCGAGACGATATCCTCGGCCACGCCCCTGCCGATCGGATCAAGCGCCGGATCGGGGCCCAGATTGGCAAAGGGCAGCACGGCGATGCGCGGCGGCCCGGGCACGACCTGACCGGGCCTGTGCCACAGCGCAAGGATCAGCAACAGCGCCAGCAGACCCAGTACCAGCAGTCCCCGCGCCGACTGCGGACGCAACGCTTCAAGACGCACATCCTCGGACAGGTCCAGCCGGTAGCCGCGCCGCGGCACGGTCTTGAGCAGGCTGCGATCCGTGTCGCCAAGCGCGCGTCGTATCTCGCTGATGCACTGAACCAGACTGTCATCGGTGACGGCGACGCCCTTCCAGACCGCGTCGATCAGGGCGTCCTTTTCGACCACATCGCCACGATGGCGGACCAGCTCGCGCAGCACCGCGAAGCTTTGCGCGCGCAGCGGTACATCCAGCCCCTTCGCGGTCCGCAGCGTGCCGGCCGAGAAGTTCACGATGACATCGTTCAAAACCAGTCGCGGGGTCGCAATGCCGTCCATCCGCTACTCCCAGCAGAAAGAACCAAGCCTTTCCCTGAAAGATACCTCAGCCCCGCGCCCCGGCTGCCATGACCTTTCGTCCAAATTTCGTGAAGTTTCGGCGCGGTTTCAGGACAGGCAAAGATCAGTCCTGCTGACCTGTTCTTGTGCAACGCATGATCGCTGACAGGAGTATCCCATGATCGCCTTGGTCATTGCCGCCTGCCTGAACACGACTCAGGAGTGCCGCAACTTTCAACTGCTCTACGACCCTTACGAGGTCTCGATGATGACCTGCATGGTCGCGGGCCAGCCGCAGGTCGCCCGCTGGCAGGTGCAGAACCCCAAATGGCAGATCTCGCGCTGGCATTGCGAGATGCAGGACACCCGCAGCTCCAGCCTGTGACCGCCGCAGATTTGGGCTGCAGCAGACCTATCCAAATGTTCAGGTGCGGGCGTAGACAAATTCAATTGGCGGTTGCCCATTCGTGCTATGGTCAAAGTGTGAGGTTTCGTTCGGTTTGCCTTTTGTGAGGCCGTGTTTATGAGTAGCTCCCCTGTTTTCGTAACCCGACCCGTTCTGCCTTCCCTCACTGACATCATGCCTTTCCTTGAAAGGATATGGACCAGCCGGGTTCTGTCTAACAACGGACCGCTCTTGCAGCAGTTCGAGGCAGATCTGGCGCGGTATCTGGGGGTAGAGTTCCTGAGCATCGTCTGCAACGCCTCGCTGGGGTTGGTGCTGGCGTTGCGTCATTACGGCATTACCGGCGAAGTGATCACCTCGCCGTTTTCCTTTGTCGCCACCAGTCATGCCATCCGCTGGGCCGGGGCCGAACCGGTCTTTGCCGATATCGACCCGCATACGCTGAATCTTGATCCGGCGGCGGTCGAGGCAAGTATCACCCCGCGAACGCAGGCGATCATGGCCGTGCATTGTTACGGCATCCCCTGCGATACCGAGGGGCTGGCCGCCGTCGCGCGCCGTCACGGGCTGAGGCTGATCTACGACGCCGCCCATGCCTTTGGCGTGCGCAAGAACGGACATCCGCTGGTGGCCGAGGGCGATCTTTCGGTTCTGAGTTTCCACGCAACCAAGGTCTTCAACAGTTTCGAGGGCGGGGCGATCGTTTCCCCGGACCGGGAAACCAAGCTGGCACTGGACCGGCTGGCGAATTACGGGATCGTCGATGAGGTCACGGTCTCGGAAATCGGGCTGAACACCAAGATGAGCGAGCTGCATGCCGCCGTCGGGCTGGCCCTGCTGCCCCGCATCGACGAAATCATCGACGCTCGCGATCATCTGGCCAACCGCTACTGGCAGGCGTTGTCGCAGGTCCCGGGGCTGCATTGCCTGTGCCCGCCCGGCCAGCCGGGTCAGAACTCCTACATGTTCCCGATCCGGGTCGGCCCCGAATACCCGATGAGTCGTGACGCGCTGCACGCCAGGTTGAAAGAGGATGGGATCTTTGCCCGGCGCTACTTCCACCCGCTGATCTCGGATCTGCCGATGTATCGCGACCTGCCCTCGGCCGCGCCCGAGAATCTGCCCAATGCGCGCCCCGCCGGTGAGCAGATCCTGTGCCTGCCTTTGTATCCGGACCTGCCGGAAGCAGATCAGGACCGCGTGATCGGGATCGTCAGTCAGCCATGCTGAATTCAGCCCTGATTTCGCGGAATCTCGCGCGGCTATTGCGACGGGGGCCGACAGACCTGTCCAGCTTCGCCATTGAGCGTCGCGAACTTTGCCCGGCCGAAGAGGTGACCCGCCCCCCGGCCCTTCATCCTGATGGCGCGATGGACCGGATCATCGCCCTATCCCCCTGGCGCGACTGGGAGGTTGAGCGCGGGTTGATCGCCGGAACCCCGATCCTGCACGCCCCAACCGAGGCCCTGATCCTGCCGGATGTGGTTCTGGCCGGGGCCTATCTGTATCGCGGCGGTGCCAAGGAACGCATCGGCCATGGCGAGGCCCGGATGCTGGACCCCGACCTGCCGCCCAGTCAGACGATACCCGAAGCGTGTCTGGTCTCGGGCTGGACGGGTGCGGATTTCTTCGGGAATTTCATGCAGGACAGCCTGCCGCTTGAAATGATCCCCGGCGACGACGCGCCCCGGATCGCAGCACCGACCAAGCCCTATTCCCATGCATCCGGCTACCGCGTGCTGCTGGACCTGCCCGAGCCGCCAATGCCGCGCCATGCCAGAATCGGACGGCTGACGATCTATCGCGACTTCTCACAAAACAGCTTCAAGCTGGCGCGCTACCGGCAGTTACGCGCCCGCTTGCGCAGCGCAATCGGCACGTTTCCATCGCCGAAGGGCATCTTCATCCGGCGCGGCAGCACGCAGGGCGAGCCGCGCTGGCTGAAGAACGAAGAACAGCTTGAGGAAATGCTGGGCAAACTGCGGTTTGACATCATCGACCCGGACCAGATGCAGGCCGATACGATTGCCCGGATCGCGCTGGATGCACCCGTTGTCGTCTCGGTCGAGGGCAGCCATCTGGGCCATGCTCTCTATGCATTGGCCGATGGCGGCGCCTTCCTTGTCATTCAACCTCCCAACCGTTTCGCCATGCCCTACAAAGAGGTCGCGGACTGTCTGGGCATGCGTTTCGGATTTGTGGTCGGTCATCCCGATCACGGCGGATTTAACGTTGATTTAAAGGAAATCCATTACATGCTGGAGCGTCTTGCATGAGAGGTGACAATATCGAAGGTCCGAACGAACTGATCCTGCTGCCATCGCTTTCCGCGTATCGTGGACCTCGAGGCGGGCTGGTCCTGACCAGGAAATACATGGAAGGCGCGGCCCAATATGCCCGGAACTGGCCCGGCCCGGTGACCAGCCTTGTCCGTTTGGACCCGCAGCCCACCACCGACATGGACCATCAGGAATACCTGCCGGGCGAGGATGAGACCGGGCTGGAACTGCGCCCCGAGGTCGGCCCCGAATTGGCCCGACGACTGTCGAGTGCCGCGCAAGTCGTGGGCTTCCTGTCCCGCGACGACGCTCCGATGCTGGAGCTTTGCCAAAGCATCGGGCTGCCGATGGTCTTTGTATCCGAATATTCCCCCCGCACCGAGAGGCAAATTCTTGCTTCGGAGCAGTTGCACCCGTTGAGGCGCCTGCGTCGCCACGTCTGGCTGTGGCGCAGCGAGCGTATCCGCCGCGACATGCTGCGTCGCGCCGCCGGTCTGCAATGCAGCGGCACGCCAACCTTTGAAAATTATAAGGGTCTGTGCGCTGACACCCACCTGTTCTTCGACAACCGTGTGCGGGCCGCCGAGGTGATCTCGGATGCGGCCATGCAGGCCAAGCTGACGCGCCTGCAGGCGGGTGAACCGCTGCGACTGGTCTTTGGCGGGCGCTTCGTGCCGATGAAGGGGGTAATGGAACTGCCCCGCGTCGCATCAGAACTGCGCCGCATGAACGTGCCCTTCATTTTTGACATCTGCGGTTCGGG
>Ga0247819_10001474_pt1 | contig 12698 bp, 12 predicted proteins | sample 13C_Xylose_Day6_FD_193428 | JGI IMG/M metagenome (GOLD analysis project Ga0247819, IMG submission 193428) | Soil microbial communities from agricultural site in Penn Yan, New York, United States - 13C_Xylose_Day6 | ecosystem: Environmental > Terrestrial > Soil > Agricultural land | place: USA... | reverse complement strand
CATCCGCGATCCGGCCCGCCGCGGCCTGGTGTTTGCGGCAGCCGGCGCGCTCGGCCTTCTCTTCATCGCGGCCCAGGGTCTGGCGATCGGCTTTACCGGTTGGACCTGGACGATCAGCGAAAGCCTGTTCGGCCCGCTTGCCGACGGACAGCCCTCGATGGGCGCCGGCGCCGTCCTCGCTTCCCTCGCCTTCGTCCTCATCTTCGCATTTGGGCTGGCGGAGCGCGGCGTCATGAAGGGCGATGCCTTCATCGTCGCCTCGATCGCGCTGCTCGTCTGCCTCGTCGTCGTCTTCGTCTTCTATCCCGTCGGCAGCATGTTTGCGGCTTCAGTCCAGGACTTCGACGGTTCGTTCAAGCCTGATGGTTTCCTGCGCAACATCCAGGACGGCTCGATCTGGAGCCTTGGCTGCGTCACCGGGGGCGAGCGCTGCGGCGTCGCCTGGCGCACGCTGTGGCTGGCGCTGATGACCGCTTCCGGCTCGACCTTGCTCGGCCTAGCGTTTGCCCTTGTCGCAACGCGCACCCGCTTCCCCTTCAAGAAGGGTATGCGCATGCTGACGGTGCTGCCGATCATCACGCCGCCCTTCGTCATCGGCCTGGCGCTCACCCTGCTCTTCGGCCGCGCCGGCGTCATTACGGAGTTCCTGTCCGATGCTTTTGGCATCGAACCGGGCCGCTGGCTCTACGGCCTCACCGGCATCTGGATCGCGCAGGTGCTGTCCTTCACCCCGATCTCGTTCCTGGTGCTGATCGGCGTCGTCGAGGGCGTCAGTCCCTCGATGGAAGAGGCATCGCAGACGTTGCGGGCCGACCGCTGGCGGACATTCTGGAACGTCTCGCTCCCCCTGATGAAGCCGGGCCTTGCCAACGCCTTCCTGATCGGCTTCATCGAGAGCATGGCCGATTTCGGTAATCCGCTCGTGCTTGGCGGCAGCCATGGCGTGCTTTCGACGGAAATCTTCTTTGCCGTCGTCGGCGCGCAGAACGACCCGTCACGCGCCGCCGTGCTCGCCATCATCCTCTTGTGCTTCACTTTGTCGGCGTTCCTTGCCCAGCGCTATTGGCTGGCGGGCAAGAATTATTCGACCGTGACCGGCAAGGGCGATTCAGGCTCGCATATCGCTCTGCCCCGCTCGCTGTCGATCGGCGTCCACGCCGTGGTGATCCCGTGGATGATCTTCACGGTCGTCGTCTATGGCATGATCCTGTTTGGCGGCTTCGTGAAAACCTGGGGTCTCGATAACTCGCTGACGTTTGAGCACTATATCAAGGCCTTCTCGTTCTCGGTCACCGACGGCGTCATCGCCTGGACCGGCGTCGCCTGGAATTCATTCTGGACGACGATGGAAATCGCGCTGATCTCGGCGCCCCTGACGGCCCTCGTCGGGCTGTTGACCGCCTACCTGATCGTCCGGCAGCGATTTGCCGGGCGGGATGTGTTCGAATTCGCCTTGATGTTGAGCTTTGCCATTCCCGGCACGGTCATCGGCATCAGCTACATCATCGCCTTCAACCTGCCGCCACTCGAAATGACCGGCACGGCACTGATCCTCGTTGCCTGCTTCGTCTTCCGCAACATGCCGGTGGGCGTACGCGGCGGCATCGCGGCGATGAGCCAGCTCGACAAAAGCCTGGACGAGGCATCGCTGACGCTCCGGGCAACCAGCTTCCGCACGCTGCGCAAGGTCATCCTGCCGCTCTTGCGTCCGGCGATCGTCGCCGCCCTCGTCTACTCCTTCGTCCGGGCGATCACGTCGATCAGCGCCGTCGTCTTCCTCGTCAGCGCCGAATACAACATGGCGACGTCCTATATCGTCGGCCTCGTCGAAAACGGCGAGTTCGGCGTGGCGATCGCCTATTCGTCGGCCCTCATCGTGGTGATGATCACTGTCATCACCGGCCTGCAACTGCTTGTCGGCGAGCGCAAGCTTCGGCGGGAGAACCGCGTCTTCGGCGCGGCTCCGGCCCGCGCTGCCACCAAGACCCTTTCCCAGGAGAACCCCGCATGAGCACCCCACGCACCGGCTCGGTCGTCTTCCAGAACGTGCGCAAGCAGTTCGGCGCCTTCACCGCCATCCACGATCTGTCGCTGACCATCGAACCCGGCACTCTCGTCACCCTGCTGGGGCCATCCGGCTGCGGCAAGACCACCACGCTGCGCATGCTCGCCGGCCTGGAGCATCCATCCGCCGGCCGGATCCTGATTGGCGGCAAGGACGTCACCATGCTACCGGCCAACGAGCGCGATGTGTCGATGGTGTTCCAGTCCTACGCGCTGTTCCCGCATATGACCTCGCTCGACAACGTCGCCTACGGCCTGGAATCCTCGGGCATGAAGAAGAAGGAGGCACGCGATCGGGCCGAGGAAGGCCTGAAGCTCGTCGGCCTCGGCGGCCTTGGCCAGCGGCTGCCGGCCGAATTGTCCGGTGGGCAGCAGCAGCGCGTCGCCGTCGCCCGCGCGCTGGTGCTCGAGCCGCAGGTGCTGTTGCTCGACGAACCGCTTTCCAACCTTGACGCGCGGCTGCGCCGGCGCGTCCGCACCGAAATCCGCGAGCTGCAACAACGGCTCGGCTTTACCGCCGTCTACGTCACGCACGACCAGGACGAGGCGCTTGCCGTCTCCGATAGGATCATCGTCATGAAGGATGGCGAGATCGCCCAGGAGGGGGCGCCGCGCGAACTCTACGAGGCGCCGGCATCGGCCTTCATCGCCGACTTCATGGGCGAGGCCAACGTACTACCGTGCGAAATCACCGCATCCGACGCCGGCCTTGCCACCATCCGTGTCGGCGGCCTCGAACACAGGCTGCCATCGCGCGATGCTCGGCCCGGCCCATCGAAGCTCGCCGTGCGCCCCAATGCCGTGACGCTGACGCCGGCGACTGGTGCAGCACTGCCCGGTACGATCAGTACCGCCGCCTATCTCGGCGGCCACATCGAGTATGAAGTTGAAACACAGAATGGATTGCTATTCGTGGTTGATGATGCGATCGAGGAGATGTTATCTCCCTCGACCGAAGTCGCCATCGGCTTCCGCAACCGCGGCCTTGCTTTGATTACTGCATAACTCCTTAAACCCGGGAACATTATGCAGCAAATTTAGAGCGTTACAGCATCTTTTGCGCGCCCAACTGACGCGCGCCTCTGTAGCGTATGATGTCTTGAGATCGACACAGGAAGGACTATTGCATGACTTCGCCAATCGCGGGCCTTGAAGCTCGCTTCGCGCTCACCAAGACCATTGCCGAGGAAGCCGGACGGCTTGCCCATGACTACTTCCTGCAGCGCGAGACTCTGGTCATCGAAACCAAGGCCGACGCCCATGACGTTGTTTCAATCGCCGACCGGAACGTCGAGACGCTGATCCGCGATCGCATCAGCGCCTCGTTCCCGGACGACGGTGTGCTCGGCGAAGAACACGGCCTTGTCAGTGGCACTTCGGGCTTCACCTGGGTGATCGATCCGATCGATGGAACGACGCCCTTTGTCAACGGCATGCCCAACTGGTGCATCTCGATCGCCGTGCTTTATGCCGACAAACCCGTGATCGGCGTGATCCAGTCGCCGTGTCACGACGAGCTCTATGCGGCTGCTTCCGGACTGGGCGCGACACTGAACGGCAAGACCCTGCGCCTCGATGCGACACGGACGATCCGCGATGCCGTGACAGGACTTGGCGCCAACAATCACGTGACGCCGGCCGAAGTCGCGGGGATCGTCGAGCGCCTTCTTGCCGCCGGCGGCAACTTCATGCGCAACGGTTCGGGCGCGCTGATGATCGCCTATGTGGCCGCCGGTCGGCTCGTCGGCTACTACGAACCCTACATGCATGCCTGGGATTGCCTGGCCGGTTATTGCCTCGTCAACGAGGCAGGCGGCTGGTCGCTGCCCTTCCCGACACAGGGCGAAGCCCTGACCCGGGGAAGCGCTGTTCTGGTCGCAGCGCCCGGTGCTATCGACGACCTGCTCAAGGTCGCACAACTCGAACGCAAGGCAGCCTGAAACATCGAGACCCCAAACGTGATCAGCTCGTCGACTTATCGACCTTGGCCGACAGCAGGTTGACGAGCTCCATCGGGAACGGAAACACGATCGTCGAGTTCTTTTCGCCGGCGATCACGTTCAAGGTGCTCAAATAGCGCAACTGCATGGCTTCGGGCTGCCGGGCGAGGATCTCGGCGGCCTCGAGCAGCTTGGCCGCCGCCTGCTGCTCGCCTTCGGCGTTGATGACCTTGGCACGACGTTCCCGTTCGGCCTCTGCCTGGCGGGCAATGGCGCGGACCATGCTTTCGTTGATGTCGACATGTTTGATCTCGACCGTGGCAACCTTGATGCCCCAGGCATCGGTCTGGCTGTCGAGGATCTTCTGGATGTCTTCGTTCAGGCGGTCGCGTTCTGCCAGCATCTCATCGAGGTCGTGTTTGCCGAGTACTGAGCGCAATGTCGTCTGGGCGAGCTGGCTCGTCGCCATCATGAAATCCTCGACCTGGATCGTCGACTTTTCGGCATCTATCACCCTGAAGTAGATGACCGCGCTGACGCGGACCGACACGTTGTCGTGCGAGATGACGTCCTGGCTTGGAACATCGAGCACGCGGGTTCTAAGATCGACCCGCACCATCTGCTGGACATAGGGAAGAAGCAGGATCAGCCCCGGACCCTTGACGCCCGTGAAGCGACCGAGTGTGAAGATGACGCCGCGCTCATATTCGCGCAGGATCCTGATCGCATAGGCAATGACGATCAGGAGGAACAACAGGATCGCGAGATAGGGAGCGAGGCTCCCAAGTATGTCCATGATCTTTACTCCTTCTACCGCATGCGTCAGGCTTTTGCCTCGTCGCGCGCGACCTCGAGCGTCAGCCCGTTGCGGCCGACAACCTTCACATTTTCTCCCGCATCCAGCGTCTGGCTGCTGACAGCCTGCCACCGTTCGCCGTGGGCGATCACATAGCCGCTGGCGCCGGCCCAGCTATCGACCTTGCCCGCCAGCCCGATCATCTGCTCGCCGCCGGTCACCACCGCATGGCGCCGCGCGCTGAAGGCGAGACGGGCGACGAGCAGGCTGAAACCGAGGCTGGCAATGCCGACGCCGGCAAGCATCGCCCATGAGACCTGCAGCCCCGGAGTGTCGGTATCGAAAAGGATCGCAGCGCCGAGAACCAGCGCCAGGGCGCCGCCGGCACCGAGTACACCGAAAGAAGGCGAATGCGCCTCCGCAACCATCAGGCCGACGCCGAGCAGGATCAAACCGAGACCGGCATAGCTCACCGGCAAAACGGCCAGTGCGTAGAGACCGAGCAGCAGGCAGATCCCGCCGACGGTGCCAGGCACGACCGATCCGGGGGTCAGGAACTCGAAGATCAGTCCATAGATGCCGATCATCATCAGAATGATCGCGATGTTCGGATCGGTGATCACCCCAAGCAGGCGCGTGCGCCAGTCGGGCACAAAAGCCTCCACGCCAAGCCCAGTCGTTTCAAGCGTGATATCCGCCTGCCCGACACGGACAATTCGCCCCTGCGCCTGCTTCAGCAGATCGTCGATGGAAGCGGCAGTGAAATCGACGACTTTCTCCTGAACGGCAGCAGCCGCAGACAGGCTCGCAGCCTCGCGCACAGCCCGTTCGGCCCAATCGGCATTGCGCCCGCGCAACTCGGCCAGTCCGCGGATATAGGCGACGGCATCGTTGATGAGCTTGGCCTCGATTGTCGTCTGGGTTGGCCGAGATTGGGCAGCAGTATCTTTGTCGTTCTCGCCGGGACGCTCGTCCTTCTGGCCGCCGAACATGTCTCCGCCGATAGCGATCGGCGTTGCCGCCCCGAGATTGGTTCCCGGCGCCATGGCAGCGATATGGCTTGCATAGAGGATGTAGGTGCCAGCGCTTGCCGCACGTGCTCCGCTGGGTGCAACGAAGCTCGCGACTGGAACGGATGATGCCAGGATCGCCTGGATGATTTCGCGCATGGAGGTATCGAGACCACCCGGCGTATCCATTTGGAGAACGACAAGCGGCAGGTGCCGATCATTGGCCTTCTGCAATCCGCGTTTGATATATTCAGCCGATGCCGGACCGATCGCCCCCTTCAAAGACAGCACCAAAACAACCTTCTCGGTTTCTGGCGCGGACGCGGCGGGAAACACGAATGCTGATATCAGCGACAGCAACAGGGTGAGGACTCGCAACATCTGTCGTCAAAGCCTCGGATACCGGGCGCCCTCCGGCGAAGGCCGCCCACGCAGCAATATTAACACACCATAAAGTTAAGACGAAGCACAACGCACCACCGCGCTGCGACCGGACAACCGGATGACAAAGCCCCGGATCGGGGCTATCTGCATGTCAGAACAATTGCCCCGGCTCGCGTAACAAACGACCATGGCGGCACTTGCCAAGACGAACCGCCTTCGATCTCGACAGGAACCCATCCGCTTGGAGACAACACTTTATCTTCCGATCAAGCGCTTCCTCGAAGAGGCGGGATACTCCGTCAAAGGTGAGGTCGGGGGCTGCGATATCCTTGCGCTCAGCGACGACGAGCCGCCGCTCGTCGTTATCTGCGAGCTGAAGCTGACGTTCAATCTGGAACTGGTGCTGCAGGCAGTGGATCGCGCCAATGCCGGTGACGAAGTTTGGATCGCAGCGCGTGTCTCGGCCAAGGGCAAAGGGCGGGAGAGCGACCGCCGCTTTCGCGATCTCTGCCGCCGGCTCGGGTTCGGCATGCTCGCCGTTGCCGACAACGGCACGGTCGACGTGATTGTTGCGGCATCGGCCGCCATGCCGCGCAGGAACCTGAAAAAGCGAGCGCGTCTCATCAAGGAACACCGCCGTCGCAAGGGCGACCCGACGCTCGGCGGCAGCACGCGCGCGCCGATCATGACCGCCTATCGCCAGCAGGCCCTCGCCTGCGCGGCGGCATTGCAGGATGGCAATCTACGTCCTCGCGACCTGCGTGAGGCCGCACCCGATGCCGCCAAGATCCTGCAAGGCAATGTCTATGGCTGGTTCGAACGGGTCGACCGCGGCATCTATGCGCTGACCGGAATGGGAGCTGAAGCACTTCGGCGCTGGCCGCAAGGCCGAGTATCGGGTGAGAATGATACCGCGGCGATGTCGACATGTTCCGAAGATTGACCCGGCTTGGAGACCAGCTATGAACCTTCCTCTTCGGCTGCTCTGTCTTGGTCTTGGATGGCTGATGATCGGTTTCGCCGTCGCCGGCATCTTTTTGCCGATCTTGCCAACCACGCCCTTTCTTCTCCTGGCGGCCGGCCTGTTCGCTCGCGCGTCGCCGCGACTTGAGCGCTGGCTGCTGGAACACCCGACCTTCGGTCCATCCTTGCGGCTCTGGCGGGAAAAAGGTGCGATACCGGCTCGGGCAAAGATCATAGCCATTTCGCTGATGGCTACGAGCTTCGCCTTCTTCTGCATCGTCAGCAAACCGAGCCTGCCGCTTGCGTCGGTTGTCGCCGGGGCGATGCTGCTCCCGGCCCTTTTTATCATCACCAGGCCGACCGCCTGAGGGGTCACCCCCTTCGCGGCGCATTTACCGGAAGCGACGATCAGAGATTGCTGGCGTGAAGCTCCATCATCGCGCGGCGAAGATCGTCGATCGGCGTCATGCCCGAGGTGCTTGTGCCTTCCAGCTCCTTCGGCATCTTCCAGCCGGGATCGATACCCTGCATGTTCGGCAGTTCGTGCGCGATGCCCTTGTGGCAATCGATGCAGGTCGCCTTGCCCGATAGCAGGTAGCGCGTGTGAATGGTGGCGGCCCGCTCCGTCTGCTTCTGCAGATCCATGGCAACAGAGGAATGGCAGTTGCGGCATTCCAGGCTGTCGTTGGCCTTCAGCCGCGCCCATTCGTGCTGGGCCAGTTCAAGCCGTTTTTCCAGAAATTTGGGGCGGGTGTTGATGGTGCCGAAGATCTTGCCCCAGACCTCCTTCGACGCCTGCATCTTGCGGGCGATCTTGTCGGTCCACTGATGCGGAACGTGACAATCCGGGCAGGAGGCGCGCACGCCGGAACGATTGGAAAAATGGATCGTGCGCGTCAGTTCCTCATAGACGTTGTCTTTCATCTCGTGACAGGAAGTGCAGAACTTCTCGGTATTGGTGATCTCCAGCGCCGTATTGAAGGCGCCCCAGAACATCACGCCACCGATGAAGCCGCCCAGCGTCAGAAAGCCGAGGCTGAGCGTGCCCGCCGGCGTGCTGACAAGCCGCCACGCCCACAGGATAAGTCTCCGGATCCGCTGCATGGGCTCACTCGCTTCCGGCCGGCTTGACGCCGAGTTCGCTCATGTCCTTGAAGACATTGTCGACCAATGGGCGAACATCCGCCTGCGGCACATGACATGCCGTGCAGAAGTAGCGCCGCGGCGAAACGTCGGCGATCATCTGCCCGTCGCGCGTCATGTAGTGCGTCACGCTGATCATCGGTGCGCCGCTATCCTGCGTGAACTCGCGTTTGTGGCAGGAGAGACAGCGGTTGGTATTGACCGAAAGCTGGTAACCCTCGATCGAGTGCGGGATGATCGGCGGCTGGTCCGGGTAGGCGCGCATCTTGCGTTTGTCATCGACCACCCATTTCGGCAAGCTCGCGGCAGCCCCGGTTTCCATCTGTGGTGTCGGGCCTTCAAGCTGCGGCACCATTTGCTGGACGACCTGGGCAATCGCCGTCGTCGTGACAAACATGACGAGGCCGATGGCAACGACCACCCATTCTGGTCGCTTCAAGCGACTGAGACGATCTTGACTGCGCATTTTTTGAAATCCGTCTGTTTGGAGATGGGATCCGTTGCGTCGAGTGTCACCTTGTTGATCAACTGGCTCGCATCGAACCACGGGACGAAGATCACGCCGGGCGGCATGCGATTGCGTCCGCGCGTGTCGATGCGTGAGCGGATCTCGCCGCGCCGCGACATGATCCGCACCTCCGCTCCCTGATTGATGCCGCGCTTGCGGGCGTCATCCGCATTCATGAAGCAGCGGGCGCCCGGAAAGGCGCGATAGAGCTCCGGCACACGCATCGTCATCGAACCCGAATGCCAGTGTTCGAGCACGCGACCCGTCACCAACCAGAGATCGAATTCCTCGTCGGGCGATTCCGCCGGCGGCTCGTAGGGCACCGCAAGAATGACCGCCTTGCCATCCGGGCGGCCGTAGAATTTCACGCCCTCGCCGGCCTTGACGTAGGGGTCGTAGCCCTCGCGATAGCGCCAGCGCGTCTCCTTGCCGTCGACCACCGGCCAACGCAGACCGCGTTCTTCGTGGTACCGGTCGTAGGGCGCGAGATCGTGACCATGGCCGCGACCGAAGGTGGCATATTCCTCGAACAGCCCCTTCTGGAGGTAGAAGCCGAAGGCTTCGGCCTCGTTGTTGGCGTAGTCGCCGCTGACTTCGCTTAAGGGGAAGCGGTTGACCTCACCGTTCTGGAACAGGACGTCATGCAGGCTCTTGCCCTTGAACTCTGGGTTGGCAGCGAGGATTTCGGCCGGCCAGACTTCGTCGGTTATAAAGCGCTTGGAGAACTCGACCATCTGCCAGAGATCCGAGCGCGCCTCGCCCGGCGCCTGCACCAGCTGGTGCCAGACATGGGTCCGCCGCTCGGCATTGCCGTAGGCGCCTTCCTTTTCCACCCACATGGCCGCCGGCAGGATGAGGTCGGCGCTCATGGCCGTGATCGTCGGATAGGCATCCGAGACCACGATGAAATTCTCCGGGTTTCGATAGCCTTGGTAGGTTTCGTTGCTGGTATTGGGGGCGGCCTGGACGTTGTTGTTGACCTGAACCCAGTAGAAGCTGAGCTTGCCATCCTTGAGCATGCGATCCTGCTCGACAGCGTGATAGCCGGGCTTTTCCGGGATGATCCCATGCGGAACGCGCCAGATCTCCTCGGCGTGCTTGCGGTGCTCCGGATTGGTCACGGTCATGTCGGCAGGCAGACGGTGGGCGAAGGTGCCGACCTCGCGCGCGGTGCCGCAGGCTGACGGCTGGCCGGTCAGCGAGAACGGGCTGTTGCCGGGCTCCGAGATCTTTCCGGTCAGAAGGTGAATGTTGTAGACCATCTGGTTGGCCCAGACGCCCCGCACATGCTGATTGAACCCCATGGTCCACAGCGACATCACCTTGCGCTGCGGATCGGCGTAGAGCTCGGCGAGTTCTTCCAGAAACGCCGGGTCGACACCGGTCATCTCGGCGGTCTTCTCCAGAGTGTATTCCGAGACGAACGCCTTGAACGCCTCGTAGTCCATCGGCTCCATCTTGCCGGGGTCGGATGAATTGGCCGCCTTAACTTCGATGGGATTGTCCGGACGCAGGCCATAGCCGATATCGGTGACGCCGCGCATGAAGGTGGTGTGTTTCTGAACGAAGTCCTCGTTCACCCGGCCCTTCTCGATGATGTAATTGGCGATGTAGTTGAGGATCACCAGGTCGGTGCCGGGTTTGAACACCATCGGAATGTCGGCGAGGTCCATGCTGCGGTGGGTGAAGGTCGACAGAACAGCCACCTTCACATGCGACTGGCCCAGGCGGCGATCAGCAAGCCTTGTCCACAGGATCGGATGCATCTCCGCCATGTTCGAGCCCCAGAGCACGAAGGCGTCCGCATGTTCGAAGTCATCATAGCAGCCCATCGGCTCGTCCATGCCGAAGGTTCGCATGAAGGCGTAGGCCGCCGAGGCCATGCAGTGGCGGGCATTGGGGTCGAGGTTGTTCGAGCGGAAGCCGGCGCGCATCAGCTTCGTCGCAGCATAGCCCTCGAAGATCGTCCACTGGCCGGATCCGAACATGCCGACCGCCGTCGGCCCCTTTTCCTTCAGCACCTTCTTGCACTGTTCGGCCATGACGTCGAAGGCTTCGTCCCAGCTCACCGCCTCGAACTCGCCGTCCTTGCTGTAGGCGCCGTTCAGCTTGCGCAGCATCGGCGTCTTCAGCCGGTCGGAGCCATACATGATCTTGGAGAGGAAATAGCCCTTGATGCAGTTGAGGCCGCGGTTGACCTCGGCCTGCATGTCGCCATGGGTGGCAACGACCTGCCCCTCCTTGACGCCGACCATGACGCCGCAGCCGGTGCCGCAGAAGCGACAGGGCGCCTTCGACCACTTGATTTCGAGCGCGCTGATACCGCCGGGCACCGGTTGAGCGGCGGCGGGCAGTGCGATGCCGGCGGTGGCGGCGGCGATGCCGGCCGCGTGCGCCTTCAGGATATCACGCCGCGTCAGTTCGGTGGTCATCGTCCGTCACTCCTTCCGTTTCGACATGTTCGAAAACCATATTGGCCGCTACCACGCCCTCGAGCGTGGAGATCGTCGACAGGCATTCGCCAAGCATGCCGGTACTCGTTCCCTCGATGACGACGACAATCTTGCCGCCCTCATGGCCGTAAACCTCGACATTTGCCATGCGCGCCAGCGCGGCAAGGACAGCATCCTTCATCGCCGGAAGAGCGACGACGACGGCGCTTGAGATATGATATTGCCGGGAGAGATCAGGCATGGACGCCCTCCTGAACCCGATCCGCAATGCCGATTGCACCGACAGGACAGACGCCGATGCAGGCACCGCATCCGGTGCAGCTGTCGACGTCCACCTCCGGCAGGAACGGCCCGCCGGTCCGCGGCGGAAAGCGGATCGCCTCTTGGGGACAGGCATCGCGACAGGATTGGCAGGCGACGTTGTTGCGCGCGAGGCAGCCGTCGCCGATCGCAACGACATGGGCAAGCCGCGTTACGGCCTCTGCTGCGAATACCGGCTCCGGACAGGCCCGTGCACAATCGCCGCAGAACGTGCATTCGCCGCCTGAAAAGTCGAGCGACGGACGCTCGTCCAGCAGCGCGATGATGTGGGTGGGACACCTTTCCACACATCGGCCGCAACCGGTGCATGCCGTCAGGCTTTCAAGCGTGACGCCCGGCGGCAGGACGCGCCTCCGCTCCGCCTGCCGGCCCAGGAACAATCCTCGTCTGGTTGTCATCGCCCCCATGGATCACCTCAATGCCCAAGCGGGCCGGGCGGGCCGTAAACGATCTGCAGCATCCATACGATGAAGCCGTAACCGCCGACCACGCCGACGGCGACCAACGGCCAGATGCCAAAGGCAAGAACAAGAAATGTCAAAAGCTCCTGGCGCCGGCGAGATCGCGGCTCCTGCTCAGTCAAGTGCTGTGGAGGTAACTCTGACACGCCTGGCTCCCGGGCTCGTTGAACCGAAAGCATAGTAACAATCCGTGACAGAAAATAAAGCGGAACAAACTCTACTTTTGTAATCAAGAATAAAAATAACATCTGTCAATTCAATGAGATATTTGCCCTGGGAATTGCAGTGGTTCCTTGAAAAAAACAGCGAAAATCAAACTTAGTATTTTTGTAAATTACAATATGAAAAGAACAACAAGAGAACGAAGAGCGGCGGCGACAGCTTGGCGCATGTGTTGCCAGTGCGCGCATGTTCAGTCTCGAAGCCATTGGTTTTTGAAGGCAACTCGATGATTCGTCGTTTGACCGCCGACGAGTTCGCCGGAGCCAAGGCTCTGTGGCGCGATAATACTATGCGCAGCCGACTGTTCTCGCTGCCGTCATGGTGAAGCGTCAACCCTCCCACCCCATCGCCACGATTGCCGGTTGACAACCCGCCGGAGATGAGGACACATATTGCATTACAAAGGGATCGCTTCCTTAATAAGGGAATATAC
>Ga0247819_10001472_pt1 | contig 12713 bp, 9 predicted proteins | sample 13C_Xylose_Day6_FD_193428 | JGI IMG/M metagenome (GOLD analysis project Ga0247819, IMG submission 193428) | Soil microbial communities from agricultural site in Penn Yan, New York, United States - 13C_Xylose_Day6 | ecosystem: Environmental > Terrestrial > Soil > Agricultural land | place: USA... | reverse complement strand
CGCACTTCTGATCCTGACTCGTTCGTTTTTACCGAGGGTGACTCTCTTATGAGGGTTACCCTTTTGACAACTCAGGAACATCATGGAACCGACGACCGAACAAACGCAAGACAACGCGCCCGAGCAGGAAGATCCCAAACCGGCGAAGATCCACAAGCGCGCCTGGGCTGTGACGCTCAGCAGCAACGACAAGTTGGGCAAAGACGCTCAACTGCTCGATCCGATCGAGTCGTTGCGCTACGTGAACGTGACGGCAGCTCACGAGCGTGACGTTTTCACGGCCAAAGAAAACGGCACGCTCTTCTCCGACCCCGGCCAAGCTTACGACGTCCTGGACATCGTTCTGGAACGCCGCAACTGGGTGGCTGACGAGCAGACGAACCGTACGTTGAACGGCTACGAAGCGCTGGTGCTCGCCACGCTGAACAACCGCTGGAACAAGGGCGATCCGTCCGAACCGGGCGTGCTGTACTCGACCAACGTGATCCTGGCCGTGCACGAGCTGCATCTGGTCGATGACGAGACGGTCGACGTGAAGGAAGGCGAAGAAGCGCCTCGCGTCTGGAAGGTCCGGAACGCCAGCGCCAGCTTCAACATCCAAACCAGCTTCAGCTCGGTGCCCGTGGGCAATTCGGTATAAGGCCAGGGGAGGGGTTTTCTCCTCCCCACCTATGCGGCGTGAGATTCTATGTGGTATCCCTTTTATCTATAATCAGGAACTCCCATGAATGATCGCATTCACAAGTTGCTGGAAGCCAAGGTGCGCGGCATCTTCTTTTTCAGTAGCGAGCTGGAAGACTATACCCGTCCTGATGATTTGGACACCATCATCAAAGAACTCACGCGGTTTTGCAATGAATATTGCGATCGGATGAAACGCTACTTCGGCCCGGAGTTTACCTTCGAAGCCGTGGAAGACGAAACACCCGTCAAACGCGTGAAAGTGCTGATCCAAATGCCGCCCATGCATGACAGTGGCGCCATCGTGATTGGCCACCTCGTTTTGCGCTACGAAGAAGATCCCGCCACGCATGAAACCGTGCTCGTGATCGATTCAGGTGCAGCCGATGGAGATTCACCGTCAAGCTTACCTCATCAAGGGTTGGGCTTGCCGGCACTGCTTGACATCATGAATCGAACGGGTCTGACCTTAAAGTCCGCCCAGGAATCGCAACTGTCGCGGTTTCTTGACGGACTGGGTGAGATCGTTCAGGACACGGACGAACGTTACACGTTTGACCTCACCCTGAACGAAGACATGGTGCACATTGTCACCCGCCAGAACTATCGCCTCTTTGGCGAATTCATGCTGTCCCGCCGTTAAGGCACCAGGACCCAGGGAATGTTTCTCTGGGCCTTTATTCCGTCTACTACTCTAATCAAGGAACTACCATGATCCAAACGCAAAACGGCGTCTTCACCATTTTCCGCTCCGCTCTTACCTTCGCAGCGGCGATCACTGCCGAGATGGCGACTATCCCGAATACACCCAAGCTGGGCGCCTTCCAAAAGCATTTCAAGGATTTCATCGCTGAATCCGAAGCGCATCTGCCGACCGATGGCGGCGTGCGTTGCTACGGCATGCTCTTTACCTCCCTGCCCGGAAACTGCGAGAGACCTCTGGAATACACCCCCAGCCTCGGTTTGCTGTTCTACGTCGATCTCAAACTCGAAGAGATGGGGGATTTCGACTTCCCAATAGTCCCGCTTTCGAATGACGATAACGAGCTGGAAGTCGAGTCCATGATTCAGTGGTTTGGTTCCATGGACTTTCGCCACCGTTCGGCTGTCTACCTGGAAAAGCTCTTCAAGAAGTTCGAGTTCTTCGCGGCCTTCTCCTACGGACGTCACCCGAGCAATGACGCGCATAACTTCGTGGTTGCATCGGTCGAACGCGTATTCTCGTCGATGACCGCTGACGCCATGATCCGCGATCTGCACTTGATGGATACCTTCGTCTGCGACATGATCGGTGCTCCGTCGAATTGGGTGGGTCGTGATTCGCGCCGCCCCGAAGATAGCTTGCGGCCACGCTACGCTGGATTGTCAGGTACGGATCGCGAACCCGGCTTCTCCTGGCAGGCGCGTCGTCCGGTTGGCGACTTCGGTGATGACGCGATTAAAGCCGGTATTCGCGGCATGGCGCGGGGAGTGTTCGCTCATGCCGCTCGCGACGGCGCGTTTGCTGCACCCGGTCGTAAGTGGGAACAGGTTGGCCCTCACTACCGCATGGCAGGAGCAGAAGACGATGCGCGCTGCGCTGAAACCGGGCACGCTATCCCGGACAAGGAAGGTCGCTTCGTGATTGACAATGCGGACTTCCGCTTCATTGACTTCGCGCTGTCCCATGCTCGTGAGCTGGGTACGCTGAACCATGAAGAGCTGCTGCGCATCAGTCGCACCATCGACTATGTTCGGGCGGTCTATGATAACCCGCTCTGGTGGGTGAAGATGGATCACAGCCTGCTGATCGAACGCAAGAAAGGGGCGGCCTTCCAGATTGCGGCCTACACCCGCGTCACCGTGGATGGCCGTGAACACGCTATCGAAGGTGTACGCTACACCGGCACTATCATCGCGCAAGCGACGGTAGTGTCGAAGTAAACGGCATAAGACGCCAGGGGGAAACCCCTGGCGCTCTATGCTATTTTTTTTTGCCCTTTACGAGGCCGAAGCGATCAAACGCAGGGCCAGGTAATTGGAGTAGCGTGCCCCACGCAGTGCGCGCTGCGCTTCTTCCCCGCACGGGTTCGTGAAGTTCAGCTTCACCGTCGTTCCCAGGAACTGGAATTGACGCGCCACCTTGGTCTGCGCACTGGTGAGCTCATTGCTCGACTGGAACTTGACCAGCGCTTCAGCAAACTCCTTGTACAGATTCGCAAAGGCGTGCGTGTGCTTGTCGTAGGTTTCCACGTTCTGAAGATACGCACGACCACCCTTGATGGCTTGCTCGATGTCTTCAGTCGTGTACTTGAAGGAAGGTGCCATGGCGTCGTCCACCATCCGACCGTAACCACCCACCACCGTGTGCAGGGTCTTACCGACCTTACGACCCATGTAGTAGCTGGCCTTCACGAACTTACCCGAGCCTTGTCCTGCCAAGGTGTCAAAGTTCACATCACCCAAGCGTACGATACTGCGAGCCTTGCCCTTGGTGACCTTCAGGTTGCACATATCCAGCAACCGACCCGAATCGAGCAAGTCGGTACGGAACTGATCGGTCAATTGACCCAGCCCTTCGATGCGCTTGACCAGACTCACCATGTCCTTATCAGACTTGATGCGCGCACCCTTGATCAGTCCGATCAAGCGCTTCATGTAGTCCATGACGTGCTTGGGCCAGGTATCAAGCAGGTACTTGCTGTAGGCAACGTCGGTGAAGATCGCCTGGATGGGGTCTTTCTCGTGACGCGTGGCTTTGTCAAAGACGCCCTCATCAGGCGCAAACGCCTTGATGAAGAAGAAGATGCCCAGTGCTGCCATGTTGCCGTCGTGCTCGTCATCATCGAAGCGGTCGCGCTTCTGGCGATATTCCGCTTCGGTCTTGGCCAGACGACTTTCGTATTCCTTGCGGCGGTTCTCGGAGGATTCGGCCCACTCGGTGATGGAGTCTACGAACTGCTTCCAGTTCACGACTTCACCTTGAATGATGCGGTTACCCGCACGGGTCAGGATGTTGCTACCTTCTAGACCCATTGACATGGCTTCCAGACCGAGTTGGTTGTCCATACCCAACCGCAGGAGCTGATGGCGAAGCGCCGTCTGGGCAAACGCTTCCAGGCCAGGGGTGGACTGACCGGCACGGCGCAGTTCATCGAGCAGATCCTCTTGCTCTTGCACTGCTTCGAGCACCATGAGGTTGTTTTCTGATTCCTCGATGAGTTCTTGCACGACCTCACTTTGCTCGGCCAGGTCAGCTTCCATGAAGTCAGACCCCGGTCCTGCGATTTCTTCTTGTTTGGCAGCAGCTTGCTGGCCCAGGTTTTCCTGGAAGTTTTCCAGGCCATAATTGAGTACGCGTTTCATCGTTGTTCTCGATCTTGGGATAAAGGCAGAATAAGGCCGTGACGAGAAAACTCGTCACGGCTCCTCAAAGGATTAGGCAGCTTTCTTCATGGGTACCGCATCAATCTCCCAGAAGGGCACTTCCTGACCTGACCCGATCGGTCCACCTCCCACCTTGCGGCGAGTCGTATCGGCCTTACCGATGTCGTCCAGAATACCGCCAATGGGTGTAAAGGGCAGCACGCCGTAGAGATCCGCTTGTGGCGTTACGCCCGGCAGACGGTGCTTGCCTCGCTGGTACGTGAGGTACGCATCGCCATTGGAGACTTCCTTGTGGATGTAGATCTCGATATCGACTTCTTGGTCGATCGTCTTACACTTGTCGTAGTACCCCTTGTTTGCCACTTCCTTCACGAACTCTTGTCGGCCTTCACGGATAAGCATCTTCGCTTCCGTGGAGAGCTGGTGAGGCGTGATGGTGATGATCTTACGCGGGTTGGTGAAGTTGCGCATACGACGGTACATGTCGCGCACGTCTTGTCCCAATGCCCCTTGCGTGCAGCCTGTGGTCGGAACGAGTGCCAGGTAGTCAAGCATGAGGACGTGCACTTCAAAGCCTTGTGCCTCCATCTTCAAGACTTCGTCGCAAATCTTCTGGTAACTCCACAGGCTGGGGTTCACTCGCATCATGTGGATGTGCCAGCCGTTGGCCATCATGCGTTCACGCACGTAGGCCGTCATCTCGGCCGCGTCGATTGCTTCCAGATCCGTGACGGGTTCGCCTGTCTCGTTTTCCTTGAGCGAGGAATAAAGGAACTGGAAGTTGAGCACGATGTCGTCTTCGAACGAGATCCGCATCAAGAGCGGCTTCTTATTCGGGTCGCGACGTACCGGCTTGTTATACAGCGCCAACTGCTTGAAGAGCGTGAGTGAGAAGCCCGTCTTGTAGTTGTGCTGCAACGCCCCGATCACTACCTGGTCACCTGGCCGAAAGCCGCCACGCAACATCCGGTTGATCCCTTGATAGCCAGTTTGCAAGATCGACTCACCCGAATCCATCTTCTTCACGTCTTCGTAGACGGTCTGTACTGCACCCGGATCATCGAAGGAAACCGCAGACACCACAGCCGGGTCACGCACGGCATGGTCTTGACGGTAGGGTTCGAGTTCAGCCGAATATTCAGCCACGAACGCTTGCATGTCCGTGATCTCGTGGCGGTTGAACTGATACTTCATCCACCCCTTCTTCAGGATCTTACCAAGCTCCTCGTCGCGAAAGTGGTTGTTCAGATCACGTCGCAGGTTAATGCAACGATGCTTTAGATCGCTCTCAGAGAGCTCCGGAGCAATGGCTGCAACGAAGATGTCAAAGAGACGTTCGTCCTCACCGCAATTGACCCGTAGGCGTTGGAGCAGCTCGTCGGCCACGTAGGTTTGATCGGCTGCATCACTGCACATGGAGAAAGCGGTGGTCTTCAATCCATCGAGAATGTCGCGGTCGTGATCAATGCCGATGGAGATCTCGGGTAGCTTCACCGAGGAGACAATATGTCGAACGAGAGTGGTGGAACGCTCTGCCCCGACCAACTGGCTCTCCCGATATAGAAGAGAGATCCCGTTTACTAGCAGTAGTTTATTATCCATTTCTATGAAGAACTCTTTTTCGATTGGTTTCTGGCCCTATACCGGTGCAGACTACCCGGCGCTTGCGTCATAGAAACCGACCTCATGGTCTTATTTTACTGGGCACTTACCCGGTAGGAGTGCTAATTGTGACAACGGACAAAAATGTCATCCTTCTACCCTACTGGGTAGAGGACCTGGTCAAACGTGAAAAGCTCACGATGGCCGATGTCCTGGATTTCGAAAAGATGCGCAGCTTGCTCTCGGTCGGGCAACTCGCCACGTTGCTCGCCGTGCAACACACGGCTGAGAACGTCATCGGTTCCTACGAAGGTGGTTTCTTTACGGGTCTGTACTGGCAATGGTCGCAATCCGCACGCGGTGACGGAAAGGCCTTCCTGGACGACGTGGTGCACCCGCTGGGCGACACCTCGACCACCCTCAGTAACTTCAAGGAAGACTACTTCCACAAGGAGGCCCGCCAAGAACGACACGCAGAACCTTTTATTATCTATGATCTACAACGCGAGATCGTAGGTCTGGTGGTGAACCCCGGGTGGTTCCTGACCAATGAGCCGAACCCGGATCTGCAACTCCGCCTTACCCGCGAATTGATTCGCGCATTCTATGCGTATCAACCGCGTCACGAGGTGGCCAGTCGGCCTCTGTACCTGACCTATCTTAATCTGTTGGCTCCGAAACAAATCGTTGTCGCCCGCGCGTGAACGAATGTTTTTGTTGCTAATGGTTTGAGGTTATAAGCCCCAAAGTCCTTTTCCCTTCCCTTTTCCAAAGAAGGCATTTCCATGAATCAAAAAGCCTTGTCCCTGTTTCAGCGCAAGGGTAACGCGGCCGTTCGCCCCGTAACGCCGCTCACCGCGCTGATGAGCGATCTGCATTCCAAGATCAACTCGAATCCGCAGTCGTACTCGAACGCCAACATCGGCCGCGCGGCCGCTTCCATCTCGATGGAAGGCTTCGACTCGACCGTGGCTGCTGACCTGCAAAACCACGTCAAGGATCTGAACTCGGCGCTGGAAGGCATCATCAACCAAGCTTACCCCGACGTCACCGGCTCGGACGGCAAGGTCGTGGCTCGCCCGTCGGCTGAATTCGGCGCCGCTCACCGCGCTGCCGCTGTGGCCGCTGGTACGCTGGCTGCCAACCCCAAGGCCGCCCTGAGCGTGGCTGTGCAACCCGCCATCTCGATGGAATCGGGTTTCGACTTCATCGCTCCCGACGCCTTCGGCGGCACCGCGTTCGACAAGCGCTCGGTCAGCCTGGAAGCGTACGACGAGCGTGAGAACAAGAACGTGGTTCTGTACTCGGTCGCGTTCAACCTGAACGCCTCGCGTCAAGACGCCATGGGCGAAGCGCTGTACCCCACCGTGCTGGTCACGCCTGACCAATTCGGCTACACGATCTCGATTCAGCTGATCCGCGTCTACAAGGACGTGAAGTTCCTGCCGAACTCGACCGCTGCCGACTGGGAATTCCGCAACCTGGTGGACGCCGCCGTGGATCACACGATCCTCGAAAACGACGTGACCGACCTGGTGCCGGTGTTCCGTGATGACCAGAAGGCCTACTTCGTGCCCGAAGCCCTGATCACGCCGTGGCAAGACAGCGTGGACAAGGAACTGATCACGACCAGCGCCCTGGCCATGGGCAAGAAGATCCCGCTGATCCCGATCAGCTCGTCCGACGCCATGCTGGCCGCCGGTGCTCCGGATACGACCGACGCCATCGAGCCCTCGATCGTTCTGAAGAACCTGTACGTCCAAGTCGGCACCGGCGCTGGCGCCGAAGTGCTGAAGTTCCCGGTCTCGCACCTGCCGTACACGCAGTTCAACGAGTCCCTGCAAGGCAACTACCGCAAGATGGTTGTCAACTTCGAAACCAGCGAACTGCTGATCGACGAAAACAAGAAGCTGTTCAACAACTCGGCTTCGACCATCCTGGCCCCCATCGTGACGGCCAAGCAAGAAGTGCGTCTGTCGGTGACCATCGCCGGCTCGGTGAACCTGCAAACCTCGGAAACCCAACTGGGTACCGTGGCTGACATCGAAGTCGCTTCGATCACCAACGAAGACGGCACCATGACGACGCTGGAAAGCACCGCCGGCCAGGCCATCGCGGCCCTGTTCGCCGATGCCACCGTGCTGGGCTACGACCTGGACGCTCGTCGTGTCAACTCGAACCGCCGTCAACGCGGTACGCTGGTCGACACCACGTTCGATTACCAGATCTACGGCGTGAACCTGCAAGGCCCGATCACCATTCTGCACCCGGTGTCCCTGCAAGACGCGAACGACTCGACCGACATGGCCACGCTCATCACGACGTGCCGTATCCGTACGTCGAACGCCGCTGTGACCGAACTCCTGCGCGCTCACGAAGTGCTGCAAGAATTCGTCGGCCAACACGCCGCCACGGCTGCCGTGCCGCCCCAGATCCTGGGCGCTGCTCGCTTCCTGGTTCGTCCGTTCCACCGCTATCGCAAGGTCGACGTGTCCGAAGGCCTGGACTCGCTGGTCGCGCACAAGCGTGCCGAAGACGTGCAGTCGCACCTGGTCAACCTGCTGCGTGACACCGCGTACGAAATGTACCGCGATTCGCGCTACAAGGCTGCTGCTGACATGCTGGCCGGTGGCCAGTCGCAAGTGCCGACGGTCATCATCGCGACCGATCAGTACATCTCGCGTTACCTGCTGGTCGACGGCGACCTGCGCACCCTGGGTGCCGACTTCTTCGTGAAGATCGTCCACACCCAAGATCTGCGCATGCGCGGCAAGATCATCATGACCTTCGGCCAGTTCGGCGAAGGTACCGAAGGCGTGCCCAACATCATGCACTTCGGCAACATGGCGTGGAAGCCCGAGATCGTGTCGGTCCTGCAAGTCAGCCGCAACAACCAGGTGTCCCGCGAAGTGACGGTGCAGCCGTCGTTCCGCCACGTCACCAACCTGCCGATCATGGCGGTGTTCGACATCGAAGGCATCGACAAGGTCGTCGCCTCGAAGGTGAACGTCAACACGTTCGAAAAGAACCCCGACATGCAGCCGTGAAAGGGTGGTCTGGTTAGGGTAAGGGACCTGTCCGGGTTCGTGCCCGTGACCTAGGTCATACAGCACGCCCCCTAGTAGGAGGGTGCTGTCTCTAACCCAGGCAGGCTTTAGCATTGGGGCTAAACTCCCACTCCCCTGGACCTTCGGGTCTGAGGGAGTGGGAGCCTATGCCGTTTATGCCGCTTAAGTCTAAAAGTCTTCAACGATATATCATCAAACTGAGTTCACGCGAGTGAATGCACTTTCAAGAACAACTAAGAAGAACAATCTAAGCTTAGGACATGCTGCTATCTGAGAGCTGAAAGATGACAACCTCATCCAATCCGGCCAGGACGTACTTTGGAGACCAAATCTCCATTGACCTTCCAAGCCCCTACGAACGACGAAACCGAAGAGGTGATTCTCCGGTTGAGTACAAAGTCTCTTACATCAACAATCTTCCACATGACGTAGTAATTGGCTGGCGGTGCGGATTGAAATTCACGGTCCCGTCGACAGCAGACTTCAATAGTACCTCCTTTATCGTCCGGCTTGAGATCACCATCCGGCAAGACGCGGTCAAGGAGTTGGAGACGCAGTTAAGCTTTATCGATGCGAACTCCCCGAAAGAGCTCCAGCAACTTCGGGAAGCTTTCGTTCGTCGAACCCAGGAGAATATTTACTGGGGTGCTACATTGGTATTGGACTACCCCATCACCAAGGAGACGCTTACTGAATACGGAGGCTCAGTTTACTTTCACGAACTGGACCAAGTATTCAGTCTCTTGCCTTATGACGCTGTGCCTGATCATCCGTACAGTGAACAGGGACGCTTAGCGCGTATGGCCGTGGTAGGGCCGTCAGATACCGCGAGTAAGGATTTCTTCTACTCCATGGAAGTCGTAGACAACCTGGGGAAGTTTGGGGACAGGTTCCTCAATCTCAACGGAGAGATCTATAGACTACATCCTCGAAAGAGTAACATCCGACGAGATGGAGTCTATCTCTTTTACGGTAACCGCGTCATTAACAATATCCTGGAGCCTGAAAGGAATTACCGGTTCTTTGACCTGAGTATTGCAGATGAAGCTCTCGGGCTTTATAAGACCTACACGGAAGCTCTGAATCACGGCAATCATGCGAAAAACCATGAGACCCAGATGAAGGAGACCGAACTTCAGACCCAGCGGATGAAGGTAGAGTTGCAAAACCAGCGTCAGAAATTTGACATCCAACTATTAAACGCAGAAAAGGAGAATCGACGTCTTCAGGCTGAATTCGAGGAACGTGAGCGGATAAGCAAAGCGGCGATTGCGGAACTAGAGCAACGCCATGCGGCTGAACGCACGCGTGTCAAGGACTACTGGGAAGATCGCTCTCACCAGAGAAAGGATCAGTCAGAGGCGTTAAAATTCATCCCTGCTCTCATTGTAGGGATTGGGGCTACCCTACTTGCCATTAAGAAGTGGTTTTAAAGCAGAGGGTTGCATGAGTAACAAAGGAAAAAAGAAGGAATCCAAGTGGATAAGTTCACGGCAAAGCTCCAGGCGGACGTAACACCCAAGATCAATCCGTTGCTTGGTAATGGGTTAGCGAATCGACGAGTTCATCGACGAGATCTTCCGGATGGCCAGTCGCAGTTATCCTCCTGGCATCAAGTACATGGGTTTCAAGCGGTGCCCTCCCGATAGGGCGTTCGATGAAATCACCAAGCGCAAGAACAACCAGCCGCAGCAGTACGACGTGGCGCTCTCGTACATGAAAATGAACGAGTATTACTTTGACGTCGGCGGCAAGATGATCACGCGCTACATGCAGGTGCCGTTCTGCGGCCCGGCAGGCACGATCTACATTGGCGGCTCACGCATGAACATCTTCCCGGTGCTGTCAGACCGGGTGATCTCTGTGGGGGTCTCCAACATCTTCGTGCGTCTGTTGCGTGCGCGCGTGACGTTTGAGCGTAACGTCTTTCGTTACGTGGCTGATGACGAAGTGGAAACGGTGCAGGTCGTGCATTCGCAGATCTATCACCGCAACCCCAAGGTCAGAAAGCTAAAGCGCACAGTGAGCGCCAATTGCTCGCTGATGCACTACCTCTTTTGCAAGTACGGCTTTACCGAGACGTTCGAGAAGTACGGCGGTACGGTACCAATCGTGGGCTACGGTGGCGAGATCAACGACACCAAGTACCCGCCTGACGAGTGGATCATCTGCCGCACGACAGGTCTGGCCCCGGCTGGGACAGGGCGCCAGTATTGGGAGAAGACTGACATTCGCTTGGCAGTGCGCCGTGACAAGTACACGCCCATGGTCAAGAACATGATCGGTGGCTTCTTCTACGTCTGCGAATACTTCCCGACGTTGATGATCCCGGACTACATCGACAGCCTGCATCGCTGGAAGGTGCTCATGGGCCACATCATCTTTTCGGGGACGATTGGCGCAGGCAAGCTGCACGATGACATCGACGACCACATCAAGTCGCTCGATGAATACCTGGACAGTCTCGTGAAGGATCAGTTGAAGAACATCGGCATTCATGTCGAGGACTTCTACGATCTGATGGCGTTAATCGTGGAGAAGTACGACACCTGGATCATCGAAAACGCTGACAAGGTGAACAGCATGCACGGCAAAGAGCTGAACGTGCTGTACTACCTCTGCTTTGACATCACCAGCGAAATCTTCAAGATGATGTTCAAGCTGCGTGCGGCGTACAAGTCCAAGGGTGAAATCACGGTGAAGGTTGCGACCGACATCATGAACGCCACGATCAAGACTGGTAAAGCTTTCAAGATCAACCGTGATCACGGCGAAGTGTCGTCTGTTAGTTACTCAGGCGACAACAAGGCGTTTAAGATCACACAAACCCTCGTACCGCAATCGGGTTCGAACCGTGTGGGTTCTAAGAAGGATCGTGCCGTCATTGACGATCCGACCAAGGCCCTGCACATCTCGATTGCAGAAGTGGGTAGCCACAGTAACATTCCGAAGAGCGATCCGTCGGGTCACGCCCGTCTGAACCTGACCCAAGAGATTAATCCGGACGGCTCGACCAAGCGTCGTGAAGACCGGATTCCCCTCTACGACGAAGTACAAGCTCTTTTCCAACACAAGCGCTGGACGGGTGTGAGTCCGCTCAGCGAAGAAGAAGATGTCGATTTCAATAAGGATCACGAATGAATAACAGACAACTGAACCTGCCTGCTGACCCGTACAATCTTCAGTGGCCTGAAGTGCCGCTGTCGATGAATCGACCGCCGATGGTTCCGAACTACCAGGGTCCGCACTGGATGACTGGAATCGTGCCGGACGTGGCAGCAGCACTTGCCATCGAAATTCAAGCCAATGCGTTCCGACGCGATACGAATCCCTTGCGGATTTTCATGTTCAACCTGTTCGCCGAACATCAGTTCAACAACGAACTGTTCGCCGATCTGGTGATCAACACCTGCGACTTCATCGCCTGCTACGTCAATCGTGGGCGCTGGCAAGATCCGGGTGTGGCCCTACCTGATGCCGTGCGTGACATGGTCGAGATGGTGGCCGCGTCTCACGTTCGTCGCTTCCAAGACCTGGAGATGACGCTAGATCGTGGGTTGCTCAACGCAGCCTACGAACTCATCGCTCAACTCGACACCATCGCTCGTGAAGTCGACGGGTGGATGAATGGTGGTGCGCCGAATCACCAGCGTGGCTACGAGATGGACCGTGGCGGCTACAACCAACCGCGTGCCCGGGTATACCAGGGCGCGCAAGCTGGTGGCCAAGGCGGCGGTTATGGTGGCCGCCGCACGTATCAAGGCGGCGGTGGTGGCGGTCGTACCGGTGGCTCCATGAGCGATCGTTTCGGTGGCCAAGCCAGTCCCACGAGTAACCAGGGTGGATCTTCCCTCTACAACCGGGTAAGCGTGGACCAACCCACTGGTAACGGCGGCACCTTCGCAGGTCGCTACGGTAACGAACCGCGTCCGAATCCCCTCGAACCGGATCAACTTCTCACCCCTCCCTCCCCCCGACAGGAGCACAACGAAATGC
>Ga0247819_10001470_pt1 | contig 12719 bp, 20 predicted proteins | sample 13C_Xylose_Day6_FD_193428 | JGI IMG/M metagenome (GOLD analysis project Ga0247819, IMG submission 193428) | Soil microbial communities from agricultural site in Penn Yan, New York, United States - 13C_Xylose_Day6 | ecosystem: Environmental > Terrestrial > Soil > Agricultural land | place: USA... | reverse complement strand
GTGATCGGAGCAGCAGCCGGTATTTTCGGTAGCTTCTACGGTTCCGGGTGGGATTTGGCTGGGCAAGTACCTTTCCCCTTTGGCGGCGGAGCTTGGGTACATATGGCGCTCACTCGCACAGAGGGTGGCGCGCTCATTGGGTTCCGTAATGGCGTCATCACAGGCCAGTACGCCATGGGCACTACAGCTTCTATCGCAACCAACGCACCGGGGCGTTTCTTGATCGGAAACCAAACCGGTGGCTCGGCCTTCACTGGCAACATTGGACCGACTCGACTGACGGTTGGAAAGGCTCGCTACACGGCTGCCTTTACGCCGCCCACTGGTCCGTTCTAAGTAAAAAATACTTTTATCCTATGCGTAATTCCCCCGCTTGGGGGAGGCGCGTAAGTAACCTTCCCTTCCTAGGAAACGCCATGCAAATCAATATCGCCAAGACCGGTCCGGAGAACGTATTCGACCTGGTGAACGCAGCCAACGCCGGTTTGACGTTGGACGGCACCAAGGTCACGCTCGGCACGCCCGTCGTGCGCACGCCGGACGCCAACCCGCACAACACCACCATCACGCTGACCGCCATCGCCGAACAAGGCTACACCGGCACGGTGGACATCACCCTGACCCGTCTGGGCATGGGCTCGGGCGTGGTCACGCCCAGCTACGATTTTGAAATCACCTCCGGCGACGCCGCCGCGTTCAAGACCCAGGTCGCGACGCAACTCGGCCTGGTCGAAAGCGAAATCGTCATCGTGGGTACGCTGCCCACCGAAGGCAACTCGGGCACCGTGACGGTTGCCGGCATCGCCGACAGCGTCCTGTACCTGCCGACCACTCAGACGCTGAACGTCGACTTCCCCGTCCCTCAGGAAGCCCTGACTGACGCGGTCGCTACGACGGAGATGGACGGCTTCGATCCGGCCGCCTAATCAGCTTCAGGGCTCGCGGTAATCAACACCAGGGGGCTTCGGTCCCTTGGTGTTTTATGCCGCTTATCCTATAGCCTCCGTTTGAAACAAGGAACGACCATGTCGATCGCTGATAAAACCACTGCCTTGCTTGCCGCCATCGACGCGTACGATGGTGTAAAAGTTTCGACCGCCAAATCCGTGGTCGAAGAACTGAAATACAAAGTCGCCGCCCCTCAAAACGCCTCAGGCACCGTGCCGCTGGATCTGTCGGATGCCACCGAGTTTCCGATCACGGTTACTGGCAACACTACGTTTGCCTTTACGGGTAAGCCGTCCGCTGGTCAGACTCGTACGAGCTGGTTGCGCCTGACCAACGCGGGTAGTTTCACCCTTACGTTTCCTGCCGGCACGCGTGTTTCTGGCGGGCAGTGGCCGGCTTTCACCGCCAGTGGTGTTGACGTGATCGGTGTGAAATACGATCCGACCTTCGATGCGTACATGATCTTCGAAGCAGGTCCTGACATGAAACCCGGAGCGTAATCATGAGCATGGACTTGCTCGTAGCTACGCGCAAGCGTAATAGCCTGCCCATCGGGTTCATGCCTGGCCGTCAGGATTCCGGATCCGATACGCCATTTTTTCCAACCTTGCTAGAAGTACAGGCTCGGAAAATCGTTGCCAATCCCGCAGCAGTGGCAGCCTACGCCGAGCTAGTGCAGGCTTGTGCGATTTCGCCGAACGGATTGCAAATGGTCTATAGTGCCGTTTCGAATCTGTCGGCCACACGACTTGCGCATTTCTCTCGATTTGGGCAACTTTGGGGACGCTACCCCGATCCTGTTCAGCCGACTGAAGTGGTGAATAGCGCCTTCTTTAACGGCACAGGCGAGTTCCTTATTCTCCTGTACGGTAGCGCTCCTTGGGCGACCATTCTTTATAACACAGGCACTACGTTTATCGAAGTGCCGGCGATGGCCGGTGTTTTTGATCGTTACGTGCGTCACATCGACATCACGGTTAACGATCAGGGCGATTGCGAGATGACGGTTGTGGGCGGTAACTCCCAGACCGGGAATACGTATATCGGCGGGTATATGAAGCGCTATCGCTTTGATTTGAGCTTTGCTTTTATCACGGAGCTTTCCACGCCGTCAGAATTGGCCGATCAGGATTGGAAGACCAAGGCGTTTTACTCGCTTGACGGCACGATGCTGACCGTGCTTCGCGATACGAATTCGTACGGTCCTCGTCGGTTCTACGTTTATAGCCGAGCTAGTGACGGCACGCTTACGCTACAGCCCAACGGGTTATCTGAAGCCACTGCCGATATGGCAGGAAGCTCGAGCTCGCAGCTTGTCTGTAACACGCCACGGGACGAGTTAGTGACGTTTAGCAACAGCTCGGTCCGAACGATGCGAGTGTACCGCCGCAACGGCAGCGTGTACGCGTCTCACGCTTCTGCCAACATGCCGTCAATTCCACTTCTACAGCAGTACTATGGTCTTACGAATCTCATGGCCTACGCCATGAACGGAAACATCATAGTGGCTAAAATCGAAAATGGCCAGATCACGCCCGTTTCAGGTTTGCAGACGAGTTCGCTCGCGACGCAAAACACGATGGCCTGGTTTGGCGAAGTCACTTAGGAGCATTCCATGTTTGGAATTGTTGAGAACGGGAAGATCGTGGAATCGGGCTTCGATCTTCGCGAACGGTTCCGAGGCAAGGCCTGGCCCAAAGATCTTGCCTCGGTGAAAGATGAAGACCTGCCGCAAGGCGTGGTGCGCATCCTGGTGCTGCCTGGAGAGACGTTGAAGTTCCAGCGTCAGGTCGGCACCAAGTTTGTTCTGCGTACCGGCAAGTGGTACCAGGAACGCGTGATCGAGAACTGGTCCAGTAAAGAAGTCGCTGACTACTTGAAAGCACAAGCTGGTCAAAAACGCCGGGAGATCGAGCACGCCGGCGTGGCACTACCCAATGGTGCCGTGGTCGGTACGGATCTGGAAGACCAAAACCGTATCTCGGTGGCACTTGCGAACTGGGATCTGGTCGGTATTGCTAAAGTCGACTTCAAAGCGAAGAACGGCTGGATCAACGTCACCAAGTCCGATCTGCAAATCATCGTGAAGGTCATCGGCAAACGCTTGCAAGAGTTGTTCACCGCCGAACGCGCGCATTGCGAAGAAATCGATCGCTTGCTGCGCGCCCCAGAAGCTTACGCTAACCTGGTGAATTACGACACCAACAAAGGTTGGCCAGCCTAAGGCACAAAAGCCCAGGGGTTCTCCCTGGGCGTTATGCCGTCATTCTAAAAAATACGGCGTCGATCCATCTTGTAGGAACAACGCTTAAGCCGTGAATGCAGATTTTTTCAGCGACATATTCTTCAGGTGAGATGCAGTATTTATCTTGCCTTACGATTAAGGAGCGTCAGCATGAACAAAGCAAAGCTTGACGTCAGTCATGATCGGGACTTCGGTCTGACGATTGTGCCGACGTCGACCTACATCCCTTCGACCTGGGAGCGTGTCTGGAAAGTGGCTAAGCCGCTTTTGATAGGTGGATTGCTTTTGGGGCTTTTGCTCCTGAGCGGCGTCTCCACTGCCCGCGCGCAAGGTCTGCCTAAGTCCATCCCGATCCTTGGGCTGGATGTGAACCATAAGTACCCGGTCTACGACCTGCAAGGCGATCTCACCGATCTGTCGTACTTCTCGGGTGATTACGTCTTTCAAAGTGGGGATTTGTTTTCACGCATGAAAGACATTCGGCCAGAAGACGTCAACCACAACGGCTACGAATGCGAATTCATCTGTAAGGATTCGCAAGGCGACGTTGTGGGGCTGAACCCGCAGTTTCGGCACATTGCCAAATAACCTCTTTCCACCTAACTCCAAATACAAGGATTTACCATGCGCCACATGACTGTCAAAACCGATGCCGAGTTGCGTGACCTCTGGCCCCATCATGACCTCGGGACTGCACGCGAGCTGCAAACCAATCTCGAGATGGCGTACGCTGCGACCGAGACCCTGAACCTCGACATGCTGTTTCTCTACGTGCGTGCCAAGTATATCCGCCAGCTGATCGATGAAGAAGGCAAAAGCATCTCGGAAGCCGCCCACATCACTGGTTGCGATCCGGTCCAAACGGAACTGATCTACGCCGATGCGACCAACACCGATCCGCAAAACGGCCTGAACGCGTTCATCATCCCGAATAAGTACCCGACCTAACCATGGACAACCAACTGGCGATTATCGCAGATCGGATTCGCAACCAGATCGTGCAAGACTGCGAAGCCCATGGCCTGGACGTTTTCCAGATCAAGGTCAAGCGCTATCCGATCATCGGGTACTTCTGCTACGAGATCTCGGTGCGTCCCGAAGACTCCGAACGCAACCAAGTGCTCCTTTCCAAATACCGGCACCTGAACTACGCCGAGTTGCTGGACCATCAACCCTGCCGGGCGTTCATCTTTTCCTACGCGAAAGGTAAACGCCCGTCAGTGGTGCTCGAACCTGTTAAGGGCGTGCATGAGACGTTTGTCTTCGCTGCGACCTGACGACCCGTTTGGGGTTGGTTGAGTTTCTGACTCCCACCCCTCTTTTTCTTTCCTCAACTCCAAATACAAGGATACAACATCCATGAACAAGCTCTCTTTCGGTGACTTCCTGCGCATGCTCATCGGCCGTCCGGTCCGTCGTCAAATCAACCTGGGCGTCGAGGTCAAGTTCTACAAGGAAGCCAATCCCTTCGGCGAACACGGCACGATCAACGTCACGCACATGACTCACGGCTTGACCGGTCAGCCGGTACGTTTCGTCTTCGTGGGTAAAGCCACCCCGCCCCAACTGGATCGGGCGACCCTCACCTACCTCTTTGATCAAGCCGAAGAACAAGGTTACGTGGTGCACCACATCGAAACCTACGGTCGTAACAACGAAACCGTGTTTCAGGCCGCTCCGCACAACCCCGAAGTCATCCCGGCAGAACTGCTGCGTCCCGAACCGGTCGCCGCTCCCCTCAAGCCTGACGCCGTCGTCGAAGAGCCGGACTTGCTTGAAGCCGATGTGCGGATGTTCTACTACCGCCAAGGTACAGTGCGCTACAAGGAGTCGCGCAAGACCGACGCGGGCGAAGCCATCGTGCGCAAGTACAACGTGGGCGACATTCTGAACCGTTCGAACGTACACGAAAGCATCGTGAACGAGTACGCTTTCGTGCGCCAAGGCGATGGTGTCAACACCCCGCTCTGGCTCGGCCTGAATGATCTGGCCATCCTCATCTCCAACGCCAGTGGTGGCGAAGCCGCTGCCCGAGTCCGCCACGCCATTGGCAACTTCATCGAAACCATTCGCGGCCTGGCTGGCCAGCCGCACTAATTAAGGAGTGTCTCATGCTGAGCACTGAACGCGACGTCAACGTAGGTACGAGCCCGCTCATGGCGGCTGAGAAACGCCACGGTCTGGCCTGGGTCCGTAATGAGAAGGGTGGCCAACAAAGCCACTCGTTCATGGTCGATAACCCGGATGCACTGCGCCGTCCGAACAACGCCACCGTCGGACGGCTGTTCCGGCAGTTGAAGAAGATGGGCATCCACGCCTTTCAGATCGAACTGCACACCGATGACAAAATCCGTGTCTTCAAGCACGGCTTCCTGCGCCCCGTGATGGTGGACTCTTCGCCCCGGCGAAGCTCCACGCGCCACTAAAGCGTAGGTAGGGAAGGGGTTCTTCGGAACCTCTTTTTTTTTCGTATTGAAATGAACTAAAACTACATATTACCGAAGTGGTCACTGGTAAGAATCATAAAGAGAACTTCGATGGATATCATAGCTGCCCTGCTCGCAATCACTATCGCGATGGTTATCGCGTTCCGTAAGTACATCCTGCGGTTTATCTCTGCTGCAATCGCCCCTACGGCGTTTCGACATCGCCGGGTTTTGGAGATTTACCGCAGCCTGTCTCCCAGGCGTATCTCTGAGACCCTAAACGTCTTGCGTCGCGAGACGGATGCGCAGACTCGCCAGCGAATCGAAGACTCCCTGAACTGCCTGGCTTTCCAAGCGCACTTCCATTCCCGTCAAGTAAAGCGCTATTGCATCAAGCACAACACCGCACTCATCTCGATGACTGGGGAGCTGCGTCTATATACCCGTGCAAAGCGATATAAGGGCGTACTGGCGGTTTCCGCACCAGACGGTGCCTCGCTCTTACTTATTCAGTACGGATGGCTTAGGCGTCGTTTGCTGGGCTATCCGAGCGCGCACCTGGTAGAAGAAACCGCCGAACGTCAATACGCGGTTTATCACGTAACCGATCGAGCCGTGGTGCTCTCTTCTCATCAACCGTATCAAATCCTCTAAAGGCGCAAGCATGAGTTGGAATCTTTTCTTTGGTGCGGTGCTTGGATTTGCTATCGGCATGCTTTTCAGCTTGCGTGGCAAAATCAAACATTTCACAAATCGCCTGAGAGAGCTGGAGCACGTCGCTTACGCTGGGGTGAAGTTCGATGAGCAACGCGGTATTACGAAGTTTGTGGCGCGGCCTGATGAGCGCAACCTAGAAGGCATGCAGATCATCCCGATCCCGGCGATACTGCACGAGCACATCTCGGCAAATAACCGCCCTGTCTATTACAGTCAGTTATTGCTGGAGATGAGCCACGGTAAATTCGAACATGCCTCGGACGAAATCCGACGCGTGATCTCGGCTTGCGCGATGTACTTTGGCGGCACAGTACCGAATCGCCTCGTGCTACTGGATGCGCGCACGCAAGGCTTTTACCTCTACATCCAGGATCGCTTAGCGCTCGTGCACCCGGAGGCTGAGCTGCTTTCCACCGAAGGACTCGCGGAGTTTAATAAAGCGTACGTAACGCGTTTGTCACGTTACATCGACGAGGTGGGTAAGCTTCTCATCCAGCTCACGATTTACAAAGGCTTCTCGAGCTTTGCGATATTCGAAAAGCAGGTCAAGCGGTACATGCATACCGAGCACGCGGATGAGCTTTGCGCAATAGTCACTGCTTGCGCCATTCTCATGGGTGTAAAAATTCCGATATCCTACGTTTACTATGGAACCCTTACAACGGCCCTGGTGAACGCGTATCGCAGCACCTCTGGCACCCCACACCTCACCCTCGTCAAATGAGAACAACATGGACGGCGTATTTATCTCACTAGAAGGCAACGAAGGCGCAGGCAAATCAACAGCAGGTCCTTTTCTGCGTGATCTGATTGCGCCGCACGCCGAAGTCGTGCTGGTCCGTGAACCGGGCGGGACTCCTTTCGGTGAGAAGATTCGTAACCTCGTGCTAAATGACCACTGCGCGATTCGTACTGAGATCATGTTGTTCTTTGCCTCGCGCAACGAACTCGTGACCTCCGTGATCAAACCCGCCATCGAGCGAGGCGCCGTCGTCATCTGCGATCGCTTTGTCGATACGTCCTATGCTTACCAAGGCTATGGACGCCAAGCGATTGAAGATGTCAAAACCATGGATCGCTTCGTCCTGCGAGGGTTCGAACCTGAACACACACTCTTCTTTGACATCTCGCAAGAGACGTCGAGAAAACGCATGGAAGCTCGAGGCCTCGCGCCCGACCGGTTTGAAAAGGAAGAGCTTGCTTTCTTCGATCGAGTTCGTAAAGGATTCGATCATCGTTTCCGCACCAACCAACACCGCATGCACCGGATTGACGCCAACCAAGATCTGGAGCACGTACAACAACAACTTCGCGATTGGGTGGATGCACACCTGATTTGCGACCTTCTCCTTTGAGTGCCATGGATTCCCAACCTACTCCCACCATCCGCGACTTCATGAACAAGTGGCTCGATAGCGCTCGTGCGCTGCCGCAATTCGTGATCGATACGAGCGAGACGAAGATGCAGCGTGAGCTGCAAATCCACGTCATGCCTGCCACGCTGGATGGTGAAGCGGTGTTGCTCATTACGACTGACGCCTCACCCACCGAGCGTCGGATTGTAGATGTAGTGCTCTCTGAGCTGAAGGAACGCTACAAGCCTGCCAACGTCCGTCCTGATGGTTCGGTGCATTTTGACGAACCCATCACGTACTACGGCACGTGTGAGCCGCGCACGATGATCGCCCGCATCGATGAGCTGGGTTTCATCCGTCGTATCACGAGCTACAAAGTCAGTAGCGTGGAATTCACCGATGCGCTTGCCAGCGTCGATACCGAATCGATCGTTACGTTGCAAGCCAGTTTTCAAAAACCGTAAGACTACGGCATAACGGGAGGGGCAAAACCCCTCCCACTTATTCCCGACCCTAACTACACTTATAAAACCATGCCTTCCAATAAGAAACCCCGCAAGCGTTACAACCCCCGTAAGACCACCTGCGGCAGTTCGCCAATGATTCGCTATAGCAAGGCCGAGGGCGATGCGCTGAAGATGCGTATCTACTACCACCTTTCGCGCATGAGCACGAACGTGGGCAACGGCGGCGATTACAACGCACTCATCTTCCGGCTGCGTATTGGTGAAGGGTTGCTCAAGCACTTTGAAAATCCGGACGCTCAAGAACTCGTAGACCGCGCAATCAAGATCGTAGACGCCACGCTTGCTCGTCGCGAAGCTTACGGCGCGTTCGCACTGGAAGACGGTGGTGCGGATGTAATCCGCGAGGCCTTGGCGGTGATCGACGATATTCACGACCAGACCACGCGTATCGAGCAAGTACCGATTTACGATCAGGTCTACGCCGCGCTGGATCACTCGCTTGAAACCCGCTACCCGTAAGGAGTTGCAATGATCCCTAAGATGTTTCAACCGATCGAGCACGATGGTTTCGTGTTCTTCTTCGGAGCAGAGCACCCTCTTAGCCAATGGCATTCGTGTAAGTTTACGGTGAATGCCGTGACGTTCTCGAGCTGCGAGCAGTTCATGATGTTCGCAAAAGCCATGCACTTCGGTGATCCCGAGGTGGCGGATAAGATCATGGCGACCCACGATCCGGCTGAACAAAAACGCTTGGGTCGTCAAGTCAAAGACTTCGTGAAAGACGTCTGGGATCTCGTAGACTTCTATTACGTCTTTCGGGGCAATCTCGCCAAGTTCACCCAGAACAACGAACTGCAACGGTATCTGCTGGGCACCAAAGGCAAACACCTGGTGGAAGCCAGTCCCTACGATCGCAAGTGGGGCGTGGGGCTGAATGCGAGCGATCCAGACATCACCGATCCCGCGAAATGGAAAGGCGAGAACCGACTCGGTAACGTTCAGATGCAAGTTCGGGACGTGCTGCAAGCTGCTTTGGATATGCGTAAATTGCAGGCCGCACCACCTAACCCCTAGATGTTAAAGTGTTTTCTAGGCATTTTTTAATACCTTACTACATGTGTTGTAAGGTTGGTATCACAAACGAATGGAGCATAAAAAATAATGAGCACGACCGAAATCAACAAAGGCATCACGACCCTGCGCGTGGATAACAATAACGTGGCCGCGATTCATACGCTGGCCAACGCCGAGCAGAGCCCTGTGCCGCCTGGCCATTCGTACGTTGTGGAAGACACTGACGGCAACGTGATCGCTTATCTGGACTTCCAGAACGGGCCGGTCAAAGAAGCTGGCGTGAACGGCGTGACCAATGAAGCGCTCCTTGCGATCCTGATCCACCGTACCAGCGTGCTGAACGAGAACTTCCCCTCGCACCTGAATGAAGCGGCCATCAAAAGCATGCAGGTCGCGCTGAACCTTTTCGAATCCCGCACGCGTGATCGCGTGGCCCGTGGCGTCGAAGGCGAAAACAAGGCCTGAGTTATGACTTACCAAACCAAACCCATGCCGTTTTCCCAGGCATTTCGCATGCTGTTGCCGCAGCGCGACATTATGTTACTGCGTGAAGGCGACGATCCCCACAACCGTCAATCTTCGGCGTTCTGGCAATCGACCAGCGGCGTGTATAACCAGGCTTTGGCAGGTGATGATGTCGGCATGGAGTTGACCGACAACGAGGCGATGGCGCTCACGGTCAACCCGCCTTACCCTACGGCAGTGCTGGTGGGCGATGGCGCTAAGCGTTACGAGGACGAAGTCCTGCCTACGCTGGCGCCCGCCGAAGACGATGACGCGGTTGATTTGTCCGAGCCGTCTCAGGGTGCAGGTCCTGCAGAACGAGAATGGCTGGATAACGCCGCGCGTCTCGGACTGTTCTCGACCAAGATCGCGTATATACCGCGCCAGATCATTCCGTTTCTGGTCAGCGTATCCAGCAAGACCACCAAGGACGTCGATCAAAAGACGGTTGACGCTCTGCGCGCGCTCATCGAAAAGGACGCCCTGCGCATCCACGGACTCACGACATCGTTCGCCAAGCGCACACCACTCACATCGATCGCTGGTCGCAGCCCGCTGTCGGATTACGAAATGGCCGGTGGCGTATCACCAACTTCCAATAGCGTGATCTTCACGTTTGCCGAGCAGTACGGTAAACCTGTGACGGCGCTGCTAGACGAAGTCGGTTACGAATGGGCTAAGAACGGTGTCACGTTCGCGCTCGTCTTTATCGAACCGGACCCCACCTACACCAAGGTCGTGGATGCCTGGCGTTACGAGGAGTGCGAGCTCATCTACGTCGAAGGGTTCAACCACCATCGCGATATGACTCGTGACGTGCCCGCTGCCGACTGCATCACGGACGACAATGGCAAGTTCCAGTCGATGCCGCACATCGAAGCCACGATCCAGGGCAAAGTCTTGCGCGGCCGTGCAACACGCGAAGCCGCACAACTCATCCTGGATGCGATGGTCCTGAGCGGCGTCAACCCACATCATCTTACGCCCCAGGATCTGGGCAGCGCGACTGAATAAAGGAACCAGCATGAAAGACTTCATCGGCTGCAAGCACATCAAAGCCAAACCCATGACGCGTGGCGACTACAACGCATTGCGCGGTTGGGAAGTGCCGGCCAACGAGAATCCGGCTGACGCTGGCTTCCTCGTCGAATACGTCGATGGTGGGGCGTCCAACCACCCGGACTTCCAAGGCTACATCAGCTGGTCGCCCAAGGACGTGTTCGAACGCGCGTACTTCCCCACGACCGGCATGACGTACCTGCAAGCCATGGTGGCGCTGACCGCTGGACTGTCGGTGCGTCGCTCTTCGTGGAAGGAGCCGCTTCACGCCCGATCGATCGTGCGACGCTCGGATGAAGCGCATAGCCCGGACAGTCTCATGGCAGCCGACTGGGAAGTTTACCGTGAACCGGTTAATACCGCGCCTCTGGAAGACGCTGCCAAGAAGCTGGAAGAAGTCCGCGACAACCTCGCTCAGGGCCGCGTCACGATCGACTCGGACATCCTGCGCAAGGATGAAAAAGCATGAGTCTCATCAGTAACCTCTGGTCCAGACTCACCGGCGCGAAAGCCACACCTGCCGAACAAGCCCACGTCATGGCGACCAAGCTTCTGAAGGAAGTCAAGCCGGCTTTCATCCGGCCTCGGCCCGGCCCGCTTTCCAAGACCGTCATCACGAACTATCGACTACCGGTTGATGCGACGCTCGACGTCGAGGGTTGGGCGAAGTTCTTCTCGCGCAATCTGATCTCTCATGCTGGCTGGACGAATCTCGCCATCCTGCAAGAGAGTGACGTGCACGAACTGCCTTTCTCGTTTCCGCGTTCCAATATCGATGCAGTCGTTTTGGAAAGCATCCGGCAGCAAGTACGGGTGTTTGTCATCCCTGCTTCGATGTGTGCTGAAGGCGACTACGTCGAGACGCTACCCACTCTCGTGCGTCGGTATGAAAATGCCGACGGTAGTAAAGAGACGTACACGTTGCGTCACTTTACGCCCGTGCTGTTGACGGAAACCGAAGAGCAGGTGACCATCGTGGCGCGTTTTCAGGCTGAGTACGAAATGACCAGCCAACCATCGAAGGTGGTCGCATGAGCGGATGCGAAATCGTGGTGGAGTTGGGTCGTGTGAATACGCCGAATGCCAACGGCGTAATACTGCCTGCCGAAACGCTTGATCGCGCGCTGGCTCCGGACGGTGTGCTGACTAAGCGCGTTGCTCTTGGCACGTTACGTTCGGAACTGGGATCCCCGTATATCGAACCCTATGTGTCGACCAAAAGCTACATCGAGCGCTTTGCCAGCATCAGTGAAAGCAACGTGTGCGGCACAATCACGGAAGTAAAGATGGTTGGCGAAGGCGCTGATCGTCGCGTGATGGGGGTGTTAAAGCCGTCTGGCCCGCATCAGGCGCACATCGAAGAGCTCTTGCTCCAAGACATTCAGCCTGTCTTTGGGATTCGTGCGTTTACCAAAACGCACATCGAGGACGGAAAGATCAAACACGTTATCCAGGACATAGTGACCTGGGACGTGATCGACGGAAAACACAAGGACGCCACATGAAACAGTATCAAGACCTGGTTCGCCAGATCTTCAATGAGGGCGACTGGCAAGTCAACCGTACGGGTGTGCGCACGCTCTCCATTCCCGGTGCCATGCTGCGCTTCGATCTGAAGCGTGGCTTTCCGGCCATCACGACCAAACGCCTGGCTTTCAAGTCGGCCATCGGCGAGATGATCGGGTTCATCCGGGGGTTCTCGCATGCGGCCAGTTTCCGTGCCTTGGGTTCCAAGGTGTGGGATCAGAACGCCAACGAAAACGCCCAGTGGCTGGCCAATCCCTTCCGGGAAGGCGAAGATCACATGGGTCCGGTCTACGGTGTGCAATGGCGCAGCTGGCCCGCTTACAAGCGTGTCAATGCCGAGAACACCGAACTCATCGCCAAACTGAAGTCCGAAGGCTGGGTGGTGGGTGACGAGATC
>Ga0247819_10001468_pt1 | contig 12721 bp, 17 predicted proteins | sample 13C_Xylose_Day6_FD_193428 | JGI IMG/M metagenome (GOLD analysis project Ga0247819, IMG submission 193428) | Soil microbial communities from agricultural site in Penn Yan, New York, United States - 13C_Xylose_Day6 | ecosystem: Environmental > Terrestrial > Soil > Agricultural land | place: USA... | reverse complement strand
GGTCATCGAAGATGAACGGTGCAGAGCCAGGTTTCTCGCAGACGTCGGCTAGAAACGCTGCCAGGGAAATGATGCGCCGCTCCCCTTCACTCAAAACTCCATGCGGCTGGGTTCGCGCGTCTTGAGCACCCTTTAGCCGAATTTGATGGAGCACTACGGCATTGCGCGTCCGAGTTTTTACCAACTCTACCTGGATGCGATTAGCGCCCAGAGCGCGAAGCTCTTGATTGAAGCGTGCGACGTACGCGTCGGTGACGACTGCTAGAGTTACCTCAGCTGCTTTGGTGGAAATAGGCCGGGAATTGGTGAGTGATTTCCAGTCGTCATACTCTTTGACCTTTTTAAGGCGCTCCACCTCAGCTCTTACTGCTATTGCCTGTTGGGTGATCCACCTGCGAGCCTCCAGGGCTAGCTTTTCCTTCGTGGTTTGCACTCGATCGAACTGAACAGCATCCGCTTCGTGCTGAGCAGCTGTGTCCTCCAATTCTCCTAGGTAGTCCGTGAGAGCAGAAATGTTTGCGACCTGAGACACGACAGGCGCTGCTGGCTGGGCGGCCTCATGGCTAGCGAGGGCTGCGCGTGCTAGCGCTGCGCTCTGCCAAAATCCTTTGAAAAACTCCGGCCATCCTTGCTCACCTATTCCCGCTGCTTCGCATTGGGTCGTTATCTCATGCTCCGACGGGATCTTTGGCATGCGCTCTAACGTTTGGCTGTAACGCGACTCCGCATTCTGAGCGTCTGCTTCTAATTTACCCTGCACGAACCCTTCAAACTCTTGGAGCCTACGCTGAGCCAGCTCATCAAGCGTTTGATGGCAAAGCGGGCAACGTGCCTGATCGTGGGTAACGGGAAAAGTATTGTGGGGGTATGGAGAGGCTGAGAATAAGCGAGCTGCCTCCCACATTGCACGCCAAGTGGGTAGCCCCACTCCATCCAATTCGGCGGTCTTGATTTTCGCTCCCTCGACTGCAGCTTGGCGACTCTCTTTAGCCGTTTGCCTCAGATCGCGTATGGATTGGATGCTTTCTCCTCCATAGGCCCGAGCTGCGTCGGTCAGGGCTGTGATTACCTTTTGGAGCTCGGCTTTAGTCCGTCGCTTTTGAACTGCCAACGCAGCCGGATCTTCAGTCTTCAAGCGTTCGGCAAGTACGGCGAGATGCTTTTCGTTTTCCGGCGACCAAATCAAAGCGTCATTCAAAACTGCAACCGTCGCCGTGCCCAAGCTCTCATAGAGTCGCCTGCCCGGAGTGCCGTCATAGATGACAGGTAGCTGAGGTAGCGCTGTTACAAGCTTGGATTGCTCGGCCGTTAACATGTCTCGAACTTGCTCGACCACGACAGCGAGTTTTTCGAATAGGCTGACCAACGGCGGGATATACGTAGCAGCACTTTCAGCGGTCAGGTAGTGACTGGCTTCCTCGCTGTCAAAAATGTCTATATCGCGAAGCGCCTCGATTACAGGCTGGCCGACATGCCATTCGTGCGCGCTTTCGTGGCCGTTGAGCCGTGAAGTGATATGGCATTTGCTTGCAGGGGGGGCGGCTTTGAAAACATTGGTTTTCAGTTCACTAGCTCGAGGTTTCCCTGAAAGCTTCTTCAAAATGCGCGTGTAGCTAGATTTGCCGGATCCGTTATGACCGTAAATCACCGATAGATTGTGGATGCCAAACTCCAGTGGTCGGCGCGGCTCAAGATTTTCGATACCGGCTATTTCCCCGATTCGTATCAATCTCAGCTCTTGCTGGGCTGCATTCCCTTGGTTCAACTCTGCAAATGGGCGGTGCGTCGACGGTTTGCGTCCGACTGGTGTTTTGATCAGGGTGACCAGATCCGCTAGGTCGTCTTGGCCAAGAGCCCCTTTATTAAGGAGTCTGTCTGCCGCTTCTTGGAGCCAGTCGTTTTGTTTATGAAGCCACGAACGGATATCAACTTGCGCTTGCATCTTGGCCACTCCCTGACATTTGGATGTGGCAAAAAGCTAGCAGGGATCAATGTCACTCGCCCATCTATTTAATATGAGACAAAAAGTAACGCTGCAATCTTGCCACCTACCTAAGAAGGCCGAGGAGTAGATATGTACTCCATACAATTTCAGTGCTATGTGCCGCTTCGAAAATGCGGCCTCTACCATTCCCCGTAAGAAACAGGTTCAAGACTCACTGAGTCCTCTGGCAACTGATTGTTCAAAGGCGGTTTTGGCAATGAAAGCATGCTGCTGTGAGGCCTGCCATGACTCACAATCAGTTTTTTGCCTACAGTTATAACCTGAAAAACCATGCTGTCGAAGCCCGTCACATCAGCCCGCTGTGAAGCTATATGTTGATTGCCTATGTGGTTGCCGAGTAGAAAAAACAAAGCCTTGGAGGTTCGCGGCTCCAAGGCTTCTATTTCCGCCTCCATCCCTTAATGGTTTGACGAACGTAGCCAAGACATTACCAGCGTCGCTTTGGTATTTCTCTACGACTTTGGATATCACCGAGGAATCGACGATGCCAACAACGTTGCATCTATCATCAAGGAGATGCTCGGCTGATTATGTGAGCCGGGCCCATTGGCCCGAAGGAGCGATCTCTCCATTAACTGCACACCACCGCTTAGCCGGGCTAACGATGACTCGAGCGTAGAATGATTTGAACACAACCTCACCTCTCAACGCCCGCGAGGTCTGCCAGGTACTGACGGAAGTCGCGCTCGGCAAACGCGTCATGATTCGAAGCTCCGCCCAGTCATGGAGAGAGATCTATCATGGCCTCATGCCCGTGAGCACTGATGGCTGGGTACTCACCCTCTTCAATGACTGTGACAATCTGGACTACTGCGAGTACTGCATGTCCTCCTGACGGCCTGATCGAGGACGAGTTGGGCATCGAGATCAAGCACGGTACGACATCCAGACGTCCGTCACACGACCTCCAACGCCGTAAATCCCTAACCTAAAAGGGCTCAAGCGATAAGAGCAACTTCCTGATCTGGGCGAATTGGTCTTCTGCCAGGATGTCGTACTCCCCTACGCTGCTGAGCCGATAGACATCCCGAGCTTTCTTGACTCGATCAAGAAGCGGCAGAATCTGGCTCGATGCGAGCTCCAGGAAATCATTGATGTCTGCGCGGCTTCGGGGGATTTTGTACCCCTTCGTAGCGCTAGCAATGATCACCTCGGAGTCACGCAACTTCGCGATTCCACTGGATCTGATTTTCTGATCTCCGAGCCCCTGAAATCCTCTATTTGCTAGGTGCTTGGCGATGTCATCAGTAGATACGTACTCATCACTGACGAATTCACTTCTAAATCGCAAGAAATCCAGGATGCAAAGCTGTAGGCGCTCATCCTCATTCGGATGGTCGCCAATCTTGGCCAGAAACTGATCTGCCTGCTTCAACGCCTGCTGATGCACTCGGTAGTCCGCATACGCGGACTCGCTCATCGGCGGGGGGATGAGCGACTGATACTTCGGCGGCCATTCCAGTAACCCCAAGGTTTGGTTACGCAGGATGTTCTTGTATACCTCGACTACATCGTCTGGAGCCTTGCCTTCGTAGATGTGGGCAACGGTGCCGGCAAAGAAATCTGCAACCTGGATCAGGACATCGCTATCGCTGCTCTTGGTCTGAAAAGCCGAGTCCCCAAAAAGATCATCGGAGTATCGTGCCGCCACGTACTCTCGCAGGCTAGCCTGAAACTCAGGCCCTCCGTGCTCATCGACGGTCATGTGCAAATCGGTGCAGTGATTGAACAGACGCTCGTACAAGAGGTTATTCACGCTCTTGATGAAGGACTGCTTGAATTGCAGCCCCCCATCCTTGTGCACGCGGCTTTTGTCCACGACCGTGAAATAAAGCTTCAGGGGCAGCTCGGATAGATCTAGCAGGATTTTCCGACGGCGATCCGAATCCTTGGCTTTGAGCTTACTGGACTTGATCTCACCCGTTTGAAAGTGCTGTAAGCGCAGCGCTTCTGCTCGCTCGTAGGCCCCCGACAGATTTTTCTCGGTTATGATGATCGAGCAGATCACAAAGAAGCCTGAGCTTCCCGATTTCGACGTATCCAGGTCATGATTGCCAGACTCATCGACGAATGCGAACGTCCTTCCCACGCAACTACTCCATCAGTCAAAGCGCAATGCGCCGCGACTCGCATGTTACCTGAGTTCCAGGCGGCCGCAGCCATATAGTCAGCTAGTCTGGTGGAGGAATTTTTCGGCAACACACGCTGCCTTGTCCTATCGAAAAAGCCTCAGATCGCGGATCGGATAGACGAACTCACGGAAGCATGGGATAGCGGACAGCTCGGCAACGCTAAGGATAAATGAGAAGACCGCAATGCGCTTCCTTGAAGCTCCGGCGCACCAGACTCCAGGCATTATCAACCAGCGCAAAACGCCTATTCCGGTCAAAAATTTTCGATGCCTTCAACATTTGCATATACATCCAAGCTGACATCGACCGCCCTGTCCAACCTCAGAAGCGCTACACTTCCCTGCGTTTCTCCGGCATCAATGCATGCAGTAGAATCAGCGAAAATCACGATCGCCTTCTGCCCAGTCTTTGAACTGGGGTAGATGATTCCGTCTATCTGAGCTCCATCTCCAGTCCGATACACATGTCGAAAATACTCTGTCACCACTTGGGTGGGCACGTACTCAGCGTGTGCTCTATCACTACGCTCAATAGGCTTGGTGAAATCGTCGATAAAGTTATTCATGAAGCGGTAATAGTTACGCAGCTTCTGGAGTGTTGGATCGAAGAGGCTGGGAACAGGAAGCGACTTCGATAGATCCACCACTTTAAGATCTCGAAGAGCAGTGAACTCGCCCGAGGCGACCTTCTTCCCCTTCGCATTCTCAGGCTCGTAAATCTCACGAATGGCTGTATTGAGATCGAATGCACCATAGAACATCGGAATGCCTACTGGACTCATCCTATTAGGCATATTTGCTCGTTCGGCTGGAGGTGGGCCAAGATCCTTGGCCTGCGTTATCAACTCGTCTTGGTCGACGATCCGAACGCGATAAATTTTTTTCCCGCCCGGAACCGTATCGATAAGACCTAGACTTCCCACAACCCGGCCCAAGGTCTCCAGGATGTCAACCGGGTTCATTTCGTCATGCTGGTCACGATCGTATGCTGGGTTGACCGCCCTGAAAAATACGAACCGCGCGGTGTGAGTGATGAATTTACTGAAGCTCTGCCAACCGTAGACCAATATCTTGTGAAGAGGGAGAGAATACGGGTCTTTCTCGCACCATCCGGTGTCATGAATTGACCCGGCAATCGTATCTAGAATCTCTTCTGGGCAATCGGGGCCTACGTCGTAAAGCAGCTCATAAATGTTGTAAACATTACCTTGCCACCCACCTTCTCGGGTCTCGTAGGGAAGTCCTTCATTGGCTGGATCGCCCCACTCCAAGCAAAGGCTGTTCACCACGTGCTCTATCACATTATCCATGGCGGACACTTTGACTGATCTATCGCAGTAGGAGCAGGTACCGGGACTACGATGTCTCCTTACGAATTTTTTCAGCCCAGCGTCTTGAATGCACCTCTCGCAGACATAGGTATCCTCAACGCTTGAATAGCCGCGCTCCATTTCCTCTTCCCACATCCTTTGGACTCTGCCCATCCCGGTAATCTCATTCTGTAGTGAATCTAATCTGCTGGCTTTGCCGATGCAGAAACTTAGAGGATCTCGAAACCGGGGAGCCCTAATCGGCCTTCAAGTAGTAAGGGGGAGATCGCGGGCATCACTCTATCCTTGCTGCGACTGACCAAAACTTCTGAGGCTGATAGCCGACGTCGCGAACCCTAGCTTAGCCTTTTCGGTGAGCTATCGAAACGTTCGACTCCATGCGGTGAACGCGGGCGGCGATGCCGACCTAAACTCAACTGCCCGCCCTGCTCTTGCGTACCAAAGCGCTCGCCCCTTCGGGCCAGCCGAAGACGTGGTTGCAGATGCATATACCTCGCAGACACGCTTTCTGAAAGGTAGGCGCAGTCGAAGGATTCCAGTGGATGTTTGACCTAGGGTGATCCAATATTTGGCGGCTTTTACAGCGTAGTACGCTTACTACTTCAGGATTGAGACAGCATTGATGCGATTCTTTTTGGATACAAACATCTGGAGCTACATCGCGAATGAGGATGCTGGCCGTGAGCTTGCAGCGGTCGCTAGGGCTGCAGGCGTTGAGATTGTCGTTTCCCCTGCCGTGGTGGATGAGGTACAGCAACTGCCGGTTCCGGAAGCCCGCCGCAAGGTCATCCAACTATTGACAAAAAAAGACTGGAAGCGACTGATGCCTGAGGTGTTCAGCGAATGCGCTGAGCTCAAGTCAGAGATCTTCAAACTTCGGCCTCAGTGGGTCATAGCCGAGCCTAACCTGAGGGAGTTCAATCGGGTCAGATATGACTGGGTAAGGCGAACCGGTGGCTACTGGGATCGTGCGCGCCGGGAGATCGCAACTCCACCAGCTAATGAAAGTGTTCGACGGGACGAAGAAGAACGCTTGGCAGTGGAGCAATCGTTCGCCATAAGGGAGCGCATGAAGAAAACCAAGCCTGGCGGAGATACACACCTAGAGTACGTCGGGCATGTCCCGGAGGCTGGCACTCCAGGCTGGACTGGAAAGCCCGTGCATTACTGGCGGGTGCCCAGTCTGCATATGTTCAAGTCGGAACTGCAGGTGTACGAGAGTGCGGTGAGAGAATGGCTCGATAGCGAAATTAACGTGCCCGCTATGCTTTCATCACCGGAGTCGATGAATCGATTATGGCTGCACGAGTTAGATCCCGCAGCAGTCCCGCGGCAATGGCTACGTGGATCGTTTGAGTTTCTTCAAGCTTGGCACAAAGTCACTACCGGCACCCCTGGCGACACTCGACTGGCGACCCATCTGGTTGATGCGGACATAATCATATCGGCCGATAAGAATTTCGTCCGCTTTGCAGAGCGTTGTAGAGAGGATGCACCGTTCAAAATTGGCAAGACAGTGCGTGCGCAGGCAAATCGAGCTGGCGTAGACGAAGTGCTGCAATGGATCTCCAAGCCCGACACCCTTTGATGTTCTGTTTCGTGGATACGCTGTAGATTCCTAGGTCTGTTGCGGGGCAGATGCCCCATAATTTCAGTCGGCTGAAACGAGGTATCCGGTATGAATGACCACCGTGAGCTGTCGGGTGACAAGCAAGAGCTAGAGAGTTTCCTGCAAAAACAGCAGGCGGACTTCGAAGAGCGTAGCTATTGGCTTCAGCACTCGCTGGGCGCGGAAACGCATTGGCTTTTTATCCAGGCGTATGACGCCCTGAAGCATGAACTCTACTTGCCGGCTTGCTCTGGATTTCTGACCGGAATCGAGGGCTCGCTTCGCAATACGATGGCTCAAGTAAAGATCCCTGCCCGAATCGACAACGTTGACGATATCTCGCTGCTCAGTAACTCACTGCTGCGCCAAGCTAGGGCCAATGGCATATCAATCGACGCATTAGCATTTCCAGATGAGCACGATTTCGAAGCCAATTTGCCTACCCGCCAGAACGTGGAACTCGTCAGGGTTCGGCACACCCTGTGCCACGGCAACATTCTTGAGTATGTTAGTGCTCAAGAGGATTTGCCGGCATTCTTCACACCTGAGTGCTGCTGCGACCTTGCCAATAAGCTTCACTTGATCTCACGTAACTGGGTAGCGACCCTTGGCGCGTTCAGAAAGCAGACTATAGAACTGCAATAATCGATCGTCTATCGGAGGGGTGCTTACAGCTTGTCCATAACGTCATTAACCCTTTTCCATCCTCTGCTTTTCGTGCTGCTACGCTGAGCTCTTCCACGGAGGAATCACAATGTCGAACGCAGACCTGCTCCCTTCCCTACTTTACAAGATCAACCAAAATCAACTGGCACTCGAAGCCGCGATAATGGAGCTGACACTCTGGGTGGAGCAACGCGGATCGGCGGAGGTCGCCGGCAACGTTCGTGGTGCATTGGACACAATCAGCAAGAACGAAGAGTTCATCAACATGACGTTAGCGGTGCTCATGACGCCTGAGTGAGTAGCTCTTGAGCTTATGGACTAGCCGGGGCCATCGGCCCGAAGGATCGATATTTCCATTCACGCCACTTCATACCGCAGCTTAGCTACGAGCAAGCGATGACTCGAAAGCAAAATGAATTGAACACAACCTCCCCTCTCACCGCCCACGAGGTCTGCCTGGTACTGACGGACGTCGCGCTCGGCAAACGCATCATGATGAGAAGCTCTATCCAGTCATGGAATGAGATCTATCACGGCCTGATGCCTGTCAAGATCGATGGCTGGCGACTCACCCTCTTCAATGACTGTGACACCCTGGATTACTGCGAGTACTGTAGGTCGCCTGATGGCCGAGTCGGGACGCTTGAGCTCTGGCAGCACGACGGAGCTGATCCGGTCGAGCTATTGAGCGCCTGGGAGCGAGAACAGCTTGAGCGATTGCTCGCTGGGCTCTGAGCATGCATGCAAAACGGCAGGTGAATGTTTGGCCGTTTCAGTCATCTCGAAAGCTGCATCCAAGACTGGAGCTATGACATCATTTTCATCACAGACGTTTGCCGCCAAGCCTCGGTAGGCTTACCAGGATTTTTACCCTGCAATCCGGGTAACTGCCAATCTGCGATGCAACCACAAATATAAGCGGCCCCGCCCTCACCCACTGGTCAATGCACCAATCGAATAGCGAGTGCCTGGCTTCCGAATAGGAGTAACAAATTGCTGAACCGTCCCGACAAAGACGCGCTCCGTGCGATGCTGGAATCGCAAGTTCAAGAAAAGCTGCAGCATGATCCAGACGCGGTAACGACTTATGCAGCCCAGCCTGTACCAGACAGAAAACCGTACACCAGCAAACCCACGGTTCAGGACAAGGCATTTCACAAAGAGCTCGAGCAGATGCGTGCAGACGCCGAGGCTGGAGTGATACATACACCTAAGCGCGAACAGGAGGACGGCGGCGCTCCTAGCCTTAGGCTTGATGATTATCCGGATCTGTAAACGTGCCACTGAGAATCTACAGGCGGGAACGGCTTGCCGGCTCATAGCAACGGAGATCAAATGTGAAAAAGCCAACTATGAAAATCGTCATCGAAGAATGGGATGGTGACGGTGCGATTCGAATTCCCGATGAGGCGCTGCAGGAGCTCGAGCTTGATGTCGGCGACGCGCTGTATTTGATAGAGGAATTTGTCGGCAACACGCGCTGCCTTGTCCTATCAAAAACGCCTCAGATTGCGGATCGAATAGACGAGCTCACTGAAGCCTGGGATAGCGCACGGATTGGTAACGCCCAGGAGAAATGAGACAGCCGCAATGCGTCGTGGTGGGCCAAATGTGGAGTGACTCGCCCAAGGCGTGCGAAGACTTTGTTTCTAGCCGGGCTTAAGCCCGAAAGAGCGATAGCCCAAAGTAGCTTTAGCTTCGCAGCGTACAAAGCCGCCTATCGAATCTCACACAGGAACCACCCTCTGCATTCGACCAATGAGATCGAGCACAGCGTTCGTCTCCACCCTCGTCCTCAGCATCTTAGTGGACGCTTTGAACCGAGCCCTCGAGCCGGCGAGCTCATCATTCTGTTGCAGCGGCGACGTTGTCCTCGAATAGGGACAATGCTTGCTCAAAGACAGCAAAGCGTATCGGAAGCGGAGTGAAGAACCGTAGTCATCAGTGATCAACGCGGCTGGCTTCGCCTTTTGCTGGCCACTCACCATCCGTAGCTTGACGAGTGGCTTCCGTCTCAAGCTGTTCCTGCGCAAGTCGCCAGTAGAACTCCTCAGCCCCTTCCCGACGACCATCTCTTTCCCACAACTCATAAGCTCTTTCCCGGACTTTCGAATCGTCAATCATGGTCATTCCTCTCTGAGTCGCTACTTGATCATGGTTCTTAAACTAGCTGATCCCAAAGATGTGTGCTCATAGGTCATCCTCAGCTTTGGCTAGCAGAGCGTCATCCGCTAGGGGTTCAAGCAGCGCCTCGGCAATCTCGCCAAGCTTGCCCAACGGGTAATCACAATTGCCCAGCAGTTCTGCTGTAGCAGTCTTGTCGGCATGTCCTCGCTCGGTGGTGATGATCAGCCAGCCCAGCGCCGAGGTATGTACCTCGTTATCGGCTAGACGGTTGTTCACGTACTCATCCACTGCCAGGGCGAACTCTTCAGCAGTCACGCCTTGCTGAGGACGCATACGACGTTGGAATGACACGCTGTTGCCGCGCAGAAGTTCTTCCGCTGCATTGTAGATCCAGTCCGCTCGAGCGGCGTCCTGCGGGCCTTCGCTCACTAGAGGAGGATGATGACGATCATGTTTTAACGGGGAAAAATGTGTTGTGTTCATGATCGTCTCCAGAGCGAGCACGGAGGTTGTGGCGCGTGGCTTTACTGCCGAAGAATTACACTCCTTTTATCCATATTGACCGCAGTCGTTGCGGCAGAGTCCATCGGCGATGCGCCCGCACGTCAGTCCAATCGGGCTGCCAAATCACGATACAAACGGGCTATCCAAGTAGCTTTAACTGATTGTCCTCTCCTTCGAACTTCACGGATTCCATGGGGATCTACCAAAGCACACACCTAATGGTCTTTTGTGATGAACGACATTCGCAAAACCCAAACACTGGCATCGTGGGAAAAACTGTTTAACCAGCCTCAGATTCGGATGGACGCAGAGGAGCAGTACGAGGCACTGCTGCATCTCGCGGATGAATTTGAAGATCAGGGTTTTATCAGTCCACAAGAACGAGGAAAGCTCATCGAGAAGGCAACGACCCTCTACGCGCGATCTATCGAGGGTATAGGAGAGGGAACCTAGCGCTCGCCTAACTGAACTCCCTTGGCCCGACAAAAGGCTCGAAAAAATTCGAACGTCAAATGCGGCTAGGACTGATGAAGCACCGGACTGAGCGGTGCAAACGGGATTTGCTACTCCGTCCTGGATCTTTGGAGCATAAGAAAGCAGCTTGGGTGAAGGATGGTGGGTCGTCACTTGACGCCTGATCGGATGACCAGGTACCTACCAAGCTGCTTTTATGAAGCTAGGCCACATGCCTCTCTGTCTGCTTGAGACTAATCGCGAGCCGCCTTGCACACCCCACACCCCAGGCTAAAGCACGAGTCATTGACTCCCCCGGTCTGGAATCAAATGCCTCTTCATGCAAAGCCATGCCGCTCGCCGCATACACTCCGATGAACATTTGGGTGTTTCCCGAGGGCGATAGCCGAACTTGGACATCAATGAACGTGCCATCGTCTAACGTCTCATCGTGTGTCCGATGGTGAAGTGCTGGATCAGCCCATTGCCAAAACACATCCCCACGAATTCGCATTCCGCATCCTCCTACGACTTTAGTCTTAGTTATCGGAAAATTCACCATAGCGCAGCGAGGCGGAGACGCAACGGGTTGCGTCAAGATTGAATGATAAATCGGATAATTGGCCATGATTCCTGTACTCGGTCAGAGATTCTGTACAGGTCATCCGCTCTTCTTTTCTAAGGTCGAGAGCATGAGAGGGTTATGACGAAAACTTCGGCTTTAGGATCGATGGTAGCGTCAGCACCTCCATCAGAAAAATCTAAATCTTAGCCGGGCCCTGCTGGCCCGAAGCATCGACTATAGGAAAAATGGCTCTACGGGGATCCTGCTGTTTGTACCGTCGTTCCTGCGATGAGAAGCACAGTGCAGCGTCATAAATTGTCGCAGCTTAAGCCCGCCCCGTTCTTGAAATCGTCTCATTTTGCCGGTCTTCTAAGTCACCAATGACATGCACGGAAAGCAACCATGCACGCAAGATTCAGAGTGATTGAAACCACCACACTGGACGATGGCAGCAAGCGATACAGGGTCGTTGATCTTGTAGAGGGAGGGTCAGCCAGCAAGCATGGCGTGTTCAAAGTCAGGACGGAGGCAGAGGCTGTTTGCTCGCACCTGAATGCCGAGCATCCGCGTCAGGGTGGTGTAGGTCGTACGTCCCTGAGCATCTGATCTACGCTGATCTCTTCCACGGAGGAATCACAATGTCGAACGCAGATCAGTTAGCACTCGAAGCCGCAATGATGGAACTCACGATCTGGGTCGAACAGCGCGGATCAACGGAGGCGCCGCCGGCAACGTACGCGGAGCTCTTGATACAATCAGCCGGAATGAAGAGTTCATCAAGATGACGCTTGCGGTGCTGATGTCGCCGGAGTGAGTAGGGTTCGAGTTTATTAGGCTAGCCGGGCCCATTAGCCCGAAGGAGCTATCTCCCCATTCACTGCACACCACCGCTTAGCCGGGCAAGCGATGGCTCGCACTCAGAATGATTTGAACACAACCTCTCCTCTCACCGCCCTCGAGGTCTGCCAGGTACTGTCGGACGTCGCGCTGGGCGAACGCATCATGACGCGAGGCTCCATCCAGTCTTGGAGCGAGATCTATCATGGCCTCATGCCCGTGGAAATTGATGGCTGGCAGCTCACACTCTTCAATGACTGTGACTCTCTGGACTACTGCGAGTACTGCAGGTCGCCTGATGGCAGAGTCGGTACGTTTGAACTCTGGCAGCGCGACGGCGCCGATCCTGTCGAGCTATTGAACGCCTGGGAGCGAGAACAGCTTGAGCGATTGCTCGCTGGGCTCTGAACATGCATGCAAAACGGCAGGTGAATGTTTGGCCACTTCAGTCATCTCGAAATCTGCATCCACCACTGGAGCTATGAGATCATTT
>Ga0247819_10001467_pt1 | contig 12722 bp, 15 predicted proteins | sample 13C_Xylose_Day6_FD_193428 | JGI IMG/M metagenome (GOLD analysis project Ga0247819, IMG submission 193428) | Soil microbial communities from agricultural site in Penn Yan, New York, United States - 13C_Xylose_Day6 | ecosystem: Environmental > Terrestrial > Soil > Agricultural land | place: USA... | reverse complement strand
CCCCCGGCGGCGGGATCGGGGTTCAGCGGGGAGATGAGCGGCGTGGCGGACATTGTCCCGGTAGTTTACCGAAATCGTGCGGCGCCCGCCGGGGGTTCAGGCGCGACGATGGCGTCGGCGGAAGCTCGCCCGCCATCGCATCGCAGCGTCACACCGTCCGCCAGCCGGAGCGGAAGCGCGCGGCGAGCCGCTCCATGCTGGCCGCGAGCCACGTCATCGCGCGCTGGTCGCAGCGCGGCACGATCGTGAAGACGACGTGCGCCGGCCGATCCCCCTCCACGCTCAGCCAGAGACGCTCGCGCTCGCGCAGCTTGAGCTTGTCGCCGGGGGCAAGCCAGTAGTCTTCGGTGTCGTTGCTGCGGGTTGCCCAGACCGCCGCGCCGTGCACGGTCAGCCGCGTGCCGCGCACGATCCTCATTGGTACGGTTTCGCCGGGCTTGACCTCGAAGGTGACGCTTGTGGAAATTTCTCGCATGATCGGCTCCGCCAGGGAGTGGTTTCGATGGCTACAATCGTATGCCCCATATGGCTCCCGGCAAAACGAGCAATTTTCACGGCTATGTGAGATATATTAGCAAGCGATCCAGCGGAACCTCTGGCTAGGACGAGCCTTGAAAAAAGCGTTTTCGCCTCGTGAATATTGACGGTTCTCATGGTTGCTCCCAGGTGGACCTAATCCACGTTGGTCCACACCAATAGCGACGTCAAACCGCAGACCGACCCATTCATGGACCTCCGCCACCTCCCCGCCCTCAACGCGCTGCGCGCCTTCGAAGCCGCCGCGCGCCACGAGAGCTTCTCGCGTGCCGCCGACGAGCTCTTCGTCACCCATGGCGCCGTGAGCCACCAGATTCGCGCGCTCGAAGCCGAGCTCGGCGTGGCGCTTTTCACCCGCGACGGCAAGCGCGTGCGCCTGACCGACGGAGGCCGCCAGTACGCATCCGACGTGCGCGCGGCACTCGTCACGCTCGCCGAAGCCACGCGCCAGGTGCGCTCGGGCGACCGCGACCGGCGGCTCGTCGTGTCGCTGCAGTCGTCGTTTTCGGCGCGCTGGGTGACGCCGCGCATCGGCGGGTTTATCGAAAGGCATCCGGAAATCGACCTCGAGCTGCTGTCGACGAACGCGCTCACCGATTTCACGCGCGATGACGTCGATGTCGCGATCCGCTTCGGCCAGGGGAAATATGCGGGGCTGCACGTGGAGAAGCTGCTCGACGAGGTGTTTTTCCCCGTCTGCGCACCGGACTACAACGACGGCAAGCTGCCCCGCACGCCCGCCGATCTCGCGAACCTCCAGCTCCTGCGTTCGAGCGACGAACTGTGGCGGCCATGGTTCGACACCGCCGGGCTCGCCGACATGGTCGAGCCGAAAAGGGGTGTTTTATATGAGGATTCGTCGAATCTGCTGCAGGCCGCGATCGATCGCCAGGGGATCGCGCTCGTGCGCCGCTCGCTCGCGATGCACGAAATCGTGGCGGGGCGGGTCGTGCGGCTTTTCAACGTCGACGGGCCGAGCCCGTGGACCTATTTTTTCGTCTGTCCGCCGGCGCTCCTGCAAACGGCGCGCGTGCAGGCGTTCCGCGCGTGGATTTTCAGCGAGTCCGAGCAGTTCAGGCTGATCTACGAGCGCACGCCGGCCGCGTGCGATGCGCCCGCCGCGCAGGTCAAAGTACGATCTTGACCATCGGATGGCCGGTCAGCGCGCGATAGATGTCGTCGAGATGGGCGCGGCTCTGCGCGCGCACGGTAACGGTGAGGCCGGTGTAGTTGCCGCCGGACGACGGCCGCGTCTCGATGCGCGTCACGTCGAATTCGCCGTCGAACTGGCGGATCACCGTGACGATCGTGTCCTGAAATTCCGGGTGCGTCTTGCCCATCACCTTGATCGGAAAGTCGCAGGGAAAATTGAACAGCGCGTCGGCGTCGGGGGTTTCGGGTTTGTCGGGGGTCGTCATGGCTTTCTCCTTCACTTGGGCGCGCCCGGACCGCGCTCGGACCACTCATGCAGTTCGCGCGCCTTCGCCCGCTGGTAGGCCTCATACAGTGCAGCATAGACCGCGCCGGGGCGGCCGTTCCCGACTGGCTTGCCGTCCAGCAGGGTGATCGGCATGACTTCCTTGGTAGCCGAGCTGATCATGATTTCGTCGGCGGCGCGCAGTTCGGCTTCGGTGATGTCGCGCTCCTCGAACGCAACGCCCGACTCCACTGCCAGTTCCTCGACGAGCCGGTAGCGAATGCCTTCCAGAATGCGCGGCCCGCGCGGCGCGCCGGCAAGCCGGCCGTCCTTCACGACCCACACGTTCGACGACGACCCCTCGGTCAGAAGGCCGTCGCGCAACTGGATCGTTTCCAGCGCATCGTGTTCGACGGCATGCTGCGCCATCAGCACGTTGCCGAGCAGCGACACCGACTTGATATCGCAATGCAGCCAGCGCTTGTCCTCGGCGGTCACGGCGCTCGCGCCCTTGGCGCGGCTCGCGTCGCTCGGGAACGTGAGCGGCGTGACCATCATGAAGACGGTCGGCGTGAGCCCGGCCGGAAACGCGTGGCCGCGCTTCTTCGCGACACCGCGCGTCACCTGAATGTAGACGAGCGCGTCGCCTTCGCCCTGATTCGCGTCGATCGCGCGCGCGATCAGCGAACGCCATCCGGCGTCGTCGAGCGGATTGTCGATACGGATCTTGCCGAGGCTGCGCGAGAGGCGCGCGAGATGCGCGGCGAGCCTGAACGGCGCGCGGCCGCCCGGCGTGGCATAGAGCGGCACGACTTCATAGACGCCGTCGCCGAAAATGAAGCCGCGATCGAGCACCGGAATGCGCGCTTCGGACAACGGCCCCCATTCGCCGTTCAGATAGACGACGGGATCGGCTTCAACGCTTCCTGGCTGGCTCATCGCGGCGGCTCCTCATTGCCTGTTGCTCATGTTGCTTGACGCTTCGCTTGCGCTCACTGCTTGCGCTTTTCCCACATCAGGAGCGCCGAGTCCCACAGGCGCCCGACGATGCCCGCCTCCGGCACGTCCTGCAGCGCGACGAGCGGGAACTGCGCGACTTCCTTGCCGTCCGCCATCATCTTGACGGTGCCGATCTGCTGGCCCTTCTTCACCGGCGCGACGATGAGCGGGTTGTGCGTCACGGTCGGCTTGACCTTGTCGCCCATGCCCTTCGGCACGGTGATGTACTGATCGGTCGCGACGCCCGCCTTCACGTTGTTCTCGGCGCCCTTGTAGATGCGCGGCGACTCGATCACCTGATCTGCCTTGTAGAGCCGCAGCGCATCGTAGGCGGTGTAGCCGTAGTTCAGCATCTTCAGGCTGTCCTGCACGCGGTTGTGCTCTTTCGGCTCGCCCATCATCACCGCCACCAGGCGCCGGTTCGCGTCGGGCACGCCCGTGAGCGGACGCTTCGCCGTGGCGATGAGGCAGTAGCCGGCCGCCTTGGTGTGGCCGGTCTTCAGGCCGTCAACGGTCGGATCGAGCCACAGCAGGCGGTTGCGGTTCGGCTGGCGGATCTTGTTGTAGGTGAAGTCCTTCACCGAGAAGATGTCGTAATACTCGGGGAAGTCGCGGATCAGGCGCGTGGAGAGCACCGAGAGATCGCCCGCCGTGGTGTAGTGCTGCGGATCGGGCATGCCGTTCACGTCGGCGTAGTGCGTGTTCTTCATGCCGATGTTCTTCGCGGCCGCGTTCATCAGCGCGACGAAGTTCGACTCGCTGCCGCCGACCAGTTCCGCGAGCGCGATCGCGGCGTCGTTGCCCGACTGCACGATCATGCCGTACACGAGATCGTGGACCGTCACCGGCTTGTTCGCCTCGACGAACATGCGCGACTCGTCGGTGCGCACGCGGCGCACGGACTCGCTCGGCATCACCGTCTGGTCCATGTTGATCTTCTTCGACTTCAGCGCGTCGAAGACGAGATACGCCGTCATCAGCTTGGTGAGGGACGCCGGTTCGACGCGCTCGTCCGGATTGCCGGAGGCAAGCACCTGGTTGCTGGTGGCGTCGACGAGCACCCACGAGCGCGCGGTCACCTCGGGCGGCGGCACCTGCGCGAACGCGCTGGCCGCGGCGAGCGTCGCGGGGAGCACGATTGCCGCGGTGACGGCGCGATGCAATGCGCGTTGATGTGACTCGGGGACGAAGAAGGACAGGCCGGAAGGGGAAAAGCGCATAGGATCGGGTTGGCAGAAAAGGCTTCGGCGCTTCGTCGACGTCTTTTTGTAATCGGCGAGGCGCGGGTTGAACAGGCGGACCGTCGGGCCGGTCGGGCGCGTTGTTTCGCTCGGGCAGCGGACGTACCGCGGGTGCCCCGAAAAAGCGCTCGTTGGACAGATGGCCGCGCGATCGGTTCTCAAGCGGCGCCGAGGCGGGGCGAAGGCCGCGCCCGGCGCCAGATCGATCGCTGAACGGTCAGGTTGCAGCGTAAAAGTCTGCGACATTATACGCGCCGCCCGATACCGCCTCGACGCGAAAACGGCCCACTGTGGCGCGGATTCGCCATTTTCCGAATGCGCAAACGAAAACGGCGCGGGCGAGCGAATCGCCTGCGCCGCATTTCGTGGCCCGCCCGTGCGTCAGCGCCAGGCGTCGACGATCACGCGCTTCAGGATGTGCAGCTTGCGGTGAAAAAAATGCTCGCCGCCGGGAATCACGACGACCGGCAGCTCCTGCGGCCGCGCCCAGTCGTAGACCGAGGCGATCGGCACCGTGTCGTCGACTTCGCCGTGAATGACGAGCGTGTTTTCCGGCACCTCGGCCACGTCCCAGTTGCTCGCCGCCGTGCCGACGAACACCATCCGCTCGATGGGCTGCCCGGCCTCGCGCAACTGCTTCGCCACGTGCGAGAGCACGAACGTGCCGAACGAGAAGCCAGCCAGCACGAGCGGCGCGTCGGCCTGCCCGGGCTGCGCCTGCATGTGCGCGATCACCGCGCGCAGGTCGTCGCGCTCGCCGATGCCCTTGTCGTGCTCGCCCGCGGTCGCGCCGACGCCGCGAAAATTCGAGCGATACGTCGTGTAGCCGAGCTGCACGAGGGTGCGCGCCAGAGTCTGCGCGACCTTGTTGTCCATCGAGCCGCCGAAAAGCGGATGCGGATGCGCGACGAGCGCGATGCCGCGCGGCGTGCCGTCCGCGCGGTCGAGCGCCACTTCGATCTTGCCCGCGGGGCCGTCGATCAGGAATTTTTCGGTTTGTGCGTTCATGCGTTCACGAGGCGCGCTCAGGCGGACGCCGGTTGGTCGATCAGAAGCCGCTCGACGATCTTGCCGTTCACAAGATGCGAGTCCACGATTTCGTCGATATCGCTTTCATCCACGTACGTGTACCACGTGCCCTCCGGATACACGACCACCACCGGCCCGAGTTCGCAGCGCTCGAGGCACCCCGCCTTATTGATGCGGACCTTGCCGTCGCCCGCGAGCCCGAGCTGCTTCACGCGTTTCTTGGCGTGCTCCTGCATCGCCTGCGCGTTGCAGTTCGCGCAGCAAGGCCGCGGCGCATCGGCATCGCGCTGGTTCAGGCAGAAGAACACGTGATACTTGTAGAAGGGTTCCATGAGCGTCGGTGATGGGTGTATCCGTCGATTATAGCGAGCGACGCCTGTCACCGCCGTGGCCGCCGCGGCGCCGCGCGAGCCACGCGTGCTCCGCCGCCGACGCGAGCCAGCCGAGCGCCGCATACGGCCAGACCCACGCGAGCCAGTGCGCAAGCCCGTTGAAATGCAGATAGCGCCCCTGCCGCCAGTCGGCGAGGACGATGTCGAAGTACGGATTCACCGGCAGCAGGTTCACGAGCACGAGCGAGATCACGAGCGCGATGCCCGCAAACGCGGCGCGCAGCGCGCGCGGCAGCGACAGCGAGAGCATGCCCGCCACCGTGCCGATCGCGATGCCTTCGAGCGCGCCGTCCGTTGCCCAGTCGAAGGTCAGGCCCGCGCGGGACTGCAGGAACGACGCGCCCGCCTTCGCGCCGAGCGTCGCTGCGACGAGCCCGAGCATCAGCCGCATGCGCGGCGCGCGCTCGCGCATGCGCAGCGTCGCGAGCACGAGCGCCGTGAACAGGCTGCACGACGTGATCAGCGCTTCCCACGAGTCATCGGGCAGAAGCGCGCCGAAGTCGTCGGGCCAGCTCGGGACGTCCCACGCGGCGGGCGTCCACGCGAGGATCGCATCCTGCATCGAGGGATCGAGCCCGTCCCACAGCACATGCGGCAGGTCGCCGACGCCGAACAGGAACGGCGTGGGAAACATGATCGCGAACGGCCACAACGCGGAGAGGCCGATCACGTACGTGGCGTCGCGCTCGAACCACGTGAAGCGGATGCGCCGCAGCAGGCCGCGATCGAGCAGCATGCTCGTCGCGGGCGCCGTCAGCGCGCCGCCGATCAGCGCGCCGAGCGCGTTCGCGGCGAGATCGAGGTTCGACGCGACGCGCGTCGGCAGATAGGTCTGGATCGCCTCCATCGCGCCGGACAGGAGCGCGCCGCCCACGAACGCGAGGCACACCGCGAGCGCGCCGCGCCAGCGCGGATGGAGCGCGAGCGCGATCAGCGCGCCGAGCGGAACGTAGCCGAGCACGTTCGTGACGACATCGAATGCCGTCACGTACTGGGGGATCGGATCGGTGAGAAACGCGAACGGCCCGAGGCCGAGCGAGCGCCAGCCGGAAAACGGATAGAGCGACCCATACACGACGAGCGCCGCATACGCGGCGAGCGCCTGCCGCGAAAACGCCGACGGGCGGCGCTGCCACTGCTTGAGGATCATGCGCGGCCCGTGCGCACCGCGCGCCGTGGCACGGCGGCCAAGCGCCCCGTCATTTCGAGGCGACGAGCGGCTGCACGCCGAGCCAGGCGGTCATCTGCGCGATGAGGTCGTCAGAGGCGGCGGCAAGCGCCTGCGCGCCGCCGGCGGCGTCGCCGGTACTGGCGGGCGCGCGCGCGACGAACGTGCGCTGGCCCACCACGCGGCCCTGCTGCGAGAGCGTCGCGCGCACCGACACGAGGCCGTGGCTCTGGTCCGGCGCATCGAACACCTGCTCGAAACCGATCAGCTCGGCCTGCAGGAGCGGCGCGCGCACCGGGTCCGCGCCCGTGAGCACGGGTCCGCGCGCCGACAGCGCCTCGCGCAGGCGCTGCGTGAGCAATTGCGCGGGCGGCATCGTCCAGTGGCTGTTCGAATAGCTGCCGGTGCGCTGCGCGTCGGCGTATTTGAGCCGGTAGATGAACGCGTCGGTATCGAGGGCGCGCGGCGCGCTCACCGCGAGCACCTTCACCGGCGGCAGGTTGCCGGGGGTGCCGATCTGCGCGGGCGCGCCGAGATCGTAGCGGATGTTCGACACCGCCGCGGGCGGCCCCGACGCGCAGCCGGCGAGCACTGCCGCCGACAGCGCGAGGATCAGCACCGGAAGGCCGCGGCGCGGCGCCGCGCGCATCGCCTGCAAGATCGTGTGTGGCATTACAGTTCCTTTCTTCAATGCGTCGAAACGTCAAACTCCGGTCCGCCGGATTTCCAGACGGATGGCACGGCCTTTCCGGGCCGTGCCGCAGTGCCCCCGCGCCTCAGGGCTTCGGGTTCGCGGGCCAGGTGAACCCCGGCTCGCCCGGCCCGGGCGCCTGCGCCGGCGCGCCGAACAGCACGCTGCGCGGATTCGTGCTGAACGTGTCGGCGGCGCGGTCGATCGAGCGTGCCGCGCTGCTGACGTCGTCCGCGAACGAATTGACGCGCGGCAGCGTCTCGTAGCCGACGCGCGCGGTCACCTCGCGCAGCGAGTCATTGATGTCGGCGAGCGCCGTGCCCGCCTGCTCCGCCGCCGTGCCCGCCTTGTTCAGGTTCATCACGAACGGGCCGTCCGGCCGGTTCAGGCTCTGGATCAGCACGTTCGTCGACGCGAGCGCCTTGTCCAGTTGAGTCAGCGTCTGCGGCAAACGCGCGGTCGCCGGTCCGACCTGGCTCGCGAGCGTCGCGATGCCGTCGGCGGCGCCCTTCAGGCTCTTCGTGGTCTGCATCAGCTGCTCGCGCACGTCGTCCGACAGGAACCTGTCCGCGTCGTCGGCGAGGCGCTCGAACTTGCGCAGGATCACGTCGCCGCGCTGCTGCAACTGGTCGAAGATGCCCGGGCGCATCGGCACCTCGGCCACGTCCTTCGCCGACGACGGCAGCGCGCGCGTGTCGCGGCCGGTGTCGTCGAGCTGCACGAACGCGATGCCCGTCACGCCCTGAAAGCCGAGCGTGGCGAAGGTGGAGTGCGTCATCGGCGCGTTCTTGTCGACGAGGATCCGGATGCGGATCTGCCCCGGATGCGCCCGGTCGAACCGGATCGACTCCACCTTGCCCACGCCGAGCCCGCGGTAGCGCACGGCGGCGTCGGTGAAGAGCCCCGTCACGTTGGTGCGCGCGATCAGGTCATACGGCACGCGCACCGTGCGATCGACGTTGAAAAAGAACACCGTCAGCCCGATCGCCGTTGCGAGCGCAATAGTGAACAGCCCGGCCCAGAACGCATGGGATTTGTTTTCCATCGACAGGTTCCTCTTCGTTCCCTTTCTTTGCTCTTTATGCGCTTGCATGCACCCGCACGCGCGTCATTTCAATCCGAGCGGCGCTTCTTCCAGCGCGACGGCCGGCAGCCTCGCGCGCCGCTCGGACGGCAGCGCCTGCAGCGCGCGCCGCCCGCGCCGGCCGAGGAAATATTCGCGGATGAACGGATGATCGACCGCCACGGCCTCCTCCACGGGCGCGGCGACCAGCACGCGCCGGTCGGCCAGCACCGCGACGCGCGTGGAGAGCGCGACCATCGTATCGAGATCGTGCGTCACCATGACGACCGTCAGGCCGAGCGCGCGATGCAGCGTGGCGATCAGGTCGACGAACTCATCGGACGCCTTCGGATCGAGCCCGGCGGTCGGTTCGTCGAGAAAGAGCAGTTCGGGCTCGAGCGCAATCGCCCGCGCGATGCCCACGCGCTTTATCATGCCGCCCGAGAGCGCCGCGGGCATCTTGCTCGCGTGCTTGCACGAGAGCCCGACCATTTCCAGCTTCAGCATCACGAACTCGCGGATCAGGTCCTCCGGAATCTTGCCGAGCTCGCGAAACGGCTGCGCGATGTTGTCGTACACCGACAGCGACGAAAAGAGCGCGCCCTGCTGGAACATCATGCCGGAGCGCGTGCGCAGGATGCGCGCGGTCTCGGTGTCCATGTTCGCCCACTCCTCGCCGAGCACGCGGATCCGGCCCGAACTCGGCGATTCCAGCCCGAGAATCTGCCGCACGAGCGTCGTCTTGCCGGAGCCGGAGCCGCCGAGCAGCGCCACGATCTCGCCGCGCCGCACCTGCAGGTTCAGATGCTCGTGGATCACCGTGCGGCCATAGCGCTTCGTGACGTCCTCGACTTCGATTACCGGCTCCGCGATGACGGGCGGCGGCTGGTGGCGAACTGCGGTGGCAAGCGTCGTCGACATCAGAGCCCCACGTTCTGGAAGAGGATCGCGAACACGGCGTCCGCGAGGATCACGATCGTGATCGAGGTGACCACCGAGGTGGTCGTGCCTTCGCCGAGGCTCTGCGAATTCGCCTTGATGCGAAAGCCGAAGTGGCACGCGGCGAGCGCGATCAGCATGCCGAACACGACGCCCTTGCCGAGCCCGATCCACAGGTTGGCGATCGGCACGACGCTCGGCAGCGACCGCACGAAGAACGACACGTCGATGGAAAGCACGAGCTTCGCCGCGAGCGCGCCGCCGGAAAGCGCGACGATGTTGGTCCACATTACCAGCAGCGGCATCGCGATGCCGAGCGCGATCACGCGCGGCAGCACGAGGCGCAGGCCGTGGGGGATGCCCATGACCTGCATCGCATCGAGTTCCTCGGTCACGCGCATCACGCCGATCTGCGCGGTGATTGCCGACCCGGAGCGGCCCGCGACCAGAATCGCGGACAGCACGGGCCCGAGTTCCCGAATCACCGACAACCCGAGAATGTTCACGATGTACTGGTTCGCGCCGAATACGCGCAATTGCTGCGCGGACAGGTAGCTCAGCACGATGCCGATCAGGAACGCGACGAGCGCCGTGATCGCGAGCGCCTGCGTGCCGGCGCTGTAGATGTTGGCCGAGATTTCCGTCCACGGAACGCGCTTCGGGCGCCGCACGAGGCCGATCAGGTCGAGCACGAAGCCGCCGAACATCGCAAGGCCGCCGTGCAGGTGCTCGAAGAACGAAAACAGCAGCAGGCCGAAGCGCGTGACCGGATTCGTGCGATCGACGGGTTCCGGCTCCTCGCGCTCGGCATCGAGGAGCGCGACGCGCTCGAATATCTCGCGCTGCGTATCCGACAGCGCCACGACCGCCGGCATGCGCCGGCCCCAGATGCGCCACAGCGCCTGGCCGCCGACGTGATCGAGCCGCTCGATCGCGAGCAGATCCCAGTTCGGAATGGCTTCCCTGCCGATCGCGCGCAAGCGCCGCGTGACGCCGCTCTTCGCCCGGTCACGCGCGAGGGCGAGCGCCGTCCACTGGCCGGAGAGCCGGACCACCTTGCCCTGCTTACCGGCTTCCACTCGCAGTCGGGGCGGAGTGTCGAAGTTCAAGGAAGGAAATCGCTCGGGGGAAAGGGAGAAGACATTGTAGCGAAGGTTGGTCGGCGCATTGGGCACATACGGTCGAAAGCGCCGTTGGGATTGGCGTTCGGCGGCATCCCGCTACAATAGGGTCATGAACTCAGCTCAATCGTCCTTTCCGCTCGACGCCCCGTGGCGCATCGACCGCGAGCGGCTCGCAACACTGCTGGCCGCGCGCCCGGTGCGCGGCTGGCCGGTCGAAATCGTCGATGAAACCGGGTCCACCAATGCGGACCTGATGGCGCGGATGAAAGAACTGCCGCGGGCAGCGCCGGCCGGTGCGCCGGCCGCGCCGCTCGTGCGCGTCGCGTACTCGCAGACGGCGGGGCGCGGGCGGCGCGGGCGTCCGTGGGTTGCGCAGCCGGGCAATGCGCTGCTTTTTTCAACCGCGTGCGTGTTGCAACGGCCGATCGAGGGGCTCGCGGGCCTGAGCCTCGCGGTGGGCACCGCCGTGCTCGATGCGCTCGCCACCCTGCCGCTCTCGGCATCGGCGCGACTCGCACTCAAGTGGCCGAACGACGTCCTGATCGACGACGGCAAGCTCGCCGGCATCCTGATCGAGACGGCCTGGAACACCCCGCAGGCCACCGCCGTCGTAATCGGCATCGGCATCAATCTGCACGGCGCAGCGGAGCTCGCCGCGCAGGTCGACGAGGCGAACCGCCACGCGAGCAGCCTCGCGCCGGGCAATGCGCCGGCGGCGCTGTCGCGGGCCTGGCCCAACGCCAATCTCACCGATACGCTCGCCGCGCTCCTCAACGCACTCGATGTGACCCTCGAGCGCTTCGAAGCCGAGGGTTTTCGGCCGTTTCGCCAGCCGTGGCTCGCGGCGCACGCCTACACGGGCCAGGAAGTCGTGCTGCTCGAGCAGGGCGTGGAAGTGGCGCGCGGCGTCGCGACGGGCGTCGACGACAACGGCCAGTTGCAGATCGACACGCCCGCTGGCCTGCGCACCGCCGCGACCGGCGACGTCACGCTGCGCCTCGCGGAGCAGCGTCCGTGAACGCGGCGGCGCGTCTTCTGATCGACGCGGGCAACAGCCGGGTCAAGTGGTCGCTGATCGCGGACGACGGCACGGCGCCCGGCGGCGCGTTCGAGCACGAGCGGGCGGACGCCGCCGAAACGGCCGTGCCCGCCGAATGGTCCGCCCTGCCGAAGCCGCTGGACGCGTGGATATCGAACGTCGCGGGGGACGCGGTGGCGCGGCGCATCGACCGGCTGATCGACGCCCGCTGGCCCGGCCTGCCGCGCACGACCATTCGCGCCCAGGCGCGCCAGTGCGGCGTGACGAATTGCTATGAAGAACCGTCGGCGCTCGGCAGCGACCGGTGGGCCGGGCTCATCGGCGCCCGCGCCGCGTTTCCCGGCGAAAACCTGCTGATCGCGACCTTCGGCACCGCGACGACGCTCGAGGCGCTCCGCGCCGACGGCACGTTCACGGGCGGGCTGATCGCGCCGGGCTGGTCGCTGATGATGCATTCGCTCGGCACCCACACCGCGCAGTTGCCGACGCTCAACACCGATTCCGCCCGCCGCGCGCTCGACACAGCCCGCAGCGCATTCGCCACCGACACGCGCACGGCGCTGTCGTCGGGATGCCTGCTCGCGCAGGCGGGGCTGATCGAGCGCGCGTGGCAGGACCTGCGCGCCGGCTGGCAAGCGGACGTCCGGCTCGTCCTCGGCGGCGGCGCGGCAAGCGAGATTGCCGGCGTGCTGCGCGTGCCGCACACGCGCCATGACTCACTCGTGCTGTCCGGGCTCGCGCTGATCGCGCGGGAGCCGGCGGTGTGCACCCTTTCCTGACGGAGCGTCCGACATGCTGCGCTGGCTGATCGCGTTTCTGGTACTGGCCAATCTGCTGATGTTCGCCGTGGCGCACGGCGGGTTCGGGCCGTTGCCGTCGGCGGGAGCCCGCGAGCCGCATCACCTGCTGCAGCAGGTGCATCCCGAATGGCTGACAACCCGCGCGCTGCGCACCGAGGAAGCCGACCAGCCGGTGGTGGGCGGCCCGGCGCCTGCGGCGCCGGTGACGTCGTCGCCGCTCGGGCAGTAGCGGTCCGGTTCGCCGCTCAGTTCTGCCGCTCAGTTCTGCCGCTCAGTTCGCCGC